>WNGM01000178.1_pt1 | contig 50331 bp, 49 predicted proteins | sample 5400571 | NCBI WGS metagenome assembly WNGM01 (sample SAMN13153378, study PRJNA577476) | soil metagenome | isolation source: 100 cm soil or saprolite under Garry oak tree replicate 2 | place: USA:California | collected 2016-06-15 | reverse complement strand
CCGCCGGGAAGCCGCGACGCAGTCGTGGCGTTCGGCCCGGCGACTGCGGCGTGACACTGCCCGTGGCTGACAGAGGGTGTCCCCCGGCTTGTGGACGGCGGCCTGTCAGCGAGGATTGGGCTCCCCGGGCGGGCACCCCGCGGCAGGCGCCGGCGGCAGGTGACGGCCAAGCACGACCAGCGCCACCGACCGGGCACCGGCGCGCCTGAGCGCCACCACCGCCGACTGGGCCGTGCTGCCGGTGGTCCAGGTGTCGTCAAGGAGCAGGACCGCGGCCCCGGTGACCGGCCGCGGGGCGCGGAACCGGCCCGGATCCAGGGCGCGCGCCCACGGATCCCCGCCGGGACGTGCCACCAGCGCCGCCCACGGCAGGGCCAGGCAGCCGCCCAGCAGTGCCCGCAGCGGATGCGGGCCGGGCCGCCCGCGCCCGCTGGGCACCACGCAGGCGCAGTCCGGTACCGCCGCACCCGCCCGCTGCCAGACCCGTGGCCCCTGATCGTGCAGGAACACGAGCAGCATCGCGAGCAGGGCCGTCCCGGCCTCCCGCGAGCCGCTCCGGCCGGACTTGTACATCCATAAATCGGTGGCCAGGCGGCTGTCCTTCGGCGCGCAGGCCACCGGTGCCACGACATCGGCGAGCAGGCCGGGCGCGGTCTCCGCGTGCAGGCGGCAGTGGTAGCAGCGGGCCAGACCGCGGCGGGCCGGGCCACGGCAGGCCGCGCACACCCCCGGGCCCGGCCCGGGAACGGCGGGCAGCCCGGCGGTGGCCGCGCGGGCCCGGGCCCGCACCAGCTCCCAGGACGGGCCGTTCGCCGCGGCCGCAATCATGGCCGTCATGCTAGGCAGCGGCACCGACAGGCCGCCGCGCCCGGCGGCCCGAATATTCTGGACCGGGGTGGCCGGGCGGCCGGTGGCGTGAGCGGCGGGCACGGCCGCGCCGTCATGGCCGGTCCTCCGGCAGGCAGCCGGCCAGGACGTACGGCTACCCCGTGTTTCGCTATGCTTACTCGGAGCTGTTCGGGGGGCAGTTCTTCCCGCAGGTCAGCCTGAGCAGGCTAGCGTGACGCAGTGTCAGCGTTCGCGGCGGGAAGACAGGGGCCGCCCGGACGAAAGCCTCCATCGTGCCGGGACAACGCTCATGCGAATGCCGATGACCGCCACGGGTGACGCCGTGCCCGCACCCGGCCAGCCAGGCCGGCCGGCCGGGCCGCTGGCGCGGCTGCGGTGCCAGGCCAGGCACGCCCCGGCACTGGCCCGGCAGCACTGGCTGTTCACCGCGCTGCTGGCGGCCGGCCTGGTGCTGCGCGTCCTCACCCAGGTCGCCTACCGCCCGGCGCTGCTGTACATCGACTCGACCAAGTACCTGCTGAACGCCTACCCCGGCGACGACCCGCCCGGTTACCAGCTAGCGCTCAAGCCGGTGCTGGCGCTCGGCAGCCTGGGCCTGATCCCGGTGATACAGCACCTGCTCGGCCTGGCCATGGCCGTCGCCCTGTACCTGGTGCTGCTGCGCCGCGGCGCGCCGCGCTGGCTGGCGGCCCTGGCCACCGCCCCGGTCCTGCTCGACGCCTACCAGTTGCAGATCGAGCAGAACGTCATGCCCGACGTCATGTTCGAGGCGCTGATCGTGACCGGCCTGGCCGCCCTGCTCTGGCGGCTCACGCCGTCGCCGTGGCTGGTCGTGGTGGCGGGCCTGGCCCTGGGCGCCTCGGCCACCGCCCGCCAGATCGGCGAGATCTTCATCCTGCCCGCCGCTGGCTACCTGCTCATCGTGACGCCCGGCTGGCGGCCGCGGGCCAAGCACGCCGCGCTGCTGTGCCTGGCCTTCGCGCTGCCTATCGCGGGCGCCAGCTACCGGAACTACGCCGACCCGCAACTGCACAGCTTCTCGCTGGCCCCGTACGCGTCCGGCTCCATCTACGGCCGGATGGCGGAGGCCGCGAACTGCGCCACCCTGCGGCTGCCCGGCTACGAGCGGCCGCTCTGCCCGGACGCCACGCAGAAGCGGCTGCTCGGCCCGGACGGCCTGGACCACAACCCCGCCTCGCCGATCCGGGGCAACTGGATCCCCGGCCTGAGCACCGCCGACTACCAGGCCATGAAGCAGCTCTGTCCCAAGACGGAGGCGGTCACGGCGGGCACCGGGGTGCGCGGCCGCGTGGTGGCCAGCATGTGCGGCCGGGCCACCAGCCAATTCGACCGCCAGGTGCTGAAGCAGCAGCCGCTGAACGTGCTTGCCTCGATCGGCAGGGACGCCCTCAAGATGTTCGCGCTGGCCCGCACCGCCGGCACCGGGGATCCGCCGATCGCCCGCTGGCAGTTCCAGGCGTACTACCCCCAGTACCCGCCGTACATCGTCATCAGCCACGGGGCGTTCGTCTTCGGCACGTTCAACCACGAGGGCGCGGAGGAGCAGATCGGCACCTCTGCGGACTTGCGCGGCGGGCACCCGGCCGTGGCCGGTCCGCTGGCGAGTTTCCTGCGCGGCTACCAGCGCGGCGGCGGCTACACCCCCGGGCCGCTGCTCGCGTTCGCCGTGCTCGCCGGGCTGGCCGGGAGCCTCGCCGCGCTGCGCCGCCGGGCCGCCCCGGCGCGGCGCGCCGCCGCCCTCGCCTGCCTGCTCTTCTTCGCCACCGGCGTCGCGGCGCTGCTGTCCTCCGACGTGTTCGAGTTCAACTGGCGCTACCAGCTTCCGGCGCTCATCACCCTGCCGCCCGCCGCGGCGCTGGCCCTGACGCTGCTGCTGCGCAGGGGCTCACCGGCCGGGGGTGAGGTGGTCCCTGACCCACTCGAACCCGGCCACCGACGCCACGATGACCAGGCCGAGCGGCAGCAGGATCACCAGCGGCACCCAGGCGCGGGCCTCCTCCAGGAGGATGCTCGCGGTGATCGCGCCGATGATGAGGGTGGCCAGGACTCCCAGGCTGCGGGCCATCCCGTCCGGCTTGCTGCCGGTCACCAGCCCGGCGACGAGGGCCGTGAGGGTGCTGGTCAGGTAGGTGGTTGACATCTGGCCCAGGCGGCGGACCGCGGCCGCCTGCAGGCCCATCGCGGCCGCCAGCACCGCGACCAGGGCGAGCTGACCGCCGCCGGACGGGTGGGTGCCGGCCAGTTCCCAGCCGGCGCTGAACGCGGCCAGGATCACCAGTTCCGCCGCCAGGGTGACGGTCACGCTGGGCGGCCAGGCTCCGGTGCCATGGTGGCGCCGGGCGGCCAGCGGGCCCCCCGCCGCCACGCCGGCCAGGTAGCCGGCCAGGGCCACGCCGCTGTGCACCGCCAGTTCCGGCCTGCCGGTCCCGGCCGCCGCGCCGAGCAGCACCATGTCACCGGTGACCACGCTGCTGAAGACGTTGCCGAGGGCGAGGAACGAGGTGACGTCCACCGCGCCGGTGGTGAGCGTGAGCAGCACCACCAGCGAATCCCTGATGGACACGTGCGAGCGGATCATGGCTGACCCTAACCTCCCGGCGGGCGACCGGTGCAGCCCGGCCGGTTTGTCGGAGCCGGCTGGTAGGACGAAACCATGCTGACTGGTTTCGTTTTGCCTGGCGGATCGGCCACCGAGCAACTGGAGCAGGCGGTCCTCGCCGAGCGGTCGGGGTGGGACGGGGTGTTCGTCTGGGAGGCGGCCTACGGCGTGGACGCGTGGAGCCTGCTGGCCGCGATGGCCGCCCGGACCGAGCGAATCCGGCTGGGCACCCTGCTCACGCCGTTGCCGTGGCGCCGGCCGTGGAAGGTGGCCAGCCAGGTCGCCACGGTGGACCAGCTTTCCGGCGGGCGTGCGATTCTGGCGGTTGGCGTCGGCGCAGTCGATACAGGTCTGCCCGACACCGGCGAGGAGACGGACAAGCGCCTGCGTGCCGAACGACTCGACGAGGGAATCGATCTCCTCAGGACACTGTGGGACGGCGGGCTGAGCTACCACGGGTCGTATTACGACTTCGAGTGCGACCGCGACGATCTCATCAGGGCGGTCCGGCCGGCCGCCGGGCGGATCCCGGTCTGGGTGGTCGGGGTGTGGCCCCGGCCGAAGTCGATGCTGCGGGTGCTGCGCTGCGACGGGATCATCCCGCAATACGACCTCGGCGGCCGGGACGGGGGGCCGGACGACGCCCGTGCCGTGCGGGCGTGGCTGGCCGAGCACGGCGCCGGGCCGGACCTGGACGTGGTGGCCGAGGGCGAGACCCCGGCGGACGACCGGGCCGCCGCCTCGGCGCACGTCACGCCGTGGGCGCGGGCCGGGTGCACCTGGTGGATAGAGAACCGCTGGCAGATGCCGGAGGGCAGCACGGATCCCGGCGCGGTGGTCAGGGAGCGGCTGGCCGCCGGCCCGCCCGTTGCCGCAGGTGGCTGAGCAGCGCCGTGCCTTCCGGCCCGGTGAACCAGCGGGCGTGCCCGATCAGGTAGCCGTCGTAGGCGAGATCGGCGTTCTCCGGTGCGCGCACCACGCTGGCGAAGTACTCGACCTCGGACAGCGCGTACTCGACGTGCACGACGGGGAGCAGCGGCGCCAGCGCCGCCAGCTCCGCCTGGCTGAGCCGCCGGACGGCCCGGTAGCCGTCCAGGAGGGCGTCCACGGCGGGGATGTCCGCGGCGGCCCGGCCGGTGTCGGCCAGGTCGAGCCAGGCGACGGCGCTGCGCTCGATCGCGAGCGCGAGATCGTGGACCGCGAACGTGCGGTTGGCCAGCCCGAGGTCGATCACGGCGGCGACGCCGGCGTCCGGGGACGGCGCGGTCCAGGTGAGGTTGGACGGATGCCAGTCGCCGTGCCCCCACAGCCGTCCCAGGGCCGGGAGCAGCGGTGCCAGCCGGCCGATCGCGGGCAGGTGGTGCCGGGTGAGGTCGTCCCGCCAGCGGCGGCGGTCCAGGTACCCGGCCAGTCCCGGCCGCCGCGCGGCCAGCCGGGCCACCGCCGCGAGCGGATCCGCCGCCGCGATGACCGCGCACGAGTTCATGAGCACCCCCGGCGGGCGTTCCGGCAGCCCGAAACTCGTGCTGGCCAGGTGGAACCGGGCCAGCGCCGCCCCGGCCGCCCGGGCGTGCGCCGCGGAAGTGAACGGTGACCACGACACCGCGTCCCGGTACAGGTCGATCCCCTCGGCCCGGTCGTGCACCTCGTAGACGTAGTCACCGGACCGCACCGTGGTCGTGCCGTCGGGCAGCCGCAGCACCGCTGGCACGGCCACGCCGAGCGCGCGCAGATGGGCGGCGAAGGCGTGCTCGGCGGCCAGTTGCGCGGGCGAGCGGACCAGCACGTGGTGCCGCTTGACGAACACCTCCTCGCCGCGCAGGCTGGCCAGGGCCGCCGCGGACATGGGCCGGGGGCTGCGCCACCGGATGGCCACGGCGCCGCCCGGCCGCCCGTAGGCGGCCAGCACCGCGCCGACTTCCTCGCCGGTGAGCGGCGGCCAGTCGGGCTCGACCAGCGTCTTGCCCATGCCGTGCGTGCGGAACGCGCTATCCGGCGCGCCGCCGGCCGCCCCGGGCGGTGTGGTCATCCGCGGTCAGGCCGCCGGCGCGTGCTGCCCGGCCCGGGCGGCGCGGCGGCGGGCCGCGGCGGTGAGGCCGCCGGCCAGCAGCGTGACCGCCGCGGCGACCGCGAACGAGCAGATCGACGCGGACATCCACACCGCCGGTGTGAAGCCGATCGCCTGCGCGACGTGCGTCCACGCCGACACCCACCAGGAGACGTAGCCGGGGTTGATGAGCTGGTAGGTGACGAACCCGGCGGCCCACGGCAGCAGCATCAGCCACCGGGTGGGAGCCTGCGGCGACAGGTCCCAGTGGCCCTTGGCCAGGATGAAGAAATCCACGATCAGGACGGCGGACATCGGCACGAACACCGAGCCCAGCAGGATCAGGAAGTTCTCGTAGTCGCTGATGGTGAGGAACAGCGCCCCGGCCGTGGTCACCGTGGAGATGACGATCGCCAGCACCCGGCGGTCCCAGAGCGGGCGCAGGTTCTGGGTCGACGCGGCGGTCGAGTACACGTTGGCGAAGGATTGGTCCAGTTCGCGCAGCGCGAGGATGCCGAACCCGATCGCACCTGCGGGCAGCGCGATGAACGCACCGTAGATGTTGCCCGACCTGGCCACGGTGACCAGTGCGAGCAGGCCGATGACGTAGCAGAGCACCTGGGTCGTGCCGTAGCCGAAGAACACGCCGTTGAAGGCCGCCGCCCGGCTGCGCGAGTGCCGGGTGTAGTCCGCGGCCAGTGGCGCGAACGAGATCGCGGCCGCGACCACCGTGTCCATCGCCACCCAGAACCCTGGTCCCCAGGTGCCCTGCGTGAACGGGGGCAGCGGGTGCCGGACAAGCTGAATGAACAGGTACACCAGGACGATCATGACCGCGGCGGTCACGTAGCGGCGCAGGATCCGGATGAAGCCCAGCGGCCGGATCGTGAGCAGCGCGGTGATCACCCCGGCCATGAGGATGTACGCCCACCGGGGCAGCGCCGGGGCTACGGTATGCGCCGCCGTCGCGATCGTGACCAGCTCGAAGATCCCCCAGCCGACGCACTGGAAGATGTTGAGCGCGGTGGGCAGGTAGGAGAGCCTGGCCCCGAACAGGCCGCGGAGCAGCACCATGGCCGGCGCCCCGGTGCGGGTTCCGGGGAGCCCGGCCAGCGCGACCGGCAGGGTCCCGAGCACCGTGCCGAGCACGATGGCGGTCAGGCCGGCGGCGAGCGACAGTTCCGGGGTTCCCGTGCCGCCCGGCTGGAGCACGAAGATCGCGCCGGTGAAGCCGAGCAGGCTCACCCCGAGGTTGCCCCACAGCCCGAGCTGGTCGAAGACGCTGAGCGCCTGCGGCACCGGTTCGGCGAGCGTGTGGGCCACCTCGGAGTGGCGGTCTCCGCGGACCGTGACAAAGGTGCCCGGAGTCGATGTTGGTGTGGATGTGGCGGTCATGACTGCCTCCCTACGCCGGCATTACCCGGTCAGGTTCAGACGGTCGGTGGCGCAGGCGGAAGCCAGCCACCCTCTCAGCCCGGTTAGCCCGAGCTCCCGTGTGGGTGTCCCGATGTTACCTCGCAGCGTCGATAAGGCGACAGAGCCGTTTCGGGCAGTGGGCAGCGGGCGGGACGGCTGGCACACTGGGCGCAGGTGGCGGCGCCCCCGGTGGGCCGCTCCGCCGCCAGGTCAGGTCGGTGGCGGACGTTCCTGGCCGAGGGCCTGGAGGTGCCATGCCGGGGAAGGGGGATCGTGGCGGTGCGGACATGCGCCGGGCGGCTGCCGTCCTGCTGCTTGTCGCCGTCGCCGCAGTAGGGCTGCGGGCCGGCGGCGCGTTCTCGGCGGCCGGCAGCAGCGAGATCCTGGGCCTGAGCGGGCGGGTGGTTTACTGGCTCATCGCCAGCGCCGAGGCGGTCATGGCGCTGGCCGGGATCGCGCTGCTGATCGCCCGGACGATCTGGGCCCGCAAGAGCGGGGTGCCGCTGCGCCGCCAGCGGCGGTCACTGTGGTGGCTGCTGCTGCTCCCGTTCGCCGCGCTGGGGCTGTCGCGCATCCTGCACCGATTCCGGGCACGCCAGGCCGCGGCCGCGGCGGCCGCGCAGCAGGCGGGCCCCGGGAACGGGGGCACCACCCACGTGCACGTCGGGAACCCGTGGCCGCTGCTGGTGTTCTTCGCCGTCGCGGCGCTCGCGGCGGCCGCGCTGACCTTGTACCGCCGCCGCCGTGCCATGCCCACGCCCCCGCGACCGGACGCCGATCCGGATGCCGGGCCGCTGGCGGCGGCCCTGGCGGCCGGGGCCCGGGCACTGCACGAGGACCCGGATCCGCGCACCGCCATCATCGGCTGTTACGCGGCGATGGAACGCAGCCTGGCCGATGCGGGCCTGCCGCCGCGGGTCGCGGACACGCCCGCCGAGGTGCTCGGCCGTGCCACCGCGAGCGGCCTGGTGCGGTCCGCCTGGGCGGCCACGCTGACCGGGCTGTTCCGGCAGGCCCGCTACAGCAGCCACCCGATGACCGAGGCCGACCGGGCCGCGGCGATCGACGCGCTGGCGCGGGTGCGGGCCGACCTGGACAGCGGGACGCTGGCCCAGGCCGACCGGGGCGGTACCGCATGAGATACCCGCTGTCAGCCACGGGCAGTGTCACGCCGCAGCCGCCGGGCCGAACGCCGCAGCGCTCCGCGCTTGCGGCATCCCGGCGGCGAGACTCTGCTGAACCGGGGGCAAGCCCCCGGGCCCCCGTGCCTCCCGCGCCATTGCTTTGCGCGCCTCCGGCACGACCAAGCGCGGTGCTCGCTGGCGCGCCTTCGGCACGACGTCCCGCGAGGGAGGCCATGAGATGAGGTGGGACCGGCTGGCGGCGGCACGCCGGCCCGCGGCGGTGACGCTCGCGGCGCTCGGGGCGCTGGCCGCCGCGTTCGCGGTCGGCGGGCCGTTCGGCCTGGCCGTCGCCGCCGAATCGCTGGCCGCCCTGGCCCTGGTCATCACCCTGGCCCGGACCCCGGGCGGCGCCCGCGAGCACCGCATGGCGCAGGCCGCGGCCTGGGCGCGGGCCGTGTGGGCCCGGCTCTGGCCACGGCACCGCGCGCCCGCCACGGTGCGGGCCGCCGACTTCCCCAGCTACGCCAAGATCAGCTCCGACCTGAGCTGGGCGGCGGTCTCGGCGTGGCACTACGATCACGGGATCCGCACGCTGTTCGGCCGCCTGGCCGAGTCGGTGCTTGCCGAGCGTCACCGGGTGGACCTGGCCAGGGACCCGGCGCGGGCCCGTGACCTGGTCGGCGACGACATCTGGCTGCTGATCGACCCATCCAGGCCGCCCTCGTTCGACAGCAAGGCGCCGGGGGCGGACCTGCGCACCCTGACCCGCATCGTGGACCGGCTGGAGCAGCTATGACCGGGACCCTCGCCCCCTCGGTATCCGCGACGGCGCAGCGCTGCGCCCAGGTGCTCGCCGAGGTCGAGCGGGTCATCGTGGGCAAGCGGGAAGCCGTGGCGCAGGTGCTGCTCGGCATCCTCGCGTCCGGGCACATCCTCATCGAAGACCTGCCCGGGCTGGGCAAGACGCTGCTCGCCCGCACCTTCGCCGACACGCTGGGGCTGCAGTTCACCCGGGTCCAGTTCACCCCGGACATGCTGCCCTCCGACCTGACCGGCGCCCCGGTGCTCGACCCGCGCACCGGCGAGGTGGTCTTCCGCCCCGGGCCGGTGTTCACCAACCTGCTGCTCGGCGACGAGATCAACCGCACGCCGCCGAAGACCCAGGCGGCCCTGCTGGAGGCCATGGCGGAAGGCCAGGTCAGCGTGGACGGCCGGACCCACCCGCTACCCCAGCCCTTCGTCGTGCTGGCGACCGACAACCCGATCGAGTACGAGGGCACCTACCCGCTGCCCGAGGCGCAGCTCGACCGGTTCGTCGCCCGGATCCGGCTGGGCTACCTGGACGAGGCGGGGGAGGCGGAAATGGCCAGGCGCAGGCTGGACCGCGGCTCGGCGCCGCCGCGGCCCGCGGAGATACTCGACGCCAGCGCCCTGCTCGCCATGCGCGAGTCCCTGGAGCAGGTGCACCTCGACGACGACCTGCTCGGTTATGTCGTCCGCCTGGTCGCCGCCACCCGGTCCCACCCGCAGATCGCCGTGGGCGCGAGCCCGCGCGGGACGCTGGCGGTGATCCAGCTTGCCCGCGGCCACGCCGCCCTCGACTCCCGCGACTACGTGATCCCCGAGGACGTCAAGGCGGTCGCCGTCGGCGCCCTCGCGCACCGCCTGGTGCTCCGGCCCGAGATGTGGGTCCGCCGGGTGACCGGCGAGGACCTGATCGCGGAGATCCTCACCGCCGAGCCGGTACCCCGGGCCGGCCAGTGACCCAGGGCCAGGCCGCGGCACCGGGGCAGCCCGGGCCACCGGCCTCGCTGAGCCGCGCCGCCGCGCCGGTCCTGCCGGCGAAGGTGCCGCCGGTGTCGGCCACCTGGCAGGCGGCGCCCCGGCTGCGCAGGCTGGCCGCGATCGGGGTCGCCGTGGTCATCGCGGCGGTCGTGACCAGGCACGCCAGCCTGCTGCTGCTCGGCGCGCCCGCCCTGGCCGCGGTGGCGGCGACCCGGCGCGGCACCCGGCCCGCGGCGGTGGACGCGGGCGTCACCGCGGCCCCGGCGCGCTGCTTCGAGGGCGAGGACGTCGAGATCATCGCCACCGTGGAAACCCCGGTGGACGAGGTGACGTTCCGTATCGCGCCCGGCCCGGCGGTGACCCTGGCCGAGGGCGCGGCCACCCAGGTCGCGGTGTCCGGGCAGCCGGCCCGCGCTCGCTGGGTGCTCCAGCCGCACGCCTGGGGCCGCCATCGGCTCGCCGTGGTCACGGCCCGGTGCACCGACGGGATGGGCCGGGCGGGCCTCACGCTCCGGCCGGGGCCCGTCGAGGTCTTCCCGCACCCGCCACCGGCCCGGGCCACGCTGCTGCCCGCCGACCTGCTCCGGCGGATCGGCGAGCACACCGCGGCGGTACCGGGCGCGGGCATCGAGTTCTCCGGCATCCGCGGCTACCAGCCCGGCGACCGGCTGCGCGACGTGAACTGGGCGGTGACAAGCAGGCTGGCCCAGCCGCACGTCAACCAGCGGGCCGCGCTGCGCGCGGCCGACCTGGTCATCATGATCGACGCGTTCTCCGATGTCGGCCCGCCCGGGGACACCACGCTGGACGCCGCGGTCCGCGGCGCGGCCGGACTGGCCACGGCCTACCTGCGGACCGGTGACCGGGTCGGCATCGTGGTCCTCGGGGGCGTGCTCAAGTGGCTGGCCCCGGCCCCGGGTAACCGGCAGTTCTTCCGGATCGTGGAGATGGCGTTCGGGGTCCGCTTCGCCAGCGAGGCCACCCCCGACCTGGACCGGGTGCCGAGGACCGCGCTGCCGCCGCGCGCCCTGGTGGTGCTGTTCTCGCCGCTGCTCGACCGGCGCGCCCTGAACGCGGTGACCGACCTGCGCCAGCGCGGCGTGTCCCTGGTGGTCGTGGACGTCCTCCAGCACGAGCCGCCGGCCGAGCCACGGCTGCCCCTGGCACAGCTCGCGGTCCGGCTCTGGCGGCTGGACCGCGGTGCGCTGCGCGGCAGCCTCACCCGCCTGGGCGTGCCGGTGCTGAGCTGGGACCGCGGCACCGGGCTTGAAGGAGCGCAGGCGGCACTGCGCGGCAGGCCCATCCGGGCGGTGCGGTGATGGCCGCGCCGGCCGGCCGCGGGAGCGCGGGCACCCGCGGGCCGTGGCTCGCGGGCGTGATCATGCGGGCGGTGGCCGGCTGCCTCGGCGCGGGCATGATCGTCCTGCCGGTGCCGGAACTGACCGGGCGCTCCCTGGTGCTCCTCCCGGTGGGCCTGGTGCTGGTGGCGGCGAGCCTGGCGGGCCCGGCGGCGCAGTGGCGGGTGGTGGGCACGCTGGCCGCCGCGGCCGCGGTCATCGAGTCCGCCCTCGGCGAACCGGGCCTCGCCGTGCTGGCCGGCGAGGGCCTGCTGATCCTCGGCTACCTGCTGTTCGTGGATGCCCCGTACCGGATGACGGCCGGCGTGACGATGCGCTGGCTGCGGCTGCAACTGCCCGCCGTCCTGTGGGGCACGCTCATCGCGGCCACCGTGCTCGTCGTGCTCGCCGTTCCGGTCCCGGTCTCCGCCTGGCTACTCGTCGCCGGCGCCGGGGCCGCCGTCGCCGCCACCGCCGTCGCCCTGCCGCGGCGGCCCGGCGAGCCCGGGGAGCCCAGGTAGGCCGCGCGGCTCGACCTGGCTTTCCACCAGCCCGTAGGCGATCGCCTCGGCCACGTTGAACAGCTTGTCCCTGCGGGCATCCGCGCGCACCTGGCCGGTGTCGCGGCCGGTGACCTCGGCCACCCTGCCGAACAGCTCGTCGAGCATGACGCGGGCCTGCTCCTCGCGGGAGGCCAGGGCGGTCACCGTGCCGTCGAAGCTGACCTGCGGCTCGGACAGCACGAACAGCGCGTTCGGGTAGGCCCGCCGGTGTCGGCAGGCGGCGAGGATGCCCAGGGCCGGGCCGTCGATCCGGCCGCCGGCGTAGCCGGTCACCGGGCCGCGGACCACATCGAGGATGCCCATCACGCTGAGCGCCGCGGGCAGGTCGGCGCCGAGGTTCTGCAGCTCGAGCCGGATCGGCGCGGTCCCGTCGGCGTCCAGGGTCAGCAACTGGGCGGCCAGCCGCGTGGCCGCGTCGCCGTCGAGGTGACCGTGGGCCATCACGATGCGCCGGTCCAGCAACCGCTCGTAGAGCTGTTCCGGCCAGCCGCGCGGGTCGATCCAGACCCGGGTGGGCGCCATGACCGGGTTCTGCGCCGGGCGGCCCGGCTCCGGCGAGCGCCCCGGCCGCCCGGGGCGGAGCGGCGGCCCGGGCCGGAACGGCGGCTGCGGCCCCGGCGGCGCAGGCTCCGGCGGCGTGGGCTCCGGCGGGAACGGCCGCAGCGGCGAGCCGTGCATGCGCGGCGTGATCATCAGTGATCCTCCTGCCCTAGTCCTGCCCGCGGGTTCCCCGGCGGCGGATATCCCGGCGGCGGATATCCCGGCGACGCCAGGCCCGGCCCGGTCACGTCCGGCCCGGCCGGTCCCGGCACCATCGGGTCCGGGTCCTCCCCCGGCGGCCGCGGCCGTGCCTGCCAGGCGAGCTGGCTGCCGATCGCGGCCGTGTACCGCTCCAGCGTCGACACCCGCACGTCCGCGTCGCCGGTTTCCAGCCGGGCGACGGCCGACTGGGACGTGCCCATCCGGGCCGCCACCTCGGTCTGCGACAGCCCGGCCGCCCGGCGCTGCGCGCTGAGGTCGGCGACCAGCCGGCGGCGCTCGGCGGACATCCGCCGCAGCGCCATCTCCCGGAACCCCGGCAGCAACGGCAACTCCGGCACCTCTGGCACCTCGTCCGGCTCGCGCACCCCGCCAGCCCCGGGCGGCTCCTCCTCCATATGCCCAATGATATCTCGAATATGAGATGCCTTAGGTGGTGTACGCCGTGAGCGATCAGCCGACCCGTACCGGGACGGGCCGACCCCGGTCCTCGGCCAGGATCCGCTTGAGCGCCGGAACCCCGCCCCGGCTCGCCGCCATGTGCCGCTCGGTGATCTCGCGCTGCGCGGCGGCGTCTCCCGCGAACGCCGCCACGCACCGTTCCGGCTCGACGTTGGCCAGGGCCAGCAGGGCCCCGGTGGCACCGAGCTGGCCGGCCATCAGGAGCACGGCCGAGGAGCCGACGTACGTGGCCCCGGAATAGTGCTCAAGCTCGTCCAGCAGCCGGTCCGGCTGGCCGGAGGAGTCCTTCTGCCCGGCCACGGGCAGCCCGGCCAGCGCCTCCACCGGGATGCCCGGCGGGTACACCCGCGGAAAGTGGTAGGCCAGCACCGGGCGGCCCTGGGCCGCGCCGGCCACGGCCTTGAAGTAACCAGGCAGATCCACTCCCCCGGGCGGTGGCCAGGCCAGCATCGCGTCCGCGCCCGCCGTCACGGCCTCCCCGGTCAGGCCGACGGCCTGCCTGATGGAGGGTGCCCCGGTGCCCGCGATGACCGGGACCACGGGCGGGATGGCCCGCCGTATCGCATCAATGAGCGCGGAGCGCTCGGCATTGGTGAGCGTGGCGGCCTCGCCGGTGGTGCCGGCCACCAGTACCGCGCGCATGCCGCGCTCGACAAGCTCGCGGGCAAGGTCGGCGGTGCCGCCCGGGTCGATGGAACCGTCGTCGTGGAACAGGGTCAGCAGGGCCACGCCCGGGCCGCGAAACAGATCGCTCATACCGCGATAATGCCCGGGAGAGAGACGGGTGATGACTGTGGGACGCAGCGTTCGCTGGGGAATTCTCGGCACGGCCAAGATCGCGCGGAACCTGTTCCTGCCCTCGCTGCGGGAGGCGGGCGGCGAACCGGCCGCGGTGGCGGGCCGTGACGCGGACCGGGCCGCCCGGTGGGCCGCGGACAACGGCATCGGCCGGGCGGTCACCGGGTACCAGGACCTGATCGACGGCCCGGACGTGGACGCCCTCTACATTCCGCTGCCGAATGCCCTGCACGGGGAGTGGACGATCCGCGCACTGGAGGCCGGCAAGCCGGTGCTCTGTGAGAAGCCGCTGACCGGGTCGGTCGCCCAGACCGGGCGGGTGCTCGCCGCGGCCAGGCAGACCGGGACGCCGCTGTGGGAGGCGTTCGCCTTCCCGTTCCACGATCAGATGGCGCGGTTGCGCGGCATCCTCGCCGACGGGGCCATCGGGGACCTCCGCGAGATTCAGTCGGGCTTCCACTTCCTCATGAGCGACCCGGAGACCAACGTCAGGATGTTCGCCGAACTGGAGGGCGGCGCCCTGCTCGACGTGGGCTGTTATCCGGTCCGGCTGGCCCGTGACCTGTTCGGGGCCGAGCACGAGGCCGCCTGGGCGCAGGCCGAGTTCGCCCCCGGCGGTGTGGACCTGGCCACCTGGGGCTGCCTGAACTTCCCCGGCGGCCGCCACCTCTACCTGTCCTGCGGGTTCCGCCGCGCGGGTGACACGTTCACCCGGCTGCTTGGCACCGGCGGGCAGATCCACGTCAGCAACCCGTTCCACCCCCGCGCCGGGGACACCTTCGTGGTCTGCCAGGACGGCCGCGCCCCGGTGCGGCACCGGGCCATCGGGCCCTACCGGAGGTCGTTCACCCCGCTGATCCGGCATATCCACGCGGTGATCCGTGACGAGGAGGGCCCCAGGCTGCTGGCGGTGGATACCGCCCTCGGCTCCGCCCGCGCCCTGCACGACCTGGCCGCGGCGAGCCGGCCCGTGCCGTGACGCCCGGTCCCGGGGCGCCCGGGCCGGACGCGGTCCTGGGCGGGCGCTCAGCTACGGCGTGGTGCCGGGATGCCGCCCGGCGGCGCGGACCTGAGCAGCCAGACCGGGTTGGACAGGGCGGCCAGCGTCCCCGAGGAGTCGAGCACCTGGGTGCGCACGAAGCTGTCCTTGGTGGTGTCGATCCGCTGGGCCACCGACCCGCCGGCCAGCTCCGCGGCGGTGTAGGAGCCGATCACCCTGGTGTTTGCCGCCAGGCTCGCGGCGCCCGCGTAGTCGACCGCGCCCTGGAGGATCTGCAGCCTGCCCTGCGCCGGGATGGCGGTCGCGCTGGCCACGAGCTTGCGGCTGACCACCTTCGAGACGCTGACCGAGCCCATCGGCACCGTGCCGTCGACCAGCAGGTCCAGGCTGCCCCGGTACCGGGACAGCGAGGCGCACCAGGCCCGGCCCGCCGCCAGCGCGGCCAGCAGGTCACCGATGCTGGTGCCGGGCGCCCAGACCGAGCTGAACCAGTTGTTCATCGGGCCGAGCCAGTTCTGGCCGAAGTGGTCGTCGTTGGTGCCGTTGCCGGTGAGGAACAGCGCGTTGCGGGACATGATGTCCCACAGCGCCACGTGGTGCGCGAGGTCCATGCCCTGGCGCAGGGCGTAGCCCACCTCCAGCAGGTCGGCGCCCAGCGCAGCCGGTGCGGAGGACGTGGGCAGCATGCCGTTCGCGGTCTGGACGAGCATGGCGTCCTGCTGTGACTGGGGAAGCTCCGGTATGCCGGCGTAGCCGAACGGGTGGTTGTAGCTGATCAGGCCGCCGGACGCGTGCACCTTCGGTATCAGGTTCTGGGCCAGGTAGGCGTCGTACTGGCGGCGGCCCGAGGTGCTGCCGTAGTCGGGGATGGATACGGACGTCCCGAACCAGTTGACGTGCGGCAGCGAAAGGGACACCTCGAGGCCCTGCTGCTGCACGACCGAGCGGTACCGCGCGGCGAGGGCCGTGCCCATGTCCGCCTGCTGCTTGAAGAAGGCCTCGCCGCTGATGGACCGGTTGAACCGCAGGTAGTCGAAGTAGCCCTCGACCAGGTCACCGGTGCTGACCGCGGACAGGGTCAGTTCGTACAGGCCGAAGTCCCGGTGGTCCATGTCGGGCCACAGGGCGGCGATGTCCTCGGCGGGGTTGATGGTCATCGTGCCCCACGGGTCGCTGCCGCTGTCCGGCGTGACCGGGATCGTGACTATCCCGGTCAGCCCGTTGGCGATGCGCCGCACCGTGCCCCCGGGCGGCACGAAATCGCTGACTGCGGCCAAAACTCCGGATAACGCCGCATCTTGGCAAAGCTGAATTAACGTGCAGGCAAAGAAGGCTGCACTGAGCGGGAGTTCACCCGGTGGGGCCGGCCAGGCCAAGGCCGACGGCGGCCGCGTAGCGGTGACCGGCCGGCGGCCCGGCGAGGGTGCCGCCGACGCTGGCCCGGCCCACCGGGACGTCACCTGGCAGCGCGCGCAACAGCACGCCGAGCAGTTCGTCGTCCCCGGCCGGGCCGCCGACCAGGAGCACCTGGGGCAGGGTGCCGCCGAGCGTGTCCAGGGCACGGCGCAGATTCGCGGCGAACACGGCCTCCTTGAGCCGCAGCCGTATCGCCCGCCACTCGGCCGGGCTGTGCCCGCGATCGAAGGGGAGCAGGCCGGCCGGGCCCCGGGCGGCGAGCATCCCGGCCGCGGCGGCCGGCGCGGGACGGTCAAGGAAGCCCCGGCTCCCGTCCTCCGCCTCGAACCGCTGGCCGCCGTCCACCCGCAGGCACGGGCCGCGCTTGACCCAGTCCGCGGCGGCGCGCGGGATGCGCAGGGTCTCCGCGACCGCGGTGGTGAGCAGGTCGCCGGCTCCCGCGGCCACCACCTCGCCGTGGAGCGCGATCACGTCCACGGTCCCGGCACCCAGGTCGACCACGGCGGTGTCCGGGCGGGCACCTGGGGTGGTGAGGGCGCCCAGCCGCGCGGCGGCGGGCTCGGAGAGCACGCTGCGCACCGGGACGCCGAGCAGGCCAGCCAGCGCCGCCGCGTGGTCGTCGCCCTCGCTCAGCCGCCGCAGCGACGCGACAAGCACCGCGGAACCCAGGCTCCCGCGCCGCGCGGTGGCCGCGTCCGCCACCCCAGCCAGGTCGAGCGCGAACAGGTCGTCAAGCTCGGCCCGGCCGGCCGCGGTGCCCAGCGCGCGCACGGTGCCGACCGGCCACCCGTGCACCTGGGCGCAGGCCGACCGCAGCGCGACGCGCTGGCCGCCCGCCTCCACCCACGGCACGGAACCCCCGGGATCGCCCGGCCCGGGACCGGCCGTGACGTCAGGGCCGGCCGTGGCACCGGGGCCGTCGGCACCGGGGCCGTCGGCGGCGCGGCCGTCGGCGGCGCGGCCGGCCACCGCGTTGGAGAAGTCGACCAGCGTGCGGCACAGCACCGCGGCGTCCCCGGCCTCGCCCGGGCGGAGCGCGAACGCGGCGGCCAGCGCGACCGGGTCGGCCAGCAGGGTCAGCGGGTCACCCGGCGGGCGGACCTCGACCGCGACCAGGTCGCAGCGGGCAACGGTGCTCAGGTCGACCTGATCGATCACCGGAAGCGCAGCGCCCAGCCTGTTGAAGATCAGCACGCCCTCGTCCCCGCCGACCAGGACCGCGCCGACCGGCACCCCGGCGCCGAGCAGGGCACGCAGCTCAGCGGCGGCGCGGGCGTAGCCGAACCCGGCCGGGACGACCGCCACCGCAGGGATCCTGGCCGCAGGCGTCCCGGCGGCAGGCGCCCCGGCGCCCGGGGCCCCGGCAGCCCCCGGCGGCCCGGCAGCCCTCAGCGGCCCGGCAGCGCCCAGCGGCCCGGCAGCCCCCAGCGGCCCAGCAGTACCCAGCGGCCCAGCGGCGGACAGCGACCCGGCAGCGCCCGGCGCCCCGGCGCCCAGCGACCCGGCAGCGTCGCGCGGCCCGGCGGCGCGCAGTGACCCGGCAGCCGCCGACCCGGCGCGACCGGCCGCCCAGGCGGGCGGCAACGGGCGGTCCAGCCACAGCGGCACGCCGACCCAGGCACCGGAACCGCCGGGCGTGGCGACCCCGGCGGTCAGCAGCCGTAGCCTGCCGGTGACCGGCGGTAGTGGCGGGATGGTCATCGTGGTGGTGTCCACCGCCCGCAGAGGCGCCACCCGGGCCTCGGTTACCTGGCAGCCGAGGCGGCGCTCCAGCCGCCGTACCAGGGCGGCTGCCCCGCGCAATGAGTCAGCGGAGCCCTTGCGTCCCCTGGTGGGCACCCGGTCCACGCCGAGCAGCCGGTCTCCGTCGAGGAACGCGACCTCGGTAGTCGCATTCCCCACATCAACCCCAGCGATAACGGTCACCGGGGCCTGTCACCGCCATGAATGTGAATCTGGTGCCCCTCTAGGGGCCTCGTTGTCACATTCATGCCCAACCGGGGCGGCATGACGGTCACGCGGACAGGCCACGGCGGGCGTAGACCTCGGCGGCCTCGGCCACCAGCGCGGCGCAGCGGGGCAGGCCGCGCTCGGCCAGCGACTCCGCCAGCGCGTTCAATTCGACTGGCGTGGCACGGCCGGGCCGCAGCGCCGCGTAGATCGCGAGCACCTCCTGGTCGCCCAGCAGGGTCAGTTCCGCCGCACGCCGCAGGTTCTCGGCAAGCTGTGGGTTCGCATGCTGCTCGGCCACCGCGGCCTGCCATTCCAGGGTCTCCGGATGGATCCGCAGGTCTTCGAGCCCGATCTCGCCGCGCCGGACCGCCTCCAGGGTCAGCTCCCCCACCGGCCGCCCGGACAGCGCCCGGACACCGCTCAGCCCGCCAGCCTCGCCCCCGGCCCGGCCCATGCCGCCGCCTTCGCTGCCGCCCTCGCTCATGCTGCCGCCCTCGCTCATGCTGCCGCCCTCGCTCATGCCGCCGACCCCGCTCATGCCCTCTCCCCCGCCGCCGCCCCCGCTCATCGCAGGCCGTCCAGGGAGAGCTCCTCGGGCGGGGCGCCGGGTTTGACCCAGGCGCGTTCCAGTGCCATCAGGGCGATCACCGTGGTGTGATACCTGGCCTCGATCGCCTCGTCGGTGTACGGGTTGCGGGCCGGGTCGGGCGTGCCGCCCTTGGCGTGCCGGGCGGCGTTCGCGCCGAGCAGCCGGTACAGCTCGGGCGTGACCGCCGGGGCGACCGAGTACAGCTCCAGGTTGGCCAGCGGGGCCAGGTCCCGGCGGTGGATCAGCGCCGTCCCCTTCCCCTGCAGGCCGATGCCGATCCCCGAGCCGGCCAGCCGGGCGGCGGCCAGCCCGATGCGGCCGAGGTCCACCGTGTCGTTGAACCGGACCACCCGGCCGGTGCAGCCCTCCTCTTCCAGGCCGGCCAGCAGTTCGGCCAGCACCTCGGGCACGGTCAGCCCGGACAGGCACCGCCACACGTCCCGGCCGACCGCCGGGGAGACCCCGATGACCACCTCGCGCGGGTCCTGGCCCTGCCCGTTCCCGTCGCCGGGCGCAGCCGGGCCCGCCACCGCGAGCAGCGGCACCGCCGCGGTGGCCTGTTCCGCGCGCAGGTCCTCGACGCCGCGGGCCTGCCGGATCGCGTCGATCTCGGCCTGGCGCTCGGGGCTCGGCTCGAAGCCAGTGCCCGGCCCGGCATAGTCGTTGGGGTCGGTGACCAGCGACAGCACCCGGAGCTGCTCGTCGAAGATCGCGGAGGTCTGCAGGTAGTCGCCGGCCAGCCGCTGCGCCGTCATGGCCAGGACCCGGTCGGCGGCGGCCTCGTACCCGGTCTCGTCCAGCGCCGCGACCACGTCCACCACGGTGATGCCGCCGTCCCTGATCGTCTGCGCGGCGCTGATCACGGCCAGCGTGTCGGTCTCGCCGAGGTCCTTCGAGCCGGCCGCGTCCACCGCGCGCTCCAGGTGCTCGTCGGTGAAGTCGGCCAGGCCCAGGTGCTGGTACACGGCGCGGCACATCTGCGCGGCCTCGCGGCGCAGCGCGGCGATCCGCTCCTCGGGGACGGTCCGCAGGCCGCCGTCCACGCCCCAGTCCCGCTGCATGGCCAGGAAGTCGTCGATGTCCTCGGCGTTGAAGTTGCTCGGGCCGAACATGTTGTCGTAGCGCTGGATGCTGCCGAACCCGCTGAACATGAAGTCCGAGCCGGCCAGCACGATCGGCAGCGTGCGCGAGGTGCGGCGCATGTCCGACTCGCTCATCAGGGCGTCGTTGCCGGAGCAGGACTCCAGGTTGCGCATCATCACCATCAGGTTCTCGGACATCAGCTCGCGCAGCCCGGACGGCACCGAGGCGGCCACGCTGGCCCCGTCGATCCCCCCGTTCTGCACCCCCTGGGCGCCGATGGCCCGGGCCAGCGCCACGCAGCGGGACTCCAGGTAGAGCATGGACTTGCCTTCCGCGCCCGCCATGAGGACCTCGGCCCCGGCGCCGGAGGAGACCCGCATCTTCATGCCGCGCGACGCGTACGCCGAGGTCAGGAACGCCTTGGACCACGGGGTGTCGTCGCCGTCCGTGAACACCTGCTCGGTGCCGTACAGCGAGATGGTCTCCGCGTAGGAGGTGAGGCCGCGCATGCCGAGTTCCAGCTCGAGCGCCTCCTCGACCGAGCACTGGATGAGCACCCCCTGCGCCGCGGCGGCCGCCCCGATCAGGCAGGCCACCGCGTTGCTCGGCGCGTCGGCGAGCACCGGGACCGTGGTCTCCACCTCGCGGAACCCGAACGCCGCCGCGGTTGCCGAGTCCGCCGCGAGCAGCAGCGGGTCATCCAGCCGGTTGGTGACGTGCGCCTGGTTGCTGGGGGTGCGCCTGGCCCGCATCTTGGTCATCGCCTGGCACAGCTCCGGCGGCCGCAGCAGCGCCAGCACCCGGGCCAGCTTGGCGGGCGTGGCGCCGGCGGACAGCCGGATGACCTCCGACCGGGGCACATCATGGCTGACCAGCCTGCGCGCGAACTCGACGTCGGGCAGGCCCATCGCCTCCTCCGCCACGGCGAGGTCCAGGCCGTGCCTGGCGATATAGCTGTCCAGCGAGTCGAACTGATCGTCGGTCACCCCGTCCAGCTCGGTGACCCGGCCGTCGCGGATCGCCAGTCCCGGTTCCGGATCGTGCGGCGAGCGCATCGCCACCAGCCCCAGGCCGGCGTCCTCGACCGCGAACCCGTCCAGGTTGACCCGCTGGGCGTCCATGAACCTGATCCGCCCGACGGGCCGCCTGCCCGCGCCCTCCTCCGCCGTCATGGCACCGCTCCCTCCCCGGTCATGGCGCGGCCCGCGCGCCCTCGTCTGCTCATGGCGCGGCCTGGGCCCGCAGTTCGATCACTTGGCCGCGGCCGCGCGATGCCCGGGTCACGCTGCCCTTGCCCGGGGTGCGCACCACGATCCGGGTCCGGTCGCCGCGGAACAGGTCGTGGGAGAACTCGATCGGCTCGTCCTGCGCGTCCGTGGTGGTGCGGGTGATGGACAGCAGCGGGGCGCCGGCCGCCACGTCGAGGATCATCGCCTCGTCCGGGGACGCGCTGACCACCTCGATGCGCTCCACGGCCTCCTTGGGCCGGGTGTCGTAGCGCTCCTCGAGCAGCTCGTACACCGACCCGCCAAGCGGCATCTCCAGCATTCCGGGGAACCGGTCGGCGGGCAGCAACAGGTGCTCGACCGAGAACGGGCTGCCGTCCGCCAGCCGGATCCGGACCAGGTCGATTACCAGCTCACCCGGGTGCAGCCGGAGCGCCCTGGCCGCGGTCTCGTCGCACGGGGCCAGCCGCGCGGACAGCACCCTGGTCCCGGCCACCACACCCTGGCTGCGCAGCAGTGCGGGCACGCCGACCACCCGGGACAGGTCGCGCTCGATCTTGCCCTTGCTGACGAAGGTGCCGCCGCCGCGCCCGGGCACCCGGCGGACCAGCCCGCCCTCCTCGAGCACGGCCAGCGCCTGGCGCAGCGCCGTGCGGCTGACGCCAAGCTCGGCGGCGAGCGCGCGCTCCGCGCCGAGCCGCTGCCCCGGCCGCAGCCGCCCGGCGGAGATCTGGTCCGCCAGGATCCGGCGCACGTCCTCGTGCGTGCGCACCGGCTCGGGCATCACCCGTCCAGGGCTTCGAGCGACTCCGGCAGCACCTGGCCGCCGTCCACCACGATGGTCTGCCCGGTGATGTAGCCCGCCTCGTCGGTGGCCAGGAACAGCGCGGCGTACCCGATGTCCTCGACCGAGCCGAGCCGGCGCAGCGGGATCGAGGCGGCCATCCCGGCCATGTAGTCCTCGCCCAGGTCGGCCAGGCCCTCGGTGATGATGTTGCCGGGCAGCACCGCGTTGACCGTGATGCCGCTGGCGGCCAGCTCGATCGCGGCGGTGCGCAGGAAGCCGAGCTGGCCGGCCTTGCTGGCGCCGTAGTGGGACCAGCCGGGGAACCCGGTGACCGGCCCGGTGATGGACGAGGTGAGGATGACCCGCCCGTGCCCCGATGCGGCCAGCGCGGGCAGGCACGCCTGGACCGACAGGATGGTGCCCTTCAGGTTGGTGCCGAGCACCTGGTCGATGTTCTCGTCGGTCATCTCGGCCAGCGGCGCCGCGGGGAAGATCCCGGCGTTGGCGCAGAGCACGTCGATGCCGCCGAGCCGCTCGGCCGCCGCGGCGGCGATCGCCTGGCAGTCCTCCCTGCGGCTGACGTCGCCGAGGACGTAGGACGCCTCGCCGCCACCGGCCACCAGTTCGGCCACGGCGCCCTTGGCCGCCTCCTCGTCCCGGCCGGTGATGAGCACGCGGGCGCCCGCGCCGGCGAACACCCGGGCGATGCCCTTGCCGATGCCGCGGGTGGCACCGGTCACCACGACGGCCCGCCCGGCGATGGATGTGAACATGCTCGCCTTCCCTTTCCCGGCCGCCCACGGGCTGGCCCTGTCTGTCGCGGACCCGCGCGGCCCTCAGCCGGCCCGGCTGAGGTAGGCCTCGGCCAGGTCGCAGCTCCCGGCGGTGTATCCGGCTCCGAGTTGTTGTGCGATGTCGACCGCCGTGTGCGAGCCGATCCAGGCGACCAGCAGCAGCCGGCGGTACAGGATGAACGTCCAGATCTCGGCCTCGTCCTCGGCGGGCAGGCCGAGCACCCGGCGGTAGCCGGACAGCCACGCGCCGACCAGGGCGGGCACGTGCGGCTCGTGCTCGAAGAAGCTCACTGCGGTGCCGACGTCGTAGAGATACCAGCTGAACCCGCAGTCGTCGAAGTCGATGACGCTGACCGCGTCGCCGTCGGCCAGCAGGTTGGCCAGCCGGGTGTCGGCGTGCACCAGGCCGTAGCGCTCCGGGCCGGTGCCGAACGCGGCCAGCCTGGCCCGCAGGGTCGCGTCGAGCCGCCCGAGTATCTCCAGCTCGGCCGGGCCGACCCCGATCCCGTCCTGCCAGCGGCCCCACCGGGCGCCCGCGCCGAACGCGGCGTCGTAGTCCCAGTGGAACCTGGTGAAACCGGCCGGCCGCTGCCAGGCCCGCGCGTGCCGGTGCATCCGTGCGGTGATCTCGCCCAGCTCGGCGAAGTGCGGCAGCGAGTCGCCGGCCGGCTCGGCGCCGGCCAGGAACTCGAACCGGACGCAGGCGCGCTCCTCGCCGCTGGCCCGGTCTGCCACCGTGACGATGCGCTCGCCGCCGGGGGCGGGCAGCACCCGGGGCGTGCGCACCCCCGCCTCGGCCCGCAGCGCGTCCATCCAGGCCAGTTCCGAGGCGATCTCGGCGGGCGTGTGGTACCCGAGCCGGTGCACCCGCAGCACGGAAGGCCCGGCGTCCGGGTCCTCGATCAGGTACGTCGCGTTCTCCGACACGTTGATCAGCCGGACCGTGGCGCCGGGGTGGCAGCCGTACTCGCCGAGGGCCCGCTGCGCGCAGCGGGTGACCCGGTCCAGCACGTCGCCGCCGACGGACAGGTCATGCGCGGGCATGGGCCGCCCCGCTCTGGTCCCGGCCCTCGACGGCGGCCAGCACGTCCGCCATCGCCTGCTGCGCCTTGGCCACGTCGGCGGTCTGACCGGCCAGGTAGATCCGGCCCGCCACGCCGATCATCGACACGTCGACCAGGGTCACGCCGGGCGCGGCGCGCTCGGCCTCGTTGGCGGCCACGGTGGCGAACAGGGCCGGGGTCACCTCGCAGACCCCAAGGGTGTCCCCGGGTATCACCATGGACCCGCCCCGGTTGCGGTTGATGATGACCGCCTGCCGGTCGGTCAGGTCCTCGATCACGTCGGCGAACAGGATCCGCGGCCGGAGCTGATCGGCCGGGTCGGCGTCCAGGCCGGCCAGGATCGCCCGGCCCGCCCGTTCCACGTCGGCGAGGTCGGCGCCGTGCACCTCGAGCACGCCGAACTGCCGCTCCACGAACAGGATGCCCGGCTCGACCGTGGGCACCGCGCGCAGCGCCAGGTCGGTGACCCGCTCGATGGCCAGCGCGGGCGCGACCTCCACGATGAGCGAGTGCTCGCCGGCGAACGGCGGGTACCCCCGGGCGCGGGTGGGCGTGCCCAGGTAGGCGGCGAACTGCCGCTGCAGGTCCTTGACCAGGAGGTAGACGCGCAGCTCGGGGCGCGGCGGTGCGGGCGGGGCCATGGTTACTCGGAGCGGATGGTGAAGTGCCTGCCCAGCTCGGCGTGCGGCCGCGGGATCACGTGCACGGACACCAGTTCGCCGACGCTGGTCGCGGTCTCCGAGCCCGCCTCGGTGGCGGCCTTGACCGCCCCGACGTCCCCGATGATGGTGACCGATACCAGGCCGTCGCCCACGTCCTCGCGGCCCACGATGGTCACGTTGGCCGCCTTGACCATGGCGTCGGCCGCGGCGAGCGCGGCGACATAGCCCTTGGTCTCGATCATCCCTATCGCGTTGTCAGCCATGTGCCTTTCCTTTCCTCCTGACAGAACCGGCTGCCACGGCCCCGTGGCTGCTGGCCCGGGGGAGCGACCCCCCGGACCCCCCCGACGACCGGCGGCCCCGTTCCTTCGTCACTGGGCCGCCGCCGGCTGGCTCGTCGATCGAGCCGATGATGAGCGCGTCGATCGGCGGCGCCTTGCCGGGGAACCAGGCGGCGGCGACCGAGCCCTGCGCGACGAGGACGCGCTCGCCCACGCCGCTGCCCAGCACGTCGAACGCCACGAGCCGGGTGCCCGTGCCCTCGGCCTCCACTTCCAGGAAGGCCCCGTTCGGTATCTCCGCCAGCCGGCGGGTGGACCACACGTTTCCGACCACCGTCGCGGTAAGCATCAGCGCTCCTTCACGATCTCGACCCCGGCGGCGCGGGCGCGGTCGCGGGCGAGCGGCGTGAGCACCGCCCGGCGGCCGAGCACCAGCCGGGCGCCGGCCCGCGCGGACGCGGCCACCATGGCCTCGGTGACCGCCCCCTTCTCGACGCGGTGGCTGGGCTGGGCCGACCCCGGCACCGCGGCCGCCGCCAGCCGGAACCGCAGCCGCCCGGCGCGCAGAGCGTCCCTGTGCTTCGGGTTCTCGAACAAATGCAGGAGATGCAAAACGAAGTTCCCGAGGTCGGCGTCGGTCCTGATCGACACGACTTCGACCGACTCGACGTCCTCCCGGACGGTATGCGGCAGCCCCGGCTGCGCGGGGCCGGCCCCCGCCGTGGCCAGCCCGCCGGCCACGCCGGCCCCCGGCACCCCGGTCCCCCCGGCGCCACCCGGGTTCCCCGGAACCCGTCCGGCCGCGGGGAGCAGGTCGGCCAGCACCTCCCGCACCAGCGCCCGGATGGCCTCGATGTCTGCGCCCGGCTGCCCGGTCATGCCAGGCTCCGCAGTGCGTCCTCGGCGGCTCCCGCCGCCTGGCGCACATCCGCCTCGGACCCGGACAGGTACACCCGCCCGGTGGCCCCGATCATCCGGTAGTCGACCACCTTGATCCTGGCCGCCTTCTCCGCCTCGTTGGCCGCCAGGATCGCGTACGAGGCCGGCTGCATCTCCAGCACGAACAGCGACTCCCCGGCCAGCGCCATCGACCCGATCTTGTTCCGGTTGATCAGGAACGCGTGCTGCGGATCCAGCATGGAGATGATCTTCGACGCCAGCACCGCCGGCCGGGTCGCGTCCCGCGCGGAAACCCCGAGCGCGTCAAGCACCGCGGACCCCGCCGCCCGCACCTCGTCGTTCCCGCCGTGGATCTCCAGATAGCCGAACTGCCGCTCGACCACGAGGATCCCGGCGCGCACCCCGGCGTGCTTGAGCGCCACGTCCGTCACCGGCTCGATGTCCAGCCCCGGCGCCACCTCGATGATCTGCGCCGCCACATCGCTGCGCGGCAGGCTGCCCCGGATCCACGTCCCCAGGTAGCACATGGTCTGCGGCTGGAGCCGATTGAGAAAGATAAACGATCGCAATTCAGCCATGGAAACCCCCAGCGAACTGCGCAAGCTCCTCGATAACAACCCGCCTGATCTCCTCCCGCAGCGCAGCCATGTCCGGTCCCGCGCCCAGCCCCGCGCCACCGCCAACGTGGGGCAGGGGGGTGCCTGGGCGCGGAGTCCTGTCCGCGCCCAGGTATCCCTCTGGCCCGCGCCCATCCCCCGCCAGGTTCGACGCCACCGGGTACGGCGGTACCGCCCCGGCCGGCGTCTCCCACGGAACCACCCCCGAGAAGTTCCCGAAGGCCTCGTCAGCCTCGGAGGGGTAAGCCATCCGCGTCCACTGCACCAGGTGCTTGGGCTCCAGGTTCTCGGTCAGCGACGACCGCCCGGAGAACCCCGTCCCCACGGTCATCGACGGCGCCAGCGCCGTGGAGATCCCCGAACTGCCCAGGCTGTTCCCGACGTTGACCGACACCCGGAGCACGTCCACGCTGGCCCCGAAATCCATGATCGTCCGGGGGTCGGTGCTGTGGATCGCCGCCGAGTGCCCGCGCCCGGCGATCCGCAGCACCGCACGGGCCACGTCGATGCCCCGGCTGGCGCTGCGCACCCGGACCAGGCCGAGCACCGGGCAGAGCTTCTCGTGGGCGAGCGGCTCCTCGGGGACCGCCAGGCAGAACGGGGCGAGCAGGATCCGGGCGGTGCCGGGCACCCGCAGCCCCGCCTCGGCCGCGATCCAGGTCGCGTCCTTGCCCACGAACCTGACGTCGAAGCGCCCGCCGGGGAACAGCATCGCCGCGACCCGGCCGGCCTCGTCCGGCGTCAGCAGATGGGCGCCTTCCCGCTTGAGGTGGCGCAGCAGGGCGTCGGCGACCTGGTCCTCGACGATCAGTACCGATTCGTTGGTGCACAGGATCGAGTTGTCGAAGCTCTTGCTGTCTGCGATCCGCTTGGCGGCCTTGGCCAGGTCGGCGGTGGCGTCCACGAGCACGGGCACGTTGCCCGGGCCCACGCCGATCGCGGGCGTGCCGGAACTGTAGGCGGCCCGGACCACCGGGGAGCCGCCGGTGGCCACGATGACGCTGGTCCGCTCGTCGGTCATCATCGCGTCGATCAGCGGCACCGAGGGCCGGTCCGCCACCTGGATGACCCCGTCCGGCGCGCCGGCGGCGACGGCGGCCCCGGCCAGCGTGCGCGCCGCGTCCGCGCAGCATTCGGCGGCCTGCGGGTGCGGGCTGATGACCACCGCGCACCGGGTCATCAGCGCCAGCAGGGCCTTGAAGTACACCGAGGCCACCGGGTTGGTGGAGGGGGTGAGGGCAAGGACCACACCGGCGGGGCGCGGGATTTCGACGATCTTCGTGGCCGGGTCGAAGCGCGGGGTCACGTAGTCGTGGGTGGCGTACGCCTCGAGCAGCCCGGTGCTGCACGCCAGGTTCTTGACGACCTTGTGGTCGGCGACGCCGAACCCGGTCTCACGGACCGCCCATTCGGCGTACTCGCGCGCCTTGGCCGCGCCGGCCTGGGCGGCGGCGTGCACCACACGGTCCACGGCCTGCTTGTCGTACCGGCCGAACGCGCGGGCCGCCCATTCGGCCCGCTGCAGCATGGCCCGGGCCCGGGGCACCCCGGCGGGGTCGCTGAGCACCTCGAAACTGATCGCCTCCGGCTCCCGCGCTACCACCCGGCTGGTTCCACCAGAAGCATGTGCCGCACCGGCCACACTCGGTATCCCCGGCCCGCTCACGACCGCCCTCCTCCTCGGCTGCGTTTGTCGTGGTTGTGGCAACCACGACACTCTTTTGTCGTCGTTGTGGCAACCACGACAAAAGATCGGCGCCCAGCGCGGTGGCATGGCGGGCGCACGGGGCGGCATCTGCCCGTCATGGCTGGCCCCGGCCGGAACGGGCGTCGCGGGCGGCGAGGCCGATGGCCTGCTCGGTCCGGTCGAGCAGTTCCTCGCACAGCGCGGGGGTCAGCAGCACGCCCGGCTTGTACTGGAGCACCCGGGGGTCGAGCGTCGAGAAGATCGCCCAGACGCCGGCCTCATACAGCCGCCGCATGACGAACTGGGCGCCCCGCGGGTGGTCGAACTCCAGGCCCATCACCAGGCCGTCCTGCCTGATGCCGACGAACCAGTCGGGGTAAAGCGCCTGGATCCGCCGGCACCCGTCGCCGATCAGGCCGGCGATGTAGTGCACCATCGACCGGACCTCGGGGCGGCAGGTGATCTCCAGCGTCTTCAGCGCCGCCACGCAGCCGAGTTCCGCGCCGCCGAAGCTGGACATGTGGCCGAACCCGTCCTCGCTGAGCCACCCCGCCGCCGCCTCGCTCACCAGGACGGCGCTGATCGGGTACATGCCGCCGGAGATGCCCTTGCCGGTGACCAGGATGTCCGGGACCACGCCGTGCTTGCTGATCGCCCACAGCTCACCGGTGCGCATCAGCCCGGTCTGCACCTCGTCGGCGATGTACAGCGCGCCGTGCGCCGCGCACAGCCGCTTGACCGCGGCCAGGTAGCCGGGGGCGGGCAGCGGGAAGCCGTAGGTCGCGGGGATCGTCTCCATGATCACCGCGGCCACGTCCTTGCCGCGCAGCGCCTGCTCCATCGCGGCCAGGTCGTTGAACGGCACGTGGCTGAACTCGTCGGGCCGGTCGGCGAGGAACAGCGTGGAGAACCGCTCGTCCCCGGCGGCGACGGCGAGCCCGGTGTGCCCGTGGTACGCCTTGGCGACCGAGACGATCTTGCGCCGCTTGGTGGCGTGCCGGGCGGTCTTGAGCGCGATGTCGATCGCCTCGCCGCCGCCGCTGCCGAAGACCACCTTCGCGATGCCGGGCGGCCCGGTGCTCACCAGGGCCTCGGACAGCGCGGTGCGGGCGAGCGAGGGGAAGTGGTGGTTGCCGATGTCGAAGTGCTGCATGGCGGCGGTGACGGCGGCCACCACCTCGGGGTTGCGGTGGCCCAGGTTGTAGGTGCCGCCGTTGAGGTGGGTGTCGATCAGGCGCTTGCCCTCGACGTCGTAGATGAAGTAGCCCTCGCGCCGGTCGATGACCAGCGGGACGCCCGAGTCCACCCAGAACTGGGTCTTGGCCGGGTTCCAGAACTCCTTGGACTTGGCGAGCATGTCGCCCTTGGAGGCGAAGGCGATGAGTTCCTCGGCCACAATCACCTCCGCGCCTCCGGCACAGCGCCTCGCGCCTCCGGCGCGAGGCACCCCGCGCCGCTGGGCACTCTGCACATCCGCGCCGCGGCCCATGGGCACGTTCGCACCCCGCCCGTTTGGTTCAACCAAACGAATACCGGATGTGACCGTTTAGTGTCAACCGGTCTCTGTTAACTCTGTATTTCCGTAACCAGAAGTCTTGTCATGGTTTCTACCAGGTGATACTGTCCGCGCTGTGATGTGTGCCACAACGCACATGCCAGACCAATAAGCCCGCCCCGGGACTGGCTCGCCCGGGCGCACCCCGCTGTGGGGGAGGAATCATGGCACAGTCCGGCACCTCTGTTGGCGGGAGCGGCGCCGCGGTCCCCGAGGACTTCGACGTCTCCCAGCGCAGCGATGTCGCCAAGCTCCGCAGGGGCGCCGTCGGGCTCGGCGGCGTCCTGTTCCTGACCGTCACCGGTTCCGCGCCGATCTCGGCCATGCTGTTCAACACCCCGATCGTGGTCGGGTTCGGCCAGGGGGTGGGCGCCCCGGCGGCGTTCATCTTCGCGACGATCGTCCTGACGATCTTCTCGGTCGGCTACGTGGCCATGGCCAGGAAGAAGACCACCGCGGGCGGCTTCTACTCCTACATCAGCCACGGGCTGGGGCGGGAACTGGGCATCGGCACCGGCTTCGGCACGCTGGTGGCCTACTCGGTGTTCGAGGCATCGCTGGCCGGCGGGTTCGCCTACTTCCTCAACCTGAAGCTGGCTTCGTTCGGGTGGAACGTCGGCTGGCCCTGGCTTGCCTTGTTCATGATCGCGCTCATCGGGGTGCTGACCTACTTCGACGTCCGCCTCTCCGCGAACCTGCTGGCCATCGGCCTGGTCAGCGAGGTCGTCATCCTGGTCATCTTCGACATCTTCCTGTTCGGCCACGGGAACGTGAACTTCAGCGCGATCAACCCGGTGAACGCGTTCAAGGCCCTCCCGGCGTCGCACGGGGTGGCCGCTGGAGTGATCGGCATCGGGCTGTTCTTCGCGTTCTGGTCCTGGGTCGGCTTCGAGATGGCGCCCAACTACGGCGAGGAGTCCCGCGACCCGAAGCGGATCGTGCCGCGTGCCATGTACATCTCGGTGATCGGCCTCGGGATCTTCTACACGCTGACCTCGTGGGCGCCGCTGGGCGGGTATTCCAGCATTCACGCCGCGGCCGCCCAGGCGCAGAGCGACCCCGCCAACTTCTACCTCAACCCGGCCAGGCTGTACGCGGGCCACTGGGTCGCCTCGATCATGAGCTACCTGATCATCACCGGGTCGTTCGCCTGCGGCATGGCGTTCCACAACACCACCGCGCGGTACTTCTACTCGCTCGGCCGAGAAGGGTTCATGCCCAAGGCGCTCGGCAAGACCCACCCCAAGTGGAAGAGCCCGCACATCGCCTCGGTCACCCAGTCGGTGATCGCCGCGTTCATCATCGTGCTTTTCGCCATCTTCACCGGCACCAACGACCCGACCTCCCAGGCCTACGTGCAGGTTTACGGCCTGATGGCGCTCATGGGCGTGATCATCATCCTGTCCGTGCAGGCCCTGGTCTCGCTGGCCATCCTGGTCTACTACGAGCGCTACCACCGCGACGAGGTGCACTGGTGGAGGACCCGGCTGGCGCCGCTGCTCTCGTTCTTCTCCCAGGTGTTCGTGGTGTACCTGTTGTTCACCAACATCGGGTTCCTCGGCGCGTCCAGTTACAGCTATGCCTACTGGCTGGGCCCGATCGACCTCGCCGTGGTGCTCATCGGCATCGGTGCCGCGATCTACTACAAGCGCCGCCAGCCGCAGAAGTACGAGCAGGCGGGCCGGCTGATCAACGAGGGCCTCTAGGGGCTGCCCGGCACCCGTCCTGGTGCCGCCTGGCGGGGCGTTACCAGGACGGGCGGTCCCGGCCCAGGGCCGGGGGCTGTCACCGGCCCGGTCGATCCGGGCTGGTGACACGCCCGGCTCCGGCCAGCGCTATCCGCACGGTCACGGTCGTGCCCTCGCCCTCGGCCGATTCCACGCTGATGTCCCCCTCGTGGTTCGCCACGATCGTGCGGGCGATGGACATGCCCAGGCCGGACCCGGGTACCGCCCCGTCGACCGCGTTCGACGCCCGGAAGAACCGGGTGAACAGGGCGGCCTGGTCCGCGGCGGGGATGCCGATGCCGGTGTCGGCGACCGTGAGGACCGCGGCGCCACCCTCGCAGGCCAGGGCCGTGCGGACCTGCCCGCCGTTCGGGGTGTACTTCACCGCGTTGGACAGCAGGTTGACCAGCACCCGGTCGAGCTGATCGGCGTCCCCGTCCACGATCAGGCCGCTGGCCGGGCAGTTCACCTCCAGGTCAAGCCCCCCGGCGGCGGCCGCTGGCCGGATCACGTCCGCGGCCGCCGTGACCAGGCCGGCCAGGTCCACCGGGCTGCGCCGGGTGGTGAACCCGCCCATCTCGATCTTGGCCGTGGTGAGCATGTTCTCGATCAAGGTCATCAGCCGGCGCGCGTTCCGGTCCACCGCGTCCAGCATCCTGGCCTGGGTGGGCAGCAGCGGCCCCTCGCCGGAGTCGGCCAGGATCTCGACGTAGCCGATGATGCTGGTCAGCGGGGAGCGCAGATCGTGGGAGGCGGACGCGAGGAAGCTGGTCTTGGCCGCGTCGAGCGATTTCAGCTCCGCGACCAGGAGCTCCTCACCCTCGTACAGCCGCGCGTGCTCCAGGCCCCGCCCGATGTCGCGGCCCAGTGACTCGACCGCGGCGGTTTCCGCGTCGGTCCAGGGCCTGCCCTGGTCGTAGCGCAGCAGGCCGAGGACGCCGAGCAGTTCCGGCCCGGCCCCGAACGGGATGAGCAGCAGTGCCGCCCCGCCCAGTTCGAGCAGCCTCCGGCGGATCTGCACCGGGATGTCCTGCGCCTCCGGCCCGGCCAGGTCCTGGACCCGGTGGCTGGACCGGTGCCGGTAGATCCCGCGCAGCCAGCCGATCGCGTCGGGTGGCAGGTAGCCGACCACGTCGCCGTTCGCGGCCCGGGCGCTCTCGTTGACGCCCTCCAGGGTGAGCTGGCCGCCCCGGGCGATCCCGGCATAGACCCAGTCCACCCGTAGGTGCTCGCGGACCGCGGTGACCGCCTCCCGGAGGATCTCCTGGCCGCGCAGGTGCTCGCGGATCCGGATGGCGGCCTGGCGCACGCCGGCCTGCAGCCGGGCCCGGTCGGCCTCCGCCTCCCGCATCCGGTCGCCCTCGTCCGCCAGGAAGTTGATGGACAGCGCCAGGTCCCGCAGATCGGCCGGGCCGCCGGGCACCGCCCGTGCCCGCATGTCCCCCTGCGCCCGGCGCCGCACCATGCCCGTGGTGGCGTGCAGCGGCTTGCTGACCCGGCGCAGGCCCACCGCCACCCCGACCACCGGCGTCATGAGCCCGAACAGCAGGATGGCGCTGACCCAGCCCCGGCCGACATCCAGCGTCCGGCCGCCTTCCGTAGCAAGAAGGTCACTGTCCCGGGCCAGGCGCGCCCGCAGGGCGCCGTCCTGGGCAAAGAACCGGCCGGACAGGACCGAGGCGCGGGCGTAGAGCCCGGCCGCCCGGACGCTGCCCGGCGCGGCCACCGGCGCCTGGTCGGCGGCCTCGAATGCCTCCTCCGCGAGGCGCGCCTGCCCGGCCACCAGGCCGGCCGCATCGGCCCCCGCCAGTTGCGCGAGCCGGGTCAGCGAGACGTAGAAGCGGATCTTCTCGGTGCGGTACTCACCGAGCGGCGCCAGTTCGCCGGTGGCCTGGTACACGCGCACCGCGCGCTGCGCGCTGAGGAACTCGGCCAGCATGGTGAGGTCCGCGAGCTGCGCCGCCTGCGCCCTGGTGTGCAGGCCGACGAGGCCGGCGCGCTGCCGGACACCGCCGGCCAGGACGAACGTGATCGCGCCCGCGACGAGGGCGAGCTGGGCGCCCAGCAAGGCCCACGCGTAGAAGATGATCGATCGCGGCTGCCTCACGTCAGCGGCGTTCCCCCCAGGCTGTAACAATAAGTAATCCCGTTCTTACCCAGTGCACAGGAATGCCAGCGGTCCGGAGGCGGCCGGAATCATTACCGGGCGGGCCCGCGGGTGCGGCATCCTGTGGACGTGAGGCTTCCCCGGTCCGCCGCCAGGCACGGCCTGGCCGCGCTGGCCCTGGCCGCGCTGGCCTGCGGTTGCGCGGCGGCGCCCGGCCAGCCCCGGGATCCGGGCTCGCCGCGCGCCGCGCCCGCCCCGTCACCGGCCCCCGGGGCGGCCAGCACCGGGCCCGGGCCGGCCGCCGAGGGACGGGCCGCCCGGCCGGCCGTCCGGCAGCTCATCACGATCACCGCCGCGGCGTACGGGGACACCTACGCGGTGCTGACCGCCTACCAGCGCACCAGCCACGGCTGGCAGCGCGCCTTCGGGCCCTGGACGGCACGAATCGGCCGGAACGGGTTCGCCCCGCCCGGGCAAAAGCGCGAGGGAGACGGCCGCACCCCGTCAGGATCGTTTTTCATTCCGTATTTCTTCGGCGCCGGCCCGAATCCGGGCTTCCGCTTCCGGTACCGGCAGGTGCGGCCCCACGACTTCTGGGACGACGACTCGGCCAGCCCCCGGTACAACGAGTGGGTGGACGGCCGGCAGGCGAGCCCGGGGGCGAACCCGGAGCCGATGGACGTCTCGGCCTACTACGACGGCCTGGTGATCGGCTACAACACCGCCCGCACGCCCGGGCTGGGCAGCGCCGTCTTCCTGCACCTCAACATCGGCATCGCGACGGCGGGCTGCGTGACCCTGCCGCCGGGCGACCTGCTGCCGCTGCTGCGCTGGCTCGACCCGGGCCGTTCCCCCCTGATCCGGATGGGGGTCCGGTAAGCCCGGCCGGCCGCACGGCCGCCGACCCGGAGGTGATGAACTTGGCTCATGGCAACGAACACCTCCCAGCCGCGGGACGTGCTGCACGTGACCGACAGCCGCACGGGCCGCGCCTACGAACTGCCTATCGTCGACGGGGCGATCCGGGCCCTCGACCTGCGCCAGATCAAGGTCTCCGACGACGACTTCGGGCTGCTCTCCTACGACCCAGCCTTCATGAACACGGCGAACTGCCGCAGCGCGATCACCTTCATCGACGGGGAAAGGGGCATCCTGCGGTACCGGGGCTACCCGATCGAGGAGCTCGCCGGGCGGGTCCCGTTCCTCGACGTGGCCTCCCTGCTGATCCACGGGGAGCTGCCGGGGAAGGAGGAATCCGCCGCCTGGGCGGATGAGATCACCCAGCACACCTTCGTGCACGAGAACGTGAAGAAGTTCATCGACGGGTTCCACCATGACGCCCACCCCATGGGGATCCTGGTGAGCACGATCGCGGCGCTGTCCACCTTCTACCCGGGCGCCAAGGCGATCTCCGACACCGAGCGGCGCCACGAGCAGATCGTGCGGCTGATCGCGAAGATGCCGACGCTGGCGGCGTTCGCCTACCGGCACGCGATGGGACTGCCGTATGCCTATCCCGACGACGAGCTGTCCTACGCCGGGAACTTCCTCAACATGATGCGGCGGATGACCGAGCCACGGTACAACCCGGACCCGGTCCTCGCCCACGCGCTCGACGTGCTGTTCACCCTGCACGCCGACCACGAGCAGAACTGCTCCACCAGCGCGATGCGGGTGGTCGGCAGCGCCCAGTCCGACCCGTACTCCGCCGCGGCCGCGGCCACCGCGGCGCTCTACGGGCCGCTGCACGGCGGCGCGAACGAGCAGGTGCTGCGGATGCTCAATGACATCGGCTCGGTCGGCAACGTCCCCGCGTACATCGACCGGGTGAAGCGGGGCGAGATCCGGCTGATGGGGTTCGGCCACCGGGTCTACAAGAACTTCGACCCGCGGGCGACCATCATCAAGGCGATCGCCGGCCAGGTCTTCGAGGTCACCGGGCCCAACCGGCTGCTGGACATCGCGCTGGAACTCGAGCGCATCGCGCTGGCCGACGAGTACTTCGTGAGCCACCAGCTGTACCCGAACGTGGACTTTTACTCGGGCATCATCTACCAGGCCATGGACTTCCCGGTGGAGATGTTCCCGGTGCTGTTCGCGATCGGCCGGATGCCCGGCTGGCTGGCCCAGTGGGAGGAGGGCATCCTCGATCCCGAGCAGCGCATCTCCCGGCCACGGCAGCTCTACGTGGGCCACGGGACGCGCCACCTGGCTGGCGGGGCGGGCTGACCGGCCCGGACATGCTCCGGGGGGCCGCCCGTGCTGGGCGGCCCCCCGGAACTGCCCGGCTCACTCCGGGACGACGACCGTGCTGATGATCTTGTCGGCGAACGTCTGGCGCTTGGCGTCCCAGAGCGGGAACAGCCAGCCGATGTAGCAGGCGAGCGAGTCGAGGATGTGGCAGATGTCGCGCGCGAAGGCCATGCCAGCGCCGATCGGCTCACCGGTGTTCTCGCTGATCAGGCGCAGGTGGAGCGTCCGCTTCCCGAGCGACTGACCGGTACGGCCCGCCTGGATGCACCGGTTGTAGATCCACCACGCCAGGGACGCGAGGATGAAAAGGAGCCAGACGAACGCGTTGCGGGAAATGATCCCGATCAGCTCCAGTACAAAGATGGGCACGTAGTCGATGAGGTAGGCGCCCACGCGCTGGCCCCAGTTCGCATACATCGCCGGATTACTTGCCGGAGTACTTGCAGGGGTCGCATACGCCATTGCGAGACCTTTCTGAGGTGGTGGACCGCCTCGTGTGGTGAGGGCGGGTTAGAGGAATCCGAATCTGTGCAGCTGAAAGAGCCAGCTCAGGCCGACGAGAACGGCTATTGCCCAGCGGACGCGGCGGCGCCTCGCCTCCGGCCAGGGCCGCGGGCCGGGTGCCAGCCCCGCGGCCCTTGCCAGCAGCACCGGAATGGTGCCGAGGACGAGGACCGCGGCCAGGCAGGCGAGCGGGTTGGCCGCCGCCGCGCTCCCCCACTCACCGTGGGAGATGGCTACCGTCGCGGTGGTCATCCCGCAGAACGGGCAGGGCACCCCGGTGAGCGTGCGGAGCGGGCAGGGCAGGCCCGGCCAGCCGGTGTGGGCCAGCACGGCCGGGTAGACGGCGCCGAGCATCGCCGCGCTCGCGGCGAACATGGAGACGTGCTCGGGCACCGAGTAACCCCGCCGGAGTACCACCATGTGCCTTCCCACCCGTGAGTTCCCGCTCGGCTAGCTAGCGGTTGGAGCGCAATCGTACGGGCTGGGCGTGCCGGTGTGAGGAAGTTCCCATGGCTTTCTCACGGTAAGTTCCCCGTCGGTGCGTCCCCGTTTTCATCTGTATCCCCAGCGTGAGACGAGCCAAGCAAACCGCGGGCGTGGCCAGCGCCGAAACCGGCCCCGCCCGCGTCGCCTCAGGTGTCGTCGCGCCCTTCGGCCAGGTTGACGTGATAGGCGTCACGCGGCCACTTACGGTAAATCATCCGGGCGGGCCGCAGCGGTGCCTGGCGGAAATTGAACGCGTTGATGAACGGGTAGGCCTGGGCGTCGTTGGGCCCAAGCGGGGACAGGCCGAAATTGTGCTCGGTAAAGCTGAGGATTCCGGCGAACGTGGTCGAGGTCGTGTCGGTGAAGCCGGACTTGGCGAACGGGCTGACGATGACCAGCGGGCTACGCGGTCCCTGCGCCGTCCCGTCCGGGTTGACCCCTGGCCGGCCCTGGTCGTAGAAGCAGCCGCAGTCGTCCCAGGTGATGAACAAGACAGTGAACCGCCACTCCGGGCCGTTCATGATCGCGGACGCGATCTGGCCAAGCCAGTCGTCACCGGAGGTGATGGAGAAGCCGTTGTGCTCGCTGAACGGGGCGTCGTTCCCGCCGGGCGTGATGATGGAGAAGTTCGGCAGGTTCCCGCTCTTCGCGTCGCGCACGAACGAGGAGCTGGCGACGTTGTCCGCGCTTTGGCCGGTGTTCAGGCATTCCGAGAACGAGGGGCAGATGTCCCAGACGTAGCCACCGGACTGGGTGCCGCCGGTCTCCGGCTTCGGCTCGCCGTAGATCCGCCACGACAGGTGCGCGCGGCCGCGTTCACTCGCCTGACCATGACCGTGGACAGGATCGCTGCAGAGTCGTGGGGCCGCCGTGACAAATCAAAACCCTTTTGACTGGGCAACACGAGGGTCAAGCACCCTAAAAGTTGATGAATCTTGACATGGAAGTGCCTGGACGAAAGCTGTGTGGCGCATGTGTACTGATGTGCCCTCTGCCCATGCGCGGGGCGAACGTCACGTCACCGCCGCTCAGCGCGGCGCACCAGGAGTCCCGCCCGGACACCGGCACCCGGCCCGGGCACTGGCACCCGGCCCGGGCACAAGTCAGCCGGCCCCGGACCGGGCGATTTAGCGCCGCCAGCCCTGCGCCGCTCACCCTTGGTGGCCACAAGGCCGACGCCTTGTTGACCATGCCCGGCACTTCCGGGCATTGATGCCGTTCTGTGATGGGCTCAGAAGTATCGGTAACAATACTTTCCGGGCTCGGCAAAGCAGACACCACGGACATATCTCAGAATGTCCTCCATGAGGGGTGCGCGCCGCAGTAGGCTGCCGCCGGTCACGCTGTATCGAAGGGAGGCGCACATAGCCGACCGTGCTGGCCCCTGCCAGCACGGCGCGCCATCACCGCTGACACGCCGCCGCGCCGGGCAGACCTTCTAGCCCTGGAGGTGCAGTGAAACCCCGCAACTTCCGCTTTGCAGCATTGCTCGCGATCTCATTTGCGCTCGTCCTCCCGTCCGTCCAGGCCAGCGCGAGGCCCCTGCCTGCCGCGCAGCCCGGCGCCGCGGGCATCACCGGTGGTGCGCTCTTCGGCGGCACCTACCCGCTGGTCGCCGAGCAGGGCAACCTTGGCCGCAAGCTGTCTATCGTCCGGCTCTACTACATGATCGGCCAGAAGTTCACCACGCCGCGCATCAAGCAGCTCATGTCGCAGGGCACCACGGTGCTGGCCAGCCTGGACGTGCCCCTTGGCCACGGGATCACCTATGCCTCGATCGCGGCGGGGCACCAGGACAAGCAGATCCGCGCCTGGCTGACCCAGGCCGAACAGAACGCCGTCACCTATCACGTGCCCGCGGTGTACGTTGCCTTCGAGCACGAGGCGAACAACCCGCCGAACAGCGTCAACGGCACTCCGGCCCAGTTCGTCAAGGCCTGGGACCACATCCACGCCCTCGCCACCAAGGCGCACCTCAACGTCGGCTCCGGCGGCCGGCTGCGCTGGGCCTTGATCCTCATGCATATGGCCTATTTCCCGATCGGCCAGCGGCCGAAGTGGTCGCTGCGGATCGGGTTTGCCAAGAACTACTGGCCGGGTGCGGCCAACGTGGACGTGGTCGCCGCCGATGGCTACAACCGGGGCGGCTGCCGCGACCACAGGACCACGAGGCCCACACAGCCCGCGGTCACGCCCGGTTCGCTGTTCAACCCGGTGCTCACGTTCGCCCAGACACACGGCAATAAACCGGTGTTCCTGGCCGAATGGGCCAGTGCCTTCTTCTCGGCCGTCCCGGCCTGGCAGGCGCACTACATCGGCGCGATGAAGTCCTACGTGCTGGCCAATCCGAGGATCGCCGCGGCGCTGTACTGGGACGACCACGGCTTCTTCGCCTGCAGCTTCGCCGTCAACGGCCATCCACTGTCGGTGGCCGCCCTGACCGCCATGGGCAAGGCGGTGCAGGGGCACATCGGCTGAGACGGGCACCTGCCGGGCGACCGGCAGGTGCGAAGAGGCCCCTCCCGGATTCCGGGAGGGGCCTCAGCCGTTTCAATGGCCGCCGGACCGGATCGGCCATACCGGCCCGGTACGCATAATGGGTGCATGCGCCGCCATTTCCGCGACGATCAGGGCAGTGAGGAACGGCAGCAAAGGTTCCTGGCATACCTGGCCGATGCGCGCACTTCTGACGAGGAAAAGGGCGTTATCACGCTGGTACTGCTCGGTCACGCCGGCGTTTACGTGCTGCTCACCGCCGCCGAGGTGACCTGGATCGCCGTCACGGCGGGCCGGGTGTGGCAGCGCCGCGAGGACGGGCTGCTGAGCGCCGTGCGAACCGGCGTGCACAGGCCGGCGCTGGCGGCGTTCCTGGCCGCGGACGTGGGCTACGTGGTGCTCCGGCGGAGCATCCTGGCCAGGTTCGACCGGCGCATCGCGCTCAGGCCCTGACGCAGGTGTACGCGCCGTAGATGGAGCCGTGGAACTCGGCGGTGACGACGGTGAACCCGGCGGCGGCGAGCATGGGCTCGAGCAGCCAGCGGAACGTGCTGAACTCGGTGCGGAGGTGCTCGGCGAAGTCCTCGCGGGTATAGCCGCGCTCCGGGTCCGCCGCCGCGCCCTCGAGCCAGTCGTCGAGAACGGCCCCGGCCTCGGCGGGCTGGAAGTCGAAGATCAGGTCGCGTAGCCGGAGGATCCCGCCCGGCCGCAGCAGGCCAGCGATCCGGTCCAGCGCGAGGGCCTTCCAGAAGTCCGGCAACTGGTGCAGGGCGTGGCGGGTGAACACCGCGTCCGCGGCCGGGCCGGTGTGCTGATAGCTGAGAAACCCGGCCCGCACGCATTCGACGTTCGTCAGCCCGGCCCCGGCGGCGCGCTCCCGCAGCAGCGCCAGCATCGCGGGCGAGACGTCAACCGCCACCACGCGTCCTGCGTGCGGGGCGGCGGCCATCGCGAACTGCCCGGTGCCGGCGCCGAGATCCACCAGCGTGGCGGCCCGGCCGATGCCGTGCTCGCGCAGCACGGCGAGGTCTTCGGCGGGATCGGGGTATCCCTGCTTGCGGTCGAATCCCGCGACAAACGCCGGATCCAGATGCTCCGGACCGGCGTGCGCCAGCTCATCAAGCATCCAGGCCCCGGTCATGGCTGCGCTGGCCTCCCATGCTGCCGGCGACGGTCGGCTGACCCTCCGGGTCCCCGTGCACCGCATGGCGGTTACGGCCTGTTTGCCGCTTATCGTCCTATGCTGAGGTCATGGCAGACCGTGCCGGGTTAGGCCCGGGGGACAGCCCGGAGATCGACACGAGCGTGCCGCATCCGGCGCGGGTGTACAACTACTTTCTCGGCGGCACCGACAACTGGTCCCCGGGCACGGCTCATCTTGCGGCGTATCTTGGGGCGCGAGAACCGGCCCGCATTACCCTAGGTGGCTGACCGCCGCCGCCATGCCGGAAGCCAGCATCCCGTCGCCCTTGCCGACTGCACGGCCATTGATCAGACGGTGACGCTGGTCTCCGGCATTCTCCAGGAGATGATCAGCCAGTTCTAGCAGCCGGCGTCGTTGAGGGCCTGGATGTCCTGGTCGATCTGATTGAGGTAGAAGTCGATCTCATAGTCATCGAGGCCGGTGCTGAGACCGTGGCCTGCATCCTGGGCGCGCTGCAGTTGCCAGAAGTGCAGCGTGTCCTGATCCGAATTGAGGTTCCAGAAAAGCGAATTGCATTGCTGCTGCCCATTTCCGGTGTTGGTGGCCGCGCTGGCGGGCCCGGCGGCCCCGAGGCTACCGAAAACCAGCGCCGTCGCCGCAGCACCGCCAAGAATGGCTTTCTTGATCATCATGCTTCCCTTCCCATGTTGCCTGACAGATGACTCAGGTACGGGGATGCCGTCGTTCCAGCAGAGCTGGCTGCGTAGAGCCCGTGCCCTTTCAGCAGTCCCGCCAACAGCAGGACCCGCTTCCGTACTAATGGTGGCTAGCAGCGCTGAAACGGAGCTGAAACGGAGCTGAAACCGCATGTGAGCGCGGTGACCACGTCATCGGCGGCCCCGCATTCGCTTCTGTCTGGGGGCATCTTGGGGCACGTGCTCTTCGCCACCGCCACCGGATTCAGAACAGGTCGATCCGCCACTGGTTGCAGCGAAGACCCCGCCCGGCGAACTCGACCTCGCACCCTCCGAGGTTCGTGAAGCCGTTCTTCTCAGATCTTGTTGGAAGGGCCGTTCGTGACCGGTCTCCAGTCGCACCCGAAGCTCGACATCCTCCTCGGCCATCATCTCCAGCTTCATCGAAGTCACGCTAACGCCTACGGCCGACAACCCCGCCGACCCCTCACGCTGCAACGACCGGGTAAGCACGGGTGGCACTGTGCAGGCGGGCCTCCAGCACAGCCACCATGCCCAGCTAGATAATGTGACGATCGTTGCCGGGGATGGTGCGTCCGACAGCCCGGCGGCTCCGCAGTTGCTGCCCCGCCCAGCCCGCGCCGACTGTGCATACCACCGCCAGGACAAGCAGCACCCAGAGAAGGCGATGCAAACGTTCATCGGCATTGCCACCGACCACGAAAGCGGTAATGCCGCTGATCCCGATGCCGACCGCGACCCCCTTCAGCAGCGTGCGGCGGTCGTTTGGCTCGGCTGGCGGCTCTGGCTGGCGCATACCTGCAAGGCGCGCATTAGTGCGGGCAGTTATTTCCTAGTCGACTCTTTGAAGGAACGATGCCACTACCGCGTCGCTGTACTCAGGACCCAGCTCATCGTGCGCCGCGGCGGCGGCGCGGATTTCCTGGGGGGACAACGGTGAATCAGTCATGCCGGCAGCGTACGTCGGTGGCCTGTATGGCCAGAGTCAGGCCGTTGGCAGGGCTCACGGCTCCGCAGATGGTAGGCCGCTTGCGGCGGTAGCTGCGATAACTCTGGAAGGAGGGTTGGCCTGGTCGACGTGCCCGGCACCGGCAGGCCGCACCGCCGGACTGTCAGCCCGGGAAGGTGCGACTGGTCATGCCGTGGCTTGCAGATTCGCAGGCCAACGCCGGCCTCGACGTACCGGCAGTGACCGCCTGGGCGGCTGCGGCGGTGCTAGCTACTGTTTGCCTTGTGCACGATGGCCAGGCTGTGATTGGTCTCTGGGCCCGCTGCGACGGCAATGGCGACCAGGCCGACCTGGAGCGCCACCCCGACCGGTAGGTCGCTGTTAGTAGTGGTGCCGTCGCCCAGTTCCCCTTGCCCGTTGTAGCCCCAGGCCAACACCTGGCCCGTGGCTGTGAGGGCCAGGCTGTGCTCGCAGCCCGCCGCCACGGCGGTCACCTCGGTGCCGTTGGGCAGCTTTCGCGAGCTCATCGCCGGCGTGTAGCACCTGGCCTTCGGTAAGCGCCGACAGCGCCCGCACGTGTCGCACCTCTGCGTCGGTTCCAAATAGCGCAACGTGCTCGGCCACACTGATGGCATCGGGCGACAGGCGGCGCATGCGGCCGAGCACAAGCTGCGACACGCGCTCCGGCGCCAGATCAGCCACCGCATCGGCATTGACGTCGACCGGCCGGAGACCCTCGGCGCGAGCGGCATCGAGGAGCTGCAAGGTGAAGAGCGGATTCCCTCCTGCGGCATCGTGACAGGCGCGGACGAATGCCTGTTGGGGCCCGGTCGCGAATCTGTCGCGTGCCAGCTCATGGACCGCGCTGAGGGTCAGCGGCCCGGGCCGGATCGTGCGAGCGAGTGACTCGGCTGCGATGCCCGCCAGCAGGTCCGCATGGGTGCCCGGCTCATCGGTCCGCCGGGCAACAGCCAGCAGGATCGGCAGATCCTCGAGCCGGCGGACCAGGTAGCCAAGCCATTGCAGCGATGTCAGGTCGGACCAGTGCGCATCATCGATCGAGATCATTACGGGCGAGCGTTCCGCGAGCCAGGCAACCAGCCAGTACAGGGTGTTCTGGCTGCCATACTCATCGGCGCGTGGATCCGACTCAGTGTCATCGAGGCCGAACAGCCGGATCACAGCCTCGGCGGGCCGCGCCAGCAGTTCGGCGCGCTCTGCCCCGCTTGCGTGAACCAGCAGAGGCTCGAACAACTGGCGCGCGATGCCTAAGCCCAGCTCCCGCTCCAGCTCACCGCCGCGTGCTGTCATCACCCGGAGGCCAGCGGCATTGGCCAGCTTGCGCGCGGCACACAGCAGTGCCGTCTTGCCGATCCCGGCCGGTCCCTCGATCAGCACTACACGCGGGTGGCCCGCCGCAGTCGCGGCTACGGCCTCCTCGAGCTGAGTCAACTCGGAGCCTCGGTCAAGGAGCGGGGCCGAAATCGCCTGCACGCCACCCACGCAGAAATTATGCCACCCCGAGCACCCGGAACGAGGAGCCCGAGCCGTCCGGGTAAGCGACGCGGGCTCACAAGCATGAAGAAACCCCAGGCCAGAGTGGGTGGCCTGAGGCTGAGCAGGGGAGAGCCCTATTTGGACTCACCCATGTCGGCTTGCTGTGGCTCCACTCTCGGCGACATCGTGACGGTTCGATGTGGCCCCGTTCAACAAGCAGCGGCGAGAAGGACCTGGTCAGGGGTGGGGCTAGAGATCTGGGCTTGTGCCAGAGCCCAGGCCAGGCCGTCCTATCCGGCTAAGGCGTTGGCCCAAGCCGTGCCGTTCCAATGCAGGATCAGCGAGTTGGTCGTGGACACCGCGGTGTCGTGGTCCCCGACTGCCCAGGCGTCGCTGCCTGAGCGGGCGCTCACCCCAGAGAGGCGGTTGGCGTTAGGGCCGGGGTTGGGGCTGTTGATCTTCGACCAGGCCGTGCCGTTCCAGTGCAAGATCAGCGAGCGGGACAACCCGGTGGTGTTCCAGTAGTTCCCGACCGCCCAGGCGTCGCTGCCCGAGCGGGCGCTCACCCCTTGGAGGAAGTTGAGGTCGTTTGGGTTAGGGGTGGGGCTGTTGATCTTCGACCAGGCCGTGCCGTTCCAGTGCAGGACCAGCGTGCGGGACGCCCCCGGGTTGTCCAAGGAGCTGTAGTTCCCGACCGCCCAGGCGTCGGCGTCGCTGCCCGACACGGCGCTCACCCCCTCGAGCTGGTTCGGGCCCGAACCGGGGCTGGGGCTGTTGACCAGCGTCCAGGCCGTGCCGTCCCAGTGGAAAATCAGCGTGCCGGACTTGCGGCCGTCGCTGGGGACGCCGCGGACCCCGACCGCCCAGGCGTCGCTGCCCGACACCGCGCTCACCCCCGTGAGGCCGAAGTCGGTGTACCGCGGGGCGGTGGGGCTGTTGACCTGCGTCCAGGCCGTGCCGTTCCAGTGCACGATCAGCGCGTGGGACAGCCCGTCGCTGGCGAGGTAGTCCCCGACCGCCCAGGCGTCGCTGCCCGAGCGGGCGCTCACCCCGTCGAGGGAGTTGGCGCCAGGGCTGGCAGGGCTGGGGTTGGGGCTTTTGACCTGCGTCCAGGCCGTGCCGTTCCAGTGCAAGATCAGCGTGTCGGTCGCCGTGCCGGTGCGGTTCCAGTACCACCCGACCGCCCAGGCGTCGCTGCCCGACACGGCACTCACCCCCATGAGCTCGGCGTCGGCCAAGCTGGGGCTGGGGCTGTTGACCTTCGACCAGGCCGTGCCGTTCCAGTGCAAGATCAGCGTCTTGAACACCCCGGTGCTGTTCTGGCGGCCGACCGCCCAGACGTCGCTGCCCGACACGGCACTCACCCCGAACAGCACCGGGTTGGAGCTGAGAGTCAGCGCGGCAGAGGCTTGGCCAGTCGCCGGCACCGCGGCCGCTGCCCCGGTAGCCGCCATCCCACCCGGGCCGGCAGCAAGCACGCCGGCTGCCACGAGGATGACCACTCGCCTGCTGGCACGTCCCATCGCGCTCTCCTCCCATGTAACCCGGGGAACAGCGTCCGTCTCACGTATGCACCCTGCCATCGACACCAGGCAGTTGCCGGGCATATGACATTCTGTCGCGCGCTCGACCGTCGACCAACCACCCAGACGCTAGAGAGGTACCGGCTTTGATACGTCGAGAAACTCGCGCACGGCGCGCTTGGACCGGAGCACGTACATCGCCACATGCTTTCCGTGCTGCGACAGGATCTGCAGCTCTCTCGCGCGCTCAGAGCGGCGGACTCGCCAGATGCGCCAAACCAGGCACCATTCATCGCGAAGCCGACGCAAACGGGACTCGTCACAGCCGTTTGGCAGCTCGAAGTCAACCGGGCGCGTTCGAACCCCACGCACGAGCGCGCGCCATGCGCAGATCCACCACCGTATGTCGAGGAACACGACTGTGTCTGCTCGCTCGAGTCGAAGATCGAGCGTGGCGTGGTAGTTGCCGTCGGCGATCCACTCGCCGCCGCCGAGCAGTCTCTTCTGCTTCTCGCGCCACTCGGCCTCGGTCGGCTTGGTCCAACCCGGCAGCCAGAAGTGGACGTCGAGAACAATGATGGGGAGGCCGGTCTTCGCCGAAAGCGCTCGCGAGAACGTACTCTTCCCCGCCCCGGCCATGCCGGTCACCACGACGCGGCGTCCGACGGAGATCGCTCGTGGGATGTCGCTCATTCAGACCAAGGGTCCCTGAAGCAGCTATTCGACACCAGCTCATAATGCCGGAAGCCGGGACTCCCGGCTAAAGGCCACGCAAGTACCCGTTGCGCGAACGGCGCCGATGTTCGCCTGGCCAAGCGGCGTCAGCATCCGTGACTGAGCGCGGGTAGCTGTTGCTGGCCTTGGTGTGTCACGTGTGTGGTACGCCTGACAACGGCTAGCCTGGGCTGGTCACCGAACTGTGGGGTAGCCAATGAGCGCGCCGTTCATCCTTGCACCGGGCGAGCAACATGCAGGCGCACCCCCGTTGCATCGGCCTTTCTTCCGATTCGCCAGCGGCCAAACCGACGGATTGCTCGCGCTTGCGGAGGGCCAGCTACCGCCGCTCACGGCGGGACCGACTCTTCACGTGCACGCCAATGAGGACGAAATGTTCTTCGTGCTGGACGGCGTGATGACCGTGCAGATCGACGAGCAGCTGCACGAGATTGCGGCTGGCGGCCTCGCGTGGGGCTCACGAGGCATCCCGCACGCTTTTGCCAATCGTGCAAAGGACCCACTGCGCATCATGATTATGTGGATTCCCGGCGGGGCTGAAGGCCTCTTCCAGGAAATGAGCGCATACCTGCAGGTGGCTGACGGGGCGCCGGACCAGCAGGTGGTTGCTGAGATCCAAGCTCGCTACGGCTGCACTCATGTCGGTCCGCAGATCCCCATTCCGGAGCTCTAGCCCGAACCCTGACCTCTTGCTTGAAAGAATGCGGGCCGGGCGGCCTGGCCTGGACCGCCGCGGGAGAGCGCCGCTGTGGGTGCCATGACCGACCGTGATCACCGCTGATCACCGTCCGATCGGGCACGCCACGGGCACGACTAGCGGTTTTCAAGATCGCTAATGGGGCGGCCTGCTATGGGACTGTGACCTGCGTCATTGGCTACCGGCCAGTCACCTCGCCGCAAGATCATCCCGCGTACATCCTGTGAACCTGTCGGCCTTCGTGACTCGTCGTTTACAAGATTGCGGACGGTCGCAGGCCGGGGAGTATGCGCGCTGTTGGCGACGGCTGTGGCGGTCCACCTCGGTCCGCTGGCGTCCAGCGCGTGGGCTGCACTGTTGGCTGCACGGATCAGGCCGACCGACCGAGTTCTTTGCGCATGGTCACTGCTGTGACCTCGTAGCCGGACGACTCGTAGAGCCCGCGGGCCGCTGTGTTTGCCCCGAAGACGTTCAGGCCGATTGCCTTAGCGCCGCGCCGGGCGCTCTCTTGCTCGGCGGCCTGGAGCAGGGCCCGGCCGTAGCCTTTGCCACGATGCCGAGGAACGATCTCGATGTCGTAGACCCAAGCATCGCCGGATCGGGGATAATCCAGCCCCACCCAGACCAGCCCCAGCGATCCGCCGTCAGCGGTCTCGGCCGACAGCAAAAGCATCCCCGGGGTGGCGGGGCCCGCTGGCAGCAGCTCGTCTATTTGCCTGGCGGCAAGGCCTTCTGCCTGTTCGGCGCTCCAGTCACCCGCACGGACATGGTCTTCGGCATATTCGGGGATGCACCGAGCACGGTAGGCATCGAACTCGACGGTTGTCATCGCCCGCAATACAAGCTCCTCCATTGCCGCGATCATAGGCGGCTCGTCCACAGTCGTGAAGCCTCAGCTATTCCAGCCCGGCCCTCGACGTCGGCCTACTTGTCTCCGTTTTTCTCGCAGGCGCCGAATCCTCGCGAGTGGGTGCCGGGTCCAGGCTGGCGAAGCCATCGCGCAGCGACGCCCGTAGGGGGCCTGGACGCGGCGGCCGCGAGCTGGACAATCGAGAGCGAGGAAGACGGCTCCGCTGTACCGGGTGCGCGAGACATTTGAGCCATCTTGATCTAAGTGCGCTAGCGGGTGTGGCCCGGCGTGCGCCGGGCTTCCGTGGTGGAGCCGCCCATCGGAATCGAACCGATGACCTACGCATTACGAGAGGCACGCGACTACGCCGCCCAGCCGCTACCTGCACAAACAGCCCGGCGGATAGCGCTGCATACACTGATTCCACCGGAATTTCGCGGTCCCTCGTTCCACGATCCGTTCCACGCCGCCTGTACCCGCTCGGCCTCCCGGCCGGTAAACCTAGCCTCCGGAGTGGGCAGCTGGCCTGTAGCTAGTGCCGTAGCAGGTCACGTTTGCCCTGTGTCATCGTGCTGGCCCGGGTGAGTGCTGATCGTTCAGACTGGGCCGGTGGCTGAGCGTGTGCGGGTGCGTGAGATCGATGATGATGAGGGCCGCCGGCTGGTGCGGATCGTGCGCCGCGACAGCGGGTCGGTGGTGACCTGGCGGCGGGCGCAGATGGTGTTGCTGTCAGCTCAGGGCATGGACGTGGCTGGGATCGCGAAGGTCGCGTTCACCAGCGAGGACCGGGTCCGTGATGTGATCCACAACTTCAACGCTGATGGGTTCAGCTCGCTGTACCCCAAGTACAAGGGTGGCCGGCCGCCGAAATTCACCCTCGGACAGCGGCGGGAGGTCAAGAAGATCGCCAAGTCCAGGCCCACGGAACATGGCTTGCCGTTCTCCACCTGGAGCCTGGCCAAGCTGGCCGACTTTGTGGTGGCTGAGGGGGTGGTCGACGACATCTCCCACGAGGGCCTGCGGATGCTTCTGCGTGAGGAAGGCGTCACCTTTCAGCGGCTGAAAACCTGGAAAGCCTCCGCCGACCCGGACTATGCCGTGAAGAAGGCCCGGGTGGAACACCTGTACGCGATCGCCGACCGCGAGGTGGTGCCCGAGCCCGGCGAGCCGGAGGTGATCTTCTGCGTGGATGAGTTCGGGCCGCTCAATCTCCAGCCGCATCCGGGCCGGCAGTGGGCCGCGGTCAGCGGCAAGAACAAAGAGCCAGGCCGCAGGCCACGGCCGAGGCGGCGGGCCACCTACACCCGCACCGCCGGGGTGCGGCACCTGTTCGCCGCTTACGAGTTGGGTGAGGACAAGCTGTTCGGGCACATCAAGCCGCGCAAGACCCGGGCCGGTTCCTGGAGTTCTGCCGCTACCTGCGCACCCTCTACCCACCCGATGTCCGCATCGCGATCATCTGTGACAACTTCTCACCCCACCTGACCACCAAAAAGGACAAGCGCGTCGGGCAGTGGGCTGCGGCGAACAACACCGAGATCGCCTACACGCCAACGAATTCTTCCTGGTTAAACCGGATAGAGGCGCAGTTCACGGCGCTGCGGTACTTCGCCCTCGACGGCACCGACCACGCCACCCACGAAGAGCAGGGCAGCATGATCCGCCGCTACATCATCTGGCGCAACAACCACGCCTACGATCAACGGCTACAACGCGTCGTCGCCAGAGCAAACGTTGCCTGAAGCGGCACTAGCTAGTCGGTCTGAAGGCCGGGTTCCCCGGTGTGATCAGCCCTGCGGGCCACGGTCCAGCGCCGCCCGGGCCGCCGCCATCACCGCCTTACTGTGCTCCGCGTACGCGTCGATGCCGTCGCTCAACGCCTTGATACCCGCCGCCGGGTCAGGGATGGCCATCAGGAGCTGCCATTCCTTGGGGCACTCGTCCCATTCGGGAGGCCTTATGTCCAGAGGGACGGGGATGAAGGTGTGCCTCAGTTGCTGGATGTGCTCCTGGAGAGCGTCGTCCCACTGCAACAGAACCCATCCACGGCTCAGGCCGTCGATGCGGTGCCAGGCCTCCTTGCTTGGACCGGCTGGCCCGGGATCGAACCGGCGTGTGTTGATGATGTTGCTGTTTAGCTCCGCCGCCGCGGTTGCAGCCTGTCCGGCGTGCTCGACCTGGCGGACGAAGAAGTCCACCGGTGCGGCCACAGTCGGGCGGCGGTGGTTCTGGGGGCTAGGTGCCCGCCAGATCGTCGTGGGGTCGATTACCTTTCCTGCCTGCTGGTGCTGGTGGGGCACGCATACCGTGACCCATTCCGGCCCCTGAAGCGCACCCGCCACCGCGATTGGCCGGTCCGCCCAGCCGGCTGTAACCGCCGCCCGCCACAGGACCGCCTCATAGGCCGATACGAACCAGGCGTCGTCCCCCACTTCCGCCTCCGGGCCGCCCAGCGTGACACCGAGAATTCCCTCTAGCACCCTGCGCAGCTTCTCGGTGGAGTCGGGGTGCTCCTCGAAGGCCGTAACGATCTGGGCCTCGGTCGGCGCGCTGCCCTCGCCACCCACCGGGGCCAACGGTGAGGGACCCGCGTCAGCCGTCTGGGCCGATGACGGGGGATCGTTGGTAGGGGGAGCACCCCGCCTCACCAACCTGAGGGTGAGTCGCTCGATCCAATCCGCCGCGCCCTGCTGGGCATCAGCCAACACCCGCCCGAAGACCGGGCCAAACACCGCCTTTAAGGCCTGAATGAGCAAGTACTCCACTACGATCACCCCACCCCTTACCCTGCTGGACGCCACGCTACATCGCAGCCAGGTGGACTAGCCAGAGAGCGCCAGCCGACGCCTGAGGGCCAGGCCGCCGCGAGCGTGGCGGCCTATGGGCACCTGTTCCCCGACTCTGAGGATCTCGGCCGAGGTGCCGTCGAGGCTGCTCTCGAAGACGCTCTGGCGGAACAGAAGCAGAACCGGGCCGCCCTATAAGAACAAGTACGCAGGTCAAAACATGAATGGGGGGCGAGCCGGTCTGTAGGCCGGGTCTTGTGCTGGCATGTCTCTGATCAGAGCAAATACTCGAATCCGCACTCTGGCCTGCATGTTGGGATCTCGGCATTTCTCGGCAGTTTCGAGCGGATCTCGTCGCGGTGTGCCCCGGATGTGCCCCGGCTGATCTTGCACGCGGGGGCCACGATCAGATTTGTGGGGCGCAGTTCAGGGATCAGCGTCGGCAGCTCGCCCTACGGTGTCGTACGTGGATGATGACGGAGCGCAC
>WNGM01000177.1_pt1 | contig 50341 bp, 48 predicted proteins | sample 5400571 | NCBI WGS metagenome assembly WNGM01 (sample SAMN13153378, study PRJNA577476) | soil metagenome | isolation source: 100 cm soil or saprolite under Garry oak tree replicate 2 | place: USA:California | collected 2016-06-15 | reverse complement strand
TCGATGGTCTAATCACAAATGGCAAGTTCTGTTGCGTGCGGCGGTTGCGGTTGAGTTTGACCTGGTGGCACCGGCCGCTGCGGTTGCGGGCATGTGCTCTTCAAGCCGATGTTGCCGTGGTAGGAGAGCCCGATGACCCGGACGTGGACCGTGTGCCGCCAGTTCAGCCCGCGCCGCGACGGCGAGCGCCGGTGGGATCAGGCCTACCAGCTGTTAGTGCGCTGGGCCGGGGAGGGCGACCTGTCCGGGCCGGTGCGGATCGCCGGGGAGGTGCCTGATGCGCGCAGCGGTGTATGCGCGGGTGTCAACCACCCGCCAGGCCCAGGCGCAGACCATCGAGCAGCAGCTTGACCGGCTGCGCGCGGCGGTGGCCGGGCGCGGCTGGGAGCTGGATGAGCAGCACGTTTACCGTGATGACGGTTATAGCGGCGCCAGCTTGAGCCGGCCGGGGCTGGACCGGCTGCGTGATCATGCCGGGCTGGCCGGGCTTGAGGTGGTGGTGGTGACTGCGCCGGACCGGCTGGCCCGCAACTACGTCCACCAGGTGCTGCTGATCGAAGAGCTGACCGGGCATGGCTGCCAGGTGGAGTTCTTGGACCGGCCGATGAGCCAGGACCCGCATGACCAGCTGCTGCTGCAGATCCGCGGGGCGGTGGCCGAGTACGAGCGCACGCTGATCGCGGAGCGGATGCGCCGCGGCCGGCTGGCCAAGCTGCGGGCTGGGACGCTGCTGCCCTGGACTCGCCCCCCGTTTGGTTACCGCCTGGACCCCGGCCGCCCCCGTGATCCGGCCGCGGTCCGGGCGGAGCCTGGCGAGGCGGTGCTGGTCGCCCAGCTGTTCGACTGGTATCTGGAGCCGCGCGCGACGGTGTATCAGCTGGCCCGCCGGCTGACCGATCTGGGGGTGATGACCCCGACCGGCAAGCCGCGCTGGAACGCCGCCAGTGTCCGCGGCATCCTCCGCAACCCGGCTTATACGGGCCAGGCGCTGACCAACCGGACCCGGGTGGTGCCGGCCCGGCGGCGCAAGTCAGCGCTGCTGCCGGTCGGCCCGGGTGAAAGCCACGCGCCCCGCCCGCCAGAGGACTGGATCACCGTCCCGGTCCCGCAGCTGGTGAGCGAGGGGACCTTCGCCCAGGTGCAGGCCAAGCTGGATACCAACCAGCAAAGCGCGGCGCGCAACACCCGCCATGAGTACCTGCTGCGCGCGCTGGTCAGCTGCGGGGCTTGCCGCCTGTCGTGCACCGCCCGCCAGACCGGCGCCGGCTACCACTACTACTTGTGCCGCGGGCGCACCGACCCGCTGCGCGCGGCCCAGGGGCAGCGCTGCCAGGCCCGTTACATCCCCGCCGGGCAGCTCGATGAGCTGGTCTGGGCGGACCTATGCGCGCTGCTGACCGATCCCGCCCAGGTCACCCGCGCGCTGACGCGGGCCCGGGGCGGAGCCTGGCTGCCCCAAGAACTCCAAGCCCGGCAGGCAGCCATCCGCCGCGCCCTGACCCAGCTAGATCACCAGCAGCAACGGCTGCTGGACGCCTACCTGGCCGAGGTGGTCCAACTGGCCGAACTCCAGCACAAGCGCCAGGACCTGAACCGCCGCCGCGCCACCCTCCAGGCCCAGCAGCGCCAACTGGATGCCGCCGCCCAGCAGCGGCTGGAAGTGCGCGACATCGCCAGCGGAATCGAAGCATTCAGCCAGACCATCCGCGACGGCCTGGCCACCGCCACCTTCGCCCAGCGGCGACTGCTCGCCGAACTGCTCATCGACCGCGTCATCGTCACCGGCGACCAGGTCGAGATCCGCTACGTGCTGCCCACCTCACCCGACAGACCGCACACGCCCTTTTGCCAGTTGCGGAAAGACCATCTCGGGCTGCCAGCGGGTGCCCAGGTCCCCGAAGGTCACCACGACCTCGGCCAGCACGCCGAGGCGGGCGTGCCCCCGGCTGTGACACACCTGCCGCCCGTCCGGGGCGGCCACGATGATCTCGTCATGCCCGGGCGGGGGCGGGCTGTCAGTCACCGGCGGGCCTGCGGGATGGCCCGCAATACCGTGCTGATGATGCGGGCGGCGGCCTGCGGGTCGGTGATGGGCGCGATCCATTCCCTCCACGACCACCAGTAGGCGCGGTGGTCGGCCCAGATGTCATCACCGGTCTGCGCGTGCCGGCTGGTGACCGACAGGCGCGGGCCGTGCCGTGGCCCGGTGGTTAACGTCGTGGCGAACTCGCGTGGATCGAGCGCGGCGGCGAGGCGTTCCAGGGCCTGGACGCGGGCCGTCCCGGGGTCATCGGTCATCGGACAGGTCTCCGTAAGGTGCCGGTAGCAGTCGGCTGCCACTGTGCGCGCCGGGACGGTTACCGTGGAACCGGTGACGGCCGGGCCTCACCACTGGTCACCACCGCCGGTGTCCGGGCATCGTGGGAGAGTGGGCGAGATGGACGGCTTCGCTGCGCGGCTGGCCGTGCTGATGGCCGGGCGCGGCCTGGGGGTGCGCGCGCTGGCCCGCCAGGTGCCGTGCAACCACGCCCTGATCTCCCGCTACCTCAACGGCCACCAGGTACCCACGCCCGGGATGGCCGCCCGGCTGGATGCCCTGCTGCACGCGGGCGGTGACCTGGCCGCCCTCGCCGCGCCGCCTGGCGGCGGCAGTGGCGTGATCGCTGATGATGAGATCGCCGCGCTGGAGCTGACCCGGCACGCCACCGCCAGCGAGGTCGGCACCGCCACGGTGGAGCAGATCGAACTAACCGTGGACGGGCTGGCGGTCGCCTACCCGGGCACCCCGCCCGGCGTGCTGCTGGGCCGGGTCCGCGCCCACCTGGGGTATGTGACCGGCCTGCTGGACCGGCGGGCCACCTTCGCCGAGCACGGCCGGCTGCTGGTCGCCGGCGGGTGGCTATCCCTGCTCGCCGCCACCTGCCTGATCGACCTGCGCCGCCGCGCGGCCGCTTTGGCGCACCTGCGCACCGCCGTGCAGATCGCCAAAGAGACCGGGCACGCGGAGATCGCGGCGTGGTGCCTGGAAACCCGCGCCTGGCAATACCTCACCGACGCCGACTACCCCCGCGCGGCCGAACTGGCCCGGGCCGCGCAACGCGCCGCCCCCCGGGGGGGCAGTGCGGTCATCCAGGCCACCGCCCAGGAAGGCCGGGCCTGGGCCCGGCTGGGCGCCGTGCCGGCAACCCGCGACGCCCTGGCCCGCACCGAAGCCTTGGTATCTCCGCTGCCGCAACCAGACCAGCCCGAGCACCACTACCGGTACGACCCCGCCAAAAGCGACGCCTACGTGGCCACCACCTTGTCCTGGCTCGGCGATCCCGCCGCCGAAAGGTACGCCCGGCAAGTCCTGGCCCGGGTGGAAACCACCCTGGACGGGCCGCCCCGCCCCCGCCGCGCCGCCACCGCCCGGCTCGACCTCGCCTTGGCCCTGGCCGCCACCGGCCGCCCCGACGAGGCAGCGGCCACCGCGATGCAAGCGGTGACCTCGGGCCTGCTGGTCCCCTCCAATTACTGGCGTGCCGAGGAAGTCATCACCGCCGTCGACACCAGCGGGATCCCTGAGGTGGCGCAGTTGCGGGACGCCTACCGCGAACACTGCCCGCCACCAGCGGCGGCGCTCCCACGCGGATCCTCTTGACGCTTCCAGCGCGACCAGCACTATGCCCGGCCAAGGTTTCGGTCTGTGACTGCGTGGTTCCTCACCGGCTGTTCACCTGCCTGTGCCACCAGGTGTTCTGCCCCGCGCAGCGGGGCCCCGGGTGGGCCCGGAGGCGTCAAGGAAGGGGTGCGGGGGAAACCATCGGGGAATCCCTGGGGCAAGAACGTCAGCACCGCATTTTCGAGTTCGATCAGCAAGGACGGTGGCCATCTGACGCTTGGCTGGAGGCCCAATAGCCGCCACGACTGGGCGATTCGTTCACATGAAGCTAGCCAACGGCTTGGAGACGTTCTGGGTCTGTCGCGATTTGCACGACGAGGTTGAAGTTCTCAGTCCTCTGCCCCGGAAGAGGGGTGATCACGCGCATGTTGGTACCGGCGTAGGCGCTTATGTCGACGACTCCGCGTGGGCCCGTCCTGAGAATCGACTCAACGGCTTGGCGTACTAGCTCAGAAGGCCGCACTCCCCGACGTGCAGCTTCGGCTAGGAGCTCCTCTGCCAGGACAGTTGGTAGCCGCGCAGAGATCACCTGCGTCCCACTTGGTCTACTTTCAATCGCCTCGGCCGCGTCTTCCCACTCTCCATCGTCTTCGCTATGGACGAGAACCTCGTCGGCGGGATCCCCTTCTCTGCTCATGTCAGCTCCGTCCCCACCAGTCCCGTTCGGTCGCAGTTGCACGACGGCCCGTGATGACCCGCCAACGACCCTTCGTGATCTCATCCTGGCGGATGAAGATCGCAAAGAAGCCGCCTCTGCCATCTGGACCAATCATCTGATGTGATGCTGCACGATCTTTCCGGTTTCGTCGATACTTGGGGGCTTCACGCCAGACAGCGAGCACATCAGCAGGCTGCACTTGATGTGCTGCCAGGTGCTCGATGTCTTCGTCTAGCCAGTTCCACTCACTTATGTACACAATAGTACACCTTGTCAAGAGTGCTGAATACAAGTTGTCAACGCTGGTAGACACCCGGTAGACTACCACGCATCAGACCGGACCAAGGAGGCTTGATGCCTGAGATTGAGTACGTCGCTGTCGCCGACCATGCCGAAGCGATCAACGGGAAGCTCTACCTGCACGGTGCTGGCTGGACTGATGTTCAGCAGTCGATGGGCCGTGACGGCCAGCCTGGGATCGTACACATGGGCATGGCCGTCTCGATCCTGGTCGGCTGGAACGAAACCAACCGCAAGTTCCCTCTCACCCTCAACCTCGCGCATGAGGATGGAGAAGAGCTAGCCAGGGTGAGCGCTCAGATCGAAGCTGGGCGTCCACCTGGTATCGCCCCGGGCTCGGACCTGCGTAGTGTTCTCGCCATTGGTGGAGAGATGCAATTCCCAAAGCAGGGCACGTATCGGCTCCGCGCTGAACTCGAAGGACAGACACGCGAAGTGGTGTTCCGGGTGAACCGACAGATGGCGCCCATCGGCCCATCTGCGCTCCCAGGATTCCCCACATAGCAGTGAACCTCCCCGGGTCTCAGGAGGTCCTCGCCCAGCCGCGCCTTTGCTGGGCGCAGACGCGGCTGGGTTTGTTGTCGGGATGCTAGCGGTTTGCGTAGTTGCGCGATTTGCGGGAAGTCGTAATCGCCGGGGTGCTACACCGGGAATCAGGCGAGCGCCTGGTCATGGAACGCGGGCGCGTAGGAAATTCCGACGATCAAGCCATCCCCGGTGAGGAGCCTGGCCACCGTCTGTCCCCAGGGCTCGGTGCGGGCCGGGTGCAACAGCTCGAAGCCCGCGCGCTGAAGCTCATCGCCCGCCGCCGTGACGGCGGCCGGGTCCGCCACCTCGAACTCGATGGAGGCCTGGGGAATCACCCGGCCGGCGGGCCACTCCGGGGTGCCGAAGCACGCCTGCGCCGCCTCCGAGAGCGGCCAGACACCGAAGTGCTTGCTGCCGGGGATGCTCCCGCTGGAGTAGTAGCCATCGCCCTCGCCCTCCAGCGGGAGGCCGAGCGCATCGATGAACAGCTTGCGGCTCTGCGGCGGGTCGGCGGCGACGACCGCCACGCTCGCGACGAAGAGAACGTCCATGTGGCGCAGCCTACGTGCCACCGGCCGGTGGCCTCCCGGTCGGCTGCCATGGTGGGCGGCGCGGCATCCCGCGATCAGGAACCGGCGGGCGGGCGGGTCACCGAGTCACGCGGGACCAGGCTCATCGGCTGGCGGACCATGACATCGCTGGCCGGCTCCCGCTCGATGCGCGCGATCAGCGCGTCCACCGCGGCGCTGCCCAGGTCGGCCAGGGGCATGGCCACGCTGGTCACCGGGACGCCGAGGAAGGCCAGGCACTCGTCCTCGTCGAAGCTCACCACCGACATCTGGGACGGCACCCCGATGCCCATGTGACGGAGCGCGGCGAGCACCCCGAACAACTGGTTCAGGCTACCGACCCCGCAGGCGGTGGGCAGCGCGCGGTCCCCCGGCAGCCGGGTCACCGCACGCCAGCCGCCCTCCTCGGTGGGGGCCTCGTGCCGCACGGTGAGCTGTATCCCCCGCGCGGCGCAGATCCGCCGGGCCGCGCTGACCCGGCGGTGCACGGTGTCCACCTCGGGCGGCCCGTCGATCAGCGCGACGCTGCGGTGGCCGAGCCCGGTCACGTAGTCGAGGAAGAGCCGGATCGCTCCGGGCTCGTCCATCACCACGTCGTGGCCCCGGTCGGGTCCCCGGCGGTTCACGTACACGTGCGGCACCGCGGGCACCCCCCCGGCGTGCTCGGGAATGCGCAGCGCGGTGGCGAGCAGCAGCCCGTCGACCCGGCTCTCCTCCACCAGGTACCGGTAGTCGTCCGGGGGCTTGGCGTGCTCGCCGGGCTCCTCCATGATCATTACGACGTAGCCGCGCTCCCCGGCCCGCTGCAGGGCACCACGCTGCAGCCGGACCCAGATCGGGTTGCGCAGCAGCGGTATGACGAAGGCCAGGGCACCGGTGCGGCGCCGCTTGAGCGCCCGGGCCAGCGCGTTCGGCCGGTATCCCTGCTGCCGGGCGGTCTTCAGGATCAGCTCGTAGACCTCGGGACGGATGGACTGTGCGGGGTCCCCGTTGAGCACACGGGACACGGTGGACACGTGGACACCGACCGCCTCGGCGATATCGACCAGGCGGGACGCGCGGCGCTGGCTGCCGGGCGTTCCTCCAGTCACACCACCTCCGCAACCGCGCGGGTCAGCAGGATCGCCGCGCAAAAACTGCGGTAGACAGCGAGCGGGTCGTCGCCGTGGAAGCGCAGTTCCCGTGGGCCGGTGCGCACCACGCCACGGACCCAGCTCGCCGCCTCCGCGACGTCGGTGGTACGGACCGAGATCTCCAGCGGTGCCGAGCCCACCGGCGGGGGGCTGGCGGCGGCCGCGCCCTCGACCGCCCGCTGCGCGGTCTCCCGGATCAGCGCGCAGGCACGGGCCGGGTGCAGGCTGTGCGCGGCCAGCCGGCTGACGTGCTCCTTGACCACCGCCGTGTGCACGCCGGGGATCAGTGCCGCCGTCTCCTCGCAGGCGCACCGGTCCCCGGTGACCAGCACCACGGGCACCCCGTAGTGCGCGGCCACCAGCGCGTTGATGCCCGCCTCCCCGGTCACCACCCCGCCGAGCCTGGCCTCCATGACCGCGCGCGGGTTGTAGGTGTGCGACAGCCCGGCCGGAGCGCCCACCGAGCCGTGGTAGGACACGAACAGCACCGCGTCGAACGTGTCGTCCAGGCCCTGCATCATGTACAGCGGCTTGTGGCTCCCGGAGATGTAGGACGCCCCGCCGGCCAGCGCGTCGGCGGGCAGGTTGCGCATGGTCGAGTGCGAGTCGTTGACCACGATCTCGGTGGCGCCGCCGGCCACCGCGCCCTCGATGGCGGCGTTCACCTCGGCCAGCAGCAGCGCGCGCCCGGCCGCCGCCTCCGGCCCGTTGCCGACGCACTGCTCCCAGTCGACGACCCCCGCCGTGCCCTCCATGTCGCTGGATAGAAAGACCTTCACGCCAGCCTCCTCTCCTCCCGGCACCGGCCGGTCATGCCTGGTCGCCGGTCCGTGCCAGGCCGGTGGCGGCGGGCGGGGCGGGCACGAACGCGAAATGGCAGGCCGCCAGGTGCCCCGGGGCCGCGGCGTCCGCGCCGAGCGCCGGGTCCTCCTCCGCGCACCGCTGCTGCGCTATCGGGCACCGGGTGCGGAACCGGCACCCGGACGGGATCCGCAGCGGGCTCGGCGGGTCCCCGGAGATCGCGGGCGCCCCGGTGTCCAAGTCGTTGCGCGCCAGCCGCGGGATCGCGGCGAGCAGGCCCCGGGTGTACGGGTGCCGGGGCGCACCGAACAGTTCCTCGGTGGGGGCCACCTCGACGATGCGGCCCAGGTACATCACCGCGACCCGGTCGCACAGATGCCGGACCACGGCCAGGTTGTGCGAGATCAGCAGCAGCGACAGGCCCAGTTCCGAGCGCAGGCTGGCGAGCAGGTTGAGGATCGTCGCCTGCACGCTGACGTCAAGCGCGGACACCGGCTCGTCGGCGATGAGCACGTCGGGGCGCAGCGCCAGGGCCCGGGCGATGGCGACGCGCTGCCGCTGCCCGCCGGAGAACTGGCGGGGGTAGGCGCTCACCGCTTCGGCGGGCAGGCCGACGAGCGTGAGCAGCCGCTTGCTCTCCTCGGCCACCTGGTTCCTTGGCACCACGTGATGCACCCGGAGCAGTTCCCGCAACACCCCGCCGATCGTCATCCGGGGGTTCAGCGACGAATACGGGTCCTGGAAGACCATCTGGATCCGGCGCCGGTCCGCGTTCGAGCGGCGGGCCGGGAGGGTTTTCCCGTCCAGGCTGATCTCGCCGCTGTCGGCGGGGCACAGCCCGGCCAGCGCCAGGGCCAGCGTCGACTTGCCCGACCCCGACTCACCGACCAGCGCGAGCGCCTCGCCGCGGCCGACCTCCAGGTCCACGCCGTCCACCGCGCGGAGCAGCCGCTCCTCGTGCCGCGCCCGCGCGGCGAACTGGGACCCGACGGGGAAGTACACCGCCACCCCGCGCGCCCCGAGCAGCACATCGCCGCGGCCCGGCCGGCCGTCGGCCGCGGTCACTCCGCCCGCCGCGGTCACGGCGTCGGCCCCGGTCACGGCGTCGGCCCCGGTCATGCCGTCCGCCGCGGTCATCCCTGGGCCCGATCCGCGGCGACCGCCTCCAGGCAGCGCTCATAGTGCAGGCAGGCGGTGGCGCGGCCGCCGGGCAGCAGCCGCAGCGGCGTCTCGCTCACCCGGCAGTCCTCCTCGGCGAACTCGCACCGCGGGTGGAACCGGCACCCGGACGGCGGCGTGATCAGGCTGGGCGGCGCTCCCGGAATCGGCACCAGCGACTCGCGCACGTAGTCGAAGTCCGGCGCCGACCGGACCAGGCCGCGGGTGTACGGGTGGCGGGGGTCGAGCAGCACGTCGGCGACGGCGCCGCGCTCGACGAGCTGCCCGCCGTACATCACCGCCACCCGCTGGCAGATCTGCGCGACGACCGGCAGGTCGTGGGTGACGAACACCAGGCTGACCCCGGACTCACTGCACAGCCGGGCCAGCAGCCGGAGGATCTGGTCCTGGATCGTGACGTCCAGCGCGGTGGTCGGCTCGTCGCAGAGGATGATCTCCGGGTCGCAGGACAGCGCGATCGCGATCATCACCCGCTGCCGCATGCCGCCGGAGAACTCGTGCGGGTAGGCGCGGAACCGGCGCTCCGGGTCCGGGATGCCGACCCGGCGCATCAGCTCGAGCGCCCGTTCCGCGGCCCGGGCGCGACCGAAGCCCAGGTGCACCTGGGGCCCCTCGGCGATCTGCAAGCCCACGCGCATCACCGGGTTCAGCGCGCTCATCGGCTCCTGGAAGATCATCGACATCTTCGTGCCGCGGATCCGGTTCAGCTCATGCTGGGTCTGGGCCACCAGGTTCACGCCGTCGAGCAGGATCTCGCCCGAGGTGACCCGGGCCTCGGCGGGCAGCACGCCGAGCACGGCACGCAGCGTCATGCTCTTGCCGGAGCCCGACTCCCCCACCAGGCCGAGCGCCTCGCCCGCGGCGACGTCGAACGACACGCCGTCCACCGCCCGGACGGTGCCCTGGCGGCTGGCGATCCGCACGTGCAGGTCGCGGACCTCGAGTACGGTCCCGGTGGGCGTGCCCTGCCCGGGCACGGTTCCCCCGGGCGCGGGCCCCGGCGCCGCGGTCATGCCTGCCCCGGCCGGAGCAGGTCGGCGAGGCCGTCGCCGATGAGGGAGAGCCCGAGGCCCACGAGCACCACCGCGAGGCCCGGGATGGTGGTGAGCTGCCAGTGCGTGGACAGGAAGTTCTGGCCGTCGTTGATCATGGAGCCGAGGTCCGCGGTCGGGGGCGGCACGCCCAGGCCGAAGTAGCCGAGCGTCACGACGGCCAGGATGTCCTGAACGATGTCGGACATGGAATAGATGACCGCCTGGGTGATGACGTTGGGCAGCAGATGGCGGCGCATGATGCGGACGCTGCCCAGGCCGCCGGACTGGGCAGCGAGGACATACTCCTGCCGTTTGGCCACCAGGATCTCGCCTCTGATGATCCGCGCGTAGGAGACCCAGCCCACCAGTGTGATCGCGATGTAGATGCTGCGCTCGCCGGGGCCGAGCACGAACACCAGGGCGATGACCAGCACGTAGAACGGGAACGCCACCACAACATCCACCACGCGCATGATCACGGTGTCGACCCAGCCGCCGAAGTAGCCGGCCACGCTGCCGAGGATGCAGCCGAGGCAGAACGGGAAGAGCACCGCGAGGAACGCGATCCGCAGGTCCAGCCGTGTGCCGTAGAGCAGCCGGGTCCAGGTATCACGGCCAAGCTGGTCGGTGCCAAGCAGGTGGTGGGCACTCGGCCCGAGCAGTGTCGCGTTGAGGTTCTGCGCGTTCGGGTTGTAGGAGGTGAACAGCGGCGCCCCGATCGCCATGATCAGGACGATGGTCATGATCACGATCCCGGACATCAGGGCGGGCTGGGTGTACCAGCGCCGGGCGCGCCGGGCCTCGCCCCGTTCGGCGCGCGCACCTGGCGCGGCGGCCGGCGAGGGCGCCGCCCCCGGCAGGCCCGGCTCGGGCGTCAGCGGGATGACGCTCATCTGCTGAACCGCACTCTCGGGTCGAGGGCCGCGTAGGCCATGTCAGCCGCCAGGTTGAGCAGGATGACCATGATGGCGAAGACCAGTGTGACGCCCTGGACCACGGTGAAGTCCCGCTGGAAGATCGAGTTGATCATGAGCTGGCCCAGGCCAGGGATGGCGAAGACGTTCTCGATGATCACGGTGCCGCCGATCAGGAACCCGATGTTGATGCCGAGCACCGTGATCGCCGGGATGACCGCGTTGCGCAGCACGTGCCGGGTGAACAGCCGCCGCCCGGGCACCCCCTTGGACCTGGCGGTGGTGACGTACTCGGCGCCGAGCACGTTGAGCATGCTGGCACGCAGGCTGCGGATGACCACCGGGGCGAGCGCCAGCGCCACGGTCAGGCTGGGCAGGAACATCGACCGCAGGTGGCCGAAGAAGCCCGAGCCCCATCCGCTGACCGGGAAGAAGTGGAACTTGATCGCGAACGCGTAGATCAGCAGGAACGCCAGCCAGAACTGGGGCATGCCGAGGCCGATCAGCGGGACCGCGCGGACCACGTGGTCGCGGGCGCCGTCCTTGCGGCTGGCCGCGATCATCGCCAGCGGCACGCTGATCAGCACGGCGAGGACGGACGAGTAGGTGATCAGCCACAGCGTCGGCGGCAGGTGGCTCAGGATGAGGCTCAACGCCGAGCCGCCGTAGTACAGGCTTATCCCGAGGTTGCCGTGCAGCAGCCGGTCGAGGAACAGCCAGTACTGGCTGATCAGCGGCCGGTTCAGGCCCCACTGCTGGTGCAGCAGGGCCACCGTGCGGGGGGTCGCGTGGATCCCGAGGATGGTCCGCGCCGGGTCACCGGGGATCAGGTGGATCATGAAGAAGACTAGGATCGTGACGCCGATGGCCACCGGCACCAGTTGCAGCAGGCGCCGCAGCACGAACGTCATCCGCCCCATGGGCGCCGCTCACCTCCCTCGCACGCCGAACCACCAGGTCCTGGATGCCGGCCGGCTGTGCGCCGGGGCCCGGGCGGCATCCCGCCTGGGCCCCGGCCGCGGCCTACTTGCTCATCCAGACGTTCTCAAGGTGGTAGTTGCCGAGCGGGGTGACGAAGAAACCGTGGACGTTGGAGGTCGTGGCGTAGGCGTACGGCGAGTAGTAGAGGAACGCCATGAACGCGTCCGCGGCCGAGTCGGACTGGACGGTGTTGTACAGCGTCTGCCGGGCCGAGGTGGCCAGGGTCTGCTCCGCCTGATGCGTGGCCTTGACCACCGTGGGGTTGTTGTATGCGGTGAAGAATGACCGGGCGCCCGAGTTCGGGTCCACCGCGAACGTGGCCAGCTCATCCGGGTCGGGGATGTCCATGGTCCAGTAGGTCAGCGTCATGTCGTACTTGAGGTTCTGCTGGTCGAGGTTGGCCGTGTTCGGGTCCAGCGTCTGGATCTTCAGCGTGATGCCAAGCGGCTTCAGCTCGTTCTGCAGGATCGTGGCGATCGTGAGGTCGTCGGAGAAGCCGGAGGACACCAGGATCGTCGTGGTGAACCCGTGCGGGACGGTGGACTTGGCCATCTCGGTCTTGGCCGCCGCCAGGTTGTACTGCAGCCCCTGAGTGGCCGGCTGGTAGTAGGGCACCTGCGGCGGGAAGATCGAGTTGGCCGGCTTGCCGTTGCCGAACAGCACGGCCTTGACCAGCGCGGCCCGGTTGATCGCATACGAGATGGCCCGGCGCACGTGCATGTCCTGCAACGGCTTGGCCAGCTCGTTGAAGGCCAGGTAGTCGGTCCTGGTCGAGTTGAACAGGTTCATCGTGACGCCGGAGGTGGCCTTCAGGCTGCTCACCGTGGACCAGGCCGGGAACTCGTCCACCTGGGCCTGCCCGCCCTTGAGCTGCAGTTCCCTGGTGTTATCGCTGGGCACGTCGGTCCAGGCAACGCTGTTCAGGTAGGGCTTGCCCTTTTGCCAGAAGTACGGGTTGCGGACCAGCTTGAGCGCCGAGCCCTTGTGCCAGTAGTCCCACTTGAACGGGCCGGTCCCGATCGGGTGCTGGTAGAACTGTGTCTCGGTCTGGCCGCCGTAGTTGGCCGGGACGATCGCGTTGGAGAACAGCGACAGGTCCGCGAGCAGCGGCGCCCACGGGTACTTGAGGTTGACCACCACGGTCTGCGGCGACGGCGCGGCGACCGACTTGATGGCCGTGTTGATGTAGCCCCAGCCCTTGGAGGCCGCGCTCGCCTGGTCGATGGAGAACTTCACGTCGGCCGAGGTCATCGGCTTGCCGTTGGAGAACTTCACCCCCTTGCGCAGGGTGAACGTGTAGGCCTTCTTGTCCGGCGAGACGGTGTAGCCGGTGGCCAGCCACGGCATGACGCCCTTGCCGTTCGGCGTCACCGTGTACAGCGGCTGCATGATCTGCTCGAAGATCCAGATGGACTCGTTGTCGAACACGGTCGTGTTGTTCATCGACTGCGAGTCGGCGGTCCGGGCGATGACCAGGTTGCCGCCGTGCGCCGGGCCTGCGGCCGCGCCGCCGGAACTGGTCCCGCTGGAGCTTGAGCCGCCGCAGGCGGCCACCAGCGTCATGGCGCCCGCCGCGATCAGGGCCAGCGCTGCGGTGGTTCGGTATGTCACAGTCACTCCCGGTGGGAATCGGGGCAGGTCAGGCACCCTCAGGAGAACAAACCTTTGTTCTTAGCCAAGATGCCGGCAAAATACTCAGTTGTAAATAGCGGCGGGGACCCTGGAGCAGATGATTTACGACGTTGTAACCTCATCGGCCGTGCGCTACGTGGTGCTCGGCTGCGGCGCGGTGGGCGGCACCGTGGCCGCCGGCTTGGTGCGGGACGGCCATGAGGTGCTGGCCTGCGACGCCGATCCCGCCGTGGTCGAGGCGGTCACCGCCCGCGGGCTGCGGATCGAAGGGCCGGTGGAGAATTTCACCGTCAGCTTGCCCGCCGTGATGCCCGGTGACCTGCCGCCACGGCTGGACTGCCCGGTGCTGGTGGCGGTCAAGGCGCACCACACGGCCGCGGCCGCCGCGCTGCTGGCGGGCCGGCTGCACGGCGGCGCCTACGCCGTCAGCCTGCAGAACGGCCTGACCACGCCGATTCTGGCCGCTGCCGTCGGCCCGGAGCGGGTCGTGGAAGCGGTGGTCAACTTCGGCGCCGACATGCTGGCACCCGGCGTGGTGCTGCGGGGCAACCGGGCCACGTTCCTGGTCGGGGAGCCGGACGGGCGCCTGTCCGCCCGGGCCCGCGCGCTCGCGGCCGACCTGGCCGGCGCGGCGGCCACCGGTGACATCCTCGGCTACGCGTGGGCGAAGCTGGCCTACGGGGCGGTGCTGGCCGCCACCGCGGTCAGCGACCTGCCGATCGCTGAGGTGCTCGGCGATCCGGCCTACCGGCCGCTGCTGTCCGAACTCGCCCGGCAGGTGGTCGCGCAGGCGCCGGTGCCGACGATGCCGCTCGACGGGTTCGACGCCGCCGACCTGGCGGGCTCGCTGGACCGGCTCACGGACCTCAACCGGGCCTCGGCCAAGACGCACACCGGGATCTACCGGGACCTGGCGATCCTGCACCGCCCCACCGAGGTGCCCGCGATCCTCGGTGACCTCACCGGCTCGCTGCCGCCCCTCGTCGTGGACCTGGTGCGGGCCATCGAGCAGGGCCGGCGCTCCTGCTCGCGGGAGAACCTCGCCCTGCTGGCGGCCTGCGAACGGGCCGGGCGGCTGGGCCGCCCGCTGAACGCCGTCGTCTCGCTGATCGGCGCGCCCGGGCGGGCGGCGGGCGGGCCGCTGGCCGGGCGGCCGGTCGCGGTCAAGGACATCATCGAGGTCGCCGGCGTGCCCACCCGGTGCGGCAGCCCGGCGAGCAGCCCGGCGCCTGCCAGGTCCGACGCGGCGGTGGTGGCCCGGCTGCGGGCCGCGGGCGCGGAGGTCTTCGCCACCACCCAGTGCCTGGAGTACGCCGCCGGGTTCGCCCACCCGGACATCGGCGACACCCGCAACCCCCGGGATCCCGTGCGCACCTCGGGCGGGTCCTCCGGCGGTTCGGCGGCGCTGGTCGCGGCGGGCGCGTGCGCGCTGGCGCTGGGCACCGACACCGGCGGCTCGATCCGGATCCCCGCCGCGTACTGCGGCATCGCCGGGCTCAAGCCGACCTACGGGCTGCTGCCGGTGGCCGGGGTCTTCCCGCTGTCACCGGCCTGCGACCACGTGGGCACGCTCACCGCCACCGTGGCCGGCGCCGCGGACCTGCTGGCGGCGCTGGCGGATCCGGGCGCGCTGGCACCGCCCCCGGCCGGCGGCGACGGCGCCTTCACCGTCGGCGTCCTGGCCGCCCAGCTCACCGATCCCTCGGTCACGCCCGAGGTGCACCGGGCGGTCACCGGCGCGCTGGCCCTGCTGGCGGCGGCAGGCTGGCGGCTGCGGGAGATCACCGCCCCGTGGCTGGAGGAGTTGCCGCAGTGGGAGGACACGCTCGCCGTCATCGTCTCCGCGGAGGCGGCAGTGGTGCACCGCGGCCGGGACTGGGATGGCTATGCCGAGGGCACCCGGGCCCTGCTCAGCTACGGTGCGTCCGTCACCAGCGAGCAGTACGACGCTGCAATACGACAGCGCGCGGAACTGTCCGCCGCGATCGAGGCGAGCCTGTCCGAGGTTGATGTGCTGGCCGGCCCCACGGTCGGCTACCAGGCCCCGGAGCAGGACCCGCCGTTCGGGGCCGGCGCGGACTCGGCGGAGTCCCGCTTCACCGGCCCGTACAACCTCACCGGCCACCCGGCGATCTCCATCCCGGTGCCCGGTGCCGGACTGCCGACCGGCCTGCAACTGGCCGGCCGACGGGGCGCCGACCTGGCGCTGCTGCGGGTCGCGGCGGCCGCCGAGGAACTGTTTCCGCGCGTGAGAGAGGACTGATTCATGGCACCCACCGTGCTGCGGCGCACGCTCAGCCTGGCCGGCTACGACGTTCCCGTGATCGAGCTGACCGGGGCGGAGGGCGGCCCGCGGCTCACCGTGCTGGCCGGCGTGCACGGCTGCGAGTACGCGCCGATGGCCGCGGTGCGCCGCTGGACGCGTGCCCTGGCCGGACGAGAGCTGCGCGGGAGCATACGCGCGGTCCCGGTGCTGAACCTGCCCTCGTTCCGCGCCCGCACCCCGTTCCTGGTCCCCGACGACGGCAAGAACCTGAACAGGTGCTTCCCCGGCGACCCGGAAGGCACCGTGGCCGACCGGCTGGCTCATGCGGCGTTCACGCAGCTCGTCGTGGGCAGCGATGCCCTGATCGACGTGCACGCCGGGGACATGGTGGAGGCGCTGGAGCCGTTCGCCCTGTACGACGCCGGGCCCAGCGAGGCCCGTGCCCTGGAGCTGGCGACCGCCTACGGGCTTGGCTACGTGATCCGCCAGGAGCCCGGCCCCGGCCGGGCGGTCGGCGGCACGACGAGCACGGCGGCCGCGGAGATCGGCATTCCGGCGATCATCGCGGAGGCCGGCGGGTGCGGCCTGGTCGAGCAGGCCGCGGTGGATGCGCACGTCCGGGGGCTGGACCGGGTGCTCGCGGTGCTCGGCATGACCAGCGATCCGGCTCCGGGGGCGGAGCCCGCCGGGCCACCGGTCCGCCTGGGGCGGTTCCTCTGGCTGCGGGCGGCCAGCGAGGGCTGGTGGGAGCCGACCGTCGGCCCCGGCGAGCAGGTCGCCGAGGGGCAACTGCTGGGCACGGTGAGCAGCCTGGACGGCGCCCAGGTGCTCCAGTCGGTGACCGCGCCCGCGCCCGGCGTCCCGATGTTCATCACCAGTTCGCCCGCGGTCGCCGCGGACGGCCTGCTGCTCGGCCTGGGCGCGCGGTAGGCCCGGGCGCGGTAGCCGCCTGGCCGGCTGTGGTACCCCGTTGCTAGCGTCGGAAGGGCATGGGTACGACAGGAGAAGAGCCGCAGCCGGCCAAGTGGGCCACGCTGACCTTGCGCTGGCTGGCTGGGCTGGTGCTGCTCGTGGCGCTGGCCTGCGGCGCGATCGCGGTGGCGCTGCAGGTGACCCCGATGCAGACGGTCACCGTGGCCGGCCAGGTGATCCAGGTGGGCGCGACCGCGCCGAACCTGAGCCTGTCCGGCCCGGGCGAGATCGACCTGTTCGGCCAGAGCCTGCCGACCAACATCCGGTTCACCGGCCCGGTACGGCCGCGGCTGCGGCTCTCCCAGATCTCCATCAACAGCGAGCTGACCACGTTCGTCGAGGGCACCAGGCAGGCGGGCGCGGAGCGCATTCTCGGCGCCCGGCTCGCCGACGGCTGGAAGCGCTATTTCGCCTGGGAGACCGCGGTCACCGGGGCGGGCACGCTGATCCTGGTGGGGGCGCTGGCAGGCTGGCGCCGGGTGCCGCACCGGACCACGGTCAAGCTGCTCGCCGCGGGCCTGCTGATAGCCGAGGCCCTCAACGTGGGCGCCATCATGGCCACCACGTACACCGCGCCCGCCCTGCTGCGGCAGGTGCATTCGCTCAACGAGCTGGTCGGCAGCCAGGACCGGCCGCCGCGGATGGACCCGGCGGGCCGGCCGCTGCGCCGGGTGCAGGCCGTGGTGATCGGGGACTCGACCGCGGCGGGCGCCGGGCTCCCGCTGGCGCCCGGGGCGTCCAGCAACGCCCGGGCCTGCGGGCGCAGCGCCGACTCCTACGCGGCGGACCTGTCCGGCGTCAACGGCTGGAAAGTGCTCAACCTGGCCTGCGACGGGGCCACCATCGGCCATGGGCTGCTGGGGCCGCAGGTGCATAACGGGGTCCGGCTGCCACCGCAGCTCACCGAGGCGGAACGGGCCTCGCGGGCATCGGTGATCATCGTCAGCGTCGGCGCCGACGACCTGAACTGGGCGGCGGTGCTGCGCTACTGCTCGGTCACGCCGAACTGCAACGACCGGGCCACGCAGGCCTACTTCCAGCAGCAGCTCGCCTCGTTCAGCAAGGACTATCTCGACCTGCTGAGCAGGCTGGCGGCGCTGCCCGGCCACCCACAGGTGATCATCAACCGCTACTACAACCCGTTCGGCCCGCAGCCGGGGTGCCTCGGCCAGGCCGGGCTGACCCAGGCGAACCTGCAGACGCTGACCTCCCGCCTGGCCACGCTGAACGAGGTGCTGGCCAGGGGGGCGGCCCAGTTCCGGTTCTCCTCGCCGCAGCCCGTCTTCACCGGCCACGAGCTGTGCGCGCCGCTGCCCTACGTGCAGGGCCTGGGGGCGGCGGCCCCGTTCCACCCGACCTCGGCGGGGCAGCTCGCGATCGCGCTCGCCGACCAGGCGGTGCTGCGCCAGCCGGTGCCGGGCCAGCCGGTGCCGCGCCAGCCCGCCACGTAGCGGCCGGGACCTGACCCTAGTCGGCCCGGCTGACGAGCTCCCGGCAGCGCTGCGCCGATTCCGCGCTCTGCGTCACGAATTCGACCCCGCCCCGGTGCTTGAACCAGATGCCCTCGCAGCCGAGCCTTTTCGCGAGGCCGAAAGCCGGATCCAGCACCGGCCAGTCGCGGTCCTCGTTTCCCGTCATGCCGGTGACGCCGTCGAATTCGACGCCCAGAATGTAAGACCCGGGGCCGGATTCATTGTGCTCGGTGATCAGGGCCAGGTGCGTTCCGATATGGATGCGCTCACCAGAACTCGCCACGCCGCTCCCCCAATGTAGTGCCGCATTGCCGTTGCGGCGGGCCCAGCCAAAGGGGGTTACAAGGCGCAGATTTACCCTGCTCACCGGCACGCAAACGAGCCGGTAGCCAGTTTTTCCGCCGAAGTCCCGTGTTGCCGTCAGAAACCGGGCCGGGTCCAGTGTGCGTCATATTGGTTGCCCGCGGAATCCAGGACATCGCCGAACGCCGCGCCCTTCAGCCTGGGCGAACACAGCCCGGGGACTCCACGGTCGTGGGCCCGGGCGCCCGGCGTGCCTCCGGGTAGCGCCGGCGGCCCGAGCCAGCGGGACCGGCCGGGCCGGGGCAAATTAGATTTCCCGGCTGCCGGGCCTTCCTGCCACTCTGGCCGGGGCGCAAAGGAGGACCCTGGCCGATGTTCGCTGTCTTGCTCGCGCTGGCCGCCGCCGCCGGATACGGCGGCTCCGACTACGCGGCCGGGCTGGCGGCCCGGCAGGCGAGCGTGGTGCGGGTGACCGTCCTTGCCGAGGTGACCAGCGCCGCCCTGCTCCTCTGCGTGATCCCGTTCATCAGCAGCCAGGCTCCGTCGCTGACGTCCGTGCTGTGGGGAATCGGTGCCGGGGCCAGCGGCGTGACCGGGGCGATGGCGCTGTACCTGGGATTCCGGCACGCGGCGTTCAGCGTGGCCAGTTCCGTGAGCGCCATCGGCACGGCCGCGTTCTCGGTGCTGGCGGGACTGGCGCTGGGCGAGCGGCCGGGCGCGCTCTCGCTGGCGGGCATCGCGCTCGCGCTGCCCGCGATCGTGGCCGTGTCCACCCCCGCCAGGAAACCAGGCGCCCCCGGGCGAACACGGGGATTCCCGGAGGGCCGTCCCCCCAGGGCAGCCCGGGCCAGCGGGGGGTTCCAGGGGGGTCGTCCCCCCAGGGCAGTACCGCTTCCGGGCCGCCGCCACCGGCCGTCACGCGGCCGGCGTGGGGCTGGGGCTGGCCGCCGGCGCCGGGTTCGGGCTGTTCTTCATCGGCCTCAACGAGGCCGGGTCAGGCACCGACCTGTGGCCCATCGTCGTCTCGCAGCTTGCCGCGATGGTGACGGTCATCTGCGTCGCCACCGCGACCCGCGACCTCAGGCTGCCACCGGCCGGGGCACGGCGGCTCAGCGTGCTGACCGGGGCGATCGGAGCCGCGGGCACCGCCATGTTCTTCCTGGCCACCCATCACGGCCTGCTGGCCGTCACCGCGGTGATCACCTCGCTCTACCCGGCCGAGACGATCATGCTGGCCCGGCTGCTGTCCGGCGAGCGGCTGACGGCCGTGAGGATAATCGGACTGTGCCTGGCCGGGGCGTCGGTCGGCCTGATCGCGGCCGGCTGATCCGCCGCGGTGCGCAGACCAGGGAGCAGGGCAATGAGCTGGGACGAGTCGTTCGCGGACCGGTACGAGGAATGGTCGGCCCCGATGACGGCCGACATCGGCTTCTACGTCGGCCTGGCCCGTGCCGCGAACGGGCCGCTGGTCGAGCTTGCCATCGGCAGCGGACGGGTCGCGATCCCGGTCGCACAGGCCACCGGTAAACCGGTGATCGGCGTGGACTCCTCGCCCGCCATGCTCGCCAAGGCCCGGGCCGCGGCCGCGGCGGCGGGCGTCCGCCTGGACCTGCGCGAGGGCGACATGCGCGACCTGGCCCTGGCGGAGCCGGCCGGGCTGATCTACTGCCCGTACCGCACGCTCCTGCACCTGCGCACCTGGGCCGACCGGCGGCGCACCTTCGAGCGTGTCGCGGCCTCGCTCCGCCCGGACGGGCGGTTCGCCTGGAACGCGTTCGCCTTCGACCACCACGTCGGCGCCCGGCTCGACGGCAGCCACCAGGACAGGCCGGTCCCGCACACGGTCCGGTTCTGGGTGGGCGACAACCGGGTCGACCTCACCCTGGACGGCGGCGGGACCAGCTCCCTGTGGTGGGCGACCAAGAACGAGTGGCTCGGGCTGCTCGACGTGGCCGGCCTGGAGGTGGCGGCGCTGTACGGCGGCTTCGCCGGTGAGCCGTTCACCGACGAGAGCCGGGAATACGTGTTCGTCGCCCGGCACCGGGGCGCCGCCGGGTAACCGGCACCGGGCCAGGGCTTAGTCCGCGGCGGGACCCTCGGTGCCGAGCCGGTCGATGAGCGGGAGTAGTGTGCGCGGCGCTGTCGCCCATCGCGGGGAGCATCACATGGACCAGGTCGGCGAGGCGGAACTGCTGACGGCGGCCACCGCCGGGGACGTCCTGGTGTGCGGCGACGACAGCGCGCGGCGCTGTGTGGACGCGGCGCTGCTCCGCCGTTGCTGCCGCGAACTGCGCTACCAGGTCGATCCGCGGGGCGTGCGGCTGAGCGGCGCCTCGATCACCGGCCGGCTGGACCTGGCCGGCCTGGATGTGCCGTTTCCGCTGCGGTTCGAGAACTGCTCGTTCACCGAGCCGGTGGAGGTGGCGGGCGCCCAGCTCGTCGAACTGGCGCTGACGGGGTGCGACCAGGTGCCCGGCCTGCTCGCCAACGGGGTACGGGTCCGGCGCGACCTGGACCTGTCCCGCAGCCAGGTGGCCGGTGCGCTCAGCACCAGCGCCAGCACGTCCAAGCTGTCGGCGATCTGGCTCTGCGAGTCGGAGATCGGCGGCCGGCTGCTGTGCGTGGACACCGTCGTCAAGGGCGGCGGCGACCGTTCTATCCAGGCCGACCGGCTGCACGTCACCGGCAATGTCAGGCTGCTGCACGGGTTCACCGCGCACGGGGAGGTACGGCTGATCGGCGCCCGGATCGGCGGGTCCCTGGACCTCACCGGCGCCAGCATCGAATCCCCGGGCACCGGGCTGGCGCTGGACCTGGGCGAGGCCGTCATCGAGGCCAGCGTCTTCCTGATCGACGCCCCGTCCGGCCGCCGCCCGCTCATCCGCGGCCGCATCGACATGGGCCAGGCCCGCATCGGTGGCCAGTTCCTGGTCCGCAACGCCACGCTGGAGGCGCGGGCCGGCGCACCGGTCGGCAGCGCCTACTCCAGGTCCCGGGTCGGCGGCACGGCCCTGAGCGCGCCGCGCCTGACGGTCGGCGCCGAGCTGACCTTCGACGGCACCTCCCAGGTGACCGGCGGCATCGACCTGTCCCTGAGCCAGCTCGGCAGCGTGTCCGTCGGGCCGGGCTGCTCACTGCAGGCCCCCGGGCGCACCGCGCTCGACCTGACCAACACCGAGCTGCTGTCCACCTTCACCGTGGGCGAGCAGGTGCCGGTGCAGGGCACGGTCCGGCTCAGCGGGGCGCGCATCCACGGCGACCTGCGCCTCAGGGAAGCCATCCTCAGCCATCCGGAGGGGCATTCGCTGCTCGCCGCGCAGGGCGTGAGCATCGACGGTGAGGTGGAACTGCAGAACCTGTGCGCGACCGGCGGCGACCTGGGGTTCCGGGCCGCCGCGATCGGCAGCTTCTTCAACGCGGCGGGCGCGAAGCTGCACAACCCAGGCGGGAACACGCTGAACCTGGTGCAGGCGAACGTGAAGGGCTCGGTGCGCCTGGTCGACGGGTTCGAGTCCACCGGGGAGGTGGTGCTCAACCGGGCCGCCATCGAGGGCCGGCTCATCTGCACGGACGGCGCCTTCCGCTATGAGGGACCGCGCGGGCCCGGCGAGGAGCCCGATGCCATCGAGGCCATTTCCGCGACCATCCGCAGCGGCATGGACCTGGGCTGGAAGTCGATCTCGCCCCGGGTGGACTTCACCAACACCAGGACCTCGTTCCTGGCCGACGACCCCGGGAGCTGGCCGTCGCGGTACGTCATCGTGGGCTTCACCTACGACCGGTTCGAGCAGCCGGAGGGTGCCACCCGGTGGCCGTGGGACCACGTGGCCCGCGCCGCCTGGCTGAGCCGGCAGGCGATCTACGACGCCGGCCCGTACGAGCAGGCCGCCCGGGTCTTCCGCGAGCACGGCTACACCGCCGGGTCCGAGGCGATCCTGATCGCCCAGCGCCGGCATGCCCGCCGGGCCATCACCGGGCCGGGGGCCCCGCTGCGCCGCGCCCTGGACATCGCCTTCAGCACCACGGTCGCCTACGGCTTCCGCCCCCGCCGGGTTCTCTGGCTGCTGGCCATCCTGCTGGTCCTGGTCATCGTCTCGCTGGAGATCCCCACCGCCCAGGCGACCATGCGCGCCACCACCGCGGCCGGCCTGGTGTACAGCACGCACGGGCCCGCGCCGGGCACCGGCCCGGGCCGCGCGGGCTCCGCCCCGGCCGTGCGCTCGGACGCCTGCGGGGGCGGCGAGGTCCGCTGCTTCAACCCGGTCCTGTACGCCATCGACACCGTGGTGCCGCTCGTCTCGCTCGAGCAGCGCGCGACCTGGTACCCCGATCCGAGCCTGCGCGACGGCGCCTTCATGCAGTGGTGGCTCAATGCCGCCACGCTGCTGGGCTGGCTGCTCTCCTCGATCTTCGTGCTGTCGCTGGCCCGCCTGTCCCGCGCCACGTGAGCCGGGAGGCCCGCGGCACCGCGCGGGGGTCGTCGGCGGGCTTGTCCCAGGCGCGGCCGGGTGCGTAGGAGGTCAGCCGGTGCAGCGTCTGCGTCGCGGTCTCCACCGGGGTCAGGTCACCGGCCGCCGCGGCAGGTCCGGCACCAGGGCCTCGAGCGCGGCCGTCCAGCTCTCCCAGTAGGGCCGGTCCGGCTCCGCGGCGATCGCCTTGATGAGCTGCTGCCGGAACGGTTCCCTGTCGCCGCCGAAGGCCTGCTCCACCACCGCGGTCGCAAGCGCGAACACCCGGCCCTGCCAGGGCGCGTCGAAGGCCAGTTCCCCGTTCCGGCGGGGCACGTCCAGGCCCGACAGGTTCACAGGCGGGCCACGCCGATCATCGAATCCCTGGTCACCAGCCCGGCCAGCTCCGCCTCGGTCATCTCCTCGGTCCCCGGCGGGCGCTGTGGCAGGACCAGGTAACGGACCTCGGCGGAGGAGTCCCACACCCGGATCTCGGCGTCCTCGGGCACCTGGCAGCCCATCTCGGCCAGCAGCACCCGGGGCTCGCGGACCATCCTGGCCCGGTACGGGGGGTCCTTGTACCACGCGGGCGGCAGCCCCAGCGTGGGCCACGGGTAGCAGGAGCACAGCGTGCACACGATCACGTTGTGCACGGCGGGCGTGTTCTCCACCACCACCATGTGATCGCCTTCCGCGCCGCCGAGGCCAAGCTCGGAGATCGCGGCCGTGCCGTCGGCCAGCAGCCGCTGCTTGTACCGCGGGTCGGCCCAGGCCCGGGCCACCACCCTGGCCCCGTTCATCGGGCCGATCTCGGTCTCGTAGCGGTGGATGGCCTCCTCGATGAACCCCTCGGGTATCAGCCCGCGCTCGGTCAGCAGCGCCTCCAGCGCCGCGACCCGCTGCTCCACCGGCGACATCGCCGCCGGGTGGTGGGCGTCCTCGCTGCTCATGCCGGCTCCAGGTAGCTGTCCCACAGGTCCACGTGCACGCACACGCCGTGCTGCCCGTCGGACCACAGTTCCGCGGCGCCGAACCGCACCGAATAGGTCGGCTCGTGCCGCCGGGTGCCGCCGTGCGCCTCGACGTCGGGCACCGAATAGGAGCCATCCAGCCGCACCACCACCCCGGTCTTGCCCCGGATGTAGCGGGGGCAGCGGGTATGGCCCGGCGGGTGCCACTCGCGCACCCGCACCTGGTCACCCACGCCGAAGCGAGGCACCTTGATGTCGGCCCCCGGGTCGGTGACCGGCGGGGCGAGCACCGGCCCGCTGAGCGGGAAGGGCCCGCCCGCACGTGCCTCGAGGTCCTCGCGGGTGAGCAGCCCGTGCTCGACGGCCAGGGTGACCGCCGCGGTGAGCCAGTGCTCGTAGTAGCCCGAGGTCAGGTAGTGCCCCGGCGCCATCCGCTCGATGGCGTGCCGGAACTCACCACCGGTGGGCCGCACCGCGCCGGCGACGACCTCGAGGAGCGCCCGGGCCCGGCCCTCCCACGGCTCGTGGAAGACCGGCTCGGCCGGCGAATGGTCAACCGCCCCGAAGCCCTGCATGCCGCCCAGGTCATGGATCCCGTCCACGCGCAAGACTCTACCGATCAGCCCGGCCGCGGGCACGGCCCCGCGCAACCGCAAGCGCCTGCAAGCACTGGGCGGGCACGGGCGGGCCGGGCCCGGAGCGCCAAAGGTGACAGCGGCCGGCCCAGGGTTTGTCACCGCTGGCAGAGCCGCTGCCGCTGCCCCGCCCAGCAGGATGAGAGCCACGGCTTGGCTATCGCAAGGTGGTCCCGGACGCGGGGCGCGCGCTTGGTGAGGAGGCGGCTAGATGGCAGCGAGACCGGCCGGTGACCGCGATGGCCGGCGCCGCCCGCCGCGGGCTGGCCTGCTGGCCCTCGCCGTCGCGGCGGCCCTCACGGCGACGACCGTCGCGGCGGTCACCGCCTGGGGCCGCACCGCGGCCACCGGCCTGCCGGCCGTGGAGTCCCGGAGCCTGACCGTGACCGCGGCAGACGGCGCGGTCTTCGGCCGGACCACCGGCGCGGTGGACCAGTGGCTCGGCATCCCGTACGCCGCGCCGCCGGCCGGCAAGCTGCGCTGGGCGCCGCCGCGGCCGGCCACGCCGTGGCGGGGCGTGCGCAGCGCGCTCAGCTACGGGAACCGTTGCCCCCAGCTCGCCGACACCAACGGCCCGCTCACAGCCACCATGAACTGCCTGAACATCAACGTATACGCGCCGTCGGTGATACCGGCCGGCGGCAGGCTGCCGGTGCTTTTCATGATCTTCGGCGGGCGGCTGGTGAACGGGGCCGGCGACCAGTACGACGGCTCGCAGATCGCCCAGGACGAGCACATGGTCGTGGTGTCGTTCAACTACCGGGTCGGCCCGTTCGGCTTCCTCACGCTGCCCGGCCTGAGCACCGCCAAGGACGCGGCGGACGGCAACTTCGGCCTGCTGGACATGGAGGCGGCGCTGCGCTGGGTGCGCCGCAACATCGGCGCGTTCGGCGGGGATCCCGGCCGGGTCACGATCGCCGGTGAGTCCTCCGGCGGCTGGTCGGTGTGCGCGCTGCTGGCCTCGCCCCCGGCGCGGGGCCTGTTCCGCCAGGCGATCATGGAGAGCGGCAGTTGTGCCAGCCAGTCCCGGGCCGCGGCCAGGGCGGGCGCGCTGGCGCTCGCCGCCAAGGCGGGCTGCACCGTGCCCGCCGCCGTGGCCGCGTGCCTGCGTGGCAAGCCGGCCACGGCGATCCTCGCCGCCAGCGCGAACTACCAGCCCGAGTTCACCTCCGGCGGGCCCGAACTGCCGCTCCCGCCGGCGCGGGCCGTCGCGACGGGCCGCTACGACCGGGTGCCGATCCTGATGGGCACCAACCGCGACGAGGCGCGCATCTTCACCACCAGCCTCACGTCCTACACCCGGCAGCAATACGCCCAGCTCATCGGGTCGCTGTACGGGTCCCGGGCGGCCGCCATCGTCAAGGTGTACCCGTGGAGCTCGTTCCCGCGGCCCTACCGCACCGCCTACGCCGTCGCGGCCGTGTTCACCGACAGCGGCTTCGTCACCGGGATCGGCGGCTGCCCGGAGCGGGACCTGGCCGCGCAGTTCGCCCGCCGGGCCCCGGCGTACTTCTACCAGTTCGACGACCGGCACGCCCCGCCGCTGTCCAACAGCGGACCGCCCGGCTACCAGTGGGGCGCCGGGCACGCGATGGAACTGGCCTACCTGTGGCCGAGCTTCACCAACGGCTTCTCCCTGTACGCGGAGCTGACCGGGGCGCAGGCGCGGCTGTCCCGCCAGATGACCGGCTACTGGGGGGCGTTCGCCCGGACCGGCGCGCCCGAGGCCGCCGGCCAGCCGGCCTGGCCGGGGTACCGGAACGGGCGGCTCATGTCGCTGCGCCCGGGCGGCCAGAGCCAGGTGATCGGCGGCGCGGTCTTCGCCGCGGAGCATCACTGCTCGTTCTGGGACGGCACGGGGAAGACCGCGCAGGCCGCCGCCCGGGCGGGCGCGGCACCCCGCCCCGTCACCTGGACCCCGGGCCGGCTGTCCTGGGTGACACTGCCGCGGGCCAGGTAGCGCGCGGTACGGACTGCCCGGGGAAGGGAATTTATATCGTGTCGCGATATACTTTAATCCCTTTCCGGCGATGCGGGCTCAGCGTGGCGGCCCCGTGGCGGGGGCCGGCCTCGTTACATTCGTCTGTATGTTCGAGTCGCCGGGTGTGCTTGACGGGCTGAACGACGAGCAGCGCCGCGCGGCCGCGCATCCCGGCGGGCCGCTGCTCGTGCTGGCCGGGGCCGGCACCGGGAAGACGCGCACCCTGGTGGCCCGGGCGGCCTGGCTGTGTGAGCAGGGTGTGGCACCCTCCCGGATCCTGCTGCTGACGTTCACCCGCCGCGCCGCCGACGACATGCTGTCCCGCGCCGCCGCGTGCGCCCGGCCGGCCGGCGGGCGGATCACCGGCGGGACCTTCCATGCGATCGCCCACCGGATCATCCGGCAGCACGCGGAGTCGTTCTCGCTGCCGCCGCGGTTCACCGTCATCGATCCCGGGGATGTGGCGGACCTGCTCGACGCCCGCCGGGCCGATCACGGGCTGGCCGGCGCCCAGCGCCGCACGCCGCGGGCCGGGGCATGCGCGGACATCTACACCCGGTGCGTGAACGCGCAGAAGACGGTCACCGAGGTGGTGCGCGCCGATTACCCCTGGTGCGCCGACTACACCGGCCAGCTCGGTGAGCTGTTCGGCGGCTATGTCGCGCACAAGCGCCGCCACGGCCTGGTCGACTTCGATGACCTGCTGCTGCTGTGGCGGGCCGCGCTGGCCGACCCGGCCGCCGGGCCGGTGCTCCGCGGCATGTTCGACGCGGTCCTCGTCGACGAGTACCAGGACGTCAACGCGGTCCAGGCCGACATAGCGCGGCTGCTGACACCGGAGACCGGCTGCCTGACCTGCGTCGGCGACGACGCCCAGGCCATCTACGGCTTCCGCGGCGCGGACCCGGGGCACCTGCGCGACCTGGCGGCCACCTTCCCCGGGCTGACCGTGGTGCGGCTCGGCCGCAACTACCGGTCCCGGCAGGCGGTGCTGCGGCTGGCCAACGCGGTGCGCCCGCAGTCCTCCGGGCTTGAACTCGCGCTGAGCACCACCCGCGAGGCGGGGACCGCCCCGGTGCTGATGCGCTGCTACGACGAGGCCACCCAGGCGCGCGAGATCTGCGCCCAGATCCTCCAGGCGCACGAGGCCGGGACGGACCTGCACGACCAGGCGGTGCTGGTCCGGACCGCGCACCACAGCGACGTGCTGGAGATAGAACTGGCCGCGCGTGGCATCCCGTTCGTGAAATACGGCGGGCTGCGCTTCACCGAGGCGGCCCACGTGAAGGACTTCCTGGCCGCCGCCCGGATCGTCGCCAACCCGGCCGACGACATCGCCTGGTTCCGGGTGCTGCGGCTGCACGAGGGCATCGGGGCGGTCAGCGCGCGCCGGGCCCTGGACATCCTGGACCCCGCGGAACCCGGCCCGTTCGACAGGTGGCCCGCCGCCGCCGAGGCGGTGCCGCGGCGCGCCCGCGGCGCCGTGACCACCACCGTGACCAGCCTGGCCGGCGCCGCCGAGGCGGACACGCCGCAGCGGGCGCACCGGATCCTGACCGCGCTCGACGGCCCGCTGCGCGCCCGTTATCCCGACGCGGGCATCCGCCTCGCCGACCTGCAACGGCTCGCCGACGCGGCCGCCAGCAGGCCGTCCCTGCACGACGCGCTGGTCGAACTGGCGCTGGACCCGCCGGTGTCGGCCTCGGATCTGGCCGGGCCGCCCCGGCTCGACGACGATTACCTGATCATCTCGACCGTGCACTCGGCCAAGGGCCTGGAGTGGCCGGTGGTGCACCTGCCGCAGCTCGTCGACGGCGCCGTGCCCAGCGACATGGCGCTCGGCTCGCCGCACGGGCTCGCCGAGGAGCAGCGGCTGTTCTACGTCGCCGTCACCCGGGCCCGCGACCACCTGTATCTGTACGCGCCGACGCGGCTGCACCACCACCGGCTCGCCAGCGACGACCGGCACGGTTACGGGCAGCTGACCCGGTTCCTCGGCCGCGACGCACTGGCGGCCTGCGAGACCATCGAGGCCGCGCCGCCCCGGCCGCTACTGCCCGCTACCGGGCAGCTCCGGGCCCGCATCGACGCCGACCTCAGCTCGCTCTGGGTCGGCTGACCGAGCTCGCGGTAGGCTGGCAGGCTCTGCACGGACAGTGACGGCCTGTGCGTCTGGCTGGATAATTTGATTCCAAAGCGTTACCTGTCAGCATCTGATATCAAATGTCCGTGCGAATATAAGCTCCCTGCAAAGGAGGCGTCCTGATGAAATTTCGCTCCGCATTGACTATCGCGCCGCACCGCAGGGCCCGCCCGCTGCACAAGATGAGCCTCGGGGCGGCGGTCGCCGCGCTCGCCCTCACCGCCGCGGCATGCGGCGGGTCGTCCTCGTCCTCGAACACGAGCACCAGCCAGGGGGCCGCCCACAAGGGCGGCACGTTCACGATCCTGGCCAACTCCGCCTTCGGCGTCGCCGACCCGGCGCAGAACTACACGCTGGAGCAGTGGCAGCTGCTGATCGATACGCACGACGGCCTAGTGTCGTTCGCGAAGGTGGGCGGCGTCCCCGGCACCAAGATCGTGCCGGACCTGGCGACGTCCATCCCCGCGCCGACCAACGGCGGCAAGACGTATGTGTTCCACATCCGCCACGGGATCAAGTTCTCCAACGGGCAGACGCTCAAGCCCAGCGACTTCGTCACCACGTTCGAGCGGCAGTTCACCGTGCCCGGGCCGACGTCGTTCTACTCCGGCATCGTGGGCGCGAGCAAGTGCAGCACCAAGGGCTGCGACCTCAGCAAGGACGGCGTGATCGCCAACGACTCCGCCTACACGCTGACGATCAACCTGACCGCCGCGGACCCGGAACTGATGGACCAGCTCGCACTGCCGTTCGCCATGGCCGTGCCGGCCAATACGTCACCCAAGCTGACCGGCAACAACGTGCCGCCGGGAACCGGGCCCTACATGTGGAAGTCGTACAACCCCAACACCGCGGCGGTGCTGGTGCGCAACCCGTACTTCCATGTCTGGAGCGCACAGGCGCAGCCCGCGGGATACCCGAACGAAATCGTCGAGAAGTACGGGCTCCAGGTCTCCGACGAGGTCACCCAGGTGCAGAACGGCAGCGCCAACGAGGTGTTCGACGGTGACCAGATCCCGTCCGACCAGCTCAGCCAGCTCAACAGCACGAAGTACGCCGGCCAGGTGCACGTGAACACGCTCACCGCCGACTGGTACTTCGCGCTGAACACCAGCAGGCCGCCGTTCAACAACCTGCTGGCCCGGCAGGCGATCAACTACGCGGCCAACCGCTCGGCGTACGTGAAGATCGCGGGCGGCCCCTCGCTCGCGGTGCCGACCTGCCAGATCCTGCCGCCGAACTTCCCGTCCTACGCGCCGGACTGCCCGTACACCGCGGGATCCAGCCACACCAAGTGGACGGCGCCTGACATCGCCAAGGCCAAGCAGCTGGTGCAGCAGTCGCACACGGCCGGGATGAAGGTGGTTGTCGACGGCACCAACGACCAGGTGGGCAAGGCGCTTGTCGAGCAGATGGTGTCGGACCTGAACGCGATCGGCTACAAGGCCTCGGCCCAGTTGCTGGCGGCCAGCATCCAGTACCCGTTCGTGCAGAACTCCTCCAATGCCGGGAAGTGGAACGTCGGCTGGTCGGCCTGGTACCAGGACTACCCCGCGCCGTCGGACTTCCTGAACGTGCTGCTCGGCTGCGGGAACATCCACCCGAACAGCGACGCCAGCCCCAACATCGCCGAGTTCTGCAACCAGGCCGTCCAGGCGAAGATCAACCAGGCCGAGACGATGGGGGCGACCAACCCGAGCGGGGCCGCGGCGCTGTGGACCCAGGTTGACCACATGGACACCGCGCAGGCGCCCTGGGTGGACATGTACAACCCCAAGCAGATCGACTTCCTGTCCAAGAACGTCCACGGTTACTCCTGGAACCCGCAGTGGTACATCCTCATCGACAGGCTCTGGCTCTCCTCCTAGGAGCAGGCGGGGCCCGCGAAGGGTAGCTGATGGCCACTCTCCTGGAGCAGGTCCAGGTTGACACGGAGTTGCGGCCGGCGATCGCCGGCCGCAACCCGTGGGCACTGGCCGCCCGGCGGCTGTGGCGCAACCGGATCGCGATGGCGGCGCTCGGGCTGTTCCTGCTGATCGTGGTGCTGTGCCTGGCCGCGCCGCTGTACGCGCACGACGTGGCACATGTGAACCCGTTCCCGCCGAACCTGAACGGCCACACGGTCGTGGGCGGCAAGGTGGTGCCGGTGATGCAGCGGGGCGGCGGCACGCTGCGCCTGGGTGAGACCCCGATCGGGCCCACCTGGGATCTGAGCCACTACTTCCTCGGCGCGGACAGCGTGGGCCGTGATGTCGCGGCCCTGCTGCTCTACGGCGGGCGCAGCTCCCTGATCATCGGGATCGGCGCCGCGGCGCTCTGCTGCCTCGCCGCCACCGTGGTGGCCCTGATCGCCGGCTTCTTCGGCGGCACCGTGGATGCCCTGCTGTCCCGCCTGATGGACGTGATCTGGGCCTTCCCGGTCTACCTGCTGGCCATCTCGATCTCGACCGAGCTGCTCACCCACTCCAGCGGGTTCCAGTTCGGGCCGGTGCATGTGAACGCGTCGAGCCTCTGGCTGCCCACGATCATCATCTCGTTCATCTACACCCCGTACGTGTACCGGCCGATGCGCGGCCAGGTGCTCGCGGTGGTCAAGAAGGAGTTCGTGGAGGCGGCCACCGCCCAGGGGGCGGGCAACCTGCGGCTGATCTTCTCGGAGATCCTGCCCAACGTGGTGTCCACGGTGATCGTGCTGCTGCCGCTGATGATCGCCACGACGATCCTTACCGAGTCGGCGCTGTCCTTCCTCGGCATCGGCGTCCAGCCGCCGAGCGTGAGCTGGGGAACGATCATCCAGGACGGCACGGACCTGGTGTACACCCGGCCGTGGGTGACGATCGCTCCGGGAATCATGATCTTGCTCACGGTGCTCTCGCTGAACGTGCTCGGGGACGGGGTCAGGGACGCCCTTGACCCGCGGGCCAAGCTGCGGGTGGAGGGCTAAGTGGGAGCCTGGCGAGGCGCGGGCCGGCGCTCATGCTGACGTTCATCATCCGGCGCCTGCTGTGGACCGCGCTGGTCATGTTCGTGATCACGGTGATCGTGTTCATCATCTTCTTCAAGACCCCGGGGGTGGACCCGGCCCGCGCGCTGGCGGGCCGCAGCCCGAACGCGCAGACCCTGGCGGAGATCCGCGCGCAGCTCGGGCTCGACCGGCCGTTCCCGGTCCAGTACGGCCTCATGATGAAGAAGATCTTCATCACCCGGGATCTGGTGTCCTACTCCAACCAGGGCGTGAAGGTGATCCCGGAGATCGCCCAGGCCGCCCCCGCCACCTTGTCGCTGGTGTTCGGCGCCGCGGTGATCTGGGTGGTGATGGCGATCGGTGTCGGGATCGCCGCTGCCCTGCTCCGGGGCACCGTCTTCGACCCGCTGCTGATGGTCGTCGCCCTGATCGGCGTCTCCGCGCCGGTCTTCTGGGTGGGCCAGATCGCCAACATGATCAGCCAGGGGAGCCTGCACGGCACGTTCCTGTTCAGCTGGGTGCCGCCGCTCGGGTATACCCCGTTCACCCAGGACCCGCTGCTGTGGTTCAAGGGGCTGGTGATCCCGTGGATCACCCTGTCGATCCTGTACATCGGCTTTTACGGGCGCGTGCTGCGGGCCAATCTCCTTGAGGTGCAGAACGAGGACTACGTCCGCACCGCCCGGGCGAAGGGCATCAGCGAGCGGCGGGTGCTCGCGCGGCACACGCTGCGGACCTCCATGATCACGTTCGTGAGCCTGTTCGGGCTCGACTTCGGTGCTCTGGTGGCCGGCGGCGCGCTGCTCACCGAGGTGGTGTTCGGCATCCACGGGGTCGGCTACCTCACCTGGCAGGCCTTCACGAACCTCGACCTGCCGACGATCATGGCCACCACGGTGTACGGCGCGTTCTTCATCGTGACGGCCAATGCCGTCGTCGACATCGCCTATGCCTGGCTCGACCCGAGGATCCGGCCGACGTGACCGCCGAACCGCTGCTCGAGGTGCGGGACCTCAAGGTGTCCTTCCGGACCGAGGACGGGGTCGTCCGGGCGGTCGGCGGCGTGTCGCTGTCGCTCTCGCCGGGCGAGACGCTGGGCATCGTCGGTGAGTCAGGGTCCGGCAAGAGCGTGACGATGATGACGGTGATGCGCCTGATCACCGATCCGAACGCGCGCTTCGAGGGCGAGGTGCTCTACAAGGGCCGCGACCTGATGAAGCTGGACCAGGACCAGATCCGCGAGGTGCGCGGCGCCGGGATCGCGATGATCTTCCAGGACCCGATGACCTCGCTCAACCCGGTGTACCGGGTGGGCTGGCAGATCGAGGAGCAGATCAGGGAGCACGAGAAGCTCTCCAAGCAGGCGGCGCACGCCCGCGCGATCGAACTGCTCACCGCCGTCGGGATCCCGCAAGCCGCCGATCGCGTCGACGACTACCCGCACCAGTTCTCCGGCGGCATGCGGCAGCGGGTGATGATCGCCATGGCGCTGTCCTGCAGCCCGGACATCCTGATCGCGGACGAGCCGACCACCGCGCTCGACGTGACGATCCAGGCGCAGATCCTCAACCTGATCAGGAAGCTCAAGGATGAGTTCGGCACGGCCGTCGTGCTGATCACGCACGACCTGGGCGTGGTGGCCGACCTCGCCGACCGGATCGCGGTGATGTACGCGGGCCGGGTCATCGAGCAGGGCAGCCGCCGGGACGTCTTCTACGACCCGCAGCATCCTTACACCTGGGGCCTGCTCGGGTCGATCGCCCGGCTGGACCGGCCCAAGCCGAGGCGGCTGGCGGCGATTCCCGGCCTGCCGCCCTCGCTGCTCAGCCTGCCCGGGGGCTGCGCGTTCGGCGAGCGCTGCGCGCACCGGTTCGCGCTCTGCGATGAGCGCCCGGAACTGCTGGACAAGGTCGGTGACGGGCACCTCGACGCCTGCCATCTCGGGCCCAGGCAGAAGCAGGAACTGCGGGAGACCACGATCCATCCGGAGCTGATCGAGGAGGCCACGTGACGGCGGATTCCGCGGCTGCCGGGGATTCCGTGGCCGATGGTTCCGTGACCGGCGGGGGGTCGCTGGCAAACCGGGATGCCGCCGCGCCCGCGCCCGACACCGGCCCGGCCGGCCCAGCCGCCGGGAACGGCGAGATCCTGCTGCGGGCCGAGCATGTCACGAAGTACTTCCCGGTCCGGAGGGGGATCCTGCTCCAGCGCGAGGTGGCGCGGGTGCACGCGGTGGACGACGTCAGTTTCGAGCTGCGCGCCGGGGAGACGCTGGGCCTGGTCGGAGAGTCGGGATGCGGCAAGTCCACGCTGGCCCGGTGCGTCGCCCGGTTGTTCCCGCTGACCAGCGGGTCGATCGTGTTCGAGGGCCGCGACATCTCCGGCCTGTCGCGGCGCCAGCTCCGGCCGGTGCGCCGTGAGCTGCAAATGGTGTTCCAGGACCCGTACGCCTCGCTCAACCCGCGCAAGCGCGTCGGTGCGGTCATCTCCGACCCGATGCGGATCCACCGGTGGGGCAGCCGCGAGCAGATCAAGCGGCGGGTGGGCGAGCTGCTCGACCTGGTGGGCCTGTCACCGGAGCATGTCAACCGCTACCCGCACGAGTTCTCCGGGGGCCAGCGGCAGCGGATCGGTGTGGCCCGGGCCCTGGCCCTGCACCCCAGGCTGATCATCGCGGACGAGCCGGTGTCGGCCCTGGATGTCTCGATCCGCGCCCAGGTGATCAACCTGCTCGACGACCTGCAGGACGAGCTAAGCCTGACCTACATCTTCATCGCCCACGACCTGGGCGTGGTGCGGCACGTGTCCGACCGGATCGCGGTGATGTACCTCGGCAAGATCGTGGAGATCTCACCGGCCGAGGAGCTGTACACGCGGCCGATCCACCCCTACACCGAAGCGCTGCTGTCGGCGGTCCCGATCCCGGACCCCGATCTGTCCGAGCGGCGCACCCAGATCGTGCTCGAAGGCGACGTGCCCAGCCCGATCTCCCCGCCCAGCGGCTGCCGGTTCCACACCCGGTGCCGCTATGCGACCGAGATCTGCGCACAGCAGGAGCCGCCGCTGGTGGCACACGGGAACGACGGTCACATGGCCGCCTGCCACCATCCGCTCAACGCCGACCGGGCTCCCGCGACGGATCCGCGCCCGTAGCGGCGGCCGTCCCCGCAACGGGCTAGCCGGGCAGCCGGGCGAACGCCCGGACGGGGATGGTCCCGAGCCCCTCGACGCGCAGCGGGACCGCGGTGAAGACGGCTCCGTCCGGCGGCAGCTGGCCGAGGCCGGTCAGGTGCTCGACGACGGGAATGCCGGCGGCGAGCAGCAGGCTGTGCGCGGGCCGCTCGCCGTCCGCGGGATCGTCGATGTTGACCGCGTCGATCCCGACCAGCGCCGCGTCGCGGGCGACGAGCCAGGCAGCACCGTCACGGGTCAGGAAACGGGCGTCCCGTGCGTACTCGGGAGTGCCGAACCGGGTGCTGTCCCCGGTATGGAGCAGCACCGCCTTCCCGCGGACATCCAGCGCCGCCAGCGCACTCACGCCGATGCCGGGCTCCGCTGCCCCGGTGACCCCGACGACCACGGCCGGCAGGTCGACGGTGCGGGCCAGCGGGATGGCGGCCAGGTCCGCGCCGTCGGGATAGCGGTGATATGGCGCATCGAGATAGGTCCCGGTGTTGCCGATCATGGTGAGGCGGTCGATGGCGAACTCGGTGCCCGGTGCGTAATGCGCGCGGGACGCTTCCCTGGTCAGGTACGGGGTGATCGCCGGGCCGGGCAGCCCGGGATAGGTGATCATGCCCGCCCGGATGACATGGCTCAGCTCGACAAGCGCGCCGCGTGCCGCCGGCGGGACCGCGCCGCGGTCCGCCGGCCCCTTCCGCGTTCCGTCGTGGGTCATCGCTCCCCTGCCTGGCGTCCGCACCGCCCGGTATCCGCCGGTGGCCGGTCAGCGGCCGCCGTTGCCCCAACCTAGTGCCCCGGCACCAGCCGTCCGCCGCGCGTCCGGCCGTGACAATACTGGTCGGGTGGAACCCGAGCCTGCTCCGCTGGCCGAGTACTTCGACCACTGGTACGCCGACATGTCCGTCTCGCCGGTCAAGGACGAGATCCAGCAACGTCATCTGGGCCTGCCGCCGCACCTGCTGTCCAGCAGCCTGCTCGGCTGGGAGGGAATCGCCGAGGCCGTCGCGGCACTGCGGTTGTCCGGCGGCGACTGCCTGGTGGACCTGGCGTGCGGCCGCGGCGGTTACGGGCTGGAGATCGCCGGCCGCACCGGCGCCCGGCTGGTGGGGGTCGATTTCTCCGCAGAGGCGGTGCGCCAGGCTACCGAGCACGCGCGGCAGCGAGGTTCGGCGGCGGAGTTCCGCGTCGGCGACCTGGCCGCGACCGGGCTGGACGCGGGTTCGGCCAGCGGCGTGCTGTGCGTGGACGCGATCCAGTTCGCCCCGCGGCCCGAGGCCGCCTACCGGGAGATCCGGCGGATCCTGGCACCGGGCGGGCGCGCCGTGCTTACCTGCTGGGAGCCGCGCGAACCCGGCGACGAGCGCCTGCCCGCGCGGCTGCGGCAGGTCGGCCCCGGCGCCGGGCTGACCGCCGCGGGGTTCACCGATGTCGAGGTCTTCGACCGTCCCGGCTGGCGGGACCGGGAGCGCGCGATGTGGGCGGAGGCAGCGGCGCTGGACCCGGGTGAGGACCAGGCGCTGATCTCGTTCCACAACGAGGCCCTGCGTGCCCCACTGGTCCTCGAACTGACCCGCCGGGTCATGGCCACCGCCACCGCGCCCTGAACCCCACCGGCCCCGGTCCGCCCGGCTGCTCCCGGTCTACCCCGGCGCAGGTCCGCCGCTGACCGTATCCGGCCGCTGACCGTCTCCGGCCGCTGACCGCATCCGGCCGCTGACCGCATCCGGCCGCTGACCGCATCCGGCCGCTGACCGGCCCCGGTCGGGGTGCAGCGGCGGGCCGCGGCGCGGACGGGGGCGCGTTTTTCATGCAATGACTTGTGCGCGGGCGGCCGGGGCTAGTCGTAGTGCTTCAGGTGCGGCCACAGCGCGGGCCAGCCGGCCGACGGGCCGGTGCACACGCCGATCTGCAGCCCGGTGAAGTCGCTCGGCACGCGGTCCGGGGTGTTGTAGGTGGTCAGCACCCGGCAATCGGTGAAGTAGGGCCGTAGCCAGCCGAGCGCGTCGACCACCAGCACGACCGTGTCGGAGGCTCGCCCGGGGCCCCAGATCCAGTAGTTGTTCTGGCCGGAGAGCACGGGCGGCAGGTGGTCGGCGGTGCCGAGGACGTCCAGCGCGCCGGCTTCGCCGTAGTTCCCGGTGAAGATCGAGGTGGGCGCCTGGCCCGCGCGCGCCAGGGCCGCGTCCTGCGCCGCGATCGCGTGGGTGAGCTGCGGCCAGCCGAAGGTGTCCGCGGTGGTCACCGTGTCCAGGTTCCGGACCTCGTGCAGGTGGGCGGCGGGCACGACGGGCAGAATGGTCTGGATCGAGATGGCGATGCTCACCAGCGGCGCGGCCACCACGAGCCCGCGCCGCAGCCCAGCCCGGCGGCCGCGGGCGATCCAGCGCTCGGCAGCCACGGATCCCGCGGCCAGTACGGCCGCGGCCGTTCCCTCGGAGTAGTAGACCTTGCCCGGCACCCAGGCCGCCACGTAGACGATGAGCAGCGTGGCGGTGATCGCGAGGAACCGCAGCTCGGGGGTCCGCCAGAGCCGGACCAGGCCCGCGATGAGCAGCGGTATCACCAGCAGCCCGGCGTAGGCCAGTTGCAGCGGCACTGCGGCGGCGTAGTCGGTCACGCTGGTGTTCAGCCGGTGCAGCGCCCCGGCCATGGCCAGCTCCGGCCAGCCGTGCCCGGCCTGCCACGCGACGTTCGGCGCCCAGATCACCGCGGCGAGCGCGGCACCGAGCCACGGCCATCTCGTCCGCAGCACCGCGCGGTGCGCGGAGAACAGCAGGCCGATGGCGAGGCCGATCAGCAGGAGCAGCATCAGGTTGTTGTCTTCGAGCCCGAGGCCGGCCGCGGCGCCGCCGCCGAGCCACCAGCGCGGCCGGTCCCGCAGCACGGCGGTGGTCACGCAGAGCAGGACGACGGTCCAGGCCAGCAGGTCCAGTGGCTCGGTGATGCCCAGGTGCGCGAGCGCCACGACGACCGGGGCGCACGCGGTGGTCAGCGCGGCCAGCACCCGGCCGAACCGGCCCGCGCCGAACAGCGCGGCGAACCTGGCCGCCAGGACCACGACCGCGCCGCCGGCCAGCGCCGGGACGATCCGGACCGCCGTCGGGCTGACGCCGAGGACGTCGGTGATCCGGGTGAGCAACGGGGCCAGCGGCGGCTGGTCCACGTAGCCGAAGGCGAGATGGCGGCCGGCCTCGATGAAGTACAGCTCGTCCTGCAGAAAGCCGTACCTGCCGCTGACCGCCAGCTCCACCGCCACGAACACGGCGGCGATCACCCAGACCAGCGCGGGCACCCGGTCCGAGCCGGGCACCAGTGCCCGCACGGCCAGGCCGGCGGCGGGCCGGGATGGGCGGGAGACCGGTTCCGGGCCGGGCGCTGACGGTGCGCCGTCCGCGCGCGGGGACCGGCTGGCCGGGGCGGCGATGCTCATGTTCATCGGACCGTGGCCTCCGTTCAGGCCCAGCGGGTGAGGATTTCCTCGCGCCGGAACGTGGCCCGGCTGGCGAGGGCCAGCGCGATGTCGATGACGGCCAGGACGCCGGCGGCGACGCTGAGGGTGGCCACGTCAAGGGTGATCGTCCCTATCTCGGCGAGCACATAGAGCGTTACCGCGGGCAGCACGATGAGGATGCCTGCCTGCTGCGCCGCCCGGACGTCGCTGGTCCTGGCCGAGACGAGCACGCTGTACTCGACGGACAGGATCGCCGTCAGCGGCACGAAGACGCCCAGGATCAGCATGCCCGTGGCGCTGGGGAAGTACGGGTGCCCGAGCCTGGCGTGTGTCTCCACGTCGGACAGGGCCATGAACACCACGCCCCCGATCCAGATGGCGACGATCGGCGGGACGAAGGCCGCGATGCCCTTGCCGAGCAGGATCTCGCCGTCGGTCGCCGGGGTGGCCAGCAGCGGCTCAAGGCTGCGCTCGACCTTTTCCCCGACCAGGCTGTAGGAGGCGATGGCGACGGGCATCATCGTCGCGATGACGGCGAAGAAGAACAGGAACGCGGTAAGGAACTGGGGCAGCAGCCAGCCGGGGATGCCGCCGCCCGCGAACCGTGCCACCTGCGGCAGGCCGATGGCCACGCCCAGGGGCAACAGGATGAGCGAGAGCCGGACGCTAAGCCTGCCCAACACGACGCCCATGTCCTTGGCCGCGATCGTGGCCACGTTTCTGGCGTTCATTGCTTGTCTCCGATCAGCTTCAGGTAGACCTCTTCCAGCGTGGGGACGGACTCGGTGACGAACTCCACCTGCCCGCCGGCGTCCACGATCGCCCGTACCAGCCCGGGGTTGTCCCTCTTCGGGTCGGCGACCGACACGGTGAGCACGTTGCCGGTCACCTCGACGTCACCCGAACCGGCCTTGCGCGCGGCCTCCTCGACCGGCGCGGTGACCTCCGCCAGTCGCACGACGGTGGCGCTGCCCCACAGTGACCTGCGCAGCTCTGCCGGCGATCCGACCGCGATCAGCCGGTTCGCCAGGACGCCCACCCGGTCGCAGACCCGGTTCGCCTCCTCCAGGTGATGGGTGTTCAGCAGGATCGTCCGGTTGTCCTTGCGGAGTTCCAGCAGGAAGTCACGGACCGTCTTGGCACCCTCCGGGTCGAGGTTGGCCGTGGGCTCGTCCAGGAACAGCACCGGCGGATCGTGGATGAGGGCGCGGGCCAGGGCGAGCCGCTGCCGCATCCCCTTCGAGTAGGTCTTGACCGGGGAATTGCGGCGGTCCCACAGCCCCAGCAGCGTGAGCAGGCGCTCGGTCCGCTCCGCCCGCAGCGCGCCGGGGACCCGGTTGAGCCGCCCGTAGAAGTCCAGGGTCCGGACCGCGCTCAGGTCCGGGTACAGCCCCGCCTCCTCGGGCATCAGGCCGATCATGCTCCGGATCTTCCTGGCGGCGCCCGCATCCCCGATGCTGTAACCACCGATCCGGGCCTGCCCGGCGGTGCGGGAAATCAGGCAGGCCAGCATCCGGATGGTGGTGGTCTTGCCGGCCCCGTTCGGGCCGAGCAGCCCGAAGACCTCCCCCTCACCGATCGTGAGGGTCAGGCCGTCCACCGCCGTGACTTCGCCGAACCTACGGGTCAGGCCCTCGATCTCGATCATTGCGACCTCCCGCGACACGCCGCCAGGTTCCTTGCCAAATTAAACTGATATCACTATGCTAGACATATGAAATCAGAAACGTCAAGCGGAGGTGGTTCCGATGGCCGCGGAGACTCCCGTTAGCGCAGGTCAGGCCGCGCGCCCCGTGACCGAATCGCAGGCGTGGTCGCTCCCCGGGGTCCGGCTCCTGGTCTCCGGTATCGTGACGACACTCGCCGGGATCGCGGTGCTGCTCGTGAACTCGTTCACGAACGGCGGCGGCATCCTGATCCTGCTCGCGATCGTCATCCTGATCGGCGCCGAACTGCAGTTCCACGGCCTGACGGCGGTCGTGGCCGGCGAGGGGCGGGTGGTGCAGCTCTTCGGCAGGTACAACGGCACGATCAGGGCACCGGGCCTGCACTGGGTGAACCCGTTGGCCCGCAAGCGGCGGGTGTCGGTCCGGCTCCGCAACCATGAGACGGCGGTGGCCAAGGTCAACGACGCCGACGGCAACCCGATCGAGATCGCCGCCGTGGTCGTCTGGCAGGTCGCCGACACCGCCAAAGCCACCTACTCGGTCGACGAGTACACGAGGTTCGTGGCCATCCAGACCGAGACCGCCGTCCGGCACATCGCATCCCGCTATCCCTACACCAGCCAGGACGGCAGCGCGCTCTCGCTGCGCGACAACGCCGAGGAGATCACCCGGCGGCTGTCCGAGGAGATCGCCGAGCGGGTCCGGCCGGCCGGCGTGCACATCGTCGAGTCGCGGCTGACCCGGCTGTCCTACGCCCCGGAGATCGCCCAGGCCATGCTGCGCCAGCAGCAGGCCAGCGCCGTCGTCGGCGCCAGGATGAAGATCGTCGAGGGTGCGGTCGGCATGGTCCGGCTCGCGCTGCAGCGGCTCGAGGAAGAGGGCGTGGTCGAGTTGGACGAGGAGCGCAAGGCCGCCATGGTGTCCAACCTGCTCGTGGTCCTGTGCAGCGAGCAGGCCACCCAGCAGGTCGTCAACACCGGCTCCCTCTACCAGTGACGGCGGGCACGGTAACGCGGTGAGTGAGCGCAAGAGCCTGCTGCTCCGGCTCGATCCGGCCGTCCACGACGCGCTGGCCCGGTGGGCCGCCGACGAGCTGCGCAGCACCAATGCCCAGATCGAGTTCCTGCTGCGCCGGGCGCTCGGCGACGCCGGGCGGATGCCCAGCCATGCCGGGCAGATGCGCAGGCAGGGACGGCCGACCCGCAGCACCGAGCCCGGGTAGCCGCGCGGGCCGAGCCGGGCGGCCCCGGGGGGACCGTGGCAGACGCGCCGGCCGGGCGGGCCCGCGGGACCTGGCCAGCCGGGTAGCCTCGGGCAGGTGCGTTTCGGCAGCCGCGCGATGCCGGGAGGAATTCGCCGATGACCTCGGACGTGGTCACCGCCGCAGCCGCGGGGACGTGGCAGCTCGGTGACCGGACGGTCAACCGGATCGGGTTCGGCGCGCTGCGCCTGCCGCAGACGGGCCCTGCGCTTGTCGCCGGCGCCGCTCCCGGCGACCGCGACAAGGCTCTCAGGGTGCTCCGCCGGGCGGTCGAGCTCGGCGTCAATCACATCGACACGGCCGCTTTCTATTTCTCCCCGCTACGGTCGGCCAACGAACTCATCAACTCGGCGCTGGCGCCATACCCCGATGACCTGGTCATTGTCACCAAGGTCGGGCCCGGCCGGGATCCGTCCGGCGAGTGGCAGCCCGCGGCCAGGCCCGACCAGCTTCGCGGCCAGGTGGAGGAGAACCTGCGCCAGCTCGGCCGGGACCACCTGGACGTGGTCAACTGGCGTTGCCTGCAAGGCACGCAGTCGGTCGCCGAGCATTTCGGCGCCCTGGCCGAGCTGCGCGACGCCGGGCTGATCCGGCACCTGGGCCTGTCCGGCGTGACGGCCGGGCAGCTCGCCGAGGCCCAGGCGGTAGCGCCGGTGGTCTGCGTGCAGAACCGGTACACCCTTGGCGCCAGCGCCGCGGAGCACCGGTTTGTCAGCGACTGCGGGGATCAGGGCATCGCGTTCGTGCCGTACTTCACGATCGCCGGCCAGGGCGGCGCGGGCGGGGCGACCGGCGCCGAACCCGCGGAGGTGCTTGCGGTCGCCCGCGCGCACGGTGCCTCGGCGGCCCAGGTCCGGCTGGCCTGGGCCCTGCAGCGTGGACCACACGTCCTGGCCATCCCCGGCACCGGCGACCCGGCGCACCTGGAGGCCAACGTGGCGGCCGGTGCGCTCCGGCTCAGCGGCGAAGAGGTGGCCCTGCTGGAATCCGTCGGCACCGGTACCTGACCGCCGCCCGGCCGATCGCATTGGGCGGGGCGGGCCGCGTGCGGGCGGGGCGGGGCGCGTGCGGGGCGGGCACACTGGGATGGTGCGCATCACCGTCCGGGTCCGGCCCGGGTCCGCGCGCCCCGGGGTGGGCGGCGAGCACGATGGCGCGCTGGTGGTGCGGGTGAGCGCACGGGCCGTGGACGGCCGGGCCACCGACGCGGCGCTGGACGCGATCGCGGACGCGTTCGGCGTCCGCCGCCATGCCGTCACACTGATCGCGGGCGCCACGAGCCGGACGAAGATCGTGGACGTGGCCGGTGCCGGCCCGGCCGACCTGGACCGGCTGCTGTCCCGCTGAACCCCCTGGCAAGCGGCCCGGCGGCATCGCCCGCCTCCCCGGGCCGGTACCGCGGATTTGCGCCTGGATGTATCAGCGTGGCCGGCCGCCGCTCAGTACAAAAGGGACTGAACGGTCAGCACCAGCGCACATCCGCTGCCGCAGGGGGTGGCAGCGGCACAGTGAACGGGGCCTTGAGATGGAAACCGAGATGATGTTCTTGGACTGCCCGGCGTACCTGGATACGCGGGGCACCAAGCGATGCGGGCTTCCCGCGGAGGTCGAGGACTGGTACACGGCCGTGTCCTCCGACGGCCCGCTGGAATGCGCGCGGATCCGCTGCCCGCGCGGCCACTGGTTCAACGGCCCGCTTGACTCGCTGATCCTGGTCAGCCCGCAGGCCCAGGAGAGTCTGCAGGCGCAGGCCCGCCCGTAGGCCAGGGACCGGGCTTTCGCACGGAGTAGTTCCACGGCCTGGGCCAGCGGCCGGATGACGGCCATTGCCGCAGCCACGATGCCGCGGCTACCGCCTGCTGCCAGCCCGGTGGCCGAGGCGGAGCGCGACCGCGATCGTGCTCGCCCCGATCAGCAAGGCGACGGCGTTGGGCACGATCAGCGCCAGGTTGCGCGCGGCGATGCCATAGCCGAGCCACAGCAAGAACCCGACCAGCAGGATGACGAAGTACCCGACCGACACGTCGCGGGACGATCGCCGTCGCACCATCTGGCGGATCTGGAGTACTGGCGAGACGCCCATCAACACACCCCACGCGGCGGCAGCCACGGCAAGCCCGGTCACGATCGTGACACTTTCCTTGGACAGGCGCCCGGACTTGGCGAGCCGTGCTCGCCAGCGGACCTGGTGAGGGGCGCAAGCACGGCCACCGCTGACGCTATCAGGAGGCACCGACGGCGAGAGAAGGCCCGATCCGGCGCGGGGCGGCGCGGGACCGGGCTGGACCGGGCGGCGCGAGGCGGCCCCGGGCGGGCGGGAAACTCGGTGGCGATCGGAGGTGCGGTAGCGGCAGCCTGGAACGATGATGGACCCGGCGATCGAGAGTCACTACAGCACCGGTTACGAGCGTTCCCGCCTGTTCCCCGGCGGCACGCCAACCCTGGAATTCGTCAGGTCGCTGGAGCTGCTGGACCGGCTGCTGCCCACGCCGCCCGCCACGCTGCTGGATGTGGGCGGTGGTCCGGGTACCTACGCCGCCCCGCTGGCCCGCCGCGGGTACCAGGTGCACCTGGTGGATCCGCTGGCGTTGCACGTGGAACAGGCGCGCGAGGCAGCGGGCGCCGGCCCGGCCGCCGCCTTCACCGCCGCCCAGGGCGACGCACGGGAGCTGGCTGAACCGGCCGGGTCGCAGGACGCCGTGCTGCTGTTCGGGCCGTTGTATCACCTGACCGAGGCCGGGCACCGGCGGCAGGCCCTCAGCGAGGCGCACCGGGTGCTGCGGCCCGGTGGCCGGCTGCTGGCCATGGCGGTGAGCCGGTTCGCCTCGCTGCTGGACGGGATGCACCGGGGCTGGCTTGATGATCCGGTGTTCCGGCAGATCGTGGACCGGGACCTGGCGGACGGGCAGCACCGCAACCCCGATCCGGTGGGCCGGCCGGAGTTCTTCACCACGGCCTACTTCCATACCGCCGACGACCTCGCGGCCGAGATCGAGCAGGCCGGGTTCGCCGGCACCGTCGTGCACGGCGTGGAGGGGCCGGGCTGGCCGCTGCGCCAGGAATGGGCGGACCCGCGGCGGCGCGAGCAGATCCTGTTCGCCGCCCGGGCGGCCGAGACGCAGCCCTCGCTGATCGGCGTCAGCGCGCACCTCATAGCCGCCGCGACCAAGCCGTAGCCACCACGGGGGCCGGGACTGGCAGGCGGGCAGGCGCCAGCCGGAATGGCGGAGCCGGCCAGCAGGTTAGCCCGGGCATGAGCGTGTTCAGCGACAAGGAACTCGAATACCTCGCCGGGCAGCGCCTGGGCCGGATCGCGACCGTCGGCCCGGACGGGCAGCCGCATGTGGTGCCGACGTCATTCCGCTACAACCCCGAGCACGACGCTCTCGAGGTGGGCGGCATGCGGATGAGCCAGACCAAGAAGCTCCGCGACGTGCAGCGCACCGGCCGGGCGAGCATCGTGATCGACGACGTGCTGCCGCCATGGCAGCCGCGCATGATCGAGGTGCGCGGGACCGCGGCGGTGATCTCTTCGGGCGGCAAGGCCTTCGGGCCGCAATTCGAGGATGCCATCGTCCGCATCCGGCCCACCCGCATCATCTCCGTCGGCATCGAATCCGGGGAGATGACCAGGAGCGCACGATCGGTCAGCACGGGCTAGCCGGTGCGCCCTTTGGGCGGGCCGCGGCCATCGCCAGGGTGGCGCGGTGATCGTGTATGCAGTAGCAGTGTGCCTTGCCCATCACGCCGTAGCCGACGACCCCGACCCGAGTTCGGGCGGGACGCTCACGACAGCGCGGGAATGGCGGCGCCCGCGCGGGCCGCCGCGTCCAGCGCCGCGATCGCGTCGGCCCCGGTGGCACCGGTGCAGGTGCCGCCGGACGCGAAGCCGGCGAAGCTTTCCGCCTGCAGGCGCAGCGCGGCGAGCTGCGCCTGCTCGCCCTCTGCGGGGTCGAGGAAGTCGCAGCGAACCGTTCCTTTTGTGCCAAACGCCTCGACGCGTGCCATGTCCCCGGCGGGGTGGAAGCGCCCCAGGGAGACCAGGCCGCTGCCGCCTCCGGACAGCTCAACGAGCACCTGGGCGCTGTCCACGTCCGCGGACCGGCGCGGGCCCGCCCCGGAATCGTGGCGCACCAGCCCGCCGGGAACCGCGCCGGAGGCGATGGCGGCCATGCTGCCGATCTCCTGCCCGGTCAGCCAGCGCATCTCGTCGAACTCGTGCACGCCCATGTCGATGAGGATCCCGCCGCTGTGCGCCCGGAACTCATCCGAGGGCGGCCGGTCGTCCCACTGGTAGCAGGCCACCAGGTGGACGGTGCCAAGCTCACCGGCCGCGATCTGGTCCCGGAGCGCGCGCAGCGCGGGCACGTACCGGCGCCAGTAGGCCACCTGGAACGGCACGCCCGCCGCCTCGGTCGCGGCCACGGCGGCCCGGGTCTGCGCCACGGTCAGGCCGCACGGTTTCTCGCACAGGATCGGCAGGCCGCGGGCGGCGACCTCGGTGATGACCTGCAGGTGCCGGTCGGTCGGCACGACGATCAGCACCCCGTCCAGGGTTTCTGAGTCCAGCATCTCCGCGATGCCCGGGTACACCGGCGCGCCCACGTCGGGCACGGTGCGGCGGGTGGCCTCGGACACCTCGGCGATGGCGGTGACCGCTACCCGCTCCGAGCCGGCCAGGCCGCGCAGGTGGGTGCGGCCCATCCGGCCCGCGCCGATGAGCCCCAGCCGGAACGGCGGCGCCATCGCTTACAGCCCCCGCGCCGCGAGGAAGGCACGGTTGAGCCGCTGTTCCGCCACGGCGCGGGCGAACCGCTCCGCGCTGCGCGGCAGGATGTCCTGCTCCACCACCAGCCAGCCGCCGAAGGACATGCCGCGCAGGCCGTCGAGGACGGCGTCCACGTCCAGGTCGCCGCCGCCCAGCATGGGGAAGGCCTCGCGCGACCAGATCTCGGTGGCCTGCGCGCCGTCCGCCACGATCTGGTCCCTGACCGCCAGTGAGGCGTCCTTGAGGTGCACGTGGTTGACGCGGTCCCCCCAGTCCCGCAGCAGGGCGACGGGGTCTCCCCCGCCGAGCATCATGTGCCCGGTCTCCAGGCACAGCCCGATGTCGGAGAGGTTGAGCACCTCCTCGATCTCCCAGGGGGCCTCCACGTAGGTCCCGGTCTCCGGGTGGAACGTGGGCTCGTAGCCGCGGTCGCGGCAGCGGCCGACCACGCTGGCCAGGCCGTGCGCGAACCGGTGCCAGCCGTCGCTGTCCAGGCCCAGGGACCGCTCGCCGGCGGACCGGAACGGCCGGCTCCGGCGTTCCAGGCTCCCGGCGTCGGCCAGCGTGGGCCGCGGCGGCGGGCCCGGCAGGTAGGACCGGACGGTGTCGAACGTGCTCAGCAGCTCATCGAGGGCGGGCAGTGCCCGCTCCAGCGCGCCGGGGTCGGCGTACGGCAGTTCCAGGTAGGCGCCGGCCAGGCCGAGGCCCCGCTCGGCGAGCAGTTCGCCGAGGCGCTCGCCGGTGCCCAGGTAGCCCACCGGCCCGAGGTCGATCCCGGCGTAGCCAGCCCCGGCCACGTGGTCCAGGACCTGCACGCCGTCGGGCACGTTCGGGTCGTGGCCCACGGTGACCTCGAACGCGCCGTAGCTGACCGGCGCATTCGCCACCGCGATCGCACCGCTCGCCGCTTCCCTGGTGTCCTCGCTCACTGCGCACCTTCCGCTAGCCGACGCTGGACGGCTCCGCCACCGGCGCCCGCCGGCGGTGACACTCGATGATCGCCTGGCACAGCGCGATGTCCCGCAGCCCGTCCAGGCCGGACGTCACGGGCACGGCGCCGCTGACGGCGCACTCGTGGAACGCGGCGAGCTCCCGCTTGAAGCCGCTCTCGTAGGAGACGACCTCCTCGGTGCGCCAGGACCGGGCCGAGCCGGCGTCACCGCCCTCGATCTCCACCACCGCGGGCTCGTTCCGCAGGAACGGGGACGGGAACGCCAGGCGCAGCCGCCGGTCCGGGGCGTAGACGGCGAACTCCATCTCGTAGCGGGAGATGCCGGGCAGGTCGATCCAGTGCAGCGCGACCGGCAGCGCGCCGAACCGGAACATCACGGTGACGGTGTCAGTATGCAGGCTCACGTAGTCGATCCGGTCCGGCTCACCGAGTACCCCGCGGATCGTGTTCAGCTCGTGCACCAGGGTGTCCAGCAGCACCGTCTCGTACACGGCCCGCTCCAGTTCGCTGGCCTCGCCGATGGCCGCCAGGACGCGCGCGTCGCTGTCCTCGCGGAACCGCCGCACCAGGCCGGCCGGCGGCGGTTCGCGCGGCAGCAGCGGGAGGTGATCGACGTAGCCGGGGATCGGCGACTCGAACGTGGTCACCCGCATCAGCCGGGCACCGGTGAGCTGGGCGGCCTCCTTCTGGAAACGGGCGAAGGCGGGGTCGTAGCGCTTCGGGTAGCCGACCATCAGGGTCACCCCGGCCCGCTCGGCCGCCGCGACCATCTCGCGCCCCTCGGCGACCGAGAAGCACATCGGCTTCTCGCAGAAGACGTGCAGCCCGGCCCGCGCCGCCGCGACGGCGATCGGCGCGTGGCTGCCCGACGTCAGCACGAGGACCGCGTCGAGCGGATGACGGAGCATCTCCTGCCAGTCGGTGAACACGGCGGGGATGCCGTACCGGTCGGCGCACGCCCTGGCGCTGCCGGGCGCGATGTCGGCCACCGCGGCGATCTCGAATCTGTCGGCCAGCTCGGTCAGGTAGTGCAGGTGCATGACCTGGGCGATGAGCCCGGTGCCCACCAGCCCGACGCGCAGCCGGCGCGGTGCCTGCCCGGAACCGGCCGTCACGCGGGCACCGCCGCGGCCGCGTCGATGGCGGCGCGCAGGAACCGCGCCGCCTCCGGCACGCCGGTCCGCGCCGCGGTGAACGGGTCCTCGTGCTCGATCGACACCACCTGGGCCCGCGACCCGGACAGCGCCCGCACCAGGCCGGTCCACCAGGCCAGGTCGTGCCCCCGGCCCGGGATGGCGAACGTCCACGGCATCTGGTCGGCGGGCTCGGGCCAGCGCCGGTCAAGCAGCCCGTTGAGGGCCAGGTTGCCGGCGTGGAACACGGTGTCCTTGCCGTGGGCGTGGCCGACCCGGTCGCCCAGCGCCTCGGCCACCCGGTGGCCGTCCATGCCCATCCAGAAGAAGTGGCTGGGGTCGAGGTTGGCGCCGATCGACGGGCCGAGGGAGGCGACCCGCTGGAAGGTCTCCACGTTGAACGCGCAGGTTCCGGGGTGCAGCTCGAGGCAGACCCTGAGGTCAGGCGCCTCGGCCGCGGCGAAGGCGGCAAGCTCGGTCCAGTACGGCTCGATGCGCTCGGCCCACTGCCGCTCGTAGACACCCTCCAGGTAGGGCAGCCAGCCGCCGGCCCCGAAGTGCGGCACGCCATCCCCCGGCGCGCCCGCCGGGCAGCCGGCCATGGCGACGACCCGGTCCGCGCCCAGCAACGCGGCGAGCCGGATCGCGTTCCGCAGGTCCTCGTCATGCCGCCGGGCCAGGTCCTCATCGGGGTGCAGCGGATTGCCCCAGGCGTTCAGCGCGTCCAGCCGCAGGCCGTGCCGCGCGATCTCGTCCAGCCAGGCCGACCGTGCGGCCGCGCTGCCGAGCAGCGCCGCCACGTCGCAATGCGGGTGCGGGGCATACCCGCCCGCGCCCACCTCGATATCGGTGATCTCCGGCGCGGCCTCCCGCAGCCAGGACAGTACCTCCCCGAAGGACCGGTCGAGGAATGCCTCGAGGACCACGCCAATCCGCAGCTCCGTGCCTGCCACGTGCCGAGTCTGCCCTGACCCATATGACGTGTCAAGAGACTGTCAATATGTCGGGACAAAGTGGCGCAGCGCAGGCTGGAAGCCGCGCCGACCGGCCCTATACTTGGCCTAGCTACGCGGTCAATATAATGTTCGAACAAACAACCCTCGATACCTGCGCGACCCCTCCGGACCCGCCCGGGTCCCGCGGCGCCGACGGGAGCTGGATGACGAGCCGGATGCAGGAACCCCAGACCGCCGCGGGCAATGCGGTCACCTCCGGTGCGATCACCATCGACCGGACCAGCCCGGTGCCGCTGTACTTCCAGCTTGCCCAGCATTTCGAGGCGGCCATCAGGTCCGGGGCGCTCAAGGTCGGCTCCCGGCTGGACAACGAGGTACAGCTCGCGGAGCGGCTTGGCCTGTCCCGCCCCACCGTGCGGGCCGCCTTTCAGTACCTGTCCAACAAGGGCCTGGTGGTCCGCAAGCGCGGCGCGGGAACCCTGGTCGCCAACGAGCGGATCGACCGGGATGTCGAACTGACCAGCCTGTACGACGACCTGGCGGCGGCCGGCCGGTCGCCGGACACGAAGGTCATCCGCAACGAGGTCACCCACGCCAGCGCTGCCGTCGCCGCCGCCCTGCAGCTCCCCGAGCCGACCATGGTGGTCTCGCTGGAGCGGATCCGGCTGGCCGACGGCGAGCCCATCGCGCTGATGCACAACTTCCTGCCGACCGGCCTGGTCCACCTGAGCATCGATATGCTGGAGCAGCACGGGCTGTACGAGCTGCTGCGCGCTTCGGGCATCCGGCTGGGCTCGGCGACGCAGCGCATGTGCGCCAAGAACGCCTCCGCCGCGGAGGCCAGGATCCTGCACGAGACCCGCGGCGCCGCGCTGCTGACCATGGAGCGCATCGCCTACGACGAGACCGGGCGCCCGCTGGAGTTCGCCCAGCACCTGTACCGAGCTTCCCGCTACGCCTTCACCACCAGCCTGTCCCGCGTGGACACCACCGCCACCCTGCCCGTCCCCCGATAGGGCATGAAATGTGACAACGACCCCTCCATAAATCATGGGAGCGCTGTTGCCCTGCCCGGACCGACGGGATCAGCGTGCGCGGGTGCTTTGCACCGGCCTTGACGCCGGGGGTTGCGTCCCTGGTCAGGGCGCCCGGTCCCGCGCGGCCGGGGGCACCGGGGCGTGCCGCCCGGCCGCGCGGGGCTGGTTACCCGGCCGGGGTGGTGGTGCCGGTGATGACCAGGGCGGGGCGGCGGGCCTGGGCGACTTCGCGGACTGCCTGCCAGCACTCTGAGCACATTGGGTACGACCGGCCCCAGCAGTCTTGAAAGACCGCATCGATGGTCTAATCACAAATGGCAAGTTCTGTTGCGTGCGGCGGTTGCGGTTGAGTTTGACCTGGTGGCACCGGCCGCTGCGGTTGCGGGC
>WNGM01000176.1_pt1 | contig 50349 bp, 52 predicted proteins | sample 5400571 | NCBI WGS metagenome assembly WNGM01 (sample SAMN13153378, study PRJNA577476) | soil metagenome | isolation source: 100 cm soil or saprolite under Garry oak tree replicate 2 | place: USA:California | collected 2016-06-15 | reverse complement strand
CTGGGCGGCATCGGCGCGGCCTGGCTGGCGATCGCCTTGAGCTGCATGCCGATGCGGTACTGGCCGTCCTCGGCCCGCTCCAGCATCCCCCAGGCCGCCATCTCCTGGGCGAGCCGGTGGGTCGTGGAGATCGGCAGGCCGGTCCGCCTCGCGATCTCGGTCAGCGAGTAGACGTTGCCGTCCGCGAACGTCAGCAGGATCGCGATGACCTTGCTGGTCACCGACCGGCCAGCGTCCGCGGAGTTGCCCGACATCGATGCCCCTTTCGATCGGCTTGGGCCCACCGTCACACAACGGCGGGTCGAGCGCCGCGTGCGCGTTGCCACTGAGCGGGAACTGCCTGCCAAATCACCTCCCACCAGGCGACGGGGAGACGGAAACGGGTAGGTCGGGGTCTACGGATCGCTCGGCGGGGGACAGGTGCCCGCGCTCGCGCAGCTGCCGTGAGGCACACCGCGCGGCGGTTCGCAGGGCCGGCTCCAGCCGGTCCACGTCCGGGCTGGTCGAAGGGAGCACGATGGACATCGCCGCGACCGCCCGGTCCGTCCCGTCGAAGACGGGCGCGGCGATCGAGGTTCGGCCCACGGTCATCTCCTCCCGGGCGTAGGCCACGCCGGTGCGCCGGACCTCGCGCAGCGCCTGCCGTAGCAGCCCAGGCGCCACGATTGTATAGGGAGTAAATCGTTTTAGCTCATGGGCGAGCACTTCATCCTGCAACGATTTCGGAGCATAGGCCAGCAGCACCTTGCCCACACCGGTGGCGTGCAACGGCAGCCGGCCGCCCCGGCGGGAGCGCACCTTGACCGACCGGCGTCCGGTGACCCGTTCCACGTAGAGCACGTCGCGCCCCTGCAGGACGGCCAGATGGACGTTCTCGTGGGTCACCTCGTACAGGTCCTGCATGAACGGCACGACGATCTCGTTGAGGGTGGAACTGCGCGGGGACAGCGAGCCGACCTCCCACAGCCGCAGGCCGATCTGGTACCCGCCGCCGTCGACGCGCTCCAGGCCGCCCCAGTCGACCAGTTCCGCGGCCAGCCGGTAGGTGGTGGACACCGGGAGGTCGACGCGGCGGGCCAGCTCGTTCAGCGAAAGCTCCCGGTGTACCGGGGAGAATGCACCCAGGATCGACATCACCTTGCTCGTGACCGAGCGGCCCCCCGGCTTTCGGCCATCTGCGCGCACAGTCACCTCCTCGCCCCGGAGTGACATCTATCGACCCTATGCCCACCCCTACCACGAAGCACATACTCCCGCTGAGCAGAAGGTGCCATTCCGCGCAGCGTTCGCCCGGCCACATCGTCGGCTGGTACCTCCGCAAACCGCTTGCAGAAGCCGGGAGGCTGCCATGACCGAATCCGGACGCCCGGAGATCGGCGCGACCGTGGACGCCGGCGGCGTCAAGACCAACTACCTGGAGGCGGGGGACGGGCCGCCCGTGATCCTCATCCACGGCTCCGGCCCGGGCGTGACGGCGTACGCGAACTGGGGCGGCGTGCTGCCGGTACTCGGCGAGCGGTTCCGGGTCATCGCGCCGGACATGGTCGGCTTCGGGTTCACCGACCGCCCCTCTGATGCGACCTACAACGTGCAGACGTGGGCTGACCAGGTGCTCGCCGTGATGGACGCGCTGGACGTGCCGAATGCCTCGCTCGTGGGCAACAGCTTCGGCAGCGCGATCGCGATGCGCCTGGCCACCCAGCATCCGGAGCGGGTGGACCGCCTGGTCCTCATGGGCAGCATGGGCGTGGTCTTCCCCATCACCGAAGGGCTGGACCGGGTATGGGGGTACACGCCCTCGATCGAGAACATGCGCGCCGTACTCGACGTCTTCGCCTACAACCGGGAGCTGATCACGGACGAGCTTGCCGAGGTCCGGTACCGGGCGAGCGTGCAGCCGGGCTTCCAGGAGTCCTACGGCGCGATGTTCCCCGCGCCGCGCCAGCAGTGGGTCGAGGCGATGCGCACCCCCGAGGACGAGATCCGCCGGCTGCCGCACCCGACGCTCATCCTGCACGGCCGCGAGGACCAGGTGATCCCGGTGGCCACGTCGCTGCGGCTGATCCAGCTGATCGACCGGGCCGACCTGCACGTGTTCGGGCGGTGCGGGCACTGGGTGCAGATCGAGCGGGCGGCCGACTTCACCCGCCTCGTCCGCGACTTCCTGTCCGACTGATGCACCGGGTACTGGTCTCCGGCGCACCGGCGCTGGTGGAGCCGGTCGTCGCGGCGCTGCGCGACCGGGCCGCGGAGGTCACGCCCGTGGTCGACCTGGCCGAGATCCCCGCGGTGTGCCAGGCCGCCGGACCGGGGGCGTTCGACTCCTACGTACAGCTTCCGGCGGCCTTCCAGGCCCGCGGGGACACGGCCGTGCAGCGCGTCCACCATTTCTACGCGGCCGGCGTGCTGGCCCGGTTCCCGGCGCTGGACGCCGCCCGGCCGGCTCTCACGCCGACCGCGTGGATCACGTTCGTGCTGGGCGTGCTGCCGCCCGAGGCGGCCACGCCGGAGGACCGTACCGCCCGGCGGGCGCTGACCGGGGTGCTGTCCCAGGCGGTCCGGGCGGACGCGCCCGCGGGCCGGCTCACCATCCGGATCCTCGACTCGGGTACCCCACCGGCCGACATCGCGTTTGTCGCGCTCGGCGGCGACCTGGCCAGGCAGGAGCTGATGGACCGCCTCGCCGACCTCGACTACGCCGACTGGCGGGTCGAGCTGCTCGGCCTCGCGGCGCTGGAAACCTGAGGGGCGCACGGTGGCCCGGACCCGGTACGCCCGCAGCGGCGGCCAGCGGATCGCGTACGAGCTGCGCGGCGCGTGGGGGCGCCGGCCGTGGCTGCTGCTGATCCAGGGCCTCGGCTTCGACCGTACCGGCTGGCGGCCGGTGCTCCGCGGTCTGCGCCGCCACTTCCGGCTCGTCCTGGTGGACAACCGGGGCAGCGGGCGCAGCGGTCCGGCGGAGAAGCCGCTGCAGGTGGCCGACATGGCACGCGACGTGATCAGCGTGCTCGACGCCGCCGGGGTCGCCCGTACCCACGTCCTCGGCGTCAGCCTGGGCGGGATGGTGGCGCAGGAGGTGGCGATCCGGTACCCGGAGCGGGTGGACCGGCTGGTCCTGCTGTCCACGACGCCCGGCTGGCCGTACGGGTACCCGATGCCGGCCAGCTCCGTCGCGCTGCTCGCGGCGACCGGCCGGCTGGCGCCCGAGGTGGCCCTGCGCCGGCACGTGGAGAACTCGCTGGCACCGTCCACGGTGGAGCACCGGCCCGACCTCGTCGACCGGATGGTGGCCCACCAGCGGGCCCACCCGCCCGACCCGGACGGCTGGCAGGCGCAGCTCGTCGCCGGGGCCGGGTACAGCGGCAACTCCCGGCGGACCCAGATCAGGGCGCCGACGCTGGTGATGCACGGCGACGCCGACGCCGTCGTCGACCCCCGCAACGCCCGGCTGCTCGCCACCGGTATCCCGGGCGCGGAGCTGCTGATCCTGCCGGGACTCGGCCACCTGTTCTTCTGGGAGGCGCCGGAGAAGGTGGTCGAGACGGTGGTGGCGTTCCTGAGCACGGCCGGGAAGGAGGTGATCGATCGTGCCTGACGTCGTCGACATCCACTCCCACGCCATGCCGATGCCGCTGCTGCAGTGGTTGGGCCAGCAGGGCCTGGCCGACCTCAGCGGCCTCGGCCGCGACGTGGTCGTGCTCGACCCCGGGGTCAGCGGGGTGGGGCCGGGTGCGGTGCTGCCGCTGGCCCGCTCGCAGTACGACGTGGTGACCCGGCTGGCCGAGATGGACTCGGTCGGGGTGAGCCACCACGCGGTGTCGCTACCGCCGTTCCTGTTCGCCTCGACCGCCGACGACGGCGGGTTCGTCACCGGCATCGTCCGGCGCGGCAACGACGAGCTGGCCGGGTACGTCGCCAAGGCGGCCGACCGGCTGGTGGCGCTCGGCTCGGTACCACTGGGCTGGCCGGACGCCGCCGACGAGGCCCGGCGGTGCCTCGACGAGCTCGGCATGGCCGGGATCGCGATCGGCAGCCGGGGCGCCGGCCGGGATCTCGACGACCGGGTCAACGACGAGCTGTGGGACCTGCTCGCGCAGCGCCGCGCGTTCGTCTTCCTGCACCCGAGCGGGGTACCGGACGCGCACCGGCAGCGCGACTTCTACCTGGCGCAGCTCGTCGGGTACCCGATGGAGACCGCGCTCGCCGTCGCCCGGCTGATCTTCGGCGGGGTGCTCGAACGCTTCCGGCTGACCCTGTGCCTCGCGCACGGCGGCGGCTGCCTGCCGGCGATCCGGGGCCGGCTCGACCTCGGCTGGGCGAGCAAGCCGGTCGCGCACACCACCCGGGTACCGCCCAGCCGCCTCGCCGACCGCCTGTACTACGACACCGCGGTGTTCAACCCGATCCTGTTGCGGCGGCTCATCGAGGACGTCGGCGTCGGGCACGTGCTGCTCGGTACCGACCACCCGTTCGAGCTGCGCGACCCGACCCCGGTCGAGTCGGTACGGGTGCTGGGCCTGGCGCCGGAGGAGGAGCGCACCGTGTTGTGGGACACCGCATCCCGCCTGCTGCACCTGCGCTGACCGCGTTGTCTGACAGCGTTATCTGGTGGCCCCACTGGGCGGAAGAGCCGGGTTCGGCGCGCTGCGCGCGGTGCCACCCTGGGCGGCGGCACGAGAGAACAGGAGAGGCGGATGGCAGAGATCGTACTTGCCTACTGTGCTTCCCACGCGCCGATGATGTCCGCCGCCCGCGACGCCGCGCCCGAGGACCAGCGCGAGCGGTTCTTCGGTGCGCTGGACCGGATCCGCGAGGAGGCGAGGGAGCGCGACGTCCAGGCTTGTGTGGTGCTGTCCAACGAACACTTCACGAACTTCTTCCTGGAGAACTTCCCGCAGATCTGCATCGGCCTCGGCGAGCGCAACTGGGGACCGACGGAGGCGTGGCTGCCGATCGACAAGGCGTGGGTACCGGGGCATCCGGCGCTTGCCGAGCACATCACCCGGCGCACCCTGGATGCCGGCTTCGACCCGGCCTTCTCGCACCTGCTCGAGCTCGACCACGGGGTGATGACCGTCTACCACGAGCTCGACCCGCAGATGCAGCTGCCGCTGGTACCGATCGTGCAGAACTGCGCGGTCGCCCCGCTCATGCCGCTGCGCCGCTGGTACGCGTTCGGCCGGGCGCTCGGCGACGCGATCCGGGACTTCCCGGGACTTTCCCGGGTCGCCGTGGTCGGTGCCGGCGGGCTGTCCCACCACATCGGTACCCCGACCGTCGGCGACATCGACGAGGAGTTCGACCGCTGGTTCCTGGACCGGCTGGAGCAGGGCCGGATCGAGGAGCTGCTCGACCTGACCGACAGCGAGATCGAGCTGGCCGGCAACGGCGCGCACGAGATCCGCAGCTGGCTGACCGTGGCCGGGGCGGCGGCTCCGGGTACCGCCCGCACGCTGGCCTACGAGCCGGTGTACCCGTGGATCACCGGCATGGCGGTGTCCCGGTTCGAGACCGCCGGCGCGAAGTAGGCCGCCATGGTCGAGCAGAGCACGGTGACCCAGCTCGCCGACGAGCTGTGGCAGGCGGGTACGACCGGCGTACCGGTCGAGCCGCTCAGCGACCGGTACCCCGATCTGGACATCGACGACGCGTACGCGATCCAGACCCGGGTGATCGAGCGGCGGGTCGCGGCCGGCGCCCGCCCGATCGGCCGCAAGGTCGGGCTGACCTCCCGCCCGATGCAGCAACTGCTGGGCGTGCAGGAGCCGGACTACGGCATCCTGCTCGACGACATGGCGGTCGAGGACGGCGACGAGATCCCGATCGGCGGGCTGGTCCAGCCGCGGGTGGAGGCGGAGCTGGCGTTCGTCATGGCGCGCGACCTGGCCGGGCCGGGGGTGACCACCGCCAACGCGCTGGCCGCTATGGCTGGCGTCCTGCCCGCCATCGAGGTGGTGGACAGCCGGGTCGCCGGCTGGCGGATCCGGCTGGTGGACACGGTGGCCGACAACGCGTCCTCGGGACTCGTGGTCCTCGGCGGGCGGCTGCGCGCCGTCGACGAGCTGGACCTGCGCCTGGTCGGCGTGGTGGTGAGCCGCAACGGTGAGGTCATCGATACCGGGGCGGGGGCGGCGGCGCTGGGCAACCCGGCGAGGTGCGTGGCGTGGCTCGCGAACAAGCTCGCGTCCTTCGGGGCCGGGCTGCGGGCCGGGGACGTCGTGTTGCCCGGCGCCGTCCACCGCATGGTCGACGTCGTACCGGGGGACGTCTTCCGCGCGGAGTTCGCCTACCTCGGCGCGGTCACCGCGCGTTTCTCCGGTGCAGCCCAGAGTTCCTACTGAGCGAAAGGCGTAGATCCGCACAGCTGTCTCGCATGCCAGAGTCGCAGGGAGAGGAGGCGCCGTGAGCCTTTACCAACTGCATCGGTGTGTCTATGACTTCGTCCGTGCGGGCGAGGTGAGCAGTGGCGAAGCCGCACCGTTCGACGTCGGACGTTACGAGCTGACCGATGACGAGCGGCGCGCCTTCGAAACCCCGGACATCGCCGCGCTGTACAAGCTGGGGCTGCATCCGGTGCTGCTCAACCGGTTCTGTCGCGCCGTCGGGTACTCCCGGGACGGCTACCGCAAGGTGCTCGAACCCCTCGCCGAGTCGCGGACCGGCACCGCCCGCTGGCGTCGTTGACCGTCGGGCGGCGGCACCTGGAGCCAGCCGGCGCCGCCGCCCGACCTCCACCACCGACCTGAGGAAGGGGTGGGTGAGTCCGTTGGCCCACGTGCCCCCGGTCGGAATCGGTCACCTGACGATGCTCGACGTCGCGCCGCCCGACCTGGTGGCGGTGGCGCACGAGGCGGGGTTCGACGCGGTCGGGATCCGGGTCGCGACGGCCAGCCCGGTCGAGGAGGCCTGGCCGATGCAGCCGGGGTCGCCGATGCTGCGGGAGACCCGGCGGCGGCTGGATGACACCGGGCTGCGGGCACTCGACGTCGAGATCATCCGGATGACGCCGGCGACCGACCCGGCCGGGTACGGGGCGCTGTTCGAAGCTGGTGCCGAACTCGGCGCCAGCTTCGTCAACGTGCTCGCCGACGATCCGGACTTCGCCCGGGCCCGGGACAACTTCGCCGTGCTCGCCGCCGAGGCCGGCCACTTCGGCCTCCGGCCGGTACTCGAAGCGATGATCTACACCCGGGTACGCAACCTCGACGACGCCTGCCGCATCGTCGGCCGGTCCGGCGGCGGGGTCACCGTCGACCCGCTGCACCTGCGGCGCTTCGGCGGGATACCGGCGCAGCTGCGCACGATCGACCGGGCTCTGCTGCTGTACTACCAGCTCTGCGACGCACCGCTCGCCCCGCCCACCGGGCTGCCCCGCCCCCGCCGGCTGGCGCGTGGGCAGTCGCTGGACATCGACGACATGGCGCTGGAGGCCCGGGCCGCCCGGCTGCTGCCCGGTGATGGCGAGCTGCCCCTGGCGGAGATCGTGGCGGCCATGCCGCCGGACATCCCGGTCAGCGTCGAGGCACCCAACCAGTTGATGTTCGAGGAGTTGGGCGCGCTGGAGTTCGCCCGGCGCGCCCGGCGGTCGATCGACGGCCTAATCGGTACCGCGGGGGCCCGTGGCCATGGCCGGTGATCTGTACTTCGCCCGCATGCAGATGGCCTTCTCGCTCGGCTGGCACATCATCGTGGCCTGCTTCGGGGTGGGCTTCCCGGCCATGGTGCTCTTCGCCGAGTGGCGGGCGCACCGCGACGGCGACCGCGACCTGGAAGCGCTCGCGCACACCTGGGCCAAGGCGATCGGGGTGCTCTTCGCCGTCGGCGCGGTCTCCGGCACGATCCTGTCCTTCGAGATGGGCATGCTGTGGCCCGGGCTGATGAGCCGGTTCGGGGCGATCTACGGGTTCCCGTTCACGCTGGAGGGGTTCGCGTTCTTCCTCGAAGCCATCTTCGTCGGTGTGTACCTGTTCGGCTGGGACCGGCTGGCACCGCGCGCGCACCTGCTGTCCGGGGTACCGATCCTCGTCTCCGGCGTGGCCGGCGCGTTCTTCGTGGTGGCCGCGAACGGCTGGCTGAACACGCCGAAGGGGTTCACGGTCCGGGACGGGGAGATCGTCGACGTGCACCCGGTCGCGGCGATGTTCAACGCGTCGACCTGGCCGGAGACGGTACACATGATCCTGGCGGCGCTGATGGTGACCGGGTTCTGCACCGCCTCGGTGTACGCGGTCGGGATGCTGCGCGGCCGGCGCGACCGGTACCACCGGCTCGGGCTGCTGGTACCGCTGACCGTGGGCGCGGTCGCGGCGCCGGTCCAGATCGCGGTGGGGGACTGGATCGCCGGGGTGGTCGCTGAGCACCAGCCGGTCAAGCTGGCCGCGATGGAGGGGCTGAACCAGACCGGTACCCACGTGCCGCTCTCGCTCGGCGGGATCTACGTCAACGGCGAGCTGCGGTACGCCATCAAGATCCCGGACGGGCTGTCCCTGCTGGTCGACCGCAACCCCAACGGCAAGGTGATCGGGCTGGAGAGCGTGGCGCCCGGACTGCGGCCGCCGGTCAACGTGGTGCACCTGTCGTACAACCTGATGGTCGGCATCGGCTTCGCGTTCCTCGCCCTCGCGCTGTGGCTCGCCTGGGCCTGGTGGCGCCGGCGCGACCTGCCGCGTACCGCATGGTTCCTGCGCGCGGTCGCGGTGTCGGGCGTCGCCGCGGTCGCCGCGCTCGAAGCCGGCTGGACCGCCACGGAGGTCGGCCGCCAGCCCTGGGTCGTCTACGAGATCCAGCTCACCCGGGACGCGGTCAGTACCGCGCCGGGGCTGCGGTACGGCTTCTTCGCCGTCCTCGCCGTCTACGCGGTGCTCACCGTGCTGACCGTCTACGTGCTGCGCCGCCTGGCCGGGCGGCACGAGACGCTGGCCCCGCAGGAGCCGGCCCGCGAAGAGGCGGGCGTCGGGTGATTCTCGCCGATGTCGTCCTGGTGCTGATGTGGCTCGGGCTGACCGCGTACACCCTGTTCGCCGGCGCGGACTTCGGCGCCGGGGTGTGGGACCTGCTGGCCGGGCGGGCCGGGCCGGGCGCGCCGCGGCGGCGGTTGATCGAGCACGCGATCGGTCCGGTGTGGGAGGCCAACCACGTCTGGCTGATCTTCGTGCTGGTGGTGCTCTGGACCGGCTTCCCGCCCGCGTTCGCCGCGATCGCCTCCACCCTGTACCTGCCGCTCACGGCTGCCGCGTTCGGCATCATCGCGCGCGGCTCGGCGTTCGCCTTCCGCAAGACCGTGGAGCCCTTCGGGCTGCGCCGCCTGATGGGCGCGGCGTTCGCGTTCTCCTCGGTGGTCACCCCGTTCTTCTTCGGCGCGATCGCCGGCGGGGTCGCGTCCGGCCGGGTACCGCCGGGCATCGCGCAGGGCAACGTGGTGACCAGTTGGCTGAACCCGACCTCGCTCTTCGGCGGCGTGCTCGCCGTGGGTACCTGCGCCTACCTGGCCGCGGTGTTCCTGTGCGCGGACGCGCAGCGCGAGGGCGACCCGTGGCTCGTCGAGTGGTTCCGGGCCCGGGGCATCGCCACCGCGGTGGCGGTCGGCGCGCTCGCGCTGGCCGGCATCGCCGTCCTCAGTACCGACTCGCCCCGGCTGTTCACCGGCCTCACCCATCGGGGCCTGCCGTTCGTTCTCGTGTCCGGGGTGGCCGGCCTGGCATCGGCGGTGTTCCTCGTCCAGCGGCGGCTCGCCGTCGCCCGGGTCGCAGCCGGCCTCGCGGTCACCGCGGTCGTATGGGGCTGGGCGGCGGCCCAGTACCCGTACCTGCTGCCGCCGCGGCTCACGATCGCCGACGCGGCCGCCCCGCGGGCCACCCTCGGCGCCCTGACCGTGAGCCTTCTGATCGGCTCGGTGCTGCTGGTACCGGCGCTGGTGTTCCTCTACACCCTGTTCCAGCGTGCTGTGCCGTACCCGGCGCACGCCCGGGAGGAGCCTTGATGGATCTCTGGTTCCTCGACGCGGGACCGGCGCAGCGGCGCGAGGTCGCCGACCTTGCCGATCTGCTGGAGCGCCCGGACGGCTTCGTGTGGCTGGACATCCCGGAGTGCGACGACGAAGCCGCCGAGGTACTGGAGAAGGTGTTCCGGTTCCACCCCCTCGCCGTGCGCGACTGCCGGCAGCGCAACCAGCTCGCCAAGACCCGGGTGTACCCCGACCACGCATTCCTCATCCTGCACGCGCCCGAGCCGGACGCCCAGGGGAAGATCCACTTTCTGGAACTCGACCAGTTCATCGGCTCCCGGTACCTGGTGACCGTGCACGGCCCGACCGCCGCGGCGGTACCCGAAGCGCTGGTCCGGCGGGAGGTCCTGCACGTCGCCGCCCGGATCGAGTCCGGCCGCTTCCGCCCGGAGACCCCGTTCGACCTGTCGTACCGGATCACCTCCGCCGCCGCGAGCCGCCAGGAGGCGCTGGTGTCCGCCCTGGCCACCGAGATCTCCGGGCTGGAGATGCGGGTCATGTCCGACCCGGGACGCAAGCCCGAGGCGCTGCTGGAGGAGCTGTTCACCCTGCGCCACCGGCTGTTGACGGTACGGACGATGGCCACGCAGGGCCGGGAGGCGTACGCCCGGATGGCCAAGCTGAACCGGCTGCTGCCCGAGGGCAGCGGCCCGCTCGTGGAGGACCTGGTGGACCAGTTCGAGCGGGTCCGCGGCCTGGCCGACGGCGAGGAGGACTTCCTGCACGGCGCTCTGGACATCTACCAGTCGCGCACCGAGACGAAGATGAACTACGCGATGGAGCGGCTGGCCGTCCTCGCCGTGGTTACCCTGCCGATCACGGCACTCGCCTCGGTATACGGCATGAACGTCATCGTCAACTCCCGTACCGATTTTCCGCACCTGACCGTCGTGCTGATCGTCATGGCGCTGATGTCCGCCGCACTGCTGCGCTGGGCGCACCGGCAGGGGTGGTGGTAGCCGGACCTCGCACATCGTGCAAAGAGGATCGCCCTTTGTTAACTTTCCCATAGCCTGCTGTGCCGCCCGGTGTGCCAGCGTAGATCGGGGAACAGGACAAGGGGCGGTGATTCATCGTGAACACCCTCACCGCGTACACCAAGAAAGCCACCGTCTACGACACCCGTACCGCCGCGTTCGCCGACTGGCGGCGGCGGATCGTGGACGCCATACCGTTGTCCAAGGGCGACACGGTCCTCGACATCGGCTGCGGTACCGGACTGTGCATGCCGATGCTCGCCGATCGGGTCGGCCCGACCGGAGCGATCGTCGGCGTCGACGAGTCACCGGAGATGCTCGCGGTGGCCCGTCGGCGTACCGAGGAGGAGCAACTGCGCAACGTCGTGTTCATCGAGTCCCGCGTGGAGCAGGCGGACATCCCGGTGCGCGCCGACGCGGCGGTCTTCTGCGCCGCGCACGACGTGCTGCGCTCGCGACCCGCCCTGGACCGGGTGTTCAGCCGGTTGCGGCCGGGCGGCTGGGTCGTCGCGGGCGGTGGCAAGTGGGCACCGCCGTGGATGGTCGCGTTGAACATGTGGGTCCTCGCCGCGCACCAGCCGTACGTGCGCGACTTCACCGGCTTCGACCGGCCGTGGAGCCTGCTCGCCGGGTACGTCGACGATCTGAACGTGCTCGACCTGGTGTGCGGCTACGTCGCCGTCGGGCGGGCGCGCGACGCCACGGGGTGACCGGTTTCACCGGGGGACCGGTTTTGCTGCGGCCGCCGGCCCGGATGTCGTTCTTCCGCCTGGCGGAAGGCGTTTCCGGAGCGCCCGGGCGAGCGGAGGCGGTGCCTGGGCGGTAGGGTCACCGGTGCGGCGACCGGTGGGCTCGGAACAAGGTGGTGAGGGTGGATCGCCGGAAGATGCTCCAGGCGGCCGTCGCGCTCGGTGCGGTACCCCTAGCGGGTTGTGATACCAGTGGCCCGAAGCCGGCGCCGGCCCCGCCAGCCGGCCCATCCTCGGCACCGGTGTCCGCACCCGCGCCCCCGGTGAGCCCGAGCCGCGCCGCGCTGCCCCCGGAGGTCGTCAACGGCCCCCGCGACAAGCCGGCCGTCGCGCTGACCTTCCACGGCCAGGGCGATCCGGCGCAGGTGCGGGCGTTGCTCGGCGAGCTGGAAAAGGGCGGCGCGCGGGTCACCGTGCTGGCGGTCGGCAGCTGGTTGCAGGCGCAGCCGGCGATGGCGAAGCGGATCCTCGACGGCGGCCATGAGCTGGGCAACCACACCCAGAACCACGGCCCGATCGCGGGCATGGACGCGGCACACGCCTACGCCGAGATCAACAGCTGCGCCCAGCTGCTCAAGCGGCTGACCGGCTCGATCGGCACGTGGTTCCGCCCGTCGCAGACCCAGCACGCCAACGACCTGATCAAGGCCCAGGCCACCCGGGTCGGGTACCCGACGTGCCTGTCCTACGATCTCGACTCGCTGGACTACACCGACCCGGCGCCGGCGGCGATCGTGACCACCGTCGCCGGTGCGGTCCAGAACGGTTCGATCGTGAGCCTGCACTTCGGGCACCCGGCAACCGTCACGGCCATCCCCGAGGTACTCGACCGGCTGCGCCAGCGCGGGCTGCGACCGGTCACCATGACGGAGCTGGTGAGCTGATGCCCGCTGCCTCGCAACGGTTCCGGCTGCTGGCGGCGGCCCTGGTCGCGACCATGCTCGTGCTGGTCGGGATCGCCGCCTGCTCGACGGCCGGCGGATCGCCGCCGTCGCGGGCCGCCGGGACGCCGGGTGGTACCCCGGCCAGCAGCGCGGCCGCGGGCACCGTCTCCGGCAACCTGCTGCCCGGGATGCCGCCGCCGCTCAAGCCCGACGACCTCTACGCGGCCGACGGGCCGAACATGCTGGCCGACGCGGTCAAGCACGACGTGTACCGGGTGTACGTCCCGAACAACGGCGGCGACAGCGTCACGGAGATCGACCCGACCACGTACAAGGTGCTGAGCACCACGCCTGTACCGCACAGCCCGGAGCACGTCGTACCGTCGTGGGACCTGCGCACCCTGTGGGTCAACAGCGACCAGGGCAACGCGCTGACCCCGATCGACCCGCTGACCGGAAAGATCGGCACGCCGGTACCGGTGGACGACCCGTACAACCTGTACTTCACGCCGGACGGCAGGTACGCGGTGGTGATGGCCGAGGCGCACAAGCAGATCGTGTTCCGCGACCCGCACACCATGCAGGTGGTCAACACGGTCCAGGTGCCCTGCTCCGGGGTCAACCACACGGACTTCTCCCCGGACGGGCGCTACTTCATCGCGAGCTGCGAGTTCTCCGGTGACCTGGTCAAGGTCGACACCGTGCGGCAGAAGGTGGTCGGGACGCTGCACCTGCCCGGCCGGCACCCGATGCCGCAGGACGTGAAGATCTCCCCGGACGGCCGCACCTGGTACATCGCCGACATGGACTCGGCCGGCGTGTGGATCCTGAACGGCGACACGTTCACCACGCCGACGCTGCTGCCCACCGGACTCGGCGCGCATGGCCTGTACGTCAGCCGCGACTCCCGGTACCTGTACATCTCCAACCGGGCCGAGGGCTCGGTTTCGGTGCTGGAGTTCGCGACCGGCAAGCTGATCGCGAAGTGGAAGATCCCCGGCGGGGGGAGCCCGGACATGGGCGGGCTGTCCCCGAACGGCAAGATCCTCTGGCTGTCCGGCCGGTACAACAGCGAGGTCTACGTGATCAGTACCGTCGACGGGCACCTGATCACGAAGATCAGGACTCCGGCGAACCCGCACGGTCTGTGCGTGTGGCCGCAGCCGGGCCGGTACTCCATGGGGCACACCGGCATCCTGCGGTAGGAACCGGGGGAGCCCCCAGGCGACCGGCCTCCGTCCACAGTGGACGGAGGCCGGCCGGGATCGGCTCGCCCGGATACGGGACTGCCGGCCGGATCCCGGGTAGAACTGAGGGCATGGCTGAGATCCCGGAGACCATGCGGCGCTGCGCCGCCGACCTGCTGGCCCGCCTCGACGCGGACCGGTCCGCCCAGGCCCGCCGCGCGTTCGACGACGACCGCGCCCGCCGGTGGATCGAGTACCGGCCCGAGCCGCGTCCCGGCGTCAGCCTCGCCGACCTCGACGTAACCGGTCGTAAGGCCGCCCACCGGCTGCTTGCCAGCGCGCTCAGTACCCACGCATTCGCCCAGGCGGCCGGCATCATGGCGCTGGAGGAGGTACTCGACCGGGCCGAGGACGGCCACCGCGGCCGGCACAGCGACGACTACCGGGTCGTGGTCTTCGGCAACCCCGAGCCGGACGCCCGGTGGGGTTGGCGGTTCGAGGGACACCACATCTCGGTGAGTGTGACGCTGGCCGGCGACCTCGTGTCGGCGGCTCCCGTGTTCCTGGGCGCGAACCCGGCCACGGTCAGCTACGCGGGCCGCCCCGTGTCGCGGCCGCTCGCGCCCGAAGAGGACGTGGCCCGGGCGCTGCTCGACGCGATGGCGCCGCAACACCTGGCCCAGGCGGTCGTCGCCGGTACCGCGCCGGACGACATCGTCAGCTACACCCATCCGCGGGCGCCGGAACGCGCCGAGCCGCTGGGGGTACCGGCGGCGCGGCTCGGCGCCTCGGCCCGCGCGCTGCTCGACCACCTGCTCGGCCTGTACCTCGACCGGCTGCGCCCCGAGCTGGCCGCCGCCGAGACGGCCCGGCTGCGCCTGGCCGAGCTGCATTTCGCCTGGGCCGGGCCGGTGCGGCCGGGGCACGGTCACTACTACCGCATCCAGGGGCCGGACCTGCTCGTCGAGTACGACAACACGCAGAACGCCGCCAACCACGCCCACACCGTGCTGCGCCGGCCGCTCAGCGACTTCGGCGACGACGTCCTCGCCCGCCACTACGCGAGCGCGGGGTAGCGGCTACCGGCGCAGCCAGCGGCGGACCTTGCGACGGCCGGCCTTGCGGCGCGCTTTCGCCAGGTCGTCCAGGCTGCGCCCAGCGGCCGCCTGCTGCCGGGCGCTCAGCACGCCGTAGGTGAAGGCGCTCTCGCGGTCCCGGTCGGCCTGCTCGCCCAACTCCCGCAGCAGCTTGCTCGCGACGATCGCGTCCTGGTGCGCGCCCAGGACGTCCTGCAGGCGGGTCAGCGCCTTGACCAGCCGCCGCGCGGGCTTGCCGGCCAGCGGCGCGACGGTCTCCGCCGCGTACCGGGCCCGCTTGTACGCCCGGCGCGACCCGTGCAGCCGCGCGTCGCGCTCCTGGCCGGTGGCCTCGTCGGCGGCGGCCAGGCGCCGGTCGGCCCGGCGCAGCGCCTTGCGGGCGCGGCGCAGCAGGTCCTGCGGGGCGGGCGGGTCGCCAGCCGGGCGGTACTGTCCGGCGGCGAGCTGGTCCAGGTCACCACGGATGCTCCGGTACCGGGTGCCGTCCAGCGCCTCGACGAGCCGTTCGCGGGCAGCGGCGGTACGGGTACCGAGCCGTTCCGGGATCCGCTGGGCGACCGGCCCGACGACGAGATCGGCCGGCTCGGCCGCGACGGCCCCGGCGAGCCGAGCCGCCATCACCTCAGCGTCGCGCACAGCGCCCAGCAGCCCCGCGAGCCACTGCAGCTCGGCGCGCAGCGGTTCGGTACGGGCCTGGTCGAGCAGCGGGCGGAAGGTCCGTAGGGTGCTGCGCAGCCGGCGGGTGGCCACCCGCATGTCGTGTACCGCATCGGCGTCGCCTTCGCGTACACCGGCTTCGGTGTCCCGGATCGCGTCCCGTTGGGCACGTAGGTACTCGGTGAGCACGTCGGGCGTGGCCGGCTGCCGGTCACCCAGCGCCCGGGCCAGCTTGGACGCCGCCTCGGAGGGTCGGGCCCCGGCCGCCCGGAGCGCGGCGTCCACGTCGTCGAACAGCTCCCGCGGCCCGTCGACCAGCTCGACCTCGACCTCGCGCCAGCGCTGCACGACGGCCGGGTCGCCGAGGGCCTCGGTGGACACCACGTCGTCGGCGACGAGGGCCAGGACCGTACCGTCCGGGCCGCGCAGCGGGTGCTCCAGCCGGCGGGTACGCACATGCGCCACCGGCGCCAGCGGTTCATCCCGGCTCAGGTCGCGGACCTGCTCAGCCACCTCTGGGGGTACGCCCTCGGCCGGGTCGGTGAGCGGAGCCCGGGTTTCGGTGCGGTCCCCGTCGCCTGCGGGTCGCTTGATGTGCCAGCCCGCGTCGGTCCCGCCGGTACGGTGGCGCAGCGTCACGTGCGCGGCGGCGAGGCGCAGCCCCGGCGTGTCGTAGTAGGTCGCGTCGAGCCGGTGCTCGGTAGGACCGTCGACCGCTGCCACGGGGGCCAGCCGGCTCAGGTCAGGCAGGATGAAGTCGCCAGGCACGTCGTATTTGCGCTCGGCCTCGGTCGTCGTCGCCATACGATCGCGTACCCCCGGCAGGCGCCCGGTTAACCAGGTCTTCCGGCCGTATGTCGGCCTGTGGCAACCGCGTCAACGTGTGGCCGAGAACGTGCGCCAGGTCCAGGTACATCGCCACTGTGCAGAGCTCGCCCTCGTCGTCGTTCAGCGCCAGGTGGACCAGCGGCACATCGGACAGCGGGAATCCGGGGACCGGCGTGCCCTGGGTCAGGCTCACGAAGATGCCCAGCGGGCAGGGTGGAATGGCGTGCAGTTCAACAGCACGGGAGATGTGGTGGCCCCGGCCGCTCGTGGCCGCGGTGCAGGTGGCGAGGTCGCACCACGAAGGATGTTCGATCATCGGCGTCTCCCCAAGCGGTGAACGGTCGTGCTCATGCACGCCGGACAGGTGAGCGTGGTGCCGCAGGTACGGCACCAGCGGGCTTTGACCTTGAAGCCGAAGAACCCGATCCCGAAGCCCAGGAGCGAGCCACCGACGAGTGCGAACAGGATCATTGTTCGTTGTCCTCTCCGATCGCCGTAGCATGGCAGGCACGAACGGCCTGGCGCAATATTGCGCCGGTCGGTTTCTTCAAGTGAAGTGAAATGCCAGACGTGGGCGGTAGGCTGACCGCGCAAAGTTGCCTGGAAGGACGGACATGAACGCTCGGCGAGGTCCGACGCTGCGTGCCCAGCTGCTCGGCCAGCAGCTTCGGGAATTGCGCGACGAGGCCAAGCTGACGCTCAAGGACGTGGCCGAGTACGTCCAGCGCGACGCCTCGACTGTCAGCCGTATCGAGTCCGGCGTACTGCCCGCTCGCGTGCCCGAGGTGCTGGCCTACCTCGACCTGTGTGGCATCAACGACCCGCGCCGCCGCGACGCCCTGAAGCGGCTCAGCCAGGACGTCTTCCAGAAAGGCTGGTGGGACGGCTATGCCGTCTACGTCCAGAGTTCGCTGATTGACCACGTCTGGCTGGAGTCCCGCGCCAGTGCCATCCGCACGTTCCAAACCATCGTCATGCCTGGGCTCCTCCAGACCCGCGACTACTCCGAGGCCGTCATCCGCGCGGCCGATCCCGACGCGCCCGACGAACAGATCCGGCGCTGGGTCGAGGTTCGGATGATGCGCCAGCAACTGCTGACGCAGCCCCAGCCGGTGCAGTTGGGCGCGATCATCGACGAGGCCGTCCTGCGCCGGAAAGTCGGTGGCAACGCAGTCATGCGCGGTCAGCTCAACCACCTGCTCGCGCAGGCCAAGAAGCCGAACATCGACATCATGGTGCTGCCCGCTGAAGCCGGTGCCCACGCGAGCCCTAGCGGCGCCTTCGAGATCCTGGAGATGCCGGAGCCCTACCCCGAGGTCGGCTACGTCCCGACGCCCGCAGGCGAGTTTCACATCGAAACAGCCGGCGTCGAGCGGATGGCCACCAAGTACGATCGACTCAGCGAGACGGCACTGCGACAAAGAGGCGCGCTCGCGTTCATCAGGGACGTAGCGAAGGACATGCAGTGAGCGTGACAACCACGACGGTCGGCGAACTGGGCCGGGTCGCTTGGCACATCAGCACGAAAAGCGGCAGCGCCGAGGGCGACTGTGTCGAGGCCGGGCCGGTTCTTGACGGCAGTGGCCGGGTCGCCGTCAGGCACAGCAAGGATCCCGACGGCCAGGTGATCGTCTACACCCGAGCCGAGTGGGACGCGTTCATCGCCGGTGCGAAGGACGGGGAGTTCGACTTCGCCGACTAAGCAAACGCAAGTACCGAGCCCACCGGGGTGGCGGCCGCACCGACCGACCAGGTGGGCTGCTACCTGTAGGCGAGCGTCCCGCCGCGCTACCGCGGGCTCGGCTCGGGCAGGTGCGTACCGGTCAGCTGCTCGGCGAGTGCCCACAGCCGGGCCGCGGTCGCATCGTCGCGCATGCGCCGGTTGAGCCGCGCCGGCCGGGTCGGGCCGACGAGTTCCATGAAGCCGCTCGGGCCGTAGTACCCGCCGTTGACCGCGTCGGGGCTGGTCGCGGCGTACAGCATCGGCTCGGTGCCCTGCTCGACCGCCTGTGACGGCAGCAGTGGCAGGCCGGTGCCGGGCGCGCGGCGCGGCTTGTCGCGGCCGAGGCTCGCGCCGGCGGTCTGCAGGTTCGTGCGGGTGTAGCCGGGGTGGGCGGCGATGCTGGCGAGTTGCCAGCCGCGCCGGGTTGCCACGGTGGCCAGCTGGCGAGCGAAGAGCAGGTCGGCGAGCTTCGACTGGGCGTACGCGCGGGTCGGGCCGTAGCGGCCCGTCCAGTGCGGGTCGTCGAAGCGGATGCGCCCGAAGTTGGCCATGCCGGAGGCCATCGTCACGACGCGCGGTCCCGTTGCCGTCGTACCCGCGGCGAGCACGAGCGGCAGCAGGCGCACGGTCAGCGCGAAGGGGCCGAGGAAGTTGCTGCCGAACTGGAGCTCGAACCCGTTGGCCGTGGTCATCCGGGTGGGCGGCATCATCACCCCGGCGTTGTTCAGGAGCAGGTCGACGGGTACGCCGTCGGCGGCCAGCCCGTCGGCGAAGTCGCGGACGGAGACGAGGTCGGCCAGGTCGAGGCGCCGGATCTCCAGGCTGGCGTACGGGTGGTCGGCGAGGATCCCGGCCTTCGCCTGCTCGCCCTTGCCCGGTGTGCGTACCGCCATGATGACGTGCGCGCCGGCGGCGCCGAGGCGCTTCGCGGCTTCCTTGCCGGTGCCGCTGTTCGCGCCGGTGATGACGACCCGGCGGCCGGTCTGGTCGGGTACCTGGTACACGATCGCTCCCTTTATAGAACTGGTGGTCTGTTATGGACGGACCGTAACGGACCAGCGGTCTCTACACAAGGTACCGGCGGTCTGTAAGGTGTGTGACGTGACTACCTTCCGGCGAGCGCGCAGCGACGAGCAGCGCGAGCAGCGGCGGCGGGCGATCCTGTCGACCGCCGCGACGATGCTCGGCGAGATGCCGGTGGCCGACCTGAGCCTCAACGAGCTGAGCCGCCGCGTGGGGCTCGCGAAGTCGAACGTGCTGCGCTACTTCGAGACCCGCGAGGCGGTACTGCTGGAGCTGTACGACACGAGGTGGAAGGCGTGGCTCGACCGGCTGGACGCGGACCTTCCGCCCGCGTCGGCCGAGGGCGATGCCCGCACCCGCTACGAGCGGGTCGCCGCATCGCTCACCGCGTCGCTCGTCGCCGATCCGCTCGTGTGCGAGCTGATCAGCGTGTCCGCGTCGGTACTGGAGCGCAACGTGTCGCTGGACGTGGCCCGGCGGTACAAGCTGGCGTCGATCGCGAACACCGACCGGATGGCCGCGCAGCTGCGCTCGGCGCTGCCCAAACTGTCCGGCGACGGCGCCTGGCGAGCGGCCGCCGGCACCCTGCTGTCGGTGGCCGGCATCTGGCCGCTGACCAATCCGACCGAGGCGATGCTGCGCGTCTACGAGGACCCGGAGATGGCCCGGCTGCGCCTGGACTTCCCCACCGCACTGGAAGAGGTCCTGTCGGTCATCCTGGCCGGCTGCCTGTCCCGGTGGCCGGCGACCTGAGCCATACCTGGCCGGTCATGGACGCAGTGGCTGCCGGCGAACTTGGCGGACGTTGGATGGCCGCATGGTTATCCCGTGGAAGTCGTCGATGGTGGTCGTGGTCACCGCTCGCTTCCTCAGCGGTCGAGTACCCGGAACGCGATGCCGGCCTTCTCCAGCCGGGTCCGCAGCGCGGGTCCCATCGCCACGGCCGTGGTGACCTGCCCGGCGGTTTCCGGCAGCGGATCGGTCGCCAGGCACAGCGCCGCCTCGGCGAGCATTTTCGACGTCTCGTCGTAGCCGGGGTCCCCGCCGGTGACCGCGGTCACCACGTGCTGCCCGCCAGCGTCGGCGACGAACCGCACCAAGAACCAGCTCTTCTCCCGCCGCTCGGGTGCGGGGCCGGCACCGGACGGGCGCAGCCGCAGCAGCAGCCGGCGGGTCGGCGGGGTCTGGGCGAGGGTGAAGGCGGCCGCCCAGCCGGCGCCCAGGCCGGCGGCGAACAGCGGGTTGCGCACCGCGCCGAAGTGGCTGTACGAAAAGTCCGGCCCGTACCGGTCCAGCGCGCGCGCCGACCGCAGCACGATCTGCGGGTCGATCGTCGGCAGCGGGAACACCCAGGATCTGAGCGCCCGGTCGTAGCCGGGCCGGCCGGGGATGCCGCGGACCCGCCGGTCGGTGCTGCGCTGCTCGGCCGCGCGCCGCTCCCGGTGCACCTCGGCCGCCCGGCGGAAGCGGGCCAGCGAGGTCACCGCCGACTCGAAGGTACCGCCGGAAGGCAGGCCGCTGGCGGTCAGGTAGCCGCGCATCCGGATCGGTACGTCCGCGGGGAGCTGCTCGACGGTGAACTGGGCGCCGAGGTCGTAGGGTATCGAGTCGAAGCCGCACGCGTGCACCAGCCGCGCGCCGGTCCGTAGCGCCGTGGCGTGGTGCCGCAGGTACATGAGATCGACGAATTCGGGCTCGCCGGTGAGGTCCAGGTAGTCGGTACCGGTCGCGGCGCACGCGGCGACGAGCGGCTCGCCGTACCGGACGTATGGCCCGACGGTCGTGGCCACGACCCGGGTGCCGGCGGCCAGCCGGGACAGGGATTCCGGGTCGGCCACGTCGGCGGTGCGGACGGGTACGTCGATGCCGAGCCGATCGCGCACGGCCGCGAGCCGGCCGGCATCCCGCCCGGCGATCGCCCACCGGATGCCGGCCGGGGCGTGCGCGGCGAGATACCCGGCCACCAGGCTGCCCGTGAAGCCGGTGGCGCCGAAGAGCATGATGTCGAACTCGCGTGGGGGAGAGGTCACCCGACCAGGCTAGGCCCCATGTCGGTCAGGTCCCGGGGCGCCTGACCCGGTCGGTCAGGCGCATTCCCGGCAGACATCCGGCCCGGACGGGCCGCCCGCCCGCTGGCTGCGGTGGTGGACGAGGAAACATCGGGAGCAGCGGAACTCGTCGGCCTGCATGGGGATGACCGAGACGGTCAGCTCCTCGCCGGACAGGTCGGCGCCGGGCAACTCGAAGCCCTCCGCCGCCTCCGCCTCGTCCACGTCCAAGGCAGGGGACTGGGCGGTGCTGCGCCGAGCCTTGAGCTCCTCAAGGCTGTCCTCTTCCAGGTCAACTACGTTACGACGCGGGGCGTCGTAGTCCGTCGACGTCATGGGTTTATCCTCCCCCGGGCTTGGTCTGGTCTGATAACGAACACGGGCGAGGATGGGTGTGTTCCGGATCTGGGAAAAATCTCGCCTACTTGGTTGGCTGTGGCGCCTGGCACTTGATCTTCGGATTCACGCCGATGTAGTTGAGCGGGCCGGCAATGATCGTAACAACGGTGGTACCGGCCTGTGCGCAGCTGTCCTGGGAGCGACTGAAGTAGCCGCGCTGCCCGGCCGCCAGCAGGCCGATGAGCAGCCAGATGACGATGATGACCGCGCCGATCCCTCCGATGCGCACGGGTCGCCTCCCGGAATGTCCGCCGAACCCTGATCGAGGGTAGGTACCCACCGCCGCGGCAGATCCAAACGGACGGATCATAAGGGGCGCCGCCAGCGCCGGCGGCGCCGGGGTGGCCGACCACCGTGAGGACCGCGTAGATCTGCAGGAACCGGGGGCCACTGATGTCCCAGGTGTCTGCGGATGCCGCGAGGACCGTCATGGCGACAGTGTGCGTACCCCTCGCCACCCCGTTTTCTGGTAGTTCACCCGGCCACCCGGTGGGTAGCAGTCCGATGTGGGGAGGTTTATCCACGACGCGCTCCACTACGGCGAGGATGCGGAACTGGCGGCTGCTCTCGTGCCGTTCCTGCGCGCGGGCCTCGACGCCGGCGAGCGCGCCGTGCTGGTCTGCGCCGACCGCAACGCCGCACTGCTGACCGAGGCGCTCGGCAGCGACGCGCGGGTGGACCGGATGCCGCGTGCCGAGGTGTACCGCCGCTCGCCGACCGCGATCGCCGCCTTCCAGCAGCTGATGGAGCGCGAGCTGGCCGCCGGTACCACGGGGGTGCGGCTGGTGGGGGAGGTCGACTTCGGCGACCACCCGGCCCGGTGGACCGAGTGGAGCCGGTTCGAGGCGGTCTGCAACCATGCGCTCGGCCACTTCCCGCTGTGGAGCGTCTGCATGTACGACACCCGGCGGCTGCCCGCTGAGGTGCTCTCGGCCAGCGAGCTGACCCACCCGAACCTGCGCACGGCCACCGACCGTACGGCGAACGACCGGTACCTGCCGCCGGTGGACTACCTGCGCCGGTCCGCGCCGGCCGAGCCGGACCCGATCGAGGCGACCACGCCGGTGTTCGCGGTCCGGGAGCTGACCGACCTTGTCGAGCTCCGCGCCGACCTGCTGGGCGCGTTGACCCGCGCCGGCCTGCCCGAGCGCCGCGCGCACGACTTCGTCTTCGCCGTGAGCGAGGTCACCACGAACGCGCTGCGGCACGGCCGCCCACCTGTCCAGATCCGCCTCTGGTCGGACGCCGACCACTCGGTGTGTACCGTGGCGGACGCCGGACCCGGCTTCGACGACCCGCTCGCCGGCTATGTACCCGCGCATGGCGGGGACCTGTCCCGCGGCGGGATGGGGCTGTGGCTGGCCCGGCAGCTCTGCGACCAGGTCACCATGGCGCAGACCCCGGTGGGGTTCACGGTCCGCCTGGTGACCCTTCTCTGAAGGGATGTGGATGTCGACACCGGTCATCCCGACGGTCCGCCACCCGGTCATGTTCCAGCAGTGGCGGCACCTGACGTTCCTGCACTGGCGGTACCCACCGGACGTGGTACAGGCCCGGCTGCCCGCCGGGCTGACCGTGCAGACCATGGACGGCGCCGCCTGGGTCGGGCTGATCCCGTTCCTGATGACCGGGGTACGGGCTCCGGGGGTACCGGCGCTGCCCTGGCTGTCCCGGTTCCCGGAGACGAACGTGCGTACGTACGTGAGCGGACCGGACGGCGCCAGCGGCATCTGGTTCTTCTCGCTCGACGCCGCCCGGTTGCCCGCCGTGCTCACCGCGCGTACCAGCTACGGGCTGCCGTACTTCTGGTCGGACATGTCGGTCGGGGTGTCCGCTACGACGTTCACGTACCGCAGCTGGCGCCGCTGGCCCGGCCCGGCCGGCGCCCGCTGCGACGCCGAGGTGGTGCTCGGCGAGCCGCTGGTACCGCATGACGGCGGCCCCGCGGAGCAGTTCCTCACCGCCCGGTTCCGGCTCTACAGCCGGTTCGCCGGGCGGCTGGTGGCCGCCGACGCGCAGCACGAACCGTGGCCGCTGCACCGGGGCCGGGTGGACCGGCTGGACCAGAACCTCGTCCAGGCCGCCGGCCTACCCGACCCGCCGGGCGAACCGCAGGTACTCGTCTCGCCCGGCGTCACCGTCCGGGTGGGAAGGTGGCGCCCGGTCGGAACTTGACGACGGGCCGCCCCGGAGAACCGCACCGGACGGGGCCGGTCGGGCGCCGCCGCGGCGCCGGTCGCCGGGAGAACGGTGAGTAACGCGACGGCGCCTGCCGTCGCCAGTCTTGCCGAGGTGCGCATGACGGTTCCTTCGATTCGGATGCGATTGCCGATCATCGCGTTTCGCGCAAACCGATCATTACTCCAGGAACTCTGCGTATTGATCGACACCCATCCGGAGTAAGGTCCTCTTCGGCTGAGGAGGACCGGGATGCGGGCGGCGTGGTATGAGCGGACCGGGCCGGCCCGCGAGGTGCTCCAGATCGGCGAGCTGCCCGACCCGGAGCCGGGGCCGGGCGAGGTCCGGGTGCGGCTCACCCGGTCGGGGGTCAACCCGGGCGACGTCAAGAAGCGGCAGGGCTGGCTGGGCGGGTCCATGCCGTACGCCCGGGTGGTACCGCACAGCGACGGCGCGGGCGTGATCGATGCGGTCGGGCCGGGCGGGGACCCGCTGCGGGTCGGCCAGCGGGTGTGGGTGTACGGCGCCCAGTCGTACCGCCCGTCCGGCACCGCCGCCGGGGCGACCGTGGTACCGGCGGAGCTCGCGGTCGACCTGCCCGACGGGGTCGCCGACGACCTCGGGGCGGCCCTGGGCATCCCGGGGATCACCGCGCACCGGGCGGTGTTCGGCGACGGGCCGGTCGGCGACCGGGTGGTCCTCGTGCACGGTGTGCTCGGCGCGGTCGGGTCGCTGGCCGCGCAGTTGGCGACGTGGGGCGGCGCCTCGGTGCTCGGTACCGTCCGGCGGACTGCCGACCTCGCCCAGGCGGGGGTACCGGCGGTGGCGCTGGACGCGCCAGGTGCCGCCGAGCGGATCCGGGAACTGGCTCCCAGCGGCGTGGACCGGATCGTCGAGGTCGCGCTGTCCGCCAACGTCGACCTCGACGTCGAGGTCGCCGCCCTCGGTGCGGTGATCGCCGCGTACGCCTCGCCCGACCCGCGGCCGACGCTGCCGTTCTGGCCGCTGCTGTTCGCGAACGTGACGCTGCGCCTGCTCGGCAGCGACGACTTCCCGGCCGATGCCAAACGGCAGGCGGCGCGCGACCTGACCGCGGCCGCGGCCGCCGGTGCTCTGCGGGTACCGGTCGCCGCGGTGTACCCGCTGGCCGAGATCGCCACCGCGCACGAGGCGGTGGAGGCGGGGAGCCCGACCGGCCGGGTACTCGTCGAGACCGGGGCTGCGTGACGGCCGCCTCGGTCGCGCTGGGGCTGGTGGTGGCCGTCCTCGTCACCGCGAACCTGCTCAACAACCAGATCGCCTGCCGGTGGTACCTGCTGACGTCGCTCGGCGCCACGGCGGCCCTGCTGGCGCTGTACCGGTTGTCGGGCGCGCCATGGGCGGCCGCCGGGCTCGGCGGCGGGGCGGTGCGGCGCGGCGCGCCCTGGGCGCTGCTCCTGGTGGCGCTGGTGGCGCTGGTCTACCTCGCCGGCGCGCTGCTGCCGGTGACCCGCCCGGTGTTCGCGGACCGGCGGGTGCTCGGTACCGGGCCGGGCGAGCTGGCGTACCAGGTGCTCGTCCGGATCCCGTTCGGCACCGTGCTGCTGGAGGAGGTGGCCTTCCGCGGGGTGCTTTACGGGCTGGTGCGGGAGGAGTCTGGCGTCATTTGGGCAACGGTTGTCTCGGCCGTGCTGTTCGGGCTCTGGCACGTGCTGCCCGCCGCCGACCTGGTCCGGCTCAACCCGGTGGCGGGTCGCGCCTTCGACCGGCGGCGGGCGCTGCTGGTGCCGGCGTCGGTCCTCGCGACCGGGCTGGCCGGCGTGCTGCTGTGCGAGACGCAGCGGCGTACCGGCAGCCTGCTGCCGCCGGTCGCGCTGCACTGGGCGGTGAACGGGCTGGGCTACCTGACCGCCTTCGTGGTCAGTCGCCGCCTCCGGTACCCCACATGACGATGCTCATCGATGTTCCCGGGGTCTGAAAAGCAGGCAGCTGTCGCCGAACTCGTGCCAGAGGTACCCCTCGCGGACCGCGGCGTCGTAGGCCCGCTGGACCAGCTCCGGACCGGCGACCGCCTCCAGCAGCAGCAGGTGCGAGGCCTGCGGTTCGTGCCAGCCGGTGACCAGCCCGTCCACGACCTGGGCCGGCCGGTCCGGCCCGAGGACGAGGTCGGTCCGGCCGCTCCCGGGGCCGACCGTGCCGTCCGGCCGGGCGACGGTCTCCAGCGCGCGGGCCACCGTGGTACCGACGGCGACGACCCGGCCGCCGTGCTGCCGCGCCCAGGTGACCAGGCCCGCCGTGTGCTCCGGTACCCGGAACCGCTCAGGTTGCGGCGGTTCGTCGCCCTCCAGCGAGGAGACGCTCGTGTGCAGGGTGACCGGGGCGACTGCGATCCCGGCCGCGACCAGGCCGGTTACCAGCTCGGTCGTGAACGGGCGCCCGGCGCTGGGCATTTCCGCGCTGCCCGGCTCCCGGGCGAACACGGTCTGGTAAGCGGCCAGCGGCCACCGGCCCCGCAGGTACCCGTAGGCGATCGGCCGGCCGTACCGGGCCAGGTACGCCGGGACCGTGCCGGGTACCTCGACCCGCGCCCGCCACAGCCGGTCGCTGCCCGGCATCGTGGCGAGCAGCGTCACCGCCGCGCCGCCGGGCAGCGCGATCCGCTCACCCGGTACCGCGTCCCGGACCGGACCCGACTGGTCCGGCCGGCGCGGCTCGACGACCCAGGTCCGCTCCTCGTCGAGCGGCGTGGAGAAGTGCACGACGACCGGGCCGGCGCCCACCGCGGCGGGCATCGTGGCGGACGTGTTGACGACCAGGAGGTCGCCGGGGGCGAGGAACCGGCCCAGGTCGTGGAAGCGCGCGTGCCACATCGCGGTACCGTCCGCGACCAGCAGCCGCACCTGATCCCGGCGCAGCCCGCGACTCTCGGGTGGCTCCCCGGCGGACAGCTCGGGCGGCAGCACGAACCGGGTCCGCGCCGAGGTACTCACACCGTCACCTCCTGGTTCGCTCCGCGGGCACCGCCAGGTCGGCGACCCGGTACCGGCCGCTGGGCAGGTTCCCGTCGACCAGCCGCAGCAGCGCCGGTACCACGGTCTCCGGCTCCGGCCGGTCGGAGATGTCCTCGCCGGGGAACGCCTGCTGGTGCAGGTCGGTGCGCATGTCGCCGGGGTCGAACCCGTACACCCTGAGGTCCGGCCGTTCGGCGGCGAGGACGGCGGTGAGCTGGTCCAGCGCCGCCTTCGCCGAGCCGTACCCGCCCCAGCCCGGGTACGGCTCGACGGCGGCGTCCGAGCTGACGTCCACGATCCGGCCGCCGGCCCGGGTCAGCGCCGGCAGCAGGAGCTGGATCAGCCCGAGCGGGGCGAGCACGTTCACCTCGTACACCCGGGCGAGCTCGGCCAGCGGGAAGTCGGCGAGCGCCGGCATCGGGCTCGGCCCGAGCGCGCTGGCGTTGTTGACGAGCAGATCCAGGTCGCCCAGGCCGTCCACCGCGGCAGCCAGCGCGGCCCGGTGCTCCGGGTCGGCCACGTCTCCCGCGACTGCGACGACCCGCGTCCAACCCGCCAGCTCCCGCGCGACCCCGTCCAGGTCCGGCGAGCCGCGGGCGTCCAGGACCAGGGTCCAGCCACGGGCGGCGAGCGTGCGGGCGAGGGCGCGGCCCAGGCCGCGGGACGAGCCGGTGATCAGTGCGACAGGCATGCCCAGAGTCTGCTAGTTGAAGCTAACTTCAGGTCAAGTCGGGCCTGCCCGGTCACGAGGCGGACAGCACGTCCACGACGAACCGCAGCGGCCCGTTGGTCGGCCCGGTACCTTCGCCGTACCCCAGGTCGGCGGGGATGTCGAGCTGCACCCGGCTGCCCACCTTCACCCCGACCAGCCCCTGGTCCCAGCCCTTGATGACCTGACCCTGCCCGAGCGTCACCGCGAACGTCTGGGAGTTCTTCCAGGACGAGTCGAACTCCTCGCCGGTCTTGTAGTTGACCCCGACGTAGTTCACCACGACCGACTGGCAGACCTTGGTCGGCGCGCCCTTGCCCTCGATGAGCGGCGTGACCTTCAGCTCGGTCAGGTCGCCGGTACCCGCCTTGACGACGGGCTTGGTCTTCAGGGCCGGGTCGGCATCCGCCGGTACCGGCGGGAAGGGCTGGTTGGGCGTCGGCGCAGCCGACGAGTGCGCGCAGCCCGACGCCGACGGCGACACCGAGGCCGACGCGGCGGGGTGGTTGGATCTGGAGCTGCCGAACAACCACGCCGCGCCGCCGACCACGACGAGCACGGCGAGTGCGCTCAACCCGGCGATGCGCACCTGGCGACGGCGCTTCGCCGCGGCCCGGCGGGCGGCGGCGGCTTTCCTGTTCTCGCGCTTCGTTTCCCGGCGCAGGGCTGCCGGCGTGGGCCGGCGCGGAGCCTGGTTGGTCACGAAGCGCTCCCCAGGTCGAGGTGGATCCCGATCACGACAGGGGAGGATATCCTGGCGCCCGGCCGGTGTACCGGCCGGCATCCCCGCCCGGCTTGCCCGAAACGGTTGATGGCTCGACCCAGGGCGCCTAGCGTCCCGTTAGAAGGGCGGTGCGCGATGGAGCGGATGAGCACGCTTGACGCCGGGTTCTACTTCGTCGAGGACGAGAACACACCGATGCACGTGGGCTCGGTCGCGGTGTTCGAGGGCCCGCCCCCGAGCTACGGCGACGTGGTCCGGCTGCTGGTCGGCAAGCTGCCCAAGGTACCCCGGTACCGGCAGCGGGTCCGCACGGTACCGCTGCACCTGGGCCGGCCGGCCTGGGTCGACGACGAGCACTTCGAGATCCTGTACCACGTCCGGCACACCGCCGTCCCGAAGCCGGGCGGCGACGAGCAGCTGCGCAACCTCGCCGGCCGGGTCTTCGCACAGCGCCTGGACCTGACCAAGCCGCCCTGGGAGCTGTGGCTCGTCGAGGGCCTCGACGCCGACCGCTGGGCGGTCATCTCGAAGGTGCACCACTGCATGATCGACGGCGTGGCCGGCTGGGACCTGGCCGCGCTGCTGCTCGACACCAGCCCGGACGCGGAGCATCCGCCGGCGCCCGACGGCTGGTCGCCCGAGCCGGGTCCGTCCATGCCGCGGCTGCTCGCCGAGGGACTGCGCGACGCGGTGGGTGCGCCGCTGCAGCAGCTGGGCCGGGTACCGGAGTTGGCGCGCGACGCGCTGAACCCGGGCCGGCTGCTCGCCTTCACCCGGGGGCTGCCGGGGGTTGCCCGGCGGTTGGGCGGGCCGGCCGCGCGCTCGCTGAACGGGTCGCGCGGACCGCACCGGCGGTGGGAGTGGACCCAGGTCGGCCTCGGCGAGGTCAAGCGGATCCGCACCGCGTTCGGCGGTACCGTCAACGACGTCGTCCTGGCCGCGGTGACCCGCGGGTTCCGCGACCTGCTCGCCGGTCGCGGTGAGCTGACCGAAGGGCAGATCGTGCGCTCGCTGGTACCCGTCTCGGTGCGCGCCCGGGAGGAGCAGGGCGTGCTGAACAACCGGGTGTCGGCGGTCATGGTGAACCTGCCGGTCGGCGAGAACGACCCGGTGCAGCGGCTGGCCCAGCTGCGCGAGCAGATGGACGACCTGAAGCAGACCCGCCAGGCGGTCGGCGCGCAGGCACTGACCGAGCTCGCCGGGTTCGCGGCGCCGACCCTGCTCGCCCTCGGGTCCCGGGCCGCATTCCGGTTCCCGCAGCCGGTCATGCAGACCGCAACCACGAACGTGCCCGGTCCCCGCTTCCCGCTGTACCTGCTGGGCCGGAAGATGACCGAGATCCACCCGTACATACCGATCGCCGCCAACATCCGCACCGCGATCGGCATCCTGTCCTACCTGGACGACCTCAACTTCGGCATCACGGCGGAGTTCGACGCGATCCCGGACATCGGGGTACTCGCCGCCGGCATCCGGGCGGGCATCGAGGAGTTGCAGGAGCGCGCGACGGCCGCGGCGGCGGAGCCCGCCACCGCGCCGGCGAAGGTGCCTGCCAAGAAGGCGGCCGCCAAGAAGGCGGTGCGGAAGACCGCGCAGAAGCGGGTGGTCAAGCGGCCAGGGGGGACCTCTCGGGCCCCTCGGGGTCCTCAGGAACAGTGAGCGCGGCGGCGCTGGTCCGCAGCGACGTCTCCAGGACCAGCGCCCGCCGGACCGGGTTCATGAGGTTGGCGCCCATGGCGGTCAGGTCCTCCGGTCCGGGCGTGAGGACGGTGACCGCGGTACCGGTCGCCGCCACCTTTTTCACCTCGCGGGTGAGTCCGAGCGTGATGATCCGCCGGAAGACCCGCTCCAGGCGCAGCGCCGGATGCCACGGGCTGTCCGGCCGGTAGCTGGCCATCGGGGCGAGCACGTAGACCTCGTCGAGGTCGGCGCGCGACAGCAGGTCCAGCGAGGTGCTGGAACACACGCCGCCGTCAACGTACTCGCGCCCGTCGATCTCCTTCGGCTCGTACCAGCCGGGGATCGAGCACGACGCGACGACCGCTTCGGCGAACGGGACCTCGGGCGCGCCCGGGCGGCCGAACGCGATCCGGCGGCCGGAGTGGTAGTCCACCGCCATGATCCAGGTCTCGCCGCCGCCCGGCCAGCCCGCGCCCTGGCCGTCGAGCGCGAGCATGGCTTCCACCAGTAGCCCCAGGGACCGCAGCTGTCCCCGGCCCTGCAGCACCAGAGCGCTCGCCGCGACCCACGGGCGTACCTTGTGCGGTGCCCGCGCGGTGTACGCCAGCAGCCGCGGCGAGCCGATGCGCAGCCGGGGCAGGGACGGCAGCGGACCGGCGTCCCGGTCCAGCTCGCTCAGGTGGGGGAGGGCGAGCAACCGGCCACCCCGCTGGTGCTCGACGATCTCTTCGACGCCGACCCCGCACCGCAGCGCAGCAGCCATGATGCTGCCCGCACTCGTGCCGACGATCAGGTCCGCCTCGCCCAACGGGCGGGGCAGCCGCTGCTGCAACGCGACCAAAGCGCCGGCGGTCCAGGCCGCACCCAGGACACCGCCGGCGCCGAGTACGACACCGATGCGCGGTCGTCCGGGTGCCACCTCACCACCTCCGGTGTTACGAGCAAGTATCGGGTGCGTGTGATACCCGTTACGGTAGCGTCGTACACCAAGTTTCCGCTCACCTCGAAGCGGGTGTCACCGACTTCGCGGCGTCGCGACCGTCGGTGTCGAGCCAGTCGCAGATCACCCGGGCGGTCTCGGCGGGCAGCTCAAGCTGTGGCACGTGGCCGGCGTCCGGCAGGACGACGAGGGACCAGGCCGGGTTGGCGCGGGCCACCGCCCGGGCCGCCGCGACGGGTACCAGCCGGTCCCGCTCGCCGTGCAGCAGCAGTACCGGTGCCTGGATCGTCCGGATCCCGCGCCGGTACGGCAGTCCACGCACGAGCCCCGCCGTTGACACGACGGATCGCGCGGCGGCGATGAACTCCCCGCCGATGTCGGTGAAGTCCGCCCGGCGGCGGGCCACCGCGACATGCTGGGCCAGCACGTCTGCGGAGATCCGGGTCGGATCCACGCAGCACAGCGCTAGCGTCACCGCGACGAGCTGCTCGGGGGACAGGCGGGCGCGCCGCTTCATCAGCAGCCGGGCGACCCCCGGGGTGGCATAGGCGGCGAACAGCGCGGTGACCGTCGGGTCCGGCCGGGCCGGCACGAACGGCAGGGCGGGGTCGACGAGGACCAGCCCGGCGACCGCGTCGGGCTCGGCGCTGGCCTCCAGCAGCGAGATCATCCCGCCCATCGAGTTGCCCATGAGGATCACCGGGGTGTCCGCGACGGACTCCACGAACCGGTGCAGCAGCATCCGGTTCGGCGCCACCCGGGTACCCCGGCCGAGCGGGCGGGTCAGCCCGTGCCCGGCGAGGTCCGGCGCCAGTACCCGGCAGCGGCCGGTCAGCAACGGGGCTACGGCCGACCAGTTCACCGCCGATCCGCCCAGCCCGTGGACGGCCACGACGAGCGGCCCGCCGGCAGGGCCGCCATAGTCGAGATAATGGACGGGACCGTCCAGATCGACCCAGTGTGATCGGTCGTCGAGCGGTCCGGCGGTGCCAGGCGGGGTCACCGGACCACCGTACGACATCCCCGGCTGGCCCGGGTTGATCGGCTGACCGGCCGAAACGGCGCAGCCGATCGGCGGTACGAAGCGGCGATCAATCTGCGGCACCATGGCTGCCACCCGGGTTCTTCAGGAGGCGGCGATGGCGATCGACGGCCCCGGCCGCTACCTCTCCCGCGGCGCCAGCCTCGCTGCGCTGACCGTGGCGGTGCTGTCGCTGGTCTACGCGGTGTTCTACCTGTTCGTCGCGCCTTCGGCGCAGCGGGCCGGTGACGTCGACGCGTTCTTCCGCTCGTACCTCGACCATCCGACCGGGATGCGGGTGGCCTCGCTGTGCCTGTTCGTCTCCGGGCTGCTCACCACCGTCGTGTACGCGGCCCTGCACGCAACCCCGGGTACCCTCGCGCCCAGCCCGCGCACCTGGATCCTCGCGCTCGGGGTGGTCAGCGGGGTGGCGACCACCGCGCACGGGCTGGCCGACCTCATCGACACCGACAAGCTGGCGCACGCCTACGGCGGCGGGGACGCCGCGACGAAGGCCGCCGCCATCGTCACGCACGGGACGACCTCACCGGTGGACCCGCGCGGGCTGGCCACGTTCGGCATCGTCGGTCTGGTGGTCTTCGCGTTCTCCCGGCACCTGCTGCCGCGCAGCCGGTTCGTCGGCCTGCTCGGCCAGGTCCTCGGCGTGGACATGGTGCTGCTGTTCGTGGCGAGCGCGTTCTCGAGCACGGTACCGATCCTGATCACCGGCGGGCTCGCCTCGGTGATCCTCGGGCCGGCGTGGTGGGTCTCCGTCGCCCGGCTGCTCTACCGCGGCGACCACCTCGACATCCGGCGATACGGGCAGGTCACCGGTCAAGGGGAAGATCCGTCGCGCAGAACCGGTGGGTAGACTCCCCGGCGTGGCGTTCCGTGGCTGGCCGACCGAGGCTCTGGACTTCTACGAGGGCCTGGAGGCGGACAACTCCAAGACGTACTGGATGGACCACAGGCAGGTCTACGACGAGCAGGTACTGGCACCGATGGCGGCATTGCTCGCCGAGCTGGAACCGGACTTCGGCCCCGGGCGGATCTTCCGCCCGTACCGCGACGTCCGGTTCAGCGCGGACAAGTCGCCGTACAAGACATCCATCGCCGCGACGCTGGACAACGGCGGCTACATTCAGCTCTCCGCCCGCGGGCTGGGCGCCGGCGCCGGCATGTACCACATGGCGAACGACCAGCTCGACCGGTTCCGGCGGGCGGTGGCCGAGGACGGTACCGGCGAGGACCTCGCGAAGCTCATCGCCGGCCTGGAGCGCAAGGGCATCGAAACCGCCGCGCACGACAGCCTGAAGAGCGCGCCGCGCGGGTACCCGAAGGACCATCCGCGGGTCGACCTGTTGCGCCAGAAGGGCCTGATCGGCTGGAAGCAGTGGCCGGTCGCCGCCTGGCTGGGCACCGCCGGTGCGAAGAAGCGGGTCGTCGACTTCCTGCACGCGGTACGCCCGATGCAGGACTGGCTGGACCGCTACGTCGGGCCGAGCGAGCTACCCGAGCGCAGCCGCTAGTGGTGAACTTGGTCGGCACAGAGTATTCCCGATTCCTCGACTGCCTCGCGGCCGACTTCGCCCGCCTGCGGGCCGTCGTGCCGACCGACCCCACCGCGGGGGCGAGGCGAGCTTCGTCACGCTTGGCCGGACCGCAGCCGCCGGCCGGCGCGTACCACCCGCGCGACCATGGCCGGGGTGAACAGCCGCCGGGGCGGCTCCACCAGGTGCTGGACCGCGGTGAACGTGCGCCGCAGGTCCCCGTCCACCCGGGCACCCTGCTGCAGCCGCTGCGAGTACCCGTTGAGCAGGTCGATCCCGAACGGCCGGGGACCGACGGTCTCCGGGTAGACGAAGTCCGCGCCCACCGCGAACTGCCACGGCGTCTTGATGATCCGGGCCGCTTCCCGGTAGAACTCGCGCGCCAGCCGCCCGGAGTTGTCGGGCCGGCGGTCGAGCAGCCGCCCGAGCGCGACCGCCTCCATCGCGGCGCACGTCATGCCCTGTCCGTACACCGGGTTGAAGCTGCAGATCGCGTCGCCCGTCGCGAGGTACCCGCCGGGCGGCTCGCGCAGCAGCTCGAAGCGGCGGCGCCGGCTGGACGGGAACTGGAAGGCGACGACCTGCGACACCGGCTCGGACCCGATCAGCACGTCGGCGACCCCCGGGTGCGGCAGGCTCTTGGCGTACGCCCGGAAGCCGTCCGGGTCGGTGCTCGGGTGGTCGCCGTGCCAGCCGCCCAGCCCGACGAGCCAGCGGTCGCCGTCCACGGCTATCGCCAGACCGCTGCGCTTCTCCTCGGGCGGGGTGGGCATCACCAGCATGCCCACCCCGTCGGCGGGCGGCCGGGCGTCGCGGTGCAGCAGCTGGGTCGCGTACCCTACGCCGATCTTCACCTCGACTGCCGCGGGTGTCGGCAACCCGAGGGCGCCGAGCCATCGGTCCGACCGGCTGCCGCGTCCGGTGCAGTCGAGCACGAGATCGGCCGGTACCGTCTCGCCGTCGTCGAGTACCACGCCGGTGATCTGGGTACCGGCGCCGGTGAGACCGGCTACCGCCACCGGCGCGCGCAGCGTCACGGTGGGCAGGGCGGTCACGCGGCGCCGCAGGGTCAGCTCCAGCAGCGGCCGGGTGACCGAGACGATGGTCAGCCCGCTGGTTACCCGTGGCCACTGCGCGTACCGGAAGATACCCAGCCCTTCGCCCGTGTCGAACGGGATGGCTCCGGCCGCGACCAGCTCGTCGCGCAGCCCGGGGAACAGCTCCTCGAGGGCCTGCTCCCCGGCCGCCAGCAGGACATGGCCGTGGTAGCTCTGCGGTACCCCGCGCCGGGGTACCGCGGTGTCGGGAAGCTTGTCCCGGTCGAGGACGAGCACCTTCTCGAACCGGCCGGCGACCGCCGCTGCCGCGGACAGGCCCGCGATTCCGGTACCGATGACCACTGCAAGCGACCGCGCAGACATCGCCCCATTCTCCACGGCCCGGCGGACGCTACAAGTATGCCTTGACAGCAATATAACCAATAGGAAATACTCGACGGGTGGTGTTCGAGGTGCTCGCCGAGCCGAACCGGCGGCGGATCCTCGACCTGCTGCGGCAGGCCGAGCGCCCGGTCGGCGACCTCGTCCGCGAGCTGGGCCTCAGTCAGCCGGCGGTCTCCAAGCACCTGCGGGTACTGCGGGAGGCCGGCCTGGTCGACGTGCGGTCCGACGCGCAGCGCCGGCTGTACCGGGTGAACGCTGCCCCGCTACGGGCGCTCGACGACTGGCTCGCCCCGTACCGGGCGGCATGGAGCGCCCACCTCGACGACCTCGAACGGCACCTCGACACGATGCCGGACTGACGGCGATGCCGGACTGACCCCGACGGAGGCGGACATGGCTGGACAGCTGGAACAGGTCGACGGCCGGTGGCGGCTGCGCCTCGCCCGGCAGCTCGGGCATCCACCGGAGAAGGTGTGGCGGGCGCTGACCGACCCCGGGCACCTCGGCGCATGGTTCCCCACGACGATCGAGTTTCCCGCGGGAGGAGACGGCTATGCGCAGCCAAGGAATCGGCCGCCGGGCCCTGTTCGGCGGAGCGGCGATCGGTACGGCGGCCGTGGGCGCGGGCCTCGTCCGGGCCACCCCGGCGTTGGCCGCCGCGGCGGACGACACCGAGCCGGTGGGACAGGTACCGGCCGGCGGCTGGGCGGCCGCCGCCGCGGACGTCCGCGCCGAGCTCCTGCACACCTGGGACTCCTATAAGCGGCTGGCCTGGGGCCACGACCAGTTGATGCCGGTGAACGGCGGGTTCAGCGAGTTCTTCGACGACGCGCATCCGGTCGGGCTGACCATCGTCGAGGCGCTCGACACGCTCTTCTTCATGGGGCTGGACGCCGAGTTGGCCGACGGCGTCGCGTGGATCCGCGACCACCTGGACTTCCACGCGGTCGCGGTACCCGTGCAGGTCTTCGAGACCAACATCCGGATGGTCGGCGGGCTGCTGTCCGGGTACCTCGCCACCGGCGAGAAGGTACTGCTGAGCAAGGCCAAGGACATCGCCGACATCCTCATGCCGGCGTTCGAGCGCTCGCCGACCGGGGCGCCGTACCGGTTCGTCAACCCGAGCACCGGCGAGGTCAGCGGGGCGCAGAACTTCCTCGCCGAGATCGGTACCATCATCGCCGAGTTCGGCACGCTGTCCCGCCTGGTCGGCGACGACCGGTACTACCGGGCGGCCAAGAAGGCGACGCAGGCGGTCTTCGACCGGCGCTCGCCGCTGAACCTCGCGGGTACCACGCTGAACATCGAGACAGGTGCCTGGGCCGATCCGACCGCCTCGGTGCACCCGCCGGTCGACTCGTACTTCGAGTACCTGTTCGATGGCTGGGACCTGTTCCACGACCGGGACTTCAAGACCTGGTTCGATGTGCTCAACACGGCCAGCGTCGCGCACGAGGCGGTCTGGCTGCGCCCGGACGCCAGCCCGCGCGAGCACCTGTGGTTCGCCCGGGTCGACATGAACACCGGGGTGCTGGGCAGCCTGAGGCAGGTCGAGCTGACCGCCTTCTACGCGGGGCTGCTCGGCCAGGCCGGCAACCTGCGGCTCGGCGATGCGTACCTCAGCTCGTGGACCTCCCTGCTTGGCCGGTACCGGGTGCTGCCGGAGGTGGTCGACCCGCTGTCCGGTGTCGCGACCGGGAAGGGCAACGCGCTGCGCACGGAGTACGTGGACGCCGCGTTCAACCTGTGGCTGCTCACCCGCAACGACCGGTACCGGCAGCTGGCCTACGCGTACTACCTGCGGCAGAAGGCCGACTCCCGGGTACCCAACGGCTGGACGGTCATCGACGACGTGACCACCACCCCGGCCACGCACGGCGACCTGACGTCCGGCTACTGGTACTCGGAGCAGATGAAGTACTGGTACCTGATGTTCTCCGGTAGCGACCGGTTCGACTACCGCAACAACTACCTCTCGACGGAGGGCAACGTCTTGCGCGGCGTACGGCGGCCTTGATGGTCGCGGTGGGGCCGGCGCCGGCCGGCCCCACCGGTGGCTCACGTCGACGGCACCGGGAACGCGACCGGGCTGTGGTGCCCGTCCCTGTCCACCGCGCGCACCCCGAAGAACACGTTGTCCTTCGACAGGTCGATGGTCGTCGTGGTGACGTCGCCGACCGCGATCACCTGGGACCACCGCGGGTCCGTCGTCTCCCGGTAGACCACTTCGTACCCGGCGAGGTCGGCCTCGGTACCCCGGTCCCACAGCAGGGTCGTCTGGTTGGTGAGCATGCTGGTGTCGATCTTCACGTTCCGCGGTGTCGAGGGCGCCTGCGCCAGCGACCACAGCACGCAGGCGTTCACCTTGGCCACCCGGGTGATGTAGCCGAAGTCGCAGAACTCGACCAGGTCGCCGAACTGCTTGCCGTTCTCCACGCGGGTGTCCTGGTGCTCGTGCGCGAAGTCCTCGACCGGCTCGGTGAAGCGCACGCCCGGGTACCCCTGCTGCAGGTACGAGATGTGGTCGCTGCCGCGCAGGTACCGGTCCCGGCGGTAGATGACCCGGACCCGCATGTCGGTCTCCTCGTTCTGCGCGACGTCCTGCACCAACCGGGCCAGTTGCCGGGCCGGCGAGTCGCTCTCCCCGCCGACCGCCTGGCGGACCGCGGCCTGGGCTGGTGTCTCGGTCGGCGGTACCCCGTCGGCGAACAGCCGCACGATGTGCGGGTTGCGGCTGCCGTCATCGGCGGTGCTGCTGCCGATGATGTCGTTGCTGACCATGCCCTGCACGTCGACGCCGGCCGCCTTGAGCTGCTTGGCCTGGAAGGCCGACCCGTACAGGCCCTGCTCCTCACCGACTACCGCAGTGAAGATGATGGTCGCCTCGGTCGGCCGGGTGGCGAACAGCCGGGCCAGCTCCAGGGCCACGGCCACCCCGGACGCGTCGTCGTCGGCGCCGGGGGCGTCGCTGGTGAAGTTCATGACATCGGTGACCCGCGAGTCGTAGTGGCCGGAGATCACGTACGTGCGGTTGGGCGCGGACTGGCCGTGCAGCGTGGCGACGATGTTGGTGATCGTCGTCGGGGCCGGGATCCGCGGGGATACCGGCTGGACGAACGACTGCGCCTCGACCGTCATCCGGCCACCCGACGTGGCGGCGACGGCCTGGAACTGGGCGAGCAGCCAGTCGCGGGCAGCGCCGATGCCGCGTACCGGGTCGGTCTGGCTGGACAGCGTGTGCCGGGTACCGAACGCGGCGAGCCGCTGTACCGTCGCCTCGATCCGGTTCTGGTCGATCTCCCGTAGGAGCTGCCGGAGTTCGCGGTCGGGGGCCTGCGGCCGGACTGGACGGCCCGGCCCGGAGCCCGGCGGGTCGGCTGCCGCGGGTCCGGCGGCGAGCGGCGTGCTCGCGGCGACCCCGGCGGTGACGAAGGACGCGGACAGGAGAGTGCGTCGGGTGGTGGTACCGCGCAGCGCGCGGCGGTCCTCATCGATCCCCATTTATGGAATAGTGCTCGGATCGGGTCGGGCTGTCCAGCCGTGCGCACCGCCGGCCGGGGGCGCCGGCCCGGTCGGCGGTGCGAGGATGGGCCGATGCTGCTGGAGCACAACGGCCACCGGCCCGCGATCGACCCGAGCGCCTATGTCGCGCCGACCGCCACGCTGTGCGGGGACGTCCGGGTCGGGCCGGACGCCCGGATCCTGTTCGGCGCCGTCCTGACCGCCGAGGGCGGGCCGGTGCAGGTCGGCGCGGGCGCGATCGTGATGGAGAACGCCGTCCTGCGCGGTACCCGGCGTGACCCCCTTCTGCTGGGCCGCCACGTCCTGGTCGGCCCGTTCGCCTACCTGACCGGCTGCACGATCGAGGTCGACGCGTTCCTCGCGACCGGCAGCCGGGTGTTCAACGGCGCCCGGATCGGCGCGCGGGCGGAGGTACGCATCAACGCGGTCGTGCACCTGCGCACTGTGGTCCCGCCGGACGCGACGGTACCGATCGGCTGGGTCGCGGTCGGCGACCCAGCCGGACTGTTCCCGCCGGGGGGCCACGAGGGGATCTGGCGGGTGCAGAAGGAGCTGGACTTCCCGGGGTACGTGTTCGGCCTGCCCCGGCCGGCCGAAGGGGAGAGCATCATGCCCGAGGTCTCCCGGCGGTACGGGCGGGCACTGGGCCGGCACCGCGACGACCGGGTCTCAGGCGACGAGTAGCTGGTGGCTGGCGAGTTCGCGGTAGAGCGGGCTGACCTCGGTCAGCTCGTCGTGCCGGCCGACGGCGACGACCCGCCCGCCGTCCAGTACCACGATCTGGTCGGCATCGACCACAGTGGACAGTCGGTGTGCCACGATCAGCAGGGTGTGCCGGGCGGCCACGGTGTCGATGGCCTGCCGTAGCGCGGCCTCGTTGCGGGCATCGAGGTTGCTGGTGGGCTCGTCGAGCAGCAGGATCGGCGGGGCGGCGAGCAGGGTACGGGCGATGGCCAGCCGCTGGCGCTCCCCGCCGGACAGCAGTACCCCGCCCTCGCCGACCTGCGCGTCGAGGCCGAGCGGGCTGCGCCCGACGATGTCGGTCAGGTTCACCGCGGCGAGGACGGAATGCAGCTGGGCCTCCGTCGCCTCCGGTACGGTCAGCCGCAGGTTGTCCCGGATCGTACCGGCGAGCACCGGCGCCTCCTGCTCGACGTACCCGAGTTGCCGGCGCAGTTGCGTGCGGGGCAGTTCGCGCACGTCCACGCCGCCGACCCGGACCGTACCGTCGGTCACCTCGTAGAAGCGCTCGACGAGCGCGAGGACTGTGGACTTACCGGCGCCGGACGGGCCGACGAGCGCCGTGCGGCTGCCGTACGGGACGCGGAATCCGACCTCGCGCAGCACCGGTTCGCCGCCGGGGTAGGCGAAGCTCACCCGGTCGAGCTCGACCGCCGGCGCGGTCCGCAGGACGGTCGCGTCACGGTTCATGGCAGCGGCGCGGGGCCGGTCGGTCGCCTCCTCGTCGGGCAGGTCGAGCACCTCCTCCATCCGTTGCAGCGCGCCGAGGCCGGTCTGCAACTGGGTGTACGCGTGCAGGGCCTGGGCCAGCGGCATCACGAGGAAGAACAGGAACAGCACGAACGCGACCAGGTCGCCGATGGTGAGCGAGCCGGTGGCGACGCGGGTACCCCCGAGGCCGACGACGACCAGGAACGCGCCCTGCACCGCCGCCGTCGCGGCCGGCCCCACCAGCGCGCGCAGCCGCGCCACCCGCAGCCCGCTCATGAAGGCCGCGCCCGCCGCGGCGGCCACCCCTTCGGTCTCCCGCTCCTGCGCGTTGCTGGCCCGGATGGTCCGGGCGGCGGTGATCGCCCGCTCGACCGCCGCGGTCAGGTCGCCGATGCGCGCCTGGGCCTCCTTCGACGCCGGCCGGACCCGGCGGGCGAACACCAGCGAGAAACCGAGCCCGAGGCCCACGCCGACGACGGTCACCCCGAACAGCAGCGGGTCGATGACCAGCATGCCGATCGCGGCGCCGACCGCCATCACGGCGCCGGTGACGGTTTCGAAGAGCCCGGAGGTGACCACGGCGCGCAGCAGCGTGGTGTCCGCACCGACCCGGGAGAGCAGGTCGCCGGTGCGCCGCTGGTCGTACTCGGTGATCGGCAGGCGCAGCAGGTGCGCGGCGAGCCGGGTGCGCGCCGACAGGACGATGCCCTCGGCGGTGCGCGCGAGCAGGTAGTCCTGGATGCCGTCGAGCACTGCGACGGCGAGCAGCACGAGGACCAGCAACGCGACCGGGCCCCAGACCGGTACCCGGCCGACGCCGTTGAGCACCGTCCGGGTCAGCAGCGGCTGCAGCAGGGTACCGCCGGCCCGGACCAGCGACAGTACCGCGACCGCGACCAGCGCGAGCCGGTGCGCCCGCAGGTACGGCAGCAGCGAGCGGAGCCCGACGGAGCGGATCGCCATGCGCCTGAGCCTAAGGAGGCGATGCTGAGAATCCGCTCAGCATGTTGACCGTCCAGCGGACCGGGAGGCGTTCGACGGTCGCGGCGAAGCTGGTGCCGCTGTGGCAGAACCGGGTGAACGCGCGCCAGCCGGGCGGGGTGGCCAGTGCCGCGTGGAAGGCGCCCGGATGCCGGGCGAACGCGGCGAGCAGCCGCTGCCCGGCGCGCATCTCGGGGATCAGGGTACGGCGCAGCTCCGCCGCGTACCCGTCGAGCTCGCCGCTCGCCGCCGCCACACCGGCCGCCCGCCCGGAGCGCAGCGCGTAGCTGATGCCCTCGCGGGTCCACGGTTCGAGCAGCCCGGCCGCGTCGCCCGCGACGAGCACCCGGCCGCGGCGCAGCGGCGAGTCCGCGGTCCGGCAGCGGGTGAGGTGTCCGGAGTCCTCGGCCGGTTCGATGCCGGACAGGCCGAGCCGGTCGAGGAAGGCGCGCAGGTAGCCGCGGGTCCGCTCGCCCTGGCCGCGGGCGGCGATGACGCCGACGGTGAGCCGGTCGTCCTTGGGGAACACCCAGCCGTACGAGCCGGGCAGCGGTCCCCAGTCGACCAGCAGCCGGCCGCGCCACTCGCGGCGCACCGGCTCGGGTACCGGCAGCTCGACCTCCAGCCCGAGGTCGATCTGTCCACAGTGGACACCGACGTGGCGGCCGGTGACCCCGGCCGAACCGTCGGCGCCGATCACGACACCCGCGCGTACCAGCGAGCCATCGCCGAGCCGCAACGTCACCGCCGCGGCGGACTGCTCGATGCCGCGGACGGCGGTACGTTCCCGAACCGTCGCGCCCGCCTCGACGGCGGCGCGGCGCAGGACGTCGTCGAACTCCTCGCGGCGCACCATCGAGACCAGCGGCGCGGCCGCCTGGCGGGTGAAGCGCCGCCGGCCGCAGAGGGTGAACGTGGCGGCGTGCACGCGGTCCCGGGCCACCGCACCGACCGGCCCGGCCGCGCCGAGCGCCTCGACCACCGCGAGGGATGCGCCGACCAGGCCGCCGCCGCACGTCTTGTACCGCGGATGCTGCGCGCGTTCCAGCACGAGGGTACGGGCGCCGGCGCGGGCCGCGGCGTGCGCGGCCGCCAGGCCGGCCGGCCCGCCTCCCACCACGGCGACCTCCCAGGGGTCGGATTCCGGCATCCCCACAGGGTAGGCTGCCCGGACCCCCATGATCGGAGCCCCGGCCATGACCCCCCAGACAGCGCTCGGCGGCGTGCAGTTACCGCCTGATGTGGCGGCATTGGCATACCAGCGCGAGCTCGGTCAGCATTTACGGACCTATCTCCCCAAGCGTCCCGGCCTGGGAATGCTCGTGCTGCTGGTCCTGTCGACCGGCATCCCGTTCGTGGTGGCGGTACTCCTCGCGATCAACGGCGCCTGGCCGCCAGCCGGGTTCTGCCTGCTGCTCGCCGCGCTGTTCGCGGCGACCGCCCTGCGCTTCCCGACCTTCAACCGGAAGCTGGCCGCCCGGCGGGTGTACCTGTTCCAGCACGGCATCATCCACGCCGGCAAGCGCGGCCTGGCCGACTACCGCTGGGACGCGATCGCCTGGGTGATGCAGCAGATCACCGACCAGCTGCCCAACGCGGTCGCGCTGGTCCAGCAGGGCCAGACGGTGGGGTTCGGCGACCTCGGCATCAACGCCGAGGGCCTGGTCAGCACCCGGCACGGCGTGCTGCCCTGGCGGGAGCTGCAGGAGGTACAGGTGGTACAGGGGTACGTCAAGCTGCGCCGGGCCGGTAAATGGCTGCCCTGGTCGAACCAGCCGGCCGCGAAGATCCCGAACCTGTTCGTCTTCCTGACCCTCGCCGACCAGTTTCAGCGCGCCGCCCACGGACTCTGACTCCCGGGAGGGGCGGCTGCCCGGTCTAGGAGAGCGTCCGGTCGCCCGCCGGCAGGGCGAAGCAGACCCGGGTACCGCCGCCGGCGTCCCGGTCGGCCCAGATCCGCCCGCCGTGGGCGTGCACGATCTCCTCGGCGATCGCGAGGCCCAGCCCGCTGCCCTCCACCGTCCGGTTGCGCGCGGTGTCGGTCCGGTAGAAGCGGCCGAACACCCGGGTCAGCTCGTCGGGCGGGATGCCCGGCCCGCTGTCGGTGACGGTGATCCCGGCCTCGGCGCCCTCCTGCCACGCCCGCAGGCGGATCCCGCCAAGCGCCGTGTACTTGACCGCGTTGTCGACGAGGTTGCTGACCACCTGGCCGAGCCGCTCCCGATCGCCGTCCACCACGGCGGCGGTACCGGTGACCTCGATGGTCAGGCCCTTCGCGGCGGCCAGCGGGCGCAGCGTCGCGGCCGTCGACTCGGCCACGTCCCGCAGGTCCACCGGGCGCACGAACAGCTCCAGCGCGCCCTGGTCGGCCTGCGCGAGCGCGAGCAGGTTGTCCACCATCCGGCTCATCCGTTCGACCTCCTCGGCCGTGCTCGCGAGGACCTCCGCCGCGTCCGGCGCCAGGTCGCCGGCGGCCAGCGCCACGTCGAGCTCCGAACGCATGACGGCCAGCGGGGTGCGCAGGTCGTGGGAGGCGTCGGCGATCAGCCGCCGCTGCGTCTCGACCCCGGCTTCGAGCCGGTCCAGCATCGCGTTGAACGTGTCGGCCAGCCGGCCGACCTCGTCGGCGGTACCGGGGACCGGTACCCGCTCGTCCAGCCGGTCGACGCTGATCTCCCGGGCCTTGTCCGCGACCGCGGCCACCGGGCGCAGCGCGAGCCCGGCCACCCACCAGCCGGTGGCCGCGGCGACCAGCAGCGCCAGCGGGCCGCCGGTGAGCAGGATGACCACCAGCCGGTGTACCGCGGCGTCGGCCACGGCGAGCGAGGTGCCCAGGACGAGCACCCGCACCTGCCCGCCGGCCTGCACCGTCCGGGCCAGGACCCGCAGCGCCGTGGGCGATCCGGGCAGCCGGCCGGTGGCCAGCAGCGTCTGCCCACCCAGGACCTCTGCCAGCTGGGCCGGGGAGATCATCGGCTGGCGCGCGATGAGGTCGTCGGAGGCCTCGACGACCGTCCCGGTCGCGGACAGCAGCTGCGCGCCGGAGTCGCTGCTCGACAGGCCGGACAGGGCGGCGTTGCTGACCTCGGTGAACTCGCCGCCGGCGCGCACGCTCGCGGCGATCTGCGCGGACCGGCTGGCCAGCGACCGGTCGATGTCCCCGGCCAGGTCGGCGTGCATCCGCTGGACCAGGTACGCGCCGAGCACGGTCAGCACGACGACGAGCAGCGCCGTGTACGAGGCGGTCAGCCGAACCCTGATCGGCAGCCGCACCGGCTCACCCCACCCCGTACCCGACGCCGCGCGCGGTGCGGATCAGCGGCCGTTCGAACGGCCGCTCCAGCTTGCGGCGCAGGTACCCGACGTAGACGTCCACGACGTTGGACAGCCCGTCGTAGTCGTAGGCCCAGACGTTCTCCAGGATCCGCCGCCGGTTGACCACCTCGCCCGGGTGGCGCATGAGGAACTCCAGCAGCGCGAACTCCTTCGGCGACAGGTCGACCGGCCGGCCGTCGCGGGTCACCGTGCGGGCCGCCGGGTCCAGCTCGACGTCTTCGACACGCAGCCGTACCGGCCGCTCCGGGGCACCGCGCCGGACCAGCGCCCGCAACCGGGCCAGCAACTCGGCGAACGCGAACGGCTTGATCAGGTAGTCGTCCGCCCCGGCGTCCAGCCCGCGGACCCGGTCGCCGACCGTGTCCCGGGCGGTCAGCATGAGAATGGGCACCCAACGGCCCCGCGCGCGCAACGTCCGGCACACCTCCACACCGGCGAAGGTACCAGCCGGCGCCTGGTCACCGGGCCCGGTGCCGTCGCCGGAACCCGGAAGCATGACGTCGAGCAGGATCGCGTCGTAGTCGCGCTCGCATGCGTGGTACAGCGCCTCGGCCGCGGTGACCGCGACGTCGACGGCGTGCCCCTCCCGCTCCAGCCCGCGACGCAGCGCCCGAACCAGCTTGATTTCGTCGTCGACGACGAGAATGCGCACGTCAGCCTCCGTTCCTGCCTGGGCAGAGTGTGCCCCGCCCAGCATGAGACTTCGATGAGAGTTGCCGGCCCGGCGCCGGGCTTTCACGGTTCTCCCATCCTCGGGCTGGTAGACCCGGTAACCGACGCCGCTGGTACCGGGGTACCGCTGGTGCCGGCGGCGGGCCCAGCCGCGGCGCGCTTGCCGCGGTGCGTCCGCGGCTGGGCGACCTATGCAGCGCGCCGGGTGGTTACCGGGGACGCCGCGCGGGGTACCGGGACCTATCATCTGCGGTCGTACCCCGTGTCCGCCCGCGCTAGGGAAGGTCTGGAACCATCAGGTGGATGCCGCGTCCCGGACCCCCGTGGCCACCGCCGCGCTGAGGTACGGCGGGCTGGCCGGTGCGCTGCTGCTCGCGGTGGCCGGCGCGCGTTCCGGGCAGCGCTGGATCGCGCTGCCCACCTGGCTCGCCGGCACGGTCCTGCTCACCGGCGCCTGGCTGGTCCTCGGCCGGCGCCTGTCCGGTGTCGGGCTGCGCTGGCTGCTGGTGACCGGCGCGCTGTGGGCGCTGCCGGTACTGGTCAGCCTGCCGTTGGCCAGTCGCGACGTGTACGCCTACGCCTGCCAGGGCAGCCTCGTCACGCACGGGATGGACCCGTACGCGAACGGCGCGGCGAACCTGCCGTGCCCGTGGCTGTCCACGGTGCCGCGGATGTGGCGGTTCACGCCGAGCCCGTACGGGCCGCTGTGGCTGGTCATCTCCGGTGCCGCAGCGGCGAGCCGGAACATCGTGGTCGCTGTCGGGCTGTTCAAGCTCGTCGCGCTCGCCGGCATGGCGCTGGTCGGGTGGGCCGGGCACCGGCTGGCGCGGGCCCTGGGTACCGATCCCGTCCGGGCCGCCTGGCTCGGGCTGCTCAGCCCGCTGGTACTGGTACACGCGCTGTCCGGGGCGCACAACGACGCGCTGCTGGCCGGGCTGATCCTCGCGGCCGTCGCGGCTGCCGTCACGCTGCCCCCGACAGCCACCCGGCCGCTCGTCGCCGGGGCACTGCTCGGCCTCGCCGTGGCGGTGAAGGCCACCGCGCTGGTCGTGCTGCCGTTCCTGGCTCTGCTGCTCGTGGCCGACCGGCGCTGGTGGCCGGTCATCCGGGCCGCCGCGGTCGCGTCGCTCGGCATCGTCGGGGCGTACGGCGTGCTGTGGGCGCTGACCGGGTACGGGCTGGGTTGGCTGTCCGCGCTGTCCAACACCGCCCGGCTCGTCGTCGAGTGGACGTCGATCCCGACCGGGGTCGGCATGGGCGCCGCCCGGGCCCTGTCGCTGGCCGGGCAGCCGGGGCTGGCCCACCACGCGGTCGCCGCCTTCCGGCTGCTGGGGCTCGTGGCGCTCGCCGCCGTACTGGTCGGCCTGTGGTGGTGGGCGCGCGGCCGGACCCGGCCGGATCACGTGGTCGTCGCGGTGGGGCTGGCGCTGCTCGCGGTCGTCCTGCTCGCCCCGGTCGCATTTCCCTGGTACGCGCTGGCCCCGCTGGCGGTGCTCGCGTACGGGCTCACCGACGACCGCCGCCGGTACCTGGTGGGCCTGCTCGTCACCCCGGCCATGCTGCTCATCCTGCCCAGCGGCAACGGGCTCGCCACGCTGTCCAAGGCACCCGGGTACGTGATCGACGGGCTGCTGGTGCTCGGCGCGGTCGCCCTGGCGGTGCGCTACCTGCTCCGCCGCCGCAGCCGGCCGACCCGCGAACCCGAGCTGGCGGGGCAGCCGTGAACGAATCGGTGGTGGAGGAGCCGAAAACCGTCGTCGCCCACCGGACGCCGGTGGGCGGGCCCGTGCCGACGCCGACCCCGGCGGGCCGGGATCCGTACTGGTACGCGGCCGGTGTGGTGCTGCTGCTCTCGGTCGCGTTCGCGATCCGCCACCCCTGGTCGGGCGACCTCGGCATCCATCTCGCGACCGTCGACCGGCTGCGGTACGACCTCACCAACCCGGGCAACCCGCTCGTCGACGCGCCCGGGCCCAGCGCCTACTACACGCCGTACACCGTCCTGTTGGCTCTGATCGGCATGGCGACCGGCCGGTCCACGATCGTGCTGTTCGCCGCTGCCGGCCCGGTGGTGATCGCCCTGCTCCTGTACGGGCTGCGCGCGTTCGTCACGGCGCTGACCGCGCGCCGGCTGGCGCCGCTGCTGGCGCTGCTGTCCGTGCTGCTGCTGTGGGGGCCCCGGCCCCGGGTGTGGAGCGGCTTCTTCCAGCTGTGGTCGCTGCCGCTGACCGCCGCGTACCCGAGCACCCTGGCGCTCGCCCTGACGCTGGTGTTCTGGGCCTGGCTGATCCGTACCCTCGACCGGCCGCCGTCCGGGCCGCGCTACCTCGGACTCGGGCTGCTCGCCGCGGTCCTCGCGCTGACCCATCCGTTCACGTTCGCGTTCGCCGCGCTCGGCGCGGCCGCGCTGGTGATCGCGCGGATCGGTACCCTGCCGCGGGCGACATGGCGGTGGCTCGCCGCGGCCACCGCCGGATGGCTGGCGCTCGTGCTGGTCTGGCCGTACTACCCCTTCTTCGCGCTGTTCGGCGCGACCGGGCTGGACGACATCCACCGCGCCCTCTACGACCGCCCCTGGCTCTACTACGGCCTGGTTCTGGTCGCACTGCCGCCGTTGTGGCTGCGCGCCCGGCGCAGTCCGCGCGACCCGCTCGTCCTGCTGTTCCTGGCCGCTCTGGTGCTGGTCGTGGTCGGCGGGCTGACCGGGCGTTACGCGCTGGGCCGCATGGAGCCTGCCGCGATCCTGGCCGCCCAGCTCGCCCTCGCCGTCGAGCTGGCCGCGCCCGCCGCCGGCCCGGTACGCCGGGGCTGGGCGGCGCTCAGCGCCCTCGCGCTGCTGGCCGGCTTCGCCGTGCAGAGCCCGCACCTGCTCGACGCGGTACCCCGCGCGTGGGTACCCCGGCCAGTGGCGAGGTACGCCAGCAACTGGCCGGACTACTCCTGGGTCACGCCGTACATCCGCCCCGGCGACGTCGTGGTCACCGACAACTACAGCGCGATCCGGACGCTGCCCGGCTACGGTGCCCGGACGATCCCGCCCGCGTGGCCGGACCCGTTCCTGCCCGACCAGCGGCAGCGCTGGCGCGACCTCGCGCACATCCACGCCCGCCAGACCGACCCGGCCACCCGGCGGGCGCTCCTGGCCAGGTACCACGCCCGGTGGATCCTGGAGTTTCCCGGGTCGTGGTCGATCTCGGCCGGCCAGCCGCCGGTCGCCGTCGGGCCGCAGGGCCAGCGGCTGTACCGGGTGGACGCATGACCGTCCGCCTACCGTCGCCGGAGGAGCTGCCGGCGGTACTGGTGGAGCTCGCGGTACCGCACGAGGACATCGACGACGTGATCGCCCTTCGCCCGACGCCGCAGTGGTGGCCGCTGCTCGAACAGCTCACCGGCGAGCTGGTGCGGGGGATGGGTGAGGTCGACCTGCCGCCCCCGCCGGCCGAGCTGCCCGAGGAGCTCGGCGAGCTGCGCCGGTACTTCCCCGTCTACGTCCTGCTCGCGGCGCTGCCGGACGTCCGGGAGTACCACCGGCGGCACGGCATCCCCGAGCGGATCTCCCGGCTGACCCTCGCCGACCTCGGCCGGGCGATGGCGCGGCACCGGCGCCGGCACGGTACCCCCGGTCTCGACCTCGCCACCTGGCTCGCCCTGCACTTCCGCGGCACGCTGTACCAGCTCGGCCGGCTGCAGTTCCAGCGGGACCGGCTCAACGAGGTCCTCGGTCGCGCGGTCGCCGAGGCCGGCCTGCCGTGCGGCCCGGGCGACCCGGCGCTCAACATCCACATACCCCGGTTCTACGGGCCGCTGAGCCCGACCGCCTGCGACGACTCGCTCCGCCAGGCGGGCCGGTTCTTCGCGCAGCACTTCCCGCAGGAGCGGTACGCGGTGGCGACCTGCCACTCCTGGCTGCTCGACGAGCAGCTGGCCCGGTACCTGCCGGCGGAGTCGAACATCCTGCGCTTCCAGCGCCGGTTCCGGATCGCCCACGTGCCGCAGGCGCCCGACGACGAGGAGATCCTGGGGCACGTCTTCGTCCGGGTACCGGACCGGCTCGACGAGCTGCCCCACCGGACCACGCTGGACCGCGCGATGGTCGACCACCTGCGCACCGGCGGCCACTGGTACGGCGTCAGTGGCTGGCTCCCCCTCACCGTCGGGTACTGACCGCGACACGACGCAACGCCAGGTCGACCGGCGTGTTGAGATCCGTTGACAGGCATCGACGGCAAGCGGATCATCGGGCGCACATCCTCGACCGAGGAGGCGTCGATGAGCGCGATTGTTCCGGATCCAGCCGTGGCCTCGTACGGCATCGCGATGGTCGCCGGCGGCCCGCTGTCGATCACCATCGGCTGGCTGTTCGTCGGCGGCATGGTCACCTTCCTCGGCGAGGTCGCGGTGAGCGCCGCGATCGACTTCGGCGCGGCGACCACCACGCCGGTCGAGGCCGGGGAGGTGGAGGCCGGGTAGGGTTGGCCAGATGATCACGCTGGACGAGCTGGCCGCCGCGTCGTCCCACACCGGCGAGAACGCGATCGACACGGTGGTCCTCGCGATCGTCGACATGCAGGGCAGGTTGCAGGGCAAGCGGTTCGACGCGCGGCACTTCGTGGAGACCGTCGCCGCCGAGGGCAGCGAGGGCTGCAACTACCTGCTGGCCGTCGACGTGGAGATGAACACCGTCGACGGGTACGCGATGTCCAGCTGGTCCGGCGGGTACGGCGACTTCGCGATGGTGCCCGACCTCGCGACCCTGCGCCTGGCGCCGTGGCACCCCGCGACCGCGTTGCTGCTCGCCGACCTGACCTGGTTCGACGGTACCCCGGTGGCGGCCTCGCCCCGGCAGATCCTGCGCCGGCAGCTCGACCGGCTGGCCGCCCGGAACCTGCGCGCCTTCGCCGGCACGGAGCTGGAGTTCATCGTGTACCGGGACTCATACGAGGAGGCCTGGAACCGCGGGTACCGCGACCTCACGCCGGTCAACCAGTACAACGTGGACTACTCGCTGCTGGGCACCGCCCGGGTCGAACCGCTGCTGCGGCGCATCCGGCGGGAGATGGCCCGGGCCGGGCTGCGCCCGGAGAGCGCCAAGGGGGAGTGCAACTTCGGCCAGCACGAGATCGCCTTCCGCTACGACGAGGCGCTGGCCTGCGCCGACCACCACGTCATCTACAAGAACGGCGCCAAGGAGATCGCGGCGCAGGAGGGCCTGGCGCTGACCTTCATGGCCAAGCCGAACCAGCGCGAGGGCAACTCCTGCCACATCCACTTCTCGTTGCGGGCGCGCGACACCGGCCGGGCGGTGTTCGCCGCTCCTGCCACACCAAGCGGGCACGACATGTCGGCGGTGATGCGCCATTCTCTGGCCGGGATGCTCGCGACGATGCGCGAGTTCACCCTGCTGTACGCGCCGAACGTGAACTCGTACAAGCGATTCCAGCCGGGGTCGTTCGCGCCGACCGCGGTGCGCTGGGGTAGCGACAACCGCACCTGCGCGTTGCGGGTCGTCGGGCACACCCCGACCGGGCTGCGGTTCGAGAACCGGGTACCCGGCGGCGACGTCAACCCGTACCTGGC
>WNGM01000718.1_pt1 | contig 50352 bp, 58 predicted proteins | sample 5400571 | NCBI WGS metagenome assembly WNGM01 (sample SAMN13153378, study PRJNA577476) | soil metagenome | isolation source: 100 cm soil or saprolite under Garry oak tree replicate 2 | place: USA:California | collected 2016-06-15 | reverse complement strand
CCTGGGACGTGATCCGGGGCTTGCCGTTCACGCGGGCGGACTCCACCAGGTAGTAGTACGTCGCCTGGCCGCGCTTCTTCCCCACGATCGACGCCATATATGGGTAATACACTAAGACCGCACCGGAAGCCAGCAGCAAACACGCTATTCCCCAGCACAGGACGCAGATACCCGCAGCCTCAGGGCATCAAGATCAACTTATCCCGGAAACTCGGGCTAGGACCCTGGGTCGCTGGGAGATCGGCGGTTGTGCTGAGTTTGGTGGCAGGCGTTTTCGGGAGTGATTCGGGTGCGGTCAGGCCGCGCGCCGGAGGCTGGCGGCGGCTGTGAGGCTGCCGGTATGTCGGTCGGTGATGGTGAGGGCGCGGCGGACGCCGGCGGGCGCAGCGATGTGCTGGCCGGCCATCAGGGGGTAGAGGACGAGACCTCCCGCACCATCGTGCTCGATGACCCGCGCCGCGCCCGGACCGTCTTCGAGCAGCTGCTGGCCGGAAACCTGCACCCGGGCCGCCCCGGGCACACCGAGGTCATCTTCGGCCGCAAGGTCACCTCAGCGACTCCCGGCAGCTTCTCCGCCCGCGTGCTGAACCGGCCGGACCAGGTCACGGTGAACTTCTCGTTCAAGCACTCCCGGATCAAGATCTACCTGAAGACCGCGCCCTGCGGGCCGAGACGACCTGCAATGACCCGGCTGACCTCGGCTGCAAGCGCGACCGCACAGCCTGCCCTCACAACGGACGGCAGGAGGGCCCCGGCCCCGCGGCGTAGTAGCAGGTCACCCGCCGCTCGGCGCGGTAATAGCAGAACCAAGGGGCACCGCCCGGCATGTCCTTCCGCGTGGCGTCCCAGGCCCACCGGAACTCCTGCGCCACCCCGATGGCCACCACGCCGGGCCGGCCGGCCCGCTCGGCCGCGTCCAGGTACGGGCGGATCACGTCGATCTTCCGGTCGCCCTTGGCGAACCGGATCCACGGGATGGCGTTGGCGTCGGCGTACCGGGCCATCGCCTGCCGGAACGCGGCCCCGTTCTTGCCCAGCGCCGCCGGGGAGGGGATCGGGAACCCGCGGTGATGCAAGAACCCCGCCACCTGCCCGCTGGTCTGCAGGCCCGGCACGTACCCGTTGATCCGGTCCAGGCACTGGATATCCAGCACCGCGTGCCCGTCCAGGATGTCTGTCAGCGTCACCGGCCGCGTCGCCACCGCCACCACCTCCGGCAGCAGCCTGCCGCCGGCACCAGCCTCGCGGGACCGCATCAGCCAAAGACCAGCGGCGCATCGCGGCGAAGCCGCGAGTCCCTGAGGCCAGGCTCGGACCGCCCTATCCTGCCGTCACCTCCGACCGCGTGCACCGTTGCGCCACGCCCAGCCACGCGACTCGGCGGTCCGAGGCTGGCCTCATTAGGATGCTGTAGAGCGGTGCCAGGAACGACGGCGCGAGCCGGTATCGCGGGAGGATCTGCTGCGGGACTCAGCGCAGGCACGGCTGCTGGCCAGGCTGGAGACCATGCCAGGCGCCGCCACGACAGCCGTGAGAGACAGCATCTCGTCTCACATATTAATTGCATAGTAACCACGCCGCTGCAATTCTTTGCAGACCGAAGTTTTGCCGGTGCCGGAAACGCCTTCAATCAGATAATTTCCAATGCCTTTGACAGCGTTTTTGTCCTTGAGGTCGACCTTGACACATTGAACCGGCGGCTTGACAAGCGACCGGAAAATGAGTGGGGCGGAAAACAAACGGAACGGGAACTCATTGCGCGATTGCATCAAACGGAAGAAGACATTCCGAAATACGGTATTATAATCGACGGTACCGCACCGATCACGCGCGTCGTTGACGAGATCGTCCGTCAAAGCGAAGCAAATAGAACAGTTTGAATTTAGGCGAACAAAATCTCGTTCTGAACCCGGAAAAGCTCAAGCGCGAGTAGGAGATCGAGTCCGCCTCCCCGCCCTCACAATCAGGCAGTGAGCCCTCTATGCGTAGGTCCCAGCAGTCGCGTTAGGTGGGACCCGCCGATGTGTTGCCAATACTGCTGCCAACGCAGCGGACGGGAGCGGTCGACATGCAACAGCTACGGAACTGCAGCAGAGGTGACCGGCGTGAGCAGAGCAACCAGGACTTGCGCGAGCCGCTCGATACGCGGACGCCGACCGGGACGGCTGCCCCGACGTCGAGGTATTCGCCGGGGGCGCGCCGCGCATCCCGGCTACCCGACACGCTCTATGTCGACAGCCTCATCGGCCCCGACACCGTCACCACCCTGCCCGAGGCCGCCATCGCCGCCCGGCGCTCAGTTCTTCCGTAGTCCCGCACCACCATCCACGGCGGAGTTATGATGAACCAGTCTTCATGAAGCCTGGTTCACGAGGAGACGCGGATGACGGAGATCGAGGTCCACGGCCTGACGAAGACATTCGGCCGGGTGGCCGCGGTGAGGGACGTGTCCTTCACCGCCCGGGCGGGGCAGGTCACCAGCTTCCTCGGGCCGAACGGATCGGGGAAGACAACTACCTTGCGCATGGTGCTCGGCCTGGTCCGGCCGAGCGCTGGCGAGGCGCTGATCGGCGGCGTTCCTTACGCCGGCCTGGCCCGGCCACGCCGGTCGGTCGGTGCGGTGCTGGAGGCAACCGGCTTCCACCCCGGCCGCCGGGCCCGTGAGCACCTGCGCGTTATTGCGGCCGCGGGCGGCGTGCCCGATCGCCGCGTGGATGAGGTTCTCGGCCAGGTTGGCCTGGCGTCATCCGCAAGCCGACGGATGCGCGAGTTCTCCCTGGGAATGCGGCAACGGCTCGGCCTTGCCGCGGCCCTGCTGGCCGATCCCGACGTCCTCGTCCTCGATGAGCCGGCGAACGGCCTCGACCCGGCCGGCATCGCCTGGCTCCGCGGCCTGCTGCGCGGCCTGGCCGGCGAGGGCCGCACCATCGTCGTCGCGAGCCACCTCCTCAGCGAGATTGCCCAGAGTGCCGATCACGTGCTGATCATCAGCGCGGGACAGCTCCGGTTCGCCGGACCGCTGGAAGAGATCGGCGACACCAACGACGCGCTGGAGTCAGCGTTCCTGAAATTGACCGCCGCGCCGGGCTGACCGGCCAGGCGGCCCGCCCGCACTCGCATGGCCGCAGCGGGCCGGCGGCAATTACCGCTCTCGCGAAGGAGACCGCTCGTGCTGCCCTTGATTCGCAGCGAGTTCCGCAAGCTCACAAGCCTCCGCAGCCCGTGGCTGCTGCTCGCCGCCGGGCCGCTGATCGTAGCGGCCGGCATCACCGGCCTGGTCGAGTCTGGCGGCAACGTGCACGATCCGGCCACCCAGCGCACAGCGCTCGCGCACATCGGTCTGGCCGCGATCCTCACGCTCATCTTCGGCATCCTCGCCGTCGCTGGCGAGTACCGGCACGGCACCATCACCGACACCTTCCTCAGCTCCCCCGAGCGCGGCCGGGTGATCACCGCCAAGCTGGCCGTCTACGCCCTGGTCGGTGCCGTGGCCGGGCTCGTCTCAGCCGTGGTCGCGGTCGCCGTCACCGCCGCCTGGTGGGCGGCTAAGGGCAGCACGTTCGAGCTCTCGACCGGCGACACCTGGCGCATCGTGGCCGGTGGTGTTGCCGTCAACCTCGCATTCGCCGCCATCGGCGTCGGCCTTGGCGCACTCGTCCGCAACGTCGTCGCCGCCGTGGCCGCCGCTCTGGCCTGGATAGCGCTGATCGAGGGAATCGCCGGGCAGCTTCTGGGATCAGGCCTCGCGCGGTGGATGCCCTTCTCCGCCAGCGAGGCGCTCGGCGGCACGAGCATGCTCGGTTCGGCGCGGCTGCTGCCGCAATGGGGCGGCGCCCTCGTGCTGCTCGGGTACGCCGCCGCCTTCGCCGTTGCCGCCGCCGTCACCACACTCAACCGCGATGTCACCTAGGAAACCCGCCGTCCTGCGCAACAGCGACGGCCCGAACCTGCGCGACTACCTGATCGCCACCGCCGCGCGGCTCATCGATCAGCGGGGCAGCGCCGGGCTCGCCGTCCGCGACATCGCCCGCGAGGCCCAGGTCGCCGACGGCGTCCTCTACAACTACTTCGAGGATAAGGACGACCTGCTCGCCCATGCCCTGCTCGTGCACGTCGGCACAGTCATGGCCAGCGCGCCGCAGATGCCGTCGGCCGGGACCGGCACCGTGCAGGGGAACCTCCGGCTGTTTGTCGACAGCGGCCTCGCCGTGCTCGAGCGGGTGGTACCTGCCTTCGCCGGGTTGCTGTCACAACCCGGCGTCCTCAGCCGCTTCCACGCGATGGTCGGCGGCGACGCGGCCTTCGGCGCCGCAGCGGGCGACAGCGGAAATGTGGACCAGCAGGCCGGCCAGGGCACCGGCCCGCGCGACGCAGGCCCGCGCGACGCAGGCCCGCGCGGACTCCCGGAAACCCTGACCTCCTACCTGCGCGCCGAACAGCAACTCGGCCGCATCGACCCAGCCGCCGACATCGACGCCGCCTCCATGCTGATCATCGGTGCGATCCACGGCCAGGTCCTCCCGCGGGTCCTGTTCAACCCGCCCGGCAGCCCGCCCACTACTCCGCCCGGGCTCGCAAGACAGCTGGCGGAGACGATCCTCAACGGCATTGCACCGGGAGCACGGCACCCGTAGACGCTACCCAGCCCGCCCTCGGCGCGGCTTACGCACTCGCGTCCCCAGCTGCCGCAGCATGGTTCAGCAGCCGTCTAACTCGGCTCGTGCCCGTGGCTAGGCACGGGCTAGGCACGGGAGCACCTCGCCGGCGAGGTGCCGATCACACGCGCGAGCTCCCGGCAGTCATGTCTTCGTCGACGGCTCCTGTCATGTCAGACCGCGGCCGTCGACCGATCCCCGCTGGTCAGGGCTTCCCGGCGCCCGGCGCGGGCGCCGGGAACGCCACGACCCGCCCGCTGGGCTGCGCCGACTCGGGTCCGCCGAAGTTCTGGCCGACGACGAACAGGTGCGGGTCCTGGCCCCGGCTGAGCGCGCAGGCGAAGGCGCCCCGGTCCAGGTTGACCGTGGCGAGCACCTCGCCGCCCTCGCGCACCCGCACGCAGTGCTGGTTGCCCACGTCGGCGTACCAGACAGCGCCCTCGGCATCGATGCAGATCCCGTCTGGGTGATCGCCGGGGGTCTCCGCCCATACCCGGCGGTTGCCGAGGCCGCCGTCCGCGCCGATGTCGTATGCCGCGAGCCGGTTGGCGTACGACTCGGCGACGATCAGCGTTCCGCCGTCCGGGGTGATCGCCATCCCGTTCGGGAACGCGAGGTCGCCGGCGACCTGACGGACACTGCCGTCTGGCGTGGCGAGCACGACGAGGCCCGGCGCGAACTCGCCGCCGGGGAAGTCGAAGCCGATGGTATTGACGTAGGCGTTGCCCCGATCATCGACCACGATGTCATTCCACGGCTTGGTCGAGACTCCGGACAGGTCAGCATGGGTGACCAGCGACCCGTCCGGCTCCCGGCGCAGCAGCCGCCGCTGCGCTGAGTCAACCACCAGCAGCCGCCCGTCCGGGAGGAAGTCGATGCACATCGGGAATGATGCGACGGTCACCACCACCTCGTGGCTGCCGTCGATGCCGAGCGCGATCACCTGGTTCGCGCCCCAGTCAGAGAACCAAAGTCGTCCGTCGTGCCAGCGCGGTGACTCGCCGAAAACGACTCCTTCCATCAGGACTTCAGCTGCGCCCACCCTTGGGTCTCCTTCTCGCCGATGGCCTGGTCAGGCAGACCGCGCCGGGCTCCGGAACTCATCGCACACCGCCGGCTCTGCCGAGGCCGCCTCCTGAGTATGCTCCTCCGCCGCCACCCTGGCCGGCTCGGCCGAACACCCGGCTCGCTAGCGGCGCGGGCCAACTACACGGCCCGACTGGCCATCGAGGCGCTCGCGGCCAGAGAAGCACTCGAAGCCCGGCACGACGAGGATCGCCAAGCACGTACGGCGTACCGGGCATGCACAGGTCACGTGCCCGGCGGCACATCTCGTAGCAGTATCTAGGTCATGACACAGAGCCCGGACACGCCTAAGAACACGGAGATCATGAGAAGACTAAACGCAGACAGCCAATGGCTGGCAGACCAGGGCATCCGGATGTCCCAGTGGGGACCAGACCCGGCCTCGGGCAAGGTACGCGTCTATCTCGCCCATTACAGCGAGGAGGCGCGGCAGGTACTCACCGACCGGTACGGCGAGGACATCGTGGTCGAAGCTGAGTCACGCCAATGGCGCGCCGGCTAGGCGGCCAGCCGGTGGACCGCCGTAGCTCGTGCCTGCCGCGTGCACTCCACGTGCGACAGCACGCGGAGATTGGCGGGACATGCACGGTGAGCCACGGTGGACCGTCAGGGAGAAGTCGCTCATGGCACAGAGAACAGTTGTTCCTGGTCAGAGCGGTCGCGGAACAAGTTACGGGGGTGGTCAGGGGCGGGGTCGGCCCGCCGACCTTCCGCCCACCGCGTTCCGTTCCAGCCGAGGATTTGGGACGAACCCGACGCTACGCGATCATCCAGGCCCGGCCGCCAGGCGCCGCCGTGAGGCCGAGATTGCCGTAAAGGTTCCCTGGATACCGGGAGATCGGCTGTTCCGCAATCCGTGCCCGGTCCAGTGCAGCAAGTGCTCGGTCGTGCCCGATGGCTCTTGCCCTGGCGCCCAGGCGTTGCTCGCCGACGACGCTGCGACGAACGAGGCCGCCAGGCCAGGCAGATGGGAGCTGAGCGCGAGACCAGGCGTGCCCGTTCCAATGTTCGATCAGCGGGGCCCGGGCGCGATCTTCCATGACTGGCTGGCCGCAGGGAAGGCCGCACCGGCGCCCAAGCTGACGAGGCTCGAGGCAGCGAGCGCGCCCAGCGTCGCTAGCAAGCCGACCGAGACAGCGCGGTGCCGCCGGCGCCATTGCCTGGTGCGCGAGGCGGCCATGGAACCTCCGGATCAGGACTCAGAACTGACATAAGCCGATGTATCATTATGCCATTACATATCCTCTTACATATCCTCTGCGCCCGCGCCATCGCCAGTGACTGGGCCAGCGCAGGACCAGGAGGAGTACCACATCGGCGATGGCGGCCAGCCTCACCCCAGCCCGGGTGCTAGCACCATGTTCGGGGCAGCGCCGCACTCGTAGCGTTTCGTAACCTAACCCCGGACGAGGAGCAAGCAACAGATGATATGTAACGAGCCTGCCACCGCCGGTCACGAGAAAGTCTCGGCCATTCCATTCACCGGGTTGCGCGGCGTCGCCTTCCGCGGCTACCGGTGGCTGCTGCTGGGTTCCTGCTGCTCGGGGTTGTCCAGATCTTCCTGGCAGGCCTGGGTGTATTCAGCCTCCAGGACCAGACCCTGGCCGGAGCCGGGGGCGATACGGCCTTCGCGCCGCACCGGTCTGTCGGTTTCGCGCTGGCCGGCATCGCGCTGCTCATCCTGGTGCTGGCGCTGATCGCCCGGCCGGGCGCCCACGCGATTACCGGGTCGGCGGTGCTGGTGGTGCTGACGTCGCTGGTGCAGAGCCTGCTCGCGGGGCTCGGCGACGACCACGCGCTCTACGGCGGCCTGCACGCCTTCGACGGGCTGCTCATCCTGGGCATCGCGGGCTACCTCTCCGTCGGGGCACGGCGGCGCGAGTCATAGGCGCCGGTGTACCGGTGACAGGTTCAACAGGTCCAACAGGTTCAACAGGTCCAAGGGTGGCCACGGCGGTCGGCTGGGCATTTGTCGCCGTAATGTCGCTGGCCGGGCGGCGGTCCCGACCGTCGTGGCGTGGAGCGACCTCGCGACGAGCGACGCGGTTGCGAACCTGAGCTTTGCGCCCGCCCCTGTCTTGTACGCCACCCTCGGCACGCTGGTCGTCCGGCGCGCGGGTAACGCCATCGGCTGGATGATGCTCGGCCTAGGCTGCTGCCTGGCCATCATGGCGCTCGCCTCCGTCACAGGTACTCTCCGACTTCGCGCAGGACATGGCGGGGCAGCTCGACTTCGATATGGCACTCGACCGGATGGCGTCGATTCTGGCCGCCGCGACCGGCGCGGTCCGGGTCGAGGTCTGGATCCGGGTCGGGCAGAGCTGCGCCCGCATGCGACCTGGCCACGCGGGTCAACCCCGCCGGCGGCCATCCCGCTGATCCAAGGCATCGAGCCTGCGGCGTTCGAGCTGGCCACCCGTGCCGTCGCGGTCCGTCACGGGGATGAGCTGCTCGGCGCGCTCACCGTCCAGAAGCCGAAGAACGAGCCGGTGTCCGCGGCGGAAGACAAGCTGCTGACCCAACTGGCATCCCAGGCGGGCCTGGTCCTCCGCAACGTGCGGCTCAACGCCGAGCTGCAGGCCACGATCGGCGACCTGAGGGCGCCGCGCCGCCGGCTGGTGCGGGCACAGGATGAGGAGCGGCAGCGGATCGAGCGGAACCTGCACGACAGAGCCCAGCAGCACCTCGTCGCGCTCATCGTTCAGCTCAGCCTGCTGGAGGACTCCGCCGGGGACTCCGACGGGGTCAAGCAGATGACATGTCAGCTGCGGAACGGGCTCCGCGCGGCGCTCGATGACCTGCGGGCCCTGGCCAGTGGGATCCACCCGCCGCTGCTGGCCGGCCAGGGCCTGGGACCAGCGCTGTGAGCGCAGGCCGACCGGGCTCCGCTTCCAGTCCTGATCGAGGCCGACGACATCGGGCGCTACCCGCGGGACGTCGAGGCCGCCGTGTATTTCTGCACCCTCGAGGCCCTGCAAAACGTCGCCAGGTACGCGCAAGCCTCCCGGGCGACCGTAGCGTTGTCATGTCCGGGCAGCCAGCCTGAGTTCGCCGTCACTGATGACGGGGTCGGCTTCGACGCCGTGAACGCCAGGCATGGCACTGGCCTGCAGGGTATGGTCGACCGGCTAGCCGCGGCTGGAGGTATGCTCCGCATCAACTCCGCGCCCGGGCTCGGTACAACCGTCAGCGGCAGGCTGCCGGTATCGGAGCCAGCCGGGACCACGTGCTAGTCATATGCCACCCAGGTGCTCCTGCCGATGCCTGCCGGCACGTGCCGGCATGAACCACGGGCAGGTCGTCTGGCTGTCCCGTCTCACCTGACGCGGCGCAGTCTCATTGGGCCGACGGCTGCGGTCATCTCGATTGATCGGGCCCGGCCGGACCGGCATCCTTGCCTGCATGCCCGTTCCTCTCGTTCGTGCTGACCGGCTCTTTGACGGTGTTCCCTATGCTTACGCCTCGGTCGCTCCGCCTGGTGCCCTGGTCTTCACCGCTGGCGCGTGCCCGCTCGATGAGACCGGGCTGATCGTCGGCGCTGGTGACGTCCGGCATCAGGCCCGGCAGGCGGTAGCGAATCTGGCCGAGGCGCTGGCGGCCGCGGGCGCGGGCCTGGATGACGTGCTGAAGACGACGGTCTATGTTGCATCCGGCGATCGCGGCGACCTGGTGGCCGCCTGGGAGGTCGTCCGGGCGGCGTTCGCCGATCATGACGCGCCGAGCACGCTGCTTGGTGTTGCCGTCCTCGGGTATGCCGGCCAGCTCGTCGAGGTCGAGGCGGTCGCGGCGGCGCCCCGCTCTGGCTCTGTGCAGTGATCTTCCAGGTGGCCTGGCGCAAACAGCCCGGCCGGCTCGCTCTGCTGGGTGTTTTCTTCGAGGATGGTCAAGGCCTGCGTGAGCGTGCCCGGTGCCTGAACGCGGTCGCGAGGCCGGAGTGGTTCACAGTGACATCATGGACCGATGCGCGGACGTTCCAAGACTGACTGGTGGGGCGTGGTGCTCGAAGCGCCAGATGCACACGCCCTGGCCGACTTCTACTCCAGCCTCCTCGGGTGGCCGATATCGAAGCAAGATCCAGGTGGTACTGCGATACAAGTGCCTGGCCCATCGTCCTACCTGAGCTTCGACAACGCGCCGGACTACGCACCTCCGGTCTGGCCCGCCACCCCAGGCCACCAGCGGATGATGATGCACATCGACATCGACATCGACATCGCCGTCGACGACCTGGCAGCGGCTGTCGCCAACGCCGCCCGGCTCGGTGAGACTCTGGCCGATTTTCAGCCCCAGGAAGACGTGCGCGTGCTCCTCGATCCCGCAGGTCATCCGTTCTGCCGGCGTAGCGCACCCCTTACATCAGCAGCCGTCATACGGGGCCCACGGCGATGTGCCGTACTGCGCGCACAGGCGGTCGAACGCTGCCTTCTGCTTGGCCACCGATGCCTCGCCGGCCGTGCCGGGGTAGCCGAGGGACGCCCACGTCGCCGGCAGGATCCCGAACATGCCAGCCGATGAGGCGGTCGGGTTGTCGCCGCTCTCGCGCCACGCCACGCACTGCTCGAAGGCCGACATGCCGGAGAGCGGCGAGGAGGACGACGGAGCGGCCGGCTGGGCCGCCGGGGAGGACGCAGGCTCGGCATGTGCTCGGTGGCCGGCCTCGGCGCGTGCTCGGTGGCCGGCCTTGGCCTGCGCGCCATCGTGGGCCCCGTCCCGGCCCGAGGATGCCGTCTGCGCCTTGCCGACCTGCTTGTGAGTGCTGCCGTGCGCCGCGTGCCTGGCCTGGACGGCCGTCCAGCTCGACACCGTGACGCCGGCGACGGCGGCCGGCACAAGTGCTGCTACTGCGATCTTTTTGATCTTCATGGGAGGGTAACCCTGCCTTGTCCGCCCTCAGCGCTTCGCGGATGCCGCGACTAGCAGTTGTCGGGCGTGACGTCGCCGCCATGACCATGGGCTGGCTCACTGGTCGTCATGGCTCAGATCTGAGGGGGTGTGAGCGCCGCCTCATACAACTCCCGCGGCGCGAGCGGTGCTTCCGGTGAGCGGCCGACTATGACGCATATCACTGCCTCAGCTCGTGCTCGTTCCTGATTCTGAACGAATCACATGCACCTGGGCTCGGCTGAGGAGCTAGCTTCGGTACAGACCCAGCACCAGCGGGAGTGCACGATGCCGCTCACAAGATCGCGCTATGACGGGCACGCCGAATGTACGACAACTGGAACAAGCCGAACGCCGAGCGCAACGCCGCCGATGTGCTACATCTGCTCGGATCCGGCGACGGCCTGTGCCTCGACCTCGGCTGCGGCAGCGGGCATTACTTCGACCTTCTCGCTGCCACCGGTCGGACGTGGCCGGGCTAGACCAGTCAGCTGACCAGTTGCGCATCGCTCAAGGCCGGTCCCGCAAGATCGTGCAGGCAGACGCGGCAGCCTTGCCTTTCACCGGCTGCACCTTCCCGACCGTGGCCGTGATGTGGATCTCAACTGATGTCGATGACTTCGCAGCCGTGCTGGCGGAGGCTGCGCGGGTCCTTACACCGGGAGGGCTACTCGTATTCCACGGGGCCCATCCCTGCTTCAACGGGCCTCACACGCAATGGATGGAAGACGGCGGCATTCTCGCGCACCCCACCTACCGCCAAGCCGGATGGCATCAAGAGGCACCATGGTGGGGCGCCTACATCCGCCGGCGAGTCGGAATGCGCTATCACCCGCTAGCTGATCTGCTCAACGCGTTCATCAGCACGCGGCTGGTAATCGAGCATGTGGCCGAGCTGGGTGATCGGCCAGTCCCGGTCATCCTCGCCATCTGCGCCCGTAAGTCAGCGGTAACGGAAGCAGCGCCGAGCCAAGCCAAACCGTGAGGCTGTCCCCGGAGCACGCCCCTACGCCCGCGGCGGCAGACTGATGGCCTACGACCCGGCAACCCGGCCGTGGCGCTCACGACACCGAGGCGAGGTGCAGGTAGACGACGCCATTGTCATAGAGCTCCCCGTTCGTGCGCGTCCACTTGGTGGGCTGCAGGCCCTCCTCAAACAGACGTGGGCCCGCCGAGCGGGTAATCGGGTACACGAACAGGTGAAGCTCATCGACTAGCTCGTCGGCGAGAAGTGCGCTGACCAAGGTCCCGCTGCCGCTCACGTACAGTCCCTTGGATGCTTCGTCCTTGAGGCGCTGAATCCTCCCGGCGTCGTACGCCCCAACGATCTCCGAGTTCGTCCACGACGGCGTCTTGAGCGTCGACGACACGACGTACTTCATGGTGTCGTTCATGAAGGGCGCGCCGGGGTCATCTTCAACCGTGCGGGTAGACCAGGCTGGCTCGAACATCTCATAGGTCTTCCGGCCCAGCAAGATGCGATCGCAACTCCCCATGCACCTTGCGATCGCTTGTCCCATCTTTGGGTCGAATCCGTACTCAAAGGTCCAGCTCGGATTGTCGATCACGCCATCTAGGCTGATGAACTCATGTACTCGGATCGCTGCCATCTGTTTCTCCCTGCCTGACTGGGCTTCTCGGTCTGAAGACGGCGACCAGGCTGCTCGGCGAGGTGATCTGTTGACATGCTCGTTACCATCCGCTTGAACGGCTCGCTCTTGAGGCGGCGGCTGGCGCGCGGGGCGGGTGCCTTTATCGCGGTGCGGCCAGTTCCCTGCGCGGCCTGCCGGTTCCAGGTTCGCCAGTGCAGGCTCGTGACAGGCTCGCCGTACCGGCCGCCGAGGGTCACTGGCCGTACAGACCCGTAGTACGCGTTGCGCTCGTGGTTTCCGTGCCACCAGTTGAACGCGACAACCGACGTATGTTGCGCCGGCACTGCCGACGCGGACGCAACTGCGGTTGCAGCCAGGCCCCCGCAAAGCGCGAACACGGCGGTCGCCATGGCTGTAAGTGTCATCATCTGGTCCCCTGATTACTGCCTAGTCCGAGCGGGCGGCGGCCAGTAGGGCCAGAGGTCACTATCCGCTGCATAGAACACGGACAATAAGGACGTGACCTGCCGGCCGACCGGCGAGGAGCCGGTCCTGGATGCAGAGATGGGCAGGTTCGCCCAGGGCGGTGTCTGGGATGCTGATGATATGAGCGTGATTGACGACGTGCTCTCCACCCGGACGACTGCTCGCTACCCTTCGACCGCGGCGTTCCTTGACGAGCCGCGGATCTCTGCCGGGCTTGTCAGGAATGCGCTGCCAGGAACTCGTCGCTGATCGCGCCGCGGTTCGCGGCGAGCCATCGGACTTGAGCCAGCGTCCCCGTTTCGGCTCGTCCTGCCCGTACTCGCTTGGCAATCATCTGGAGGCCGCGGCCCCGGATGTAGAGGGAAATCACGCAGGCCTCGTCGGCTGAGGCCGGCACGGTGCTGGCGTAACCGCGCAGGAACCGCCCGACTCTCGGCAGGTCCAGATGATCGGCGTCCTGGCGGGGACGGCCGCTGCGCCACAGGCCGTAGCCGACATCGGCCAGCGGTGTTTCCGCGTGGGCGAGAGCGAAGTCGATCACTCCGACAGCCCTGGGCGGCATGCCGTCCGCGATGACGTTGTGATTGAAGGCGCCGTGGATGACCAGGCGAGGCCGCCGTCGGTGACCCGTGTCTTCGAGGTCACCGGCGAGCTGGTCGGCGAGCTGGCGGATGATGGCCGCCTGCCGTGGACGAACGGAGGCCGCTTCGAGCTGCCGGGAGAGCAAAATACCGGGCACCTCGGCGAGCGGCAGAGCGCTTGGGCGCTGGCCGGCCGCCCCGATCTGGGTGGCGGCGGCGTGGTAGCGGGCAAGCAGAGCGCCTATCTCCTCCATCGGCGGCTCGCGAGCCCAGCCCACCGCCCAGCCGGGCAGGAACGAGACGACCTCCCAGAACAAGCCGAGTGCCGTCGCCCACGATTTCCCGTCGAAGGCGGGAAGCGGCCTGCGCGACGGGAAGCCAGTCCCGGCGAGCCTGGTCATGAAGGCATGAAGCCACGTCACGTCCGCCATGAGCCGGGCAAGAGACATGCTGTCCTGCCGGACCGGCACCTGCCGCAGAACTCCAGGTGTACCTTGCCAGTCGACCAGCCAGGTGCGGCCTTCCCCCGGCCGGATCACTCCTGGCAGAACCTTGAGGGCGCCGTCACGCAGGATCCGGCCCGGCGGCCGGTCATTGTCCACGTCAGGATTATCGACCCGCGGCGCCGTGGCGCACTTCAGACTTTTCAGGTCACACTTCTCACGCGCGCTATGAAACGGCCCGGTCGTAGAAGCTTTGGGCACGCCGAAGCGATTCAGGCACCGGAAGCAAGCACACCAGGCGTATCATTTCCGCAATCAGGGCTCAGGAGTGGACTTCAGTCCCAGCCGGCAAGAAGAATCTTCGCCAATTTCTCGGTATCTCAAAGTGGCCGACTGGGCACTACACGTAGTCACAACTCCAAGCCAAAAAGTCACATTCAGTGAGGTAGGGACATGAGAAGACTGACGCTCGGAGGCCGCCAGGGAATGCCGGAGTCGGCTGCGCAGTGGATCAAGAGCTCGCTGAGTTTCTCCAACAGCAACTGCGTGGAGGTAGCGAGCCTGGCTGCCGGCGAGATCGGCGTTCGCGACAGCAAGGACCCCGCGGGCCCGGTTCTCCGGTTCACCACGGGCGAATGGGACGCGTTTCTCGGAGGGGCACGAAACGGAGAATTTGACAGCTTCACCAAGATATGACGGCGACGGGCAATGCGCCGCAGCGTCCTAGCCGGGCTATGCGCCGCGGAGACTTAGACGGTGTCTTAGTCAGCACTACATCGATCAGAGCTCGGGCGAAGGCCCCTCCGTGGCACGGAGGGGCCTTCGTCGTTGCGGCACCGGGCCCGAGCGATCCGCAGGGCAGCTACGGTGACCGGCGTGCCCGGACCGCCAGGACGACGTGGGCCGCGCCCGGGTATCTGTCGACCACGAGGCCCGCGCCCATCAGATGGCGGGCGTAGCGGCTCTCGAGCGCCTGATGCACGACCACCAGGAGCCGCCCGCGCCTGGCGCGCTGAACAAGGCCTGCCATGAGCGCCCCGCCGCTCGCCGCGTCGATGTGGGTCGGCATGTTGCAGACGGTCAGCAGCGTCGGCGGTACGTCCAGCGGGTCCGGCGTGCACGTGACCTTCAGGTCGGCGGCATAGCGCCGCGCGTTGGTCTCGGCGAGCCACAGCGCGACCGAGTCGACGTCCGTCGCCACAGCGCTCCGGGCCTTTTCGTTGACCAAAAGGCTTATCGCCAGCGCACCGTACCCGATGCCGATATCGGCGACGGTGTCGACCGCCGGCTGTGCCATGGCCACCGTGGCCAGCAGCGCCGTTCCGGCATCGATCCGCCGCGGAGAAAAGACCCCGTAGTCGGCCGAGAAGGTCAGATCCTGGCCGCCGATCCGCTCCGTGAAGCACTCCGGGTCCGGCATCGACACGGTGGCCGGCGGCTGGCCCGTCAGCTCGACGGCACTCCCGTCCCGCTGCCTGGTGATGTCGGCCCAGCCCAGTGCGGTCAGCATCCGGGCGACCGAGTCTGGTCCCTGCCGCTTGTCCAGCCGCCACGTGACGCCCGCACCGGGGCGAGCCAGCCGCTCCGTGACCAGCCAGCTCAGCAGCCGAACCAGTGACTTGCCGCGGTACGCGGGCAACCAGACCTCCACGTTCTGGCCCTGGCGGCCGCCCGGTCGTGTCGCCTCGTGGAACCACGCGCTGACAGCGCCCGCCGGCGCCGGCGGCATGGGCGCGGCCAGCGCCACGGTGCCCGTTCCTGACTGGGCCCGGATGGCTGGTGGCGGGGCGACGCGCCATAGCGACAGGGGCGGGCCGGTCATGAAGGCAAATCCTAGCCAGCCGACTCGCCATTGCGTCCCGGTCGCCGGCCGGCCCGGCACACCCGAGAATGGTCGCTATGACACTTCCGGTCCTGACCGGGCCAGAGCAGCTGGTTTGGGACGCCTTTGCGAGCGGGACGTGGGTCGATCTGCGGGCCGGAGACCCGCACGCGGACAGCCTTGACCGGGCGTGGCGGTGGGGACCGGGCCGGGCGGTCAGGGCCGAGGTGCTCAGGGCGCTGCTGCTCGGCGCGCGCGACGCGGAGCCGGGTTTCGCGCCGGGGATCCGGCTGCGGGGCGCGTACATCGTCGGGCGCCTGGACCTGATGGGCGCCAGCATCGACTGGCCGCTCGTGTGCGAGTACTGCTCCTTCGGCGGCGAGATCCGCCTGGTCGAGTCCTCTACCAGGACGGTCAGGATCGTGCACAGCCGGGTGCCCGGCTTCAACGGCACCCGGATGCGACTGGATGGCATCTTGAACATGTGGGGCTGCGCGGTTGCCGGGGTGGTCAGGCTGGACCAGGCCAAGGTCACCGGGCAGGTCTGCCTCAGGACGATGGACATCGGGGCGGGCGCCGCCGGCACGGAGGCGGTGGCGGCGGCGGGGATCGCGGTCGACGGCGGACTGGAGTGCACGGGGCTGAAGGCCCACGGCACGGTCTCGATTCAGGTCGCGAGGATCACCGGATCCGTTGACCTCAGTGGCGCGGAGATCGCCAGCCCTGGGGGACGGGCACTGGTCGCGGACTACGCGGAGATCGGCGGCCGCCTCGACTGCCGCGCCATGGTGGTCGACGGCCAGACCTCGCTGCACAACTCCCGCGTCGCGGCGAGCGTCACCTTCTCGGGCTCGAAGCTGGAGAACCCGGCCGGCTGGGCGCTGAGCGCCGGCGGCGTCACGGTCGACGGGGGCGTGTTCCTCGACCGCGGGTTCTCCGCGCAGGGTGAGGTCAGGCTGGTCGGCGCCCGCCTGGCGGCGAACCTCACCCTGTCCGGGGCGGAGTTCCGCAATCCTGGCGCGGTCGCCGTGAACCTCGACCGCGCCGCGGTCGGAGTCTGCCACGGCGACGACCTGACCTGTGCGGGCCGTTTCAGCTTCGTCGGCGCACGCATCGCGAGCGGCCTGGAACTGCAGCGCGCGCAGGTCGACGCGGGCGCCGGGAATCTCGCGCTGGCCGGCGACGGCTCGGCGATGGAAGGTGCGCTAGCGCTGACCGGCATCCGCACCCGCGGCGAGGTCAGCCTCCGTTCTGCCCGGATCGGCCGCGCGGTGCTGATGAAGGGCGCGGTCCTGGAGAACAAGGAGGAGATCGCCCTGCGGATGTCGGGTGCGGACATCGCCGGCGACGTGGTTTGCGGGGAGATTGCCGTGACCGGCGCGATGAGGCTGACCGGCGCCAGGGTCGGCGGCAGGCTCAGCCTCGACAACGCGCGCCTGGCCAACCCCGGCCGAACCGCGCTGAGCGCCAGGTCCCTCCTGGTGGGACAACTCTCGCTGCGGCCGGGCCAGCCGATCGAAGGGAGCGTCGACCTCAGCCACGCCCGCATCGAGGTGCTGCGCGACGATCCCGGGTGCTGGCCGAGCGAGCTCAGCCTGGACGGCCTGACCTACCAGGCGCTGGAACCCCGGCTCCCGGCCAGGGACCGCCTGCGCTGGCTGGCCCGAGACCCCGCGGGACTCCAGTCGCAGCCGTACGAGCAACTCGCCGCCCACTACGTCGGCCTCGGGCAGCCCGCCGAGGCCCGCGCGGTGCTGCACGCGCGGGAACGCATCGAGCGCCGCACCGCGATGCCGGCGGCCCGGGTCTGGGGTGTCGTGCAGGACTTCACCCTCGGCTACGGCTACCGGCCCTGGCGGGCACTGGCCTGGCTGGCCCTGCTGCTGGCGGCCGGCAGCATCATCTTCGACCTGTATCCGCCGCCGCCCCTGCAGCCAGGCGCCACGCCGCATTTCAACCCCATCGTCTATACCCTTGACCTGCTCCTGCCGCTGGTCGACCTGGGCCAGAAACACGCCTTCAATCCGGCCGGGGCCCTGCAGTGGTTCTCCTACGTGCTGGTCGCTTCCGGCTGGATATTCGTGACGACGATCGCCGCGGCCGCTGCGCGGGTGCTCAGGCGCTGATAGCGGGCCCCGCGAGAATGGGCCGTCGCCGGCCGGCCCGCTGGCGATGCGCCGGCGGGAGGAGCGCGGTGATCCGATGATCGGCGACGTGGCCGGGTTCCGGCGGCTTCTGGCGATGGCCCGGGCTCGGTCGGGGGCGGGCGACCGGGCCGAGGCGACGCGGCTGTGGAAGCAGGTAGTCGCGGCGAACCAGGTGCACGGGAGCTACTGGGCGAGCCTGGCGGCCGCTCGGTTCGAGGCGGCCGACTACCACGGCGCGGCGGAGGCCTACCGCAAGGTGCTGGACTCGGGGTGCGGCCGGCGGAGCGGGAGCACGAGACGTTCCCCGGTGACATGCCGTACCTGATCCCTGGTGAGGTGGCCTACAGCATCGCCTGCTGCTTTGCCCGGCTCGGTGACTGAGCGGGTCGGTTGGTCATCGCGCTCGTTGACGATGATTCAGAACTGCGTGCGCGACCTGCTCGGCATCGTGCCCGTGACGAACCCCGGCCAGTTCGCTGCCGCAGCTGCCGCGCTCGCGCTCGGCATTGACCGGCTCGTCCGGTCGCGGTAGCAACAGGCACCTACGGCGTGGACGACCTGCGCGCGGCCGGTGCCGATCGCGTCCTCGCCGACCTCCGCGACACGGCCGCCTCCTGCTCGCCGTTACCGGGTGAGCAACACCTGCCCGGCTACTTGAGCACGCGGAACCGGAGATTGGTCACCTGGCCCGGGTCGACAGACCGGACAAATGCTGACTTAGCCGGTAGGCAATGCCGCGCGCTGCGGCTCTTCCGCCGCGACGATAGCTCATATCACTACTTGTGGTCGCACGAAGCTCGCAATTCGGACAGGGAATTGACCGCAAGTAGTGATATGAAGTTTCGGCCGCGCCGAGTTCAGACTCCCATGATCGCCCGGCTGCCGTCCGCGCCGTAGGATTGACGGCGTAAGCGCGGATTGGAGGCGGGCTGAGCTGTTTCGTGCCGTCCCTTGCCGGTTGCTGCTAGCTGCCCCAGTCATGCTGCGACAACATCGGAGCCGATCATGAAATCGTCCGTTCCCGTGATCGACCTGACGCCCTGGCTCGGCGGAGACGACACTGCTCGCGCGAAGGTGGCCACTCAGGTCGACACGGCGCTGCAGAGCGTGGGCTTCTTCCTGATCACAGGTCATGGCGTGCCGGACGAGCTGCGCGGGCGGGTTCGTTCCGAGGCGCGGGGGTTCTTCGCCCTGCCGCGGCCGGCCAAGCAGCGGTACGCCGTCACGGTCGCGGGCCGGGGCTGGCTGCCGCCCGGCGTGGAGGCGAACGCGTACGCCGAGGGCACGCAGACGCCGCCGGATCTGAAGGAGTCGTTCGCGGTCGGTGCCGACCAGCCGACCGGCGACCCCGAAGTCGACGGGTACTGGTTCCAGCCCAACGTGTATCCGGCCGAGGTGCCGGCGCTGGAGCCCGCCGTCGTGGCCTACCTGGCCCGCATGCGCGAGCTCGCCGACGAGCTGCTCGTGCTGTGCGCGGCCGCGCTCGGGCTGGAGCGCGACTTCTTCACCCGGCACACCGGGCACGCCACGCACACGATGAACATCAACTGGTATCCGCCGATGACGCTGGCCGGCGAGCCGGAACCCGGGCAGTTCCGGATCGGCCCGCACACTGACTTCGGCACCGTCACGATCCTCGACCGCGAGCCGGGCCGGGGCGGCCTGCAGGTGTGGACCGAGCAGGACGGCTGGGAGGACGCGCCCTACGAGCCGGGCGCGTTCACGATCAACACCGGCGACCTGCTCGCGCGCTGGAGCGGCGGCCGGTGGAAGTCCAACCGGCACCGTGTGCTCCCGCCGCAGGCCGAGGCGCCGGACGAGGACCTCGTCTCGCTCGTCTACTTCTACGAGGCCGACCATGACGCGGTGATCGAGTCGCTGCGGCCGCCGATCGGCAAGCCGAACGACTACGCGCCCGTGGTGTCGGCGCAGTTCCTGAAGGAACGCCTGGACGCGATCACGGTGGGCTAGCCGGCGGCGAGTGGCGGCGCATCGGCATCTGTGCATGGCGGCTTCCTGGCCGTGCGCTTTTGGGCAATCAGTGCCAGATCGGGCAATCGGTGCCAGTTTGGGGTGGTGATTGCGATAACAGTGCGCGACAAGCAAGATGTCGGCTCCCGACCGGTGATGCCAGCCCTGCGACTCGACGCTTTAGAGCCTCAACAGATCAGCGGACTACTCGGGCGCTGGAATGGCAAGTCTTTCCTGGCGGAGACTAAGCCATTAACCAGGTTCACGCTGATCGGCCTGGCGGCGGCCGCCCTCGTCGTGATCCTGGCCATCCTCGATGATGGCCTCACGAATCCGAAGGGAGTCCGCACCACAATAGGCCTCATCATCAATCCGGCGCCAAGTCCCGCTCACATCAGCCTTGCTATTCTCCGGGACCCGGTTGGGCTCGTCGCCATCGCGGTGACGCTGCTCACGCCGGTGCTGTTCGCGGTGCAGGTAACTGCGATCCAGAAATTCAACCGGTCGAACGAGCGGAACATTAGTTATCGCGCGGAGTCACTACGGTGCGATGAGATCAACCGGCGCGTTGAGGAGGCGAATGAGCGTTTTTGCCGCATAGGCGGCCTCGCGGGATCAGTCCTGGTCTTGGCGCTGAGCGCGATCTGCTCGTGCCTGGTGAACTACCTCATTAACAGATGTAGCCTGTTCCCGAGCTGGAACAAGACCGATCTTGCTAATGACGTGTGGGAACGTCGCGTCTATGCGGGGCTGGTGAGCCAACCCTCATTCTCACCTCGTTCTCGCCATAGCGCTGGGTCCCTCGGCTGGACCGCGCAGACCGGGGGACCAGGCACTGTGCTGGAGCCACAGCGGCGTTCCGTTGGTCACCACCGCGACCCCGCCGCCGGGGCGAACCAGCCCACGGGCCGAGCGGAACAGTTCGTCGCGCCGCATCCAGTGCAGGCCCTGGCCGATGGTCACGGCGGCGACCGGCGCGCCGGCCAGCGCCGCCCGCAGTGCCGGCAGGTCCGTGTCGGCGCCGAGCATCCAGGGCACGTTGGTCACGCCCGCGTCGCGGGCGGCCCGCCGGGCGCGCCGCAGCATGTCCGGCTCGGGATCCACGCCGACCACCGCACGCACTCGCCTGGCGACCGGCAGCGTCAGCTGACCGGTTCCGCAGCCGGGGTCGACCACCAGGTCCTGCTCGGTCAGCGTGAACGCCTCCGCGAGCAGGTCGACCACGGCCGCGGGGTATCCGTGGTACAGGTCGGCCACCTCGCCGCCAAAGCCCAGGTCCATGCCTGTCACGATGCCATCTCGAATGGCCTTCAGGAGACGGTGATGTGCACGTCCATTCCGAGGTTCTTGTGGCTGTCCACCGCGCAGTAGATGTCGTACGTTCCCTTGCGCAGCGTGACCGTGACCGATTCCGACTGGCCGGGGCCCAGGATGCTGGCGGTCTGGGCGTGGTCCACCCCAGGCCCGTTGATGACCAGGTTGTGCCCGGCGTGCCCCTTGTCGACCGCGACGAACTTGTAGCGGCCGGGGCTGAACGTGGTCTGAGACAGTGCGATCTGGAATTCTGTCTCGGTCGCAGTCACGACCGTGGCGCCGCCCTGGTTACCCGAGGGCGCGGCCGACGTCGGCGGTGAACTGGCGGTGGCCGGTGAACCAGGCGTGGCCGGCGAGCCAGCAGACGAGCATCCGGCCGCCAGCACGGCGGCTGCCGCGGCAGCCGCCCGGCAGGCGGATTTCCGTGCCCGGCGGCTGCCGCGAACAGGCCATGCGGTCCGGCGGCCCGGGGATGTGAACAAGACTCCTCCTCAGAAGCGGTCGGCTAGCTGGCCTTCTGGTGCGGGTTGCCGAGGTAGGGGAACTCGCCGAGTGTGTCAGAGTGCGGCTTGAGGCGCGTGGGCGGGATATCGCCCTTGGACAGGAACGCCAGCCGGTGGTCGATGACGTCGTCGGTGAACACGCGGCCGTTAGGATACCGAGCAGGTCGTGCCGGGTCGAACGTCAGCATGTCGGGAAGCAGGCGGTCGGCGTCGATCGCGGCGATCGCCTCTGCCCGAGAGTAGTTTCCTGTGTGCCCCATGAGGTGGACGAACTGATCGATCCACCGATCGCGATCGTGTGCCGGCTCGCTGGCGTTGTACTCCTCTTTCGTCTCGTCGGTGTTGAAGAAGCTGCTGACCGACGGATGACCCGCCCGGTCGACATGAAGCAGCCGCCCGTCGCGCCGCAGGCTGCACCGGCCCCAGACGCGGATATCCGCGCTGGCGCCGAGCTCGCTGGTCGGCAGTTCGACGGCGGTCGAGAACACGTTGGCCTCCGTGTTCGAGTCCACGCCCGTCCACGGATGCTTGCCGCCCAGGTGAGGTGCGGTGAAGTTCCTGCCGCCGTTGGTGTCGAAGAGGTTCTTGATCCCGTCAAAGTCGAAGAAGAAGGCGTCGCTGCGGCTGCCGGCGAAGAACCTGAGGTTGCCCGCCGTGACGACATTCGCGGTAGTGCCGAAGGAGACCGGGGCGCCGTCCACGACCTTCGCCCCGGCAGCCTCGGCCGAGCGTGCGTCGGGACCGGTGGCGAGATAGGCGTCGAAGGTCTGCCGGCCGTCGACCGGCGGGGCGAACACGTAGCTGATCGCGATGTCGTTCAGGTAGTCCCCGTCGTTGTCGACAGCGAGGCGGTAGATCGCGTCGGGATGGAGCGCGTCGGCGTTCGGGTTCGCGTTGAGGATGAGCACGGTCCTGGTCGGATCCGCGGGCGACTGGAACGCGTAGAGGTCGCAGAGGTCCAGCCGCTGGTCACCGAGCGGCGGCCCGAGGCTGAGACCGGTGAAGTGGTTCGACATGGGCATCTCCCTGCCCTGGCTGAGCTGCTATGGCGCGAGGTGATACCCGGGAGCCGGGTCGCGAAAACCGCTCGCGAAGCTGCTCGCGTCGCCGGCCGGGACCGCCAAGCTAGCCGTCGTCAGGGCCGATGGCTCGCCGCACGTCCCGCCGGTGTGGGTCGATCTGGACGGCGACGAGGTCGTGTTCATGACCTCGGCCGACACGATCGAGGGCAAGGCCGTGTTGCGTGATCCCCGCGTGTCGTTGTGCTGGGACGACGAGCGCCCGCCGTTCAGCCTCGTGACCGTGGCCGGGACGGCAACTACCTCCGCGGACCCCGGTGAGATGCTGCGGTGGGCGACTCGGATCGGCGGCGGGTACAGGGGTGCCGAGCGCGCGCAGGAGTACGGCCGCCGCAACGCGGTGCCTCCCGAACTGGTCGTGCGAGTCACCCCGACGAGGATCGTCGCCAAGTTCGATGTCGACGGTTAGGACCGCGCACGGGACGTGTCGTTGGCGCTGCGCGCCTTGTAGGACGGCGGCGGCAGGTCGTAGCGGACCGGCGTCCTGGGCAGCAGCCGTCCGTACTCGATCCGGTACGTGTCGAGCAGGGCCTGCGCGTACTGGTCGACGGTGAGGCCGCGGCAGGCGGGAACCGATCCTGGGCCGGCCAGTTCCATCATCTCGACCGAGTAGTTCCGGGCGACCATCACGCGCTCGGCCGCGGCGGCGCACGCGCTGACGCTGGGGCCGTTCTTGTTCACGACGATCGCGGCGGCGACCAAGACGAGCAGCACCGTCCCGGCGGCCAGGAACGCGCGCCCGGGGAAGGCCGGGTAGCTGAGCTCGGTCATCGCGGCGTCCGCCTCCGTCTCGGCAAAATGGTCTTAGTCCGTAGTCCGCGGGCTAATCGGTCGATACTCGCTGAATGCCGCGCGGGATGCAACAGTTCACGGGACATGGCGCATCCTCTGGTTAGACCCGAGGTGGTGGCGGCGCCCTGTTGCGCGTCTATGGCTCGTTCCGCCGGCGCGGCGAGACGCCCGACGACTGGTACGCGTACCTGCGCCGGGTGGTGGTCAACGAGTACGTGCGCACCCGCCGGCTGCGCAGCAGCACCGAGGTGGTCACGGACATGGTGCCGGAACGGCCCGTCGCCGACTGCCCGGAAGACCGCATCGCCGACCGGGCGCAGCTGTGGGCGGCTCTCGGCGCGCTGAGCCCGCGGAAGCGCGCGGTGCTGGTGCTGCGCTACTACGAGGAACTCGCCGACGGCGAGATCGCGGCGCTCCTCGGCTGCCGCGAGGCAAGCGTGCGGGGCCTGGCGAGCCGCGGGCTGGCCGCCATGCGGCAGCATGCCGTGCCCGCGGGCATCAGCGCGGAGGAGGGTCGCACATGAGCAGCATCGAGGACGAGATCCGTCAGGTGATGGCCGAGCATGACCGCCACGCGCCTGGCACGGCCGACCTGCTGCGCGCCCTGGAGCGGGCCGCAGGCCCGCGCCGGCTCGGGCCGCGCTCGCTCGGGCCGCGGCGCCGCTTGCCCCGCTGGTACGTGCCGCTCCTCGCCGCGGCCGCCGTCGCGGCGGTGGTCGCGGGCAGCGTCTGGGCGGGCGGCCTGCTCGGCGCCCACCGGCGGACGATCGCGACCGGGTCGCGACACTCCGGCCACGCGTCGCCGCTGTCCTGCCCGGCCCGGGATGCCGGGCCGGCGCTGTTGTGGGTGCCTGCCCCGCCCGCCGGCGTCGACGGCCGCTCCCGCCTGGTACCTCGGCAGGCTCCCAGGTCGGCGGTGGTCTGCGCGTACGCCGGCTTCAACTTCAACATAGGCAAGCGGTCTCGCTGGGCGCTGTCCGGGCAGCGCGTTCTGGTCGGTGGTCTCGCCCGCCTGGCCCGGCAGCTCAGCTGGCGGCCACGCACGCTCTCCGGCCAGTCCAACTGGTGCACGCTGATGGGCGGGCCGCAGACCGACTACCTCATCGGCCTGACCTACACCGGGGGCGGCACCGTCTGGGTGGCCGCCGCACTCGATCCCAATGACTGCGTCGGCACATCCAATGGCCAGTTCACCAGCTTCGGAACGGTCGGCCCTGTCGTCCAGCGGGCGTTCCGTTCCGGCCGCTGGCCGCCCAGGCAGCGGGTCTCCTGCACCGGGCCAAACCTGGCCGCCGGCCGGCGCGGCCAGGAGACGACGATGGTCCCGCCGGGCGCGACCTCGCTGGTCATCTGCGCTCCGGCCGCGCACTCCATCAGGTCCGGTTACCAGGCGCTGGTCGCGGCGCTCGACTCGCTGCCGACCCGGCTGTCAACCCGCCAGTGTTCCGAGGTGCATCGGCTGTCTGCCAGGTCACGGCGGGGCTATCGGCTGCTGTTCTCCTACCCGGCCGGACCGCCGGTCCTGGTGGTCATCGCGGCCGCCTGCTACCCGGCAATCGACAATCTGAGCCTGCAGGCGAACAGCGCGAGCAGCATACTCCCGATCATTAGCCGGCTGCTGAGATCGCGCTAGGACACGCCCTAACCGCCCAGGCGAGGCAGGACCAGATTGCGACGCTCTTGTGCATTAGGCTCCTCAGCCAGATAGGCCTGCAAATGGGCGGGAGGTCCCCGTGCGGGGAAGGGCGTCACCGCCGGTCGTGACGCTGGCGGCGCTCGGCATGATCTTCGCGGCCGCCACGCTGCTCGGCGTTTCGGCGTCGACCGGATCCAGGGACAGCCAGCTGCTGATCACCAGCGTGGCATGGCTGGTCTGGAAGGTGGTCGGCGCGCTGGCGCTGGTCGTATTCGTGGCCCTGTTCCTCCTCGCCCTGCGGATACTCAGGAACGGGCCGGACTGGGGGCTGACCGGATCGGGCAGGCGCACCAGGAACTACCTGATCGCGTCGACGCTCGTTGCCGCCGTGATCGCCGTCCTCATCCTCGCCGGCGGCGGCTCGCCCGACATTCCCGTCAACGGGCTCGTGATCCGGACCCGGGCCGTGTTGTTCGCCGGAATGATCGCGATCGTTCCCTGGCTGGCGCTTGTCTGGCTGGCCCAGGCCGAGTGCCACGATCTGCGGGACCTGCTGAGCACCCCGCCCGTCGACGGCGGAGCCGAGTCGGAAGGGAAGGGCGGGCCGGCCGGGAGTTCCTCTGGGACCGCCGTCGCGCCGCGGCTGCCGGCCGGCGGTCCCGCCGGCACCGCCGTCGCGCCGCGGCAGCCGCCGCTGCTCAACGCCCGTCTCCTGCTGCTGTGGAAGCTCCTGACCGCGTGCGTGACCGCGTTCGCCGTCGCTGTGGTCGCCGCGATCGCGAACTCCGGTGCGCTGCGAGCCAGCTTCCTGGCCGCGCACCCGGCGCGCAGCGCGGAGTTTCCGCCCGCGAACGTCTTGCTCTACGGAGCCTTCTTCGCGGTGATCCTGTCCGTCATCACGATTCCCCTGGTCGCGTCCTGGCGAGCCTGCGCGCTCAGGGTCGTCGAGCGGACCTGCCCGCTTCCGCCGGACGGCCAGCCCACCGAGGACTGGTTCTCGGCTCGGGCCAGGCTGGAGAGGCTGCTGCACCTGGACGTACCGCTGCTGCGGAACCCGCTCACCGCGCTGAGTATCTTCGTGCCCCTGATCACGGCCGCGCTGGCGGCCTTCGTTCCGCAGCTCGGCACCTCCTGAGGGCCGGCCGCGGCGATCGAGAGGAACAGGTCATGGACAGGCTGTCCTGGCTGGCCGACCGGCGCTCGGTGGTGGTCGCCGCCTGCGACGTCGGCGATGTGGCGGGCTATCACTACTACCCGGGCCGGGACCGGGCGGTGGGCTGGCTGACGGCGGCGGGGCTGGAGATCGTCGACGAGGGCTTGAAGCAAGAGGACGGCTGGGCGTACCGCCACTTCCTGCTGCGCAGTACGCCCTGACCCCGCCTAGCCACGAGATCGCGGGCCCGACCGGCCCGGGCTCGGCCCGGCAAGGGCGGCGCTCAGACTCGGGTAGATCGGCAGCCACCGGATGTGCCCCGTCAAGATGAACACCCGGAGCGCGTCGCCCGGCGGGACGACCAGCCGCAGGTCGACGTTCCTGGCCGCGGCTCGCTGGTGGGCCAGCGCGAGTTGGTGGACGCCGGCCGCGCTGCACCGGGTCGTGCCAGTCAGATCCGCGATCACCGTGGTCGCGCCGGTGGCGACCGCGAGCAGTTCCTCCGCAACCTGCCGTGCGTTTGCGAGGTCGATCCTGGCGGGCAGGGTTACGACCGTCGGCCCTCGCTCACCTCGCGCCTGCTGATCCGCCATGCTGAGCCTCCTCCGGGACCCTGCCGCCCTCGGAGGAGCGAGCCAGCCCTAGACCGCGGCTGGCTCGACGACCATCGGTGATGTTACTCGCCCTGAGGTGCCTTCGGTCGCGCGAATCAACGAATGAAACGAATCAACGGATTAGCGGATTAGTTCTGATTTGCGTGATTCGCGACATGGGAAGTTGCGTAGTTTCAGCACATTTCACAAAACTCAGTAAAACTACCTTTATGCGGATCGGCCGGGACGGGTCGCACGGCGGGGATCCTGGCCGCAGCGGCTGTCCTGGCGGTTTCGCTGAGTGCTGCGCACTCGGCCAGCGCCGGCCGGGCGAGCATCGACACCGGGTTCACGTTCAGGATGGTGCGGACTCCGGGCGTCACCTGCCTGCCGCACGCGGGCGCATCGGTGCGGATCACGCGCGGTGCCCTGAACGACACCATGACCGTCAAGGTCCACGGCCTGCCGAGGGGCACGGGCTTCGACCCGTTCGTTATCCAGACCCCGAACAAGCAGGCCGGCCGCCGCTTGCCGGCCGCCGTGATCAGCCCGGGTGGCGATCCCGTGAGGCCAGGCTGGCCGCGTAGTCGGGGACGTAGGTCTGCATCCCCTTCGGCATCCGGATGTAGCCCTTCGACGGCGGCCTGGGCGGCAGCGACAGCGGCATCCGCTGCACGTCCTGGTACGGGATCGTCGACAGCAGGTGAGCGATCATGTTGATCCTCGCGCTGCGCTTGTCGTCGCTCTCCACGACGTTCCATGGCGCCTCGGGGATGTCGGTGTGCACGAACATCTCGTCCTTGCTGCGGGAGTAGGCTGCTGTTCCTCGTCGCTGACGGAGAACCAGTACTTGCGCAGCAGGATCCCGTCCTCCACGAGCATCCGCTCGAACAGCGGGCACTGATGCAGGAACCGTCCGTACTCCTCCTTGGTGCAGAAGCCCATGACCCGCTCGACTCCCGCGCGGTTGTACCAGCTGCGGTCGAACAGGACGATGTGGCCGCCCGCGGGCAGGTGCCTGATGTAGCGCTGGAAGTACCACTCGGTCTGTTCCCGCTCGGTCGGCGCCGGCAACGCGACGATCTGCGCGATCCTGGGGTTCAGGAACTGTGTCACCCGCTTGATCGTGCTGCCCTTTCCGGCCGCGTCCCGGCCTTCGAATACCACGACGATCCTGGCCCGCTCGGCCCGAACCCACTCCTGCAGCTTCACGAGCTCCGCCTGCAGCCGGAACAGCTCCTTCTCGTACAGCGGTCGTTTCAGCCCGCCGTTCTTGCCGCTCCCGGAGCTCGCGCCATCCTTGCCCGCCTTGCCGCTCCGCCCGGCCTTGCCGTCTTTGCCGCTCCGGCCCGTCTTGCCGCCCCTGCTAATCCGCCCGGCCTTGCCGTTGCTGTCACCGGGGCCAGCCTCGCCGGTCTTGTCACCCGGCTTAGCCTTGCCGTTCTTGCTGCCGCCGTCCGCGCCGCTTCCAGCCACCGCGCACCTCCCGCTCCGGTCCTCAAGTCCATTCGTACCCAATTCGGGAGAACGCTGTCTTCCATGATCGTGGTTGATTGACCGGTCTATGCGACCCGAATCCACCATGATCATGAGAACGGGAGCCCGGCCGGGGCGGGCGGGGCTCGGGTCGAGCAGCGGGTCGCCCTCCGGGCCCGATCAGGACAGCGGCGCTACTCGGGGTTCGTCCAGCCCGGCCCGGTGTTGTTCCAGACCGACTGGCCCAGGTAGCCGCGCGCCAGCATGGTGACGAACTGGTATACCCCGTCCTCGGCGGGGTTGAGCGGGCCCGGTACCGCGTGCGGCGACGAAAGCCCGCGCTGCACCGACTCGCAGGCCGCCCAGTCCTGGCGGTTGGTGAGGTCCCAGAAGTCGATCGCGTAGCTCGGGTCGAAGCCGGGCCTGGCCATCGCCTCCGGCGCGAACGCCCAGCTGCACTCGATCTTGGTCCGGTCGACCGCCAGCGGCGTCAGCCGGTGCACCATCACGTAGTCCGGGTGCGGGCTGATCAGCACGTTGGGGAACACGTTCACGTAGAGCACGGTCCGCAGCGCGGCCTCGTCGAGGCCGCGCAGCGGCGCCCCCTGACTGGTCCCGTCCAGCGACATGGTCGCCATCCCCGGCCGCAGGTCCATCGTGCCGCCGACCCAGGCACCCGGCAGGTCGTAGTTCTCGCCGCTCTTCGGCGGGCTGACCCGGCACAGTTCGGGGTGGATGGACGGGCAGTGGTAACACTCGTGGTAGTTCTCGGTCAGGACCTTCCAGTTGGCCGCCGAGTCGTACTCGTGGCTCCCGGCGACGACCAGCCTGCTCATCTCGTACGGCGCCAGCACTCCGTCCAGCGTCCGCAGCGCGTCGTCGAGCGGCGCCGCCCGGCCTGATCCGTCCACGAAGATCAGACCGTGCCACTCGACGCATGCAAGCTCGTGCAGGCCCCACTGACCAGCATCGAAGCCAGGCTGGTTCTTGAAGCCGGCAGCCGCGCGGAGCTCTCCGTTGAGGCTATATGTCCATGCATGGTACGGGCAGATGATCACGCCCTGGCGGGCGGACGCGCCGCACGGCAGCAGCTCATGGCCGCGGTGCCGGCAGGTGTTCGCGAAGGCGTGCAGCACGCCGTCGTCGTCCCTGGTCAGCAGCACGCTGCCGACTCCCGTCGGCTCGGCCCGCTGGTCGCCGGGGTTGGCTACCTGGTCGCTGCGGCCGACGCACAGCCAGCCGCCGCCGAAGAAATGCCGTTGTTCCCACTCGAACACCGCGGGATCGGTATAGGCGGCGCGGGGGAGCATCCGGCTCTGGCCGAACTGGCGGAGCGACTCGGTAAGGGCGGCCGGGTCCAGGGGAGCGGGCGGCGCACCGTGCTGGCTCACACCAGACTGGCTGACACCGGGCTGACTGACCATACAGTCAATGCTAGGCGGTACGCTTCTGGGTGTCTAGCGTCAGGTTCGCGCTGGTATCGCCCCAAGTCGCGATCTCCCGCCGCGGAATCCTTGCGTGATAGCACTGCGATACCTGGTCCGGACGCTAGCGTAGCCCGGTGCCCGCGAGCCTGACCATCACCGCCGGAGTGACCATCCGCGCGGACCCGGACGCGGTATGGCGGCTGGCTGTCGACTGGCCCAGGCAGCGAGAGTGGATCTGGGCCACGCGCACCTGCGGCGGCCATGGCCAGGGGGCGACCGTTACCGCCAGGACCGGCATCGGCCCGCTTCGCTTCACCGACACGATGCTGATCACCGAGTGGGACCCGCCCAGGCGCTGCACGATCACCCATTCCGGCGCGGTCGTCCGCGGCGAGGGCGTACTCGAGGTGCTGCCTCGCGGCGGCGAGGGCCGGTGCGAGTTCCGCTGGACCGAGCGGATCCTGCTGCCGCAGCCACTGGTTGACCTGGTTCCCGCCGTGGCCCTGCCCGCCGTGACTTGGGCCGCCTACGCCATAATCGCCCCGCTCGCCAGGGCGGGCCTCGGTTCCTCGCTGCTGAGGTTCGCGCGGCTAGTCGGCTCCGGAGGCTGAGCCGACCGCGGCCTGCGCCTTGCCCTCCCGCGCACCGGTGTCTCGCCCGGTGCCCGACCAGCAGCGCACGATGTCGCGCATGGACAGCAGGCCGGTCACCTCGCCATGATCGACGACGACCAGGTGCCTGAACCCGCCGGCCACCATGGTCTCCGCCGCCCGGTCGAGCGTCCAGTCGGGCGAGGCGAACACCACGTCGCCGGTCCGGTGGTCGGCTACGAGTTCGGTGTCCGGGTCCTGGCCGACGCCGAGTGAGTTCAGGACGTCGCGCTCGGTGAGGATGCCGATGCCGGAGCGCTCGTGGTCGAGCACCACCGCGGCGCCGACGTGCTGCGCCGACATCATCCGCGCCGCCTGCCGCAGCGTGTGCGCCGGCCCGACGCTCAGCACGACCTGGCTCATCCCGTCCTTCACCTTCATGTTGCGATCACTCCCCGTTTCTGGGAACCGAAGCGATTCCGCGAGCGGTCGGTGGCGCCAGTGCCAACGCGGCGGTCAAGCTTGTGAACTTGTGATTACTAGGTCAAGCATCGTTCATGAGGCCGCCGACGGCAAGGCGAGCATGCCGAGCACCTCGTCGTGCAGCGCGCCGTTCGTGCACAGCACGCTGCCGCCGTCGGGGGTGGGCTTGCCGGACAGGTCGGTGAAGATCCCGCCGGCTTCTGTCACGATCACCTGAAGGGCGGCGACGTCCCAGAGCGAGACCTCCGCCTCGGCCGAGACGTCCACTGCGCCCTCGGCGACCAGCACGTGCGACCAGAAGTCCCCGTACGCCCTGGTCCGCCAGACCGACCTGGCCAGGCCGAGGAACGCGTCCAGCCGCCCGTTGGCCTCCCACGTCGCCAGGTCGGAGTAGGAGAGCGAGGCATCCTCCAGCCTGGTGACCTCGGACACCCGGCAGGCGGTCGCCTTGGTCAGGGACCGGCCGGTCCAGGACCCGCCGTCCTGCGCGGCCCACCAGCGGCGGCCGATGGCGGGCGCCGAGACGACGCCGACGGTCACCTCGCCGTCGGCCATCAGCCCTACCAGCGTCGCCCAGACGGGGACGCCGCGGACGTAGTTCTTGGTCCCGTCGATGGGATCGATGATCCAGCAGCGCGGGCTGGAGCCAGTCCTGCCGTACTCCTCGCCGAGCATCGCGTCCCGCGGCCTGGCCCGGCGCAACACGCCTCGCAGCGAGTCCTCGGTGGCCAGGTCGGCGTCGGTGACCGGGGTCAGGTCGGGCTTGGACTGGACGCTGAGGTCGAGCGCGCGGAACCGGCGCATCGTGATGTCGTCGGCCGCGTCCGCGAGCACATGGGCGAACCGCAGGTCGTCATCGAAACCCGCCATGCGGCCAAACGCTATCGCTTATCGGGCACAGTGACCATGACCGATCCGCGGCAGCGGCACGGCCTCAGGGCACTCCGTTGCCCGGCCGGCCCCGCCCTGCCCGCTAGCGCTCGTCGGCATCGGTGGCATCCCTGCTGCGCAGCAGCCGGCGCAGCGAGTCCAGCCTGGCGGTCAGCGAGGGCCCGCCGCCGGCGGCGACCCAGTCGTCGAGCGCGCACTCGGGCCCCAGGTGGTCGCAGCCGGGCGGACAGTGTTCGGCGCCCTCGGCGAGGTCGGCGAAGGCCTGCACGACTCGCTCTGGCGACATGTGGCCCAGGCCGAAGCTGCGCAGGCCCGGCGTGTCGATGACCCATCCGCCGCCAGGCAGCGCGAGCGCGACCGCCGACGACGAGGTGTGCCTGCCGCGCCCGGTCACCGCGCTGACCGCGCCCACCGCCCGGTCCGCGTCCGGGATCAGTGCGTTGACGAGCGTGGACTTGCCGACCCCCGAGTGGCCGACCAGTACGCTGATTCGCCCGGCCAGCACGTGGCGCAGGCCGGCCAGCATCGAGTCGGTGAGCGGGCGGCCGAGCACCACCCAGCGGAACCCGAGCGGGGCGTAGACGGGCAGGATCGACTCCGGCCCGGCGAGATCCGCCTTGGTCAGGCAGAGCATCGGCTCGAGCCCGGCGTCGTAGGCCGCGACGAGGAACCGGTCGATCAGCCGCAGCCGCGGCGGCGGGTCGGCGAGCGCGCACACGATCACGAGCTGGTCGGCGTTGGCGACGATGACCCGCTCGACCGGATCGGTGTCATCGGGCGACCTGCGGAGCGCGCTGCGCCGCGGGGCGATCCTGACCACCCTCGCGAGCGTGCCGGGCGTGCCCGAGGTGTCGCCGGCCAGGCTGACCGTGTCGCCCACTGCGATGTTGCCCCGGCCAAGCTCGCGCGCCTTCATCGCGGTAACGACCCGGTCGCCCATCACGCACCGGTATCTGCCCCGGTCGACCGCGGTGACGAAGGCGTCCACCGCCTCGGCGTGGGCCGGCCGGCGCCTGGTCCGCGGCCGGGAGCCGCGCCCGGCCCTGACCCGGACGTCGTCCTCGTCCATGCCGCTGTGCCCGGCGCGCGGGGTCACAACGCGGGCGCCAGGATCCTGGCCCAGGCCCGGCCGAACTCCGGGAAGGTCTTGCCCACGGTGGCCGCGTTGTGCACCCGCAGGCCGTCGGTGACCAGGCCGAGCACGGCCGCGGCCATGACCAGGCGGTGGTCGTCGTGGCTGTCGAAGTTCACGCCGCCCGCGCGCAGCGGGGCCGGCCTGATCCGCAGCCCGTCGGCCGTCTCGGTTACGTCGCCGCCGAGCTTGCCGATCTCGCCGGCGAGCGCCGCCAGCCGGTCGCTCTCGTGCGTGCGCAGGTGCCCGATCCCGGTGAACTCCGACGGCGAGCTGGCCAGGGCCGCGAGCGCCGTAAGCACCGGGGTCAGCTCCCCGACCTCGCTCAGGTCGGCGCCTATCCCGCTGATCCGCCCCGACCCCGTCACCCGCAGCCCCTCGGCGGTGCGGCGCACGTCGGCGCCCATCGACCGCAGCAGCTCGATGATCCGCACCGCAGGCTGGAGGCTGTCGGCCGGCCAGTCGGCGACCGTGACATCGCCGCCGGTCGCCAGCGCGGCCGCGAGGAACGGCACGGCGTTGGACAGGTCGGGCTCGATGTCGATCCGGCCGGGGCTGATCGGACCCGGCGATACTCGCCATGCATAGGTAACGGAGCGTCCGGCGCCCGTCCCGGTCAGGCCGGCCGGTGCCGTCCCCGGGTGCTCGGCCGGTGCCGTTCCTGGGAGGCCGGCCGAAGCCGACCCGGGGTGCTCGGCCGGTGCCGTCCCGGTGACCCCGGCCGGCGCCCCGTTCACGGTCACGGGCACGCCGGCCGCGCGCAGCATCCGGACCGTCATCTCGATGTGCGGGGCAGACGGCACCGGCGGCCCGCAGTGCCTGATCTCGGCGCCCGAGTCGAACCGGGCGGCGGCGAGCAGCAGCCCGGAGACGAACTGGGAGGAAGCAGAGGCGTCCAGGGTCACCGAGCCTCCGGCTACCGCGCCGCGGCCGTGCACCACGAACGGGACCGAGGCAGACTCGTCGGCGGAGATCGCCGCGCCGAGCTCGCGCAGCGCGGCGAGCAGCGGCCTGACCGGTCGCTGCGTGACTCTCGGATCGCCGGTGAACCGCACGTCCGCGCCGGCGAGAGCGGCGACGGGCGGGAGGAACCGCAGCACGGTTCCCGCGTTGCCGACGTCGATGTCGATGCCCGGCCCCGCCGGGGGCACGCCGCGGGACTGAGGATGGCCGTGGGGCTCGGGGTGGCTCTGGGTCTCGGGATGGCTGCTGCCGAGCGCGGCGGGCTCGACGTGCCATGCTCCCGGCGACTCTTCGATCCGGCAGCCGAGCGCACGGAGCGCATTGACCATCAGCATGGTGTCTCGCGCGACCAGCGGGCAGGTGATCAGGGTCGGGCGGTCCGAGAGCGCGGCGAGGATCAGCGCCCTGTTCGTCATCGACTTCGAGCCCGGCAGGTGCACCAGCGCACGGACCGGTCCCGGCGCGCGCGGCACCAGCCAGTCGCTCGGCATTTCCTGGCTGCCCGGGTCCTCGCCGGGCGGATCGCTGGTCACGCTAGCAAGGTTATTTGCTCGCACGCCGCCGCGCTTGCAGCCCGCCTCGATCGTCATTGCGCGGGCGTGATCGTCGTCCGGCCCGGCGCGATCGTCGTCCCGCCCTGCTCGCTGGCCGGTGCCGCGGCCGCCCCGGCGCGTTTACCGTCCGGCCGCTCCCGCGCGGGACGCTGCTCGCTCGTGTCCGGCCGGTCCCGGGCGCCGAAGCGAGGACGGCCGCGCGCCGCGGGCGACGCGCGGTTGTGCGAACTGCGCCCTCTAGCACCAAGAGAGGCTTATGTACCGGGCCGCGCTCGCCCGGGCCGTGCGCTGGAAGTGCCATCCATCCGGCAATCCGATGATGTATGTGCCATCCAGCTGGCGGGCGCGGCGCAGACGGCGAGTTTACCGAGGTTTGGCGACCTGCAGACGTGGCTATGAACAGCGTCAATCCGTTGTTCATCCAGCAGGGTCCTCTCCGGTGACCCCGGCTCGATGGTGGTCTCCAACGGCAGCCAGACGACGGCACCTCGGCGCAGCCGAGACGCCGCCCCCCGGTCTCGACGAAGCAGCGAAGGTGGATCACAGTGTGCGGCAGGTACGCGTCAGCGCGCTCGCGCATCGAGCTCCTCGAGGAGTTCGACGTGCAGCGCGACCGCGTCGACGAGTCGCTCAAGCCGGACTACAACGTCGCCCCGACCAAGCCGGTGTACGCGGTCATGACCCGCACGCCGCGCGCGGACCGTCAGCTGCGGTCGCCCGATGACCGGCCGGCGTCCGGCCGGCGGGACAACGGTTCGGGGCCGGCCCGCGAACTGCGGGTGGTGCGCTGGGGCCTGGTCCCGTCGTGGGCCAAGGACATCTCGATCGGCAGCCGCATGATCAACGCGCGGGCCGAGACGGTCAGCGAGAAGCCGGCGTTCAGGAACGCGTTCGCACGGCGGCGCTGCCTGCTGCCGGCCGACGGGTACTACGAATGGCAGCAGCCGCCTGTCGGCACCAAAGGGCCGAAGCAGCCGTACTTCATCTGCCGGCCGGACCACGGTCCGCTCGCCTTCGCCGGCGTCTACGAGCTGTGGCGGGATGGTTCCATGCCGGAAGACGATCCCGCTGCCTGGCTGTGGACGGCGGCCGTGATCACGACCACGGCGCCTGACGAGCTTGGCGAGATTCACGACCGGATGCCCATGGTGATCGATCGCGCCAGCTGGGGGGACTGGCTCGATCCGGCGAACACCGACGCGGCCGACGTGCGGGGCCTGCTTGCGCCCGCCGCGGCGCACGGGCTGATCTCGTATCCGGTATCGCTCGCGGTCAACTCGGTCCGCAATAACGGGCCCGAGCTTGTGAAGGAAGCTGAGCCGGTCTCGCCGGGGTCAGGAGGTAGCAGCGATGCCTGAGGTTCTGCTGGCAGAGCGGAGTGGCACGGGAGGTGTGGGCCGATTGGATATCGTAGCGGCTCGTAAGCGCCTTGAGGACCTACGTGATGAGCTCGACCGGTCGGTCGCCGTGCTGAACGGGGCTCATCAGCAGCACCCGCTCGTAGCCGACTACCCTCAGGACCCGGCCGACGCGGGATCCAACCTGGCCGAGTCCGACCGCGCGGAGGCGGTACTCGCCGCCGCCAAGGCCCGTCGGCTGCTGGTACTCGACGCGCTGGTCAGACTGGACAACGGCAGCTACGGAGTCTGCGTCGATTGCGGCAAGCCGGTGCCCGACGGCAGACTGGAGGTCAAGCCGGAGGCGGCACGGTGCCTGGCATGTCAGGCAAAGAGGGACAGAATGAGACGCTGAGTTCCCGCCGTCGGAATGAAGGCGGGCGGAGGCGTGTTGCAACGCCCGTGCAGATAGCTGGTAATTGCCGGTGCGCTCCTGCGCCCTCGGACACGGTCAGGTCCCGGTCCGGTGATATTCGGGTAGCCGTGCGATCCGCGCGCCCACCCGGCGCGGTATTCTCCGCCCGAGGCGGCTGGCAGGCTAGCCGGAGCCAGCCACGCATGGCGGAGGGGGTGGGTCCGGTAGCTGAGACACTCGAGGGGCGCAACGAGCGTTTCGAGCGTGATGTCTTGCCGTACCTGGATCAGCTGTACGCGGCGGCGATGCGGATGACCCGCAATCCAGCCGATGCCGAGGACTTGGTGCAGGAGACATTTGCCAAGGCCTACGGTTCGTTCCATCAGTATCAGGACGGCACGAACCTCAAGGCGTGGCTGTTCCGCATCCTCACGAACACCTTCATCAACACGTACCGCAAGCGCCAACGCGAGCCGCAGCGGTCAGGCACCGAGGAGGTTGAAGACTGGCAGCTTGCCCGCGCCGCCTCCCACACCTCGGCGGGGCTGAAGTCGGCTGAGGCCGAGGCGCTCGAGGGCCTGCCGGACTCCGATGTGAAGCAGGCTCTCCAGGCGCTGCCCGAGGAGTTCAGGATCGCGGTATACCTGGCAGATGTCGAAGGATTCGCCTACAAGGAGATCGCCGACATCATGGGAACCCCGATAGGGACGGTCATGTCGCGACTCCACCGTGGTCGTCGGCAGCTGCGCGACATGCTGCAGGACTACGCGGCAGAAGTCGGTATGGCCGCCACAGCGCCGCAGCAGTCATCGTCGGCCAAAGCGCCTGGGGGGGAGGCGTCATGAGCTGCGGAAATCCACACGAGGTGCCGTGTAGCGAGGTTCTTGACCGCGTCTACAACTACCTGGACGGCGAGATGGACCAGGTGGCATACGCCAAGGTCAGCGTCCACCTGGACGAGTGCGGGCCGTGCCTGCGCGAATTCGGCCTCGAGGAGGCCGTCAAACGGCTGGTGCACAAGCACTGCGGTCACGAGCAGGTTCCCGCGGACCTGCGGGCGAAGGTCCTGACCAGGATCGAGGCCGTGCGGGCCCAGATCGAGTCCGGCTGACCCAGATCGAGTCCGGCTGACCCAGATCGAGTCCGGCTGACCCAGATCGGGCGCCAACCGGCCCAAGCGCCTGGGCGCCCAGGCTGCGCGCGGTCGCATGTTCCACGCATCGAATGCCATTCCTCGCGTCGCTTTCACGCTGATCTGCTGGCAATGCGCAGGAGCCCGACGCTGAGAGCCCCGATGGCGTTACTCTGAGTCGCGGAAAGAGCAGGCTGCGAGCCGACGGGGAGGATATGGGCAGGCTTTCCTTGACCACCTGGCTCTATATCGTGGCCGTTGTGTCGGCGGCGGCCGCCGTTCTTGCCCATATTCCGGTCGGCGCAGCGTCGGCCGGGTTCTGGGTTATCTGTTCCACCCTGGCCCTGCTGTTCCTGATTTGCGACTCGACGCCGATCGTGCTCGGCGCCCGGCAGTGGGCATGGTCGCCGAGCTCGGCGGCGACCCTGGCCGCGGTCGTGCTGCTCGGCAACCGCGGCGGCATCGGTGCCGCGATGGTCGGGGCCGTCGCGGTGCTGAGCGTCCGCCGCCGGGTGCAACTGGTCGAGCGGCTGTTCAACGGCGCGATGTACGCGCTGGCCGGCTATGCCGCCGGCGTGACCTTCCAGGCGCTCGACGGGATGTCCTTCATCGACGCCAGCGACCTGCCCCAGGTGCTGTCCGGCGGGACACAAGGGCTCGGGACACAAGGGCTGAGGCTCTCGACCTCATTCGAGCTGTCGCTCAAGCCCTTCGCAGTGGCGGCGGTCGTGCACGTGCTGGTGAACCACGGCCTGCTCTGGGGGATGCTGCTGCTTGACCGGCACAGCCGGGCGGCCGCGCGGCAGGCGAGGCCCTGGGGCCTGCCGCTGCTGCTCGCCTCCGATGTGGGGCTCGCCGCGCTCGGACTCGTCATCGCGGCGCTGTGGGCGGTGCTCGGGGCGTTCGCCCCCGCGATCGTGCTGGTGCCGCTGTACGTGGCACGGTGGGCGATGGGCCAGTTCGCCGAGCAGCAGCGTGCACACACGGCCACGCTGCGCGCGTTGTGCCAGGCGGTGGAGACCAAGGACTTCTACACCCGCGGACACAGCGAGCGGGTTTCCCGCGGCTCCGGGATGATCGCGCGCCAGATCGGGATGCGCAGCGACCGCGCCGAGGCGGTGCGGTTCGCCGGGATGCTGCACGACGTCGGCAAGCTCGGCGTGCCGACCAGAGTGCTGCAGAAGGAGGGGCGGCTGACCGAGGAGGAGTTCGCCGCGATCCAGCTGCACCCGATGCGCGGACTGGAGATCGTCAGGGAGATCGGGTTCCTGAACGAGGCGCTAACCGGCATCATGCACCACCACGAGCGGATGGACGGCCGCGGCTATCCGATGGGCTTCGCCGGCCACGAGATTCCCGAGTTCGCGCGGATCATCGCGGTTGCCGACGCGTTCGACTCGATGACATCCACCCGCGCCTACCGGAAGGCGACCAGGATCTCGGACGCGATCGCGGAGTTGCGCAGGACCGCGGGAACGCAGTTCGACCCGAAGTTCGTCGACGCCTTCATCACCGCGCTCGACCAGGAGGGCTGGGAGCTGCAGGAGCCCGCCCAGCCGCGCAGCCACGAGATCCTCACATCGCAGGACCACGACGACCCGATCGCCCCGCTGCGCGTCGTGGAGACCATATGAGCGAGCGGGAGACACGGCGGGCGGGAGACGGGGCGAGCGCGGGCGCGACGGCCTGGCGGCGGGTGACGCGCCGGTGGTGACCGGATGACGGCCAAGGCGGCCGAGCAGCGCTGGCTGGCGTGGCAGACGGTCGACACCGGCAGGCTGGCGCTGATGTCGGTGACGTCGACACTGGTCATCGTGGCGGTGACTCGCACGGCGATGATGCCACTTGCGCCTACTCGCCCCGTCGCGATCGCCTTCGGCCTTTACATCGCCTTCGGGGAGTTGCTCAGGCTGGCGCTGCCCGGCGGCAGGGAAGCCGCGCCGATCGCGATGTCGGCGGCGCTGTCCTACGCGATGGTCCTGAAGATTGCGGGGCAGCCGCACCCGTCGCCCGTGCCCGGCGCACCGCCGCTGCAGGTTGCGTACGGCGCACCGCCGCTGCAGGTTGTGGTGGTCGCGGCGGTCGGCATGGCGCTCGGCTCGCTGCCGCACATCGCGGCCGGCCGCCGGGCCGGGATCACGGGCATGTCGGCGCGGCTCGTGGCCGTGGCCTGCGTCGCGTTCATCTTCAACCCGCTCAGCAGGCACCTGCTCGGCACGCCGCGGCTGGCCTTCGTCGCGATGGCGGTCCTGGCCATGGTCGGCTGGCTGATCGAGACTGTGATCTCCGCGATTATCCGGGCTGACGACCTGCGGGCCAGGTACTCGGTCACGCTGTCGGACGAGCTGAGAGTGCAATGGCGGCTCGGCCTCGCCGTCGGCGTGTCGGCCATCGTCACGGTGTTCGGCGCGGAGGTCATGGGGATCGCCGAGCTGGCGGTGTTCGCCGGCCCGCTGCTCGTCATCCAGTTCGCGTTCCGCAGGTACGCCGGCATCCGCGCGACGTACCTGCAGACGGTCCGGGCTCTGGCCCAGGTCACCGAGGTCGGCGGCTACGTCGAGAGCGGGCACTCCCGGCGGGTGAGCCGGCTCGCTCTCGCGATCGGCCGCGAGCTTGGCATGCCAGAGCCCGATCTGCTCGACCTCGAGTACGCGGCGCTGATGCACGACATCGGCCAGCTCTCCCTGGTCGAGCCGATCCCCGGCGGGGCGACGCTGCTGGTCTCGCCCGCCGAAGCGCGGCGGATCGCGGAGTTCGGCGCCGAGGTGATCAGGCAGACCGGGGTGCTCGACACCGTGGCCGAGCTCGTCCGCTGGCAGTGGCTGCCCGCAGCCGGCGGCCTGCGGAACCCGCCGCTCGGCAGCAGGGTGATCCGCGCGGCCAACGCGTTCGACGACCTGGTCGGCGGATCCGCCGACCGGGACAGGACCGCCGCCGCGATCGACCGGCTGAGGCTGGCCGCGAATACCGAGTACGACCCCCAGGTGGTCGCCGCGCTCGCGAACGTCACCGACCGGCTGCCGATCACCCGGCTGTAGGCGGGCGGCCGCAGTCGCGTTCGGCCCCGGACGGCCGTGCTGCCGCACGTTAAGGCCTGCCGGTATGCTGCCCCGCGTGCCGGAATCAGTCTTGATCGCGAACAGGGGCGAGATCGCGCGCCGGGTGGCCAGGACCGCCCGGCGCCTGGGCATCAAGGCGATCACGGTCTACTCCGAGGCCGACGCCGACCTGCCGTTCGTGGCCGAGTCGGACGAGGCCGTCCCGATCGGCCCGCCCCAGGCCGCGCTCAGCTACCTGAACGCCGACGCGATCCTCGCCGCGGCGACCCGCACCGGCGCGCAGGCGATCCATCCCGGATACGGTTTCCTGGCCGAGAACGCGGAGTTCGCCCAGCGGGTCATCGACGCCGGGCATACGTGGGTCGGCCCGTCGCCTTACGCGATCGACCAGATGGGCGACAAGATCAGGGCGCGCAACATGATGGCGGACGCCGGTGTGCCTGTCGCGCACGGTAGCGCGGAGCCGGTCAGGGACGCCGACGACGGCGTCGAGCACGCCAGGCGGATCGGATACCCGGTCATGATCAAGGCTGCGGCGGGCGGCGGCGGAATCGGCATGACCATCGCCGCCGCCGACGACCAGCTTCGCACGGGGTTCGAGACCGCGACCTCGCGCGCCCAGCGGTTCTTCGGGAACCCGTCGATCCTGATCGAGCGCTACGTCGCGCACGCCCGCCACGTCGAGATCCAGATCCTGGGGCTGGCCGACGGCCGCGTGATCGCGCTGGGCGAGCGAGACTGCTCGGCGCAGCGGCGGCACCAGAAGCTGGCCGAGGAGACACCGTCGCCCGGCGTCGGGCCCGAGCTGCGCGAGCGGATGCTCGCTGCGGCGGTCAGGGCGGGGGAGGCGGTGGGCTACCGGGGTGCGGGCACGGTCGAGTGCCTGGTGGACAGCCAGACCGGCGAGTTCGTGTTCCTCGAGATGAATACCAGGCTGCAGGTCGAGCATCCGGTCACCGAGATGGTCACCGGAATCGATCTGGTCGAGCAGCAACTGCTCATAGCCGACGGTGCGGACGTGAGTTTCGACGTGGGAGCTGTTGAGCAAAAGGGGCATTCCCTGGAGCTGAGGGTCTACGCGGAGGATCCGGTCAGGTTCCTGCCCAGCCCCGGCACGATCACTCGGTGGGACGAGCCGTCCGGCGCCGGCGTGCGGGTCGACGCGGGTTATGCCGCGGGGAACGTCGTCACTCCGCACTACGACCCGCTGCTCGCCAAGCTGGTCACCCACGGCGCGGACCGCGAGCAGGCGCTGGCCCGCGCCCGGCAGGCGCTCGGGGGGTTCGTGGTGACCGGCCCGAAGACCAATCTTCCCTTCCACGCCGACCTGCTGAGCTCGACCGAGTTCGCTTCCGGAGACTATGACACGTCGGTCGTGAGCCGACTGCGCCCGTAATGGGCGGCCAGCGACGATGATGGTGGCCAGCCGATGCGGTGCGCACGCCCGGTCGCCCGGCCGGCTGCGGTGATGATTGACTCCGGAACAGGGAGGTGCGCGTGACCGAGATCCGCGCGGAGATGGTCGCGAACGTGTGGAAGGTCGTCGCCGCCGAGGGAGACGCCGTAGCCGACGGCGACACGCTGGTGATACTGGAGTCGATGAAGATGGAGATCCCGGTGCTCGCCGAGGGCGCGGGCACGCTCGCCAGGCTGGCCGTCGCCGAGGGTGACGTGATCCAGGAGGGCGACCTGATCGCAGTTATCGAATGAGCGCCGGCGGCGGCCGGGGCGGCCGGGGCGGCCGGGAGGGCCAGGAGGGCAAGCGCGGGCGCCGCGGCGTCGCGGTCGGGCTGCGCGCCACGATCACGGCCGACGTCACCGAGGCGGACACGGCCGCGGCGCTGGGCAGCGGCGACCTGCCCGTGCTCGGCACGCCCAGGCTGCTCGCACTGGCGGAGGCCGCTTGCGTTGCCGCCGTGGCGCCGCAGCTCGAGGCCGGGCAGACGACCGTCGGGACCGCGGTCTCCCTCGAGCACAAGCGGCCGAGCCGGATCGGGACGCCGCTGGAGATCGAAGCCGAGCTGACCGAGATCGACGGCCGCCGGCTGGTTTTCATGTTCATCGCGTACGGGCCAGGCGACGGCGACGAGGCGGTGATCGGCGCGGGAACGGCGGAACGGGTGCTCGTCGACGCGAACCGGTTCCTTGCCCGTGCCGGCGGGCAGCCCGGCGGGTAGCCGGCGTTGGTCGGGCTCAGACGCCGGTGGTCGAGCGAGGGTAGGCGTCCGCCGGATCGGTGGCGACGTTGACCAGGTAGGGCATCCCGGCGCCGAAGGCACGCCGCAGCGCGGGCGCGATCTGCCCGGGCCTGGTCACGAGCTCGCCGGCGCCGCCGAGCGCCGCGACTACCTGGTCGTACCGGCACTGCGGCTGCAGGTCGGCGGCGACGTCGTAGCCGTAGAGCGCCTGCATCGGATGCTTCTCCAGGCCCCAGATCCCGTTGTTGCCGCAGATCATCACGACCGGGAGCCCGTGCCGGACCAGCGTGTCGGCGTCCATCAGCGAGAACCCGGCCGCGCCGTCTCCGAGCAGCAGCACCACCTGGGCCGACGGCCGGGCGATCCTCGCCGCGATCGCGTAGCCGAGGCCGGTGCCCAGGCAGCCGTACGGACCGGGATCCAGCCAGCCCCCCGGCTGCCTGGGCTCGATGTACTTGCCCGCGTAGCTGACGAAGTCGCCGCCGTCGCCGATCACGACCGCGTCGGGTTCAAGCAGCGGCGCCAGTTCGCCGTAGACCCGCATCGGGTGGATCGGGAACGCGTCGCTGGCCAGCAGCTCGGCGTCGGCCGCGACCGCCGACTCGCGCGCGCCGGCGAGCCTGGGCAGCCAGTCCGTCGTCCACGGCCGGCCGAGGCCGGCCTGCTGGACCTGGCTGACCAGCCCGCTGAAGAAGGCCGCCAGGCCGCCGGCGGCGGACGCGGCGAGCGGACGGTGCGCGGCGATCTGGCTCGGCGCGTCGGCGACGTGCACCACGTCCGCGGGCGCCGTGCCGTTCTTGCCGCCGTACTCGCCGTAGCCGAGCCGGAAGTCCAGCGGCGTCCCGACGACGATCACCAGGTCGGCCTCGCCGAATGCCAGCGACCGTGCCCGCGTGACGAGCAGGTCGTGGCCGGCCGGGAGTATCCCGCGGCCCTGGCCGTTCGTGACGGCGGGGAGCCGCAGTTCCTCGGCCGCTGCCCGGGCGGCGGACTCGGCGCCGTCGAGCCAGACGTCCGAGCCGAGCACCAGCACCGGGCGGGCCGCGGCGGCCAGCAGCGCGGTGATCTGGGCGATGTGGCCGGGATCCGGCGGCCCGCCGTCCCGGGCGGCCGCCGAGCCGGGCGCCGCGGCCGCCGAGCCGGCCGTGCCGGTCGTCGAGCCGGTCGTGCCGGTCGTCGAGCCGGTCGTCATGGGCTGGCCAGGATCGGGAGAGCCGAACAGCGCTTCCAGGCTGACGTCGAGGAATACCGGTCCGCGGTGCCTGGCCGCGGCCAGCTCGAACGCCTCGCTGACCGCCCGGCCGACCAGGCCCGAGCTGTGCTCGGTCCAGGCGCGCTTGGTGATCGGGCGGAGCAGCGCCGGGTGGTCGAACTCCTGCAGGCTGCCCGAGCCCCAGCGGTAGTCCGGTGCCCGGCCGCCGAGCACGACCACGCTCGAGCCGTTGAAGTGGGCGGTGGTGATCGCGCTGATCCCGTTGGTAACCCCCGGGCCCGCGGTCAGCACCGCGAACCCGGGCGCCCTGGTCAGCCTGGCGGTGGCCTCTGCGGCGAAGACCGCCGTCTGCTCGTGCCTGACGTCCAGTATCGGCATAGGCGGATCGGCCTTGACGGCACCGTCGTAGACAGGGAACACATGGCCGCCCGAGAGCGTGAATATCGTCTGCGCGCCGTGGGCACGGGCGGCGGCGACCGCCTGCGCGCCGCCGTGCGTGACCGCCTGCTGGTCCGTCGCCATGGCGCGACGTTACCAGGCAGCCGCCAGGGCCTGGCAGGTGGCGAGCCGATGCGATGATGGCTGTGTGCCCACCATGAACGACCTGGCCCGCCGGGCTCGGATCACTTCCGCAGACCTTGAGTGGCTGCACTCGCTGGTGTCGGACTGGGAACTGCTCGCCGACCTGTCGTTCGCCGACCTGACGCTCTGGGCGCCGCTGTCTGCCGAGCAGTCCTGGATCGCGCTCGCGCAGGTGCGACCGACCACCGGGCCGACGGCGCTGCCGCAGGACATCGTCGGCTCGGTCCGGGCCGCCAGCGAGCAGCCGCTGCTCGCGACGGCAGTCGAGGAGGGCCGGATCTGCCGGGAGGGTGATCCGGAGTGGCGGCGCGGCGTGCCGGTCAGGCACGAGACGATCCCGGTCTGCCGGAACGGCCAGGCGATCGCGGTGATCGAGCGCTCGACCAACCTGGAGTCGGCACGAACGCCGAGCCGGATGGACCTGGCCTACCTCAAGGCGGCCGACGATCTTGCCCAGATGATCCCGGCCGGGCTGTTCCCCTGCCCGGCCAGCGAGCCGGCCAGCCTGCAGTCCCCGCGGGTGAACGACGGGATGCTGCGGCTCAGCCGGTCAGGGAAGGTGACCTACGCCAGCCCGAACGCGCTGTCCGCGTACCGCCGCCTGGGGCTGACCGCCGACCTGGCCGGTCGCGAACTCGGGCCGCTGACTGCCCGGCTGTGCGCGAGCACCATGCCGAGGGACGACTCGCTGATGCTCACCGCGGGCGGGCGGGCGCACCTGGAGATCGAGGTCGAGGCGAACGGTTCCGTGGTCCAGATCCGGTCCATCCCGCTGACCGTGAACGGCGCCCGCGCCGGGGCGCTGATCCTGCTCAGGGACGTGACCGAGGTGCGCCACAGAGAACGCGAGCTGATCACCAAGGATGCGACCATCAGGGAGATCCATCATCGGGTCAAGAACAACCTGCAGACCGTCGCGGCGCTGCTGCGGCTCCAGGCGCGCCGGACGCGGGCGCCAGAGGCGTCCGCCGCGCTGCAGGAGGCGGTCAGGCGAGTCGGCTCGATCGCGCTCGTGCACGAGACCTTGTCGCACGCGACCGCCGAGGTCGTCGAGTTCGACGATGTCGCGAGGCAGATCGCCGCGACCGCTGGTGAACTCTCCGCGCTGGAGACCAGGATCACGCCGGTTCTGATCGGGAAGTTCGGCACGCTGTCCGCGTCCCTGGCCACGCCGCTCGCTCTCGTGCTCAACGAGCTGCTGCACAATGCCGTTCAGCACGGCCTGGCGCTGCCTGGCGGCCCGGCAACCGGGACGCTCGAGGTGACCGCCGACCGCTGCTGGGACCGGCTCACGGTGACAGTCTCCGATAACGGCACCGGGATTCCAGACGGATTCGATCTGGAGTCGACGACCAGCCTGGGCCTGCAGATTGTCAGGACGCTCGTTGTCAGCGAGCTCGGCGGGACGCTGGCGATCTCGGCCAGGCCGGACGGCGGCACGAGCGTACGGCTCGACCTGCCATTGCCCGCGGCGGATCAGGCCAGTTGAGTCACGCAGACCGCCGGCCGCTGAGGCTGCTGCCTCGGCCGGTCAGGCGCTGGCTCGGCCGGTCAGGCGCTGGCTCGGCCGGTCAGGCGCTGGCTCCGACCCTGGCACCGCGCCGCTTGAGCGCGCGCCGCTCGTCCTCGCTCAGACCGCCCCAGACCCCCGAGTCCTGACCGCTGTCCAGCGCCCACTGCAGGCACGCCTCGGCGACCTTGCAGCGCGCGCAGACCTGCTTCGCCTCATCGATCTGGAGCAGGGCAGGGCCGGTGTTCCCGATCGGGAAGAACAACTCCGGGTCGACGTCACGACAGGCGGCGTGGTTGCGCCAGTCCATGCGGTCCACTCCTCTATGAGGATCAGCGGGTCTTGTGCGGACCCGTCGCCTCCGTCATGCTTGTGAACGAATTCACGAGCTATACCGTATGTCGGGTCCGCGCTGAAACCCGAATCAAGATCACCGCGGTACGAAACGTGCGTCCCGTGCCGGCTCCCAGAGGACCATGAGACCACGCCCCCGTGGACACTGCCCGCGTAGACATCGTCCGCCTGGCCCAGCGCCCAGGCGCGCCTAAAGCCAGGAGCGGTTATAACCCTCCCAAGTTAATCGATCAAGCGCAAGACCCTTAGGCAAAGCTTAGGCCGGATTTCGGTGTCAGATCAGTCACATGGCGGGCATGACCCGTGCGCCGGGTACGGGATCTGTCCCGCGAGCCCGGGCGGCTCGATCCTATTCGCGAGATTAGCCCGATAAGACCGTCCTAGCGCTGCTTGCCGATATGTCGAATCTGCCCGGTCACCCATTGACCGCCGCCAAGCGCCAAGTTACGTCGTGCCAAGCGCCAGCTTTCGGCACGCCACGCGCTGAGCTGTCAGGTGGACAGTTGCGACGTGACTGGGCCCCGTCGCCCGTCGCCCGTCGCCCAATTGTCCATCGGCTTGAGCGCGGGGCACCGGGCACGGTCGGATGGACGGACCATGCATCATCGAAACTGCGGATCGATGGCACAGCCATCGGGCAGCCGCAGGCCGGATGCCGTGATCGGTGAGACCCGTGTGATTAATGTTGTCAGTGCGACAAAGCTCGGTGGCTAGCGGTGGTCCTCGATGCCAGCGGCGGCGAAGACCGCGCTCGCCGGAGTGAAAGACCCGTTGATCTTCGGCGGCGCGCCCAAGCCGGCGCCCTCGCCACCCGCGCTCGCCGGGGTGAAAGACCCGCCCTCGACGGCGGTGAAAGACCCGCCCTCGACAGCGCTGAAAGGACCCGCGCTCGACAGCGGTGAAGGCGGGCGCACGGGCGCAGTCCTGGCCGCCGGGCCGCCGGCAACCGCCGCCGTCACGCGATGACCCGCAGCGCGCCAGGCACCGACCTGAACTCGACAACCTCGCGCTCGCCGACGTACTCCCCGTCGATCTGGAACGCCACGGGCCGGCTGGCGCGGAGCGTGACGCACGCCTGGTCATGGTAAGACACCACGTTCCTGCCCTTGAGCTGGGCGTCGCTGTCGGCTGTCAGCATCCGGCCGACGGCGCCGAGAGTGCTGAACGTCGACATCTTCCGCAACGCGAACAGGTCGAGGCCGGTGTCAAACCCGGCCAGCGGGTTGGCCCGGAGTTCGCGGCTGCCGAGATAGGTCCACGGCGCGGTGTTCGAGACGATGGCGATGTATACCGGCTCCTCGCCGTATACCGGCTCCTCGCCCGGACGTCCGCTCAGTTCGATGGCGATGCTGGGATGCCTGCGGTCGGTCTGCCGGTAGAACTGGCGCAGCGCGAGCCTGACATACAGGGTCGGCGTGACCGGCCTGCCGTGTGCGCGCAGTCCCTGAACCGCGCGCACCACCTCAGCGTCGAGGCCGAGCCCCGAGTTGAACGTGAAGTACCGGCCATCGGCAAACCCGAGGCCGATGACGCGTTCGCGACGCTCGGTGATCGCGCGCAGGATCTGGCCGGTGGCATCAATGGGATCGCGGGGCAGACCGAGCGCGCCGGTGAACACGTTGGCGCTGCCGCCAGGCAGCGGCGCGAGCGCGGGCAGGTCGGCGGGTGCGGCGTGCTCGGCAGGATCGCCGAGAATGCCGTTGGCCGCCTCGTTGACGGTGCCGTCGCCGCCGAGCGTCAGAATCAGGCCATAGCCGTCGGACCGGGCAACCGATGCCAGCTTCGTCGCGTGACCCCGGTAGCGTGTCTCGGTGACTTCGAGTTGGACGGCGGACGCCAGGGCGGACGCGATGACGTCCCGGCGCAGCCGGGTCGTGGAGGTAGCACGTGGGTTCACGATCAGCAGGGCGCGCACGCGGACAGGCTAACCTCGCGCCGGACGCCAGACCGCAGGGGCGTCCGCTGTCCATCGCGCTGGCCGCCATCGTGCAGGCGATCCAGTCCGTCGCGGTCCTCGTCGCGGCCGTGTTCGCGGGCATCGCGGCGAGCGAGGGCAAGTCGTACCAGAACTCGAGCGGCATCGCGCTCACGGCGATCGCGATCGGGACTGCTGTGCTCCTGGCGTTGGTGGCTGTCGGGCTGGCGCGGGTGCGCCGGTGGAGCCGCACGCCGGCCCTGCTCACCCAGCTCTTCACCGGCATCATCGGGATCTACCTGGTTCAGGGCCACCGGTACTGGCTGGGCGTGCCCGCGCTCGGGCTGTCCGTTGCCGGTCTCGTCCTGCTGCTCGTGCCGCCCAGCCTGCGCGCGCTGACGTTCGCCGCCAAGGAGCCGGCCACCCCTGCCAGGTAGCCAGGCCCCTTCGCCGCCGAGTCGTCGCCGTCGCGGCAGGCTGCGGTCGTCGGCAACCGTCGCGGCAGTCGGCCGTCACCGGCAACCGTCGCCGATTAGTCGTCGCTGGTCAGGCCCTCGCGGAGCTGGGTGAGGGTTCTGGCGAGCAGCCTGGAGACGTGCATCTGGGAGATGCCGAGCTCGGTCGCGATCTGCGACTGGGTCATGTTGCCGAAGAAGCGCAACAGCAGGATCCGCTTCTCCCTGGGCGGCAGCCGCTCGAGCAGGGGCTTGAGTGACTCTCGGTACTCCACGCCCTCGAGCGCCTCGTCGACCATGCCGAGCGACTCCGCTACGGCCGGCGCGTCCTCGTCCCCCGAATCCGGCGCGTCGAGCGAGACCGTGGAGTAGGCGTTCGCCGACTCAAGCCCCTCCAGCACGTCCTCCTCGCTCATCTGCAGATGCGCGGCCAGCTCAGCGACCGTCGGCGCCCGGCCGAGCCGCTGGGCAAGATCGCCGATGGCCTTGGTGAGGGCCAGCTTCAGTTCCTGAAGCCTGCGCGGCACCCTGACTGCCCACCCCTTGTCCCTGAAGTGCCGCTTGATCTCGCCGACAATGGTCGGCGTCGCGTAGGTGGAGAACTCGACGCCCCGGCTGAGATCGAACCTGTCGATGGACTTGATCAGCCCGATCGTGGCCACCTGAGTCAGGTCGTCGAGCCACTCGCCCCGGTTGCGGAACCTCCTGGCCAGGTACTCGACCAGCGGCAGGTGCAGCTCGACCAGTTCGCCCCTGATCCTGAGCCGCTCGGGATCGTCCTCGGGAAGCCGGGCGAGCAGCACGAACAGCTCCCTGGCGTGGCCCCTGTCCCTGACCGCGTGCTGGATCCTGATCGCTCCAGATAGCTGCTCGGAACCATCCTCGTCGATCTCCTCCGCGATCAACCCGGCAACCGCGAGCACCTGTTCGGTATCGGTGAGTGCCTGCCCCCCGGCGGGCCCCCCGGCCGGCCCCCCGGCCGGTTCAGCCGTCATCGTTTCGAACTCTTCGGTCAATGCGACCTCAGCTTCCCCCGTCATGCAGACCTCGATGAGTCACGGCTTTTCCGCAGCACGATGTTGAGCACGTCGCCAGGCCCCACCTGAGCGTCCACGCTGCCCGCCAGCGCCGTCAGCACCGTCCAGGCGAACGTGTCGTCGGCCGGGACCCTCGGGGCCAGGCACCGGACCGAGACGCGGACCGTCATCGCGTCCTGGCCGAGCACGAAGTTGCACTCCAGGTCGCTGCCTGGAATCGCCTGGCTGAGCAGCATCGCGCAGGCCTCGTCGACGGCGATGCGCATGTCTTCGATCTCGTCGAGCGTGAAGTCGAGGCGCGCCGCGAGCCCCGCCGTCGCGGTGCGCAGGACCGACAGGTAGGCGCCGTCGGCGGGCATCCTGACATTGACCTTGTCGCGGACAGCTTGGTCGGCCTGCGCACCCGGCCGTGCCGTCGCTGTCACGTCCTGCACGTCCTGCCCGTCATGGCCTAGTTCCTGGTTGATGTCCTGGTTGCCGCGTCCGTCATGACCGCCGTGCTCAGCGGCGATGGTCTGGCTTGCTGACGAACTCGCGCCTTCCTCGGTCACCTGAGCCCCCTCCAACAACGGCTCGCGTCGTTGTGTCGTCCGACCGGTATCGACTTCTCCCTGCAACCTATACTGGCTCGCGAACTGCGACGATAGTCCACCCGCACCGGCTCGCAGTCGGTCGTCCCCCCAGCCGCAGCCTGCCAGGCCTCAGCTCTCAGCCCCCTGGCCTGCGCGCGGTTCGGTCAGCGCAGGCGATTTCCTTCGCTCAGGCGCGCGCTCAGCCCTGCTTGGTGTCCCAGAAGATCTTGGCGATGTCGTCGATCTTGGCGAGCAGGGCTTCGGCGGTGGCCGGGTCGGTGCTGCCCTTGGTGCCGGAGGCGCCGGCGAGCTTGGTCGTGTCG
>WNGM01000180.1_pt1 | contig 50481 bp, 58 predicted proteins | sample 5400571 | NCBI WGS metagenome assembly WNGM01 (sample SAMN13153378, study PRJNA577476) | soil metagenome | isolation source: 100 cm soil or saprolite under Garry oak tree replicate 2 | place: USA:California | collected 2016-06-15 | reverse complement strand
TAACTGCGTCGAACGGGTGTCCATGAGCATCTCACGCTTTCACTCTCTTGCAATACAGTGTACTGGAGGCAGTATAACACACAGTATCTTGTTTTGCAAGAGAGTGATGGTCGAGCATTTCCAGGTGAAGATCGAGCACTTCTCTTCCACGACGCATCTCGGCCGATTCACGTGATGAAGAGTCTCATGCCATTCTGATAACCAAGGAGCGAGTTACCTTGTAGGAGATTTTTTGGGGGTCTTGACCCTCACTGGTCTTTTTCTGAACCCCTTTCTCATGTGGGATTATCTTCATGTTGATGCCAACAAGCAGGCAGGGTTGATCATGATGGACACTGTTGGTAAAGGCTCTCCCGCATTTCTCATGCTCGGCAGTTGAAAGAAAGTGGGATGAACTGGCTTCTTGAGGTGTCGAGGGCATCACTTGGAGAAGAGATCTCTCTCACTGCTGCTCTACAAGCCCTTCTTCGGGAATCAACAGCATTGCTGAGCGCGGTTTTTGCGGAAAAGCCTCTCTCATGAGAGTGTTTAGGAGTGTTACGGCTAGTGTATAGATTTCGTTTTGGGAGTAGGGAGCAGAGAGCAAAAGGCTTCGGTAAGAAGCAAGGCATGGAGGTGTAGAGGCTCCTATGCATGGAGAAGATCAAGGCTCTATGGTTAACGATGTGAACCAGGGCACACCGGCAGCTCCCTACCTGTTCCCTTGTGGTGTTCGTCTCCTGTTCTCAAGACGAAATCACACGTAAAGCCATCCTCTCTGTGGGAAGATGAAAGCAATGAAAGTCTCCTTCACCCAGCCAGAACAACAGCTCTCCACCTATGTGGCTCTCATTTGGGTCTTTGAGAGTAGTTCTGGGGTGCCACTCGCCGACAGCAGGATCATCGTGCCCGATGGCAGAGCCAAAATCATTGTTCCCTACCGAAACTCGTTATGTGCCGCTGTAAGTCATCGACTCCTCAACGCGAAAGAACACCACATCTTCTTGGTGGGAATCCAGAGCAACCCAACGACCATTGCCTCAACTGCAACGGATACCGGCACCATTGGCGTCGAATTGACCCCAAAGGGACTGTACCACTTGTTCAAGCTGAGCATGCATGAAATCACCAATCGGATGGTGAGCTTCGAAGAGGTATTCGGCCCGCAAGGAGCAAGGCTCCAAACTATGGTCGGTGATGCAGAAGACCCGCAGCAGAAGATTGTGCTTCTGCAGACTGCCCTGACGCACCTGCTTCAACAGAACGAAAAGGAGTATGCGCTCCTTGATCACACCCTTGATCTGCTCGCCCAGGCCCACGGAATGATGCGGGTCCAGGAACTCGCCGCCCACCTTGGCTACACCAAGCGCTATTTGGACATGCTCTTTCAGGAACACGTCGGGGTGTCTCCAAAGTCGCTCGCGAGCATCCTGCGGTTTCAGGAAATGTACCAGGTATGGATGCAGCACAAGTCACCAACCTTCTTTAGCAACCATTGGCCGGCGTACTATTATGATCAGTCTCACTTCATTAAAGAGTTTAAGCGCTTTACCGGATTTACGCCCCAGCACTACGCTGGCATCGTCAATGAGTTTGGCAGAGCCTTCTCCGCCGGGCAATAATTCCCTTTTTTACAATACTTCGCTTCCTCTTTTGGCATATACTTACAGTCGAGCAATCACAGAACTGGCAAGAAGAGAGCGGGATACCATGCTACCAGAAGACAAGAAGCGCACGGCGCACAGGGCGCTGATCACCCGGATCCTCGAAGGAGACGGCAGGGCGTCCCGCGCGGAGCGGCGCGCCGCCTTCGAGAACGCAGGGCTCGCCGAGCCGCTGCGCACGCTGATCGACAAGGTCGCCAGGCGGCCGAGGCGAGTCACCGACGAGGACATCGCCGCCGTTCTGGCGTCGGGCGAGAGCGAGGACCAGCTCTTCGAGCTCGTGGTCTGCGCCGCCATCGGTCAGGCCACGCGGCAGTATGAGACGGCGCTCGAAGCCCTCGCCCAGGCCATGACTGACGAGAAAGGGAGCGAGCATGCGTCTGAAGATCCTCACTAGCGGCTACAGTTTCGGCACGAAAGTGCTGTTTGCGTTGATCCATGTGGTCTCGCGCCAGCCGGTCCCTGACGCCGCCAAGCTGGTCTTTTATCGCCCCGATTTCTACGGTGCGCCGATGAAGGAGATCACCCAGGAGGCGATGCGCGGACCTTCCGCCTGGTCGGTGGGCGACCGCGAGTTGATGGCGGCCTTTGTCTCGCAGACGAATGAGTGCGCGTTTTGCATTGGAGCGCACACTGCCACCGCGGCGCGGGCGTATCACGATGAAGCGAAAGTCTCCGCCGTGCTTTCCGATCTCGAGACCGCGCCCATTGACGAGCCACTTCGGGCAACGTTGCGCCTGCTGGGCAAGCTGACACGCGAGCACGCAGTCAATGTGGACGACATGCGCGCGGTGCTGGCTGCCGGCGTCTCGCGCGAGCAGATCGAGGACGCGCTCGCGGTTAGCTTTGCGTTTAACACGACGGATCGGCTGGCCGACGCGTTCAGGTTCTTCGTGCCGGGACCCAAAGCCTTCGAGGCCGGCGCGAAAGTGCTACTCAGGCGCGGCTACCGGTAGCGAAAGCTCCCGCCATACACGCGAGACACAGGGCTGCTACCCACCCGTCGGTGTTTTACATTGGCAACCACTCCTCACCATTCCAGCAGGCGGCGCGCGAGCAGGGACTGCTCGGCACGGTTCCGGGTGAGTTCCAATGCCCGCAAGGCGGACGCCCGTGCCTGCTCCCGCTCGCTCAGCTCCAGCAGCAACTCCCCCCGGATAGCGTGAAAGAGATGATAGTGCTCCAGGTCCTGCGCCAGGGCATCGACCTCCGCGAGCGCCGCCTCCGGCCCCTCGACCTGCCACAGCGCCACCGCCCGGTTGAGCCGCACCACCGGCGAGGGCGACAGCCGCAGCAGCAGGTCGTAGAGCAGCACAATCTGCCGCCAGTCGGTGGCGGCCCAGGATTGCGCCTCCACATGGCAGGCGATGATGGCGGCCTGCACCTGGTACGGCCCGGGCCGCCCCAGCGCCGCCGCCTGCTCGATCAGGGCGATCCCGTCCGCGATCATCGACCGGTCCCACCGCGTCCGGTCCTGGTCTCGGAGCAGAACTAGCTCCCCGGCGCTGGTAAAGCGCGCCTCGGCCCGCGCCATGTGGAGGCGCATCAGCGCGAGCAGGCCCAGCGGCTCCGGCTCCTCCGGCATGTGCCTCGCGACCAGGGCGGTCAGCCAGGCGGCGTCCTCGGCGAGGTCACGACGGGCCGGAGTGGCGCCCGAACTCGCCAGGTAGCCCTCGTTGAACATCAGGTAGAGCACCGCCAGCACTTCCGAGAGACGCTCGCCCATCTCGTCGTCGTCGGGGATGCGGTAGGGGATGCGGGCGGCGACGATCTTGCGCCGCGCCCGCACGATGCGCTGAGCCACCGCTGCCTCCGAGGCCAGGAAGGCGTGCGCGATCTCGGCGGTGGTGAAGCCGCACACCGCCCGCAGTGTCAGCGCTACCTGCGACGCACGCGAGAGCGCGGGGTGGCAGCAGGTGAACATCAGCCGCAGCCGGTCGTCCGGCTCGCGGGGAACCGGCTGTTCGAGCTGGGCCAACTTTTCGCGGTAGCGCGCGTCACGGCTCAACTGGTTGAGGGCGCGACGCCGGGCCACGGTCAGCAACCAGGCACCGGGTCGCTCGGGGATGCCATCGACCGGCCAGCGCTCCAGCGCTATGAGCAAGGCATCCTGGACGATTTCCTCCGCCACGTCGGAGTCGCCCAGGATGCGCACCAGGGCGGCGGTGAGCCTGCCCGCCTCCTCCCGGAAGACCGCTGCAAGGGCGGCGGGGACATCGGCCGTCGCTATTGGTCCACTCCCATCACCGGTCGGATTTCGACGGTGCCTCGTGCTGGCCAGGATCTGGCCAGGCGCAGCGCCTCGTCGAGGTCGGCCACCGTGATCTCGGTGTAGCCGCCGATGACCTCGTTGCCCTCGATGAACGGGCCGTCGCGCACGATGGGCTCTCCATCCCCCTGGAAGCGCACCGTGGTCGCTGTATGCGGGGACTGGAGTTGATTGCCGGGGCCGAGCCTGGCGGCGTTTTCGGCGAACCAGCGGCCCACCTGGGCGTATTGCGCCTGGCGCGCCTCCTCGCTCATCTCCTCCCAGGCCTGCTGCTGCTCGCGGGTTCCGCAAAAAAGAAGAACGTACTTCATGGCTGCTCCCTTCACATGCTTGCTTTCTCACGACAAACGGAGATGACCGCCCATCGAGAACGACCGGGTCGGCCTTCTCCTCATTCTTTACGACAAACGGGAGGGCTCAAAATCGACACCCGTCAGATTGCCTGGCTGTGCCGGTTTCGTCTCTCTTTGTCTCCAGGCGCGAGCAGTCTGACTAATGACCGACAGGGCGGTTTCGCTTCCCGAAGCCTCCCCCTTTTCAAAATCCCCCTCGGTCTGTCCCATCTGGTTCGTCACGTGCGCAAAACAGATGATCTGGTACTGCCTGGCCTGGGAAGCCGCGTAGAGGGCGGCAGCCTCCATTTCTACCGCCAGGATACCCTCTGTGCGGCGCTGTGCGATCAGCGCTTCCGTCTCTCGAAATGGCGCATCGGTCGTCCAGCTCGCTCCCACATAAAGGGAGACCAGGCCGTGATCCCAGCGTGCGCTGACCATCTCTCGCAGCGCAGGGTCCAGGCAGCTGTAGGGCGCGGGCGGCAGATAGTGGTAGCTCGTGCCTTCGTCGCGCAGGGCTTTGTCGATGAGAATCACATAGGGAGGCTGGCCCATCGGGAGGATCTGCCCGCGGAGGTGATACTGATGAGCAGTTGACAGCCGGAGGCGAAGAGTTCCTCGGCCACCAGCGTCGCGAAGGGAGCGCCGACCACCCGCCCAATAATCCCGTATTCGATCTCGTCCTGCACAAAGGTCTCGAGCGCCGTGTGGTAGCACGCCCAGGTGGGATGACGCCGCGTACGCTCGGCGGCCTGGAGGAAATCGACCAGGTTCCCATCGGGATCGAGCACACAGATCTCCGGGACGCGGCCTTCGGGCAGCCCTTTTTGCCGCCGCGCCTCCCGTAACAGGTTCTGCGGGGTGAACAGCGAGGGTGCCTCGTAGTCGCCTTTGCGCGAACAGTGGCGCTGTATCAAGACGGTTGACGTGATGCATAGTGTCCCTGCCAATGCATGAAAATTGCTCCGAGCAAGACTCCAAAGAGTACAGCTAAAGGGAACGAGGAAAGGAAGTTCGCAAAATTCAGGTTGATAGGTGCTGACGTCTGGTTCGTGATGCTTGCCAGCACCACTTCAAAGAGGAGCCACCAGAGGATGCCGAACACCAGCCCGGTGAGGAGCGCGCGACCGGTGGTGATCTGCTTGCCTCGCTGGAGCGCCCCGAAGAGGAGACCAAAGACTCCTCCCAGCACCAGGAGAGGCAGCAAGCCTACCCAACGGCTGATCGTGGGATCAGCGATCGTGATGCCAAACCAGCGTAAGACCGACGGGAAACCGTTTCCAGGCGCGCCATCGGTCACGAAATCGAAGAGGGCCAGCATCAGGCTGGCCAAAACCCCTGCCAGGAGCCCCCTGCGTAAGGTATGCATGGCCTTGCTCTCCCTCTTGCTACACAAACCAGCCCGCGATGCGCGCTACACGGTGGCGCTGCCCCGCCGTCTGCAGGCGCGGCGCCAACCAGAGGTCGACCCCGAGCCGGCGCCCTGCCGGCATAGCGACAAAGACGAGCGCGAGCAGTACCAGCATCCCATAGGTCCAGATCCATTCAGTATAGGCCAGGCCCACGTACAGTTGCAGAGAGAGGACGGTCGCCAGGATGGCCCCGAAACGGGTGAAGAGTCCGAAGAGCAGGCTGATGGACACCAGCAGCTCGGCCGTCCAGACGCAGGCCGCTAGCGGCACAAACGCCGTGCAGCCCGCGGGCGACGACAGGCTGGAGCAGCCGGCCAGAAAGGTATGCTGCAGCAGCGCGCCGTAGCCAGGGAGAATGGTGTGCTGTGATTCACGCACGACATACCCATACAACCCGGCAAAGGTGGGAGGCAGCTTCCAGAACAACTGCTGGAACCAGAGATAGCCCACTAGAATGCGCAACAGCGCCAGGCCGGTGCTGCTGCGTTCGCTCAACGTGATCGGAGGAGCCATAGCTGCCTCCTCCGCGCCGGGGGCTGCTGCCCCCTTTGGCTTGTGTGCAGACGACGAAATACTCATACAATCAATGCTCCCATCTGGAATATGCTCTCAATCGCTCTCGCTCATAACACGAACAAGTGTCTGCTTCTTTACGTCTCTGGTGGTCCAGTATTACGCAAACGGTGGGCAGCCGCAAGGTCATCTCCTCGTTTCAGCTTTCAGCGTGTGGACCCTCGCTGGTACTCCACCCGAAACCTCCGAACCTTCGGCTCTTCCTGGTCGAAATAGTCTTCAAACTGCACCTGCCGGAACCCGGCGCCCTTGAACACCTCCAACTCTTCCGTTGACAAAGGCCAGGGCAAGTTTCCAGGAGGTTCTTCAGGAAAACGCCCGCGACAGATCACGAGTAGCGTGCCTCCCTGCGCGAGCAGGCCCGCGATACTTGTCATCGCCCTGCTGCGCACAGCAGCAGGCAAAACTTGTAACGTGTAGGCTTCCAGCACAAAGTCAAAGCTCCCTTGCCACCCTGAGGGTGGATCGAAGACATCGGCCACCACGTACTCGACCGGTGACTGAGGGAACCGCTGCCGGCACCAGGCAATGGCCGTGGGAGCAATGTCAAAGGCGACCACCTCAAAGCCTCGGTGTGCCAGTTCCTCGGCATCATCACCAAGCCCGCAGCCAACCACGAGAGCCCGTTTGCCTTTCCCCTGCATATTGCGGCGATCCAGCCATCCGAGGAGGTTGGGATTGACCTCCATGTCTGCCCAGTGGATGGCCTGCTCATTGCCCTGAGCTTGCGTATAGAGCTGCTCAAACCAGCCTGTGGCATCTCCCCGTTGCGCAAACTCCTGGGCGAGTTGTCGTGCCCTTGCTCGTGCTTGCTCTTTCATGTGAGATCTCCAGTCTTCTCTCTTTGCTTTCGCAGTGGCCCGCCTACGCCTCCCCCCGTTCGACGGGCAAGGTCGGGTCTTTGCCCCATTCTTCCAGGAGGCGTCGTAGAGCGCGAGGTCCCGGTAGTCGACCAAGTGCGCTGCTAACCAGGACGGTTCTACCAGAGGATGGGCGACAAAATCGAGCATCTACTCTCCTCCGCTTGCTCTTGGCAAAAGACACAGTCAGGAAACCTCCACTAGAGAGGGGAGGTCTTTGCGACCGGTTTGTTTGGTAGGGTCTCCTGCATCACGCCCTGCGCGACGATCCCAGAGAGGAAGGTCACACCAGCGATGACGCCGATGGCCCAGGTGATGCCGAACAGGTCCGTCAGCACCCCCGCCAAGAGCGCCCCGATGGCATAGCCGCTATCACGCCAGAGCCGGTAGACGCCCACTGCCGAGGCACGCCAGTCCGGGTGGACCACGTCGGAGACAGCGGCCAGCAGCGTCGGATAGACCAGGGCGGTCCCCAGCCCAAGCAGCACCATCGCCACCACCCACCACGCGAAGCCCTGCACCAGCGGCAGCAGCCCGATGGCCATCCCCTGGAGCAGCATGCCCCCCACGATCATACCCTTGCGTCCCAGACGATCAGAGAGCGCGCCTGTGAGCAGCTGCGTGATGCCCCAGACCCCCGGATAGATGCCCGCCAGCAGGCCGATCTGCGCGATACTCAGACCACCGGAAGCAAAGAAGAGCGGAAACACTCCCCAGGCCAGGCCATCATTCAAGTTGTTCATCAGCCCCGCCTGGCTCACTCCGAAGAGCGTCCGGTTTTTCCACGAGGTGAGCAGGAAGATGTCTTTGAAAGAGGGCGCTTGAGGACGAGCAGCGGAGACAGCGGTGGTTGGCTGCGCTGAGTCTGCTGTTTGCACGGCCTGATGTGCCAGCAGCGCTGCCTCGTGACGGGCATGGCCATGCGACTCGCGCACGAAGAAGAGCGAGAGCACGAGACCCGCCAGGGCAAACCCTACCCCGAGCAGGAACGGCTGGGGCCGCAGCGCATAGGTTGCGGCCAGGTAGCCAGCCGCGATGGCGGAAGCCGAGACCGCGCCGTAGCCAGCCGCTTCATTGAGTCCCATCGCCAGTCCCCGGCGGGCCGGACCCACCAGGTCGATCTTCATAATGACAGTGGTGGACCAGCACAGGCCCTGGTTGATGCCCAGCAAGACATTGGCGAAGACCACCCAGCCCCAGGAGGGAGCGAAGATGATGAGCAGCGGCACCGGTAGCCCGACCAGCCAGCCGGCCACCAGGACCCCCTTGCGTCCGATACGGTCGCCGAGGCGGCCCGCGAAGAGATTCGCCAGCGCTTTGACCACACCGAAGCTCACGATGAAGGAGAGCACCGCCGTGGTCGAAGCCAGGCCGAACACCTGGTGGCCGAGCAGCGGCACGATGCTGCGTTCGAGGCCCACCATAGTGCCGACGAAGGCATTGACGATCACCAGCAGCGTGAACTGCTGCCAGTTGGCGCGCAGGCCCAGTTGCACCACCGATGGTGTCCCTTGCAACTGCGGTGTCCTCACATCAGGAGATGGCACAGCGATTCGCTCCTGCTTCTAGCTCGGTCACGTCGCCCTCAGGAAAGAGGCCGACTTCGTTGAGCCTAGTAATACGTTCGTAGTTGTGCGGCGTTGGGGGAAGCCGTTGCACCAGGGTTTCTACAAACACCGTCCGCCTCGCGTGCAAGAGATCGACCTGCTCGTCGATTTCGGCAAGCCGCGCGCCAATTGGCACGCCGTCGAAGGGGACGGGCTGGCTGGCGTGTCCCGGCAGGACGAGCGTCTCCGAGGGCAGCGCGAGGAGCTTGTGCAGGCTGTGGTAAAGCAGCGCGGAGCGCGCTCGCGCTTCCTGCTCGTCGGCGTGCAGGTCGGGACGCCCGATACTGGTGGGAAAGAGCGTGTCACCGGTGAAGAGGAGGGCGTTGTTGAGCAGGTAGCAGGTACTCTCCGGGGTGTGTCCCGGTGTACGCAGCGCGGTCAGCATCAACTGAGGGGTAGCGAGCGTGTCGCCGTCGCGCATGGCTGTGAAAGGAAAGGACACGCGCTGCTGATCCGGCAGAAACAGCATCGCTCCGCTCCGTTCGGCGAGCTGGCGTGAGCGTGAGAGATGATCGGCGTGAATGTGGGTGTCGAAGACGCTCATGATCTGCCAGCCGTGCTGCGCAGCCAGGGCGAGATACACCTGGGGGTCAAGGGAGGCATCGATCACGAACGCTTCCTCACCTGCGCCAATCAGATAGGAGAGGCAGCCTTTGCCGGTGCGCCGCACCTGGATCATCTGCACGGAACTACCCAGTATGGGCACCTCGGCCGTATTCCAGGCCAGGCTCCAGGCTTTCATTCCTCCCTCCAGGGACATGGCCTCGACACCTTGCGCGGCAAGTTGCTCGGCGGCAATCAGGCTGGTTTTGCCAGCCGCGCACACCGTCACGACCGGCCCATCGCTCGGAACGTCCACGTCGGCCAGCGCGGCTGGATCGCGCGCTTTCAGCGTATCATAGGCATTGACGTGGAGGCTGCCAGGAATGGCCCACTCCGCCCGTTCAGCCGCCGGTCGCACATCCAGCACCGTGACCGGTCGTCCCTCTTCCAGCCAGGTCCTCAAGGTCTCGACATCGATGGTCGTCATGGTTGTGCTCCTGTTCCGCTTTCAACCGGCAGCCCTAGCGCGCGCCAGTCTGGCAGCCCTTCTTCGAGGCGGCGCGCCTGGTACCCATTCGTTTGGAGGAGGGCAACCGCCTCGTCGGCAAACACACAATAGGGGCCGCGACAATAGGCCACGATCTCTTTCTCGCGAGGCAACTCTGCGAGACGAGCCGCCAGATCGGTCACCGGCATGGAAAGGGCGCCGGGCAGATGAGCAGCCTGGTATTCCTCCACGGGCCTCACATCCAGCAGGACGACATCCCCCTCTGCCAGGCGCCGACGCAGCTCCTCCGCACTGATGGGCTGCAACCGGGTCCGTTCGTGCAGGTAGGTCTGGACAATGCGCTCGATCTCCGCAATGCGAGCCTCCCCGACCTCCCGCATGGCTTGCCACAGGCGGAACACGCGCTCGTCCGCCAGGCGGTAGTAGATGTAGACGCCCTCGCGGCGCACCTCGACCAGTTGAGCAGCCCGCAGCACCTGTAAATGCTGCGAGGCATTGGCCACCGGTATGCCCGTCTCCTGCGCTAACGTTTCCACGCTGTGTTCCCCCTGGGCGAGCACCTCGAGGAGTTCGAGGCGGTGCGGACTCGACAAGGCTTTGCCAATGCGCGCAAACTGCTCGTAGAGGTGGGTCTTGAAGGCGCGCTTCTTTTGCTGATCCATATATGTCATGACCTCCTTTTTGGAGAGCTCGATCTGAAACGGAAAGACAACTGGTATGTTCAAATACTCTATTATTCAATAGTTTATTTGAATAAAGTGCCGTTGCCAAGACCTCAGCAGAGCAATTTTCCTCTTGTTTGCATGTCGATGACCAGGTGATCTTTCACCGTGCGCGGCTTCGCGCCCAAGCTGAGGGAAGTGTGCCTCGTCAGCTCGAAAAAAGTTCCTTCATAGGGGTACTTGTGTGATGGAAGCTCTCAAGAAAAACCTTTCCTGGTATGATAGACTGAGAAAGGGAAAGAGGACCATCTCGTTTTTGCGGGGAGAGAAGAATGCATCATGGCTGCTCTGCTGGCGCTCGTTGCCACCATCTTGACCTCCTTTTTGCCCATTCTGAACAAGCGTCTCTTGCGCGATGCTCGTCCAGCGCTGGTGGCCTGGGTCGTCAACGCGGCTTCTCTGCCCATCCTGCTCGCCGGAACCCTGCTGCTCACCCAGTGCTCGGCCACTTCTTTGCATGGGAGCATCCCGTTCTCCTGTACGGCGCGTCTCCCCCATGTCGATGGCGTCTTTGCCGCAGCGCTTGTGGCTTCCGCACTCCTCAACTGGGCAGCCACGCTGCTTTCGACCTTCGCGCTCGCGCGTGCTGATGCATCGCTGATCAGCCCCCTGCTCACCTTCAATCCGGCCTTCACGTTGCTGCTCGCCTGGCCGACGCTCGGTGAAACCCCTGGCCTGCGACAAACCATCGGAGTGGCAGTAGTCCTCGGTGGTGCCTACCTCCTCGAGGTCGAGGAAGCGCGCACAGGGCTGCTCGCGCCAGTGCGCATGTTGCTTCGACGACCAGGAACCTTGCTGGCCATGGTCGCTTCCGCCCTGTGGGGAACCACCACCGTCCTGGAGAAGCTCGCCATCGAGCATGTGACTCCACCAAGTGGCCCGCTGGTGGCACTGTTGGGAACATTCCTCCTCGTGATACTCCTAACCCCAGGGGTATTACGCTCATCTCGGCCAGAGAGGCCATCTCCAACCAGGGGAACCTGGCAGGGGCTACGTCCCCATGCACGTGCTCTTTTCGCCGCCATCGTCCTGGCAGGAGTCGCTCCGCTCTTTGGCTTCAGTGCCATTGCACTTGGCTTGGTTGGGTATGTGACCACCCTTTTCAAGCTCAGCGCCCTCTTCACCATCCTGTGGGCACGGGTGTTTCTGGGAGAAGGCCAGATGCGCAGCCGCTTCCTTGGGGCCTGCGTGATGGTCGTTGGCGGAGGGTTGGTTGCCGCGTAAGACCCCATATCTGGCGAGTGCCATACGCATGCCTGTCCCTGGCCCTCCTGTTCGGATCTCCATCACATGCAGCGATTCTGGAAGTGCAGGGCTATTTCTGGCCGGCTCGCATACCTTTGGGGCAATTACAAAACGAGAGGTCCTTACATACACTCGTCAGTTCACCAAAATCGACGAAGAGCTGATTTCCCACGAGGGAATGCACGAAGTATCAGTGAGATACAACCAGGCTCCATACAGATCGTATGAAAAGAGAGGATGAACGTATTTTCAGCGACAGGGAAAGAGGAACGACATGATGAACGTTCTCGACGCGACGTTTGGCCATCCACGAGGGCCTCTGGGCCGCGTAGGGGGAGTGATCATGGCTCGCTCAACCAGGCTGCGTAACGAGTGGACGCTCTCGCTCCTCGATATTCGGCGGGATGATCGCGTCCTGGAGGTGGGCTGTGGTCCGGGCGCGTTAATCCAGGCGCTCGCTGCAAAAGTCACGGAAGGGTTTGTTGCAGGCGTTGATCCGTCGCCAATCATGCTGCAGCAGGCTGCAAGGCGCAATGCCGAGGCCATCCGGGAAGGGCGGGTGCAATTGCAGTTGGGCTCTGCCACGGCTTTACCTTTTGAAGATGCCTCGTTCGATAAAGCGCTCTCCGCCAATTCCTTGCCGTTCTGGCCGGATCAAGAAGCGGGGGTAAAGGAGATGTGGCGGGTACTTACGTCCGGGGGAATGATTGCCATCATCCTCCAACCCCGCTGGGCCAGGACGGAGAGCGAGGTCAAACAGATCGGCACAGGGCTGGTGGCATTGCTCTCCAAGGTCGGTTTCCAGCAGGTCAGGCTGGAGTTCAAGCCAATGAAGCCGATTGCCAGCGTGTGCGCACTTGGCATCAAGTGAGTTCGGCTCTTGCCCCAGGACTTTGACCGCTCTGAGAACACTCTCACGTACAAGAAGTTCGCTCCGTTCCTCCTTCTCATGCAAGAGGGGACGCCGGTGGCTGAGAGCGAAACCGAGAGCTCTTGGATGGTGCTCATACACAGCAGGTAACAAAAGATAAGCTTTCCTCCTGGGTATGCGAGATGCCGCTTGAGCGCGAGGGTGCGGGAAACCGCGAACCGTGGGAAGGTGCGGCGAGACGTCACTCAACTCACAGAACTGGAAGCGAGTGAGTCGAGCATCTCGCCGCTCGTCCGACCTCAACTGCCTCCCCTAGCCGGGTTGGTGATCGCGCTGAGCCGACTTCTGGAGGGCAAAGCGCCTGTAGAGCGCGAACGGCAAGAAGCCCGTTCGCAAAAGCTGGCCCTCGAGTGGAGTGTCTGCAAAGGGCGTCCTGGCGAGCGCCTTCTCCACGGTCTGCGCTTTGACGAAGCGGAAGTCATAGATCCACACCCGTCCGCCTGGCCGCAGCACCCGGTAGAGTTCTCGCAAGGGCTGCTCTAACTCGTGCCAGTGATGCATGCTGATGGTCGATACCACCACGTCAAAGGACTGGTCGGGATAGGGGAGGTGCGCCACATCCCCACTCTCGAAATGCACCCGCTCCTCCAACTGCTCGCCCCTGGCATGTGCGCGCGCCAGCCCGATCATCTCTTCCGACAGGTCGATGCCGTAGACCTGCAGCCCCGGAAGACTCCGGGCGAGTTCCCTGACTAAGGTACCCGGACCGGTTCCGGCGTCCAGCACCTTCCCCTCGACGAGCCGGAGGGTGGCAAGGTCTGCGATGACGCGCTGATACAATCTCCTGGTCAGCCGCACCATCACTACATCATAGACGCGACTCCCCCTGCCGGTAAACAGAGAATTAAAATGGCTTAAGTGACGTTGCGACGAATGTTCCCTGACCGCATGCCTGTGCATGTCATTGCTCCTCTCAAGACAATGGCAAAAACTGCATCCGTAAGCAGTTGCCTCGATCGACATAGTTGCACGACACAACTACATGGTTGTAGTATACAACTATATGGTTGCCCTATGCAACTGTTTCGTGGTAGAATAGCGGCATGGATACCAAGCAGTTACAGGAGTTATTTAGCGAGTTTCTCCAGGCGCTCGGATTGCACCGGCCTGACCAGGTGCCGACCGGCTTCTCTCTCTCGCTCTCCGAGATGTTCGCCCTGCTGACGCTCTCCGCCGAGGCGCCCATGTCGCAACAAGCGCTGGCAGAGCAGCTGCACCTCGAGAAAAGTACGGTGAGTCGCCTCATCAAGCACCTGGAGCAGCGGGGATGGGTGAAGCGGGTGCGCGATCTGCACGATACCCGCATGTTCCGACTGCAGTTAAGTGATGCAGGGCACAAGCAAGCCTCGCATCTGGCCAGAAGTCTGGCGGAGCGACATCAGCGCCTGCTGGCAGAACTCAAGCCGGATGAGCAGGAGGCCCTTGCGTATGGACTCTCTGCGCTCATTCGCGCGTTCCGCACTGTCTGAATGCGGACTGGCAGTGCGCCGGGTGCTCTTCGGCCTGTTCTCCCCAGCCATCCATGGCCCAGATAATGTTGCCGAGCGCTTTCCCTCGCTCGGTGGCAGCGTACTCGACATTCAGCGGGTATCCCGGGAAGACTTTTCTGGTGAGGATACCGGCTTCTTCCAGCTCTCATAAGCGCAGCATGAGTGTTTTTGGACTGATTCCTGTCATCGCTCGTTGGAGCTGACCAAAGCGGTTGTTCCCCTGCAAAATCTGATGAAGCAGTTGAAGCGTCCATTTCTCACCAAGCACCCGAAGTGTTAGAGCCGCTCCATCATGTGTATGTTCGTGCGAACAGTTCATCACAGGCATCTCCTGGAAAGCTGAGCGTTACCGCTGCTGCGCTACGCGTCTGCTCTTGCGAGCAGTCCATAGGTTTCACGCTACCGCCTTTTCTTGCGCATTTTAGATGCGTAGCATGAAGAGTGGCGTAAAACCCTGACCTTGACCCGATGTTCGGTCGCGCAAGCCGCGACTACCAGGTGCTCGCTTCCTTGAAGAGTGCCGAGGCAAGCAGGGCGCTGCGCGTGGCGATCTCTTTGGGAGTGTAGGGCCGCCCATGCTCAAGCCACCAGGTGATGGCTTCCACAAACATCGTGGACACCAGGTCTGGCACAAACTCATCTGAGAAGGTGTGGACGGGGCGAGCGGAGGCATCCGGTCCGTGAGGAAGGTGCCCACGCTCCTTGATCAGGCCAGCCAGAGACGCACGCATCTTCCTCACAAACCAGGGGCTTCCCGAACTTCCAAGCAGCGCTCGATAGAGCCGTTCATATTGCGCGATATGCTCGAAGAACTTCACCCAGACCTCCGCAGGATGTTCCGCCCCCAGATCTCCGACCGCGCCCAGCAGGGCGCTCATGGCTTCCTCAAAGATCTGTTCCACCAGGTCGTATTTATCCTGATAGTTGCGATAGAACGCGGCCCGGCTCACCATAGCGCGCTCGGTGATCTCGCCGATGGTGAGCGCCTCGAAACCCCGCTCCTCGATCAACTCAATTAACGCCTCTCGCAGCAGTTTCTGCGTGCGTCTCACGCGTAGATTGCTCACCGGTTGAGTCATTTTGCGCTCCTTGTCTCATTTGAGACACATTTTCCTGATTGATCCTTGTTTCTCTTTACTCATCCGACTACACTGAAAATCAGAAAAGAGAATCCATTTGAGACAGTGTGCCCCAATTTGGTCATTCTGTCAACAGACAGAGAAGGAGTAAAATCTATGCATTCATTCGCACGTCACCGCCCGAGCCGAGCATCTAAGGCGTCGGCCACCGAGACAAAAGGGCTGATCCTGAAAGGGGGCTGGCGCTACGACCTGATGGTCTGGTTCCACGACACCTTTTCGTTCCGTGGAAAGTTTCGGGAGCTCAGGCAGAGGACCGCCACCTTGGCCTGCATTCAACCCGGAGATGCAGTGCTAGATGTGGGCTGCGGCACGGGAACGCTGGCGATGGAAGTGGCACGCCGCGTTGGCACAACGGGCCGCGTGGCAGGCGTTGACCCGGGGACTCAGCAGATCGCCCGCGCCCGCGCGAAAGCGGCTCGGTGCGACGTGCCCATCGAGTTCCAGATCGGGTTGATCGAGCAGCTCCCCTTCCCCGATCAGACGTTCGATGTGGTGCTCTCGACCTTAATGATGCATCATTTGCCTGGTGGCCTTAAACGTCAGGGACTCTCGGAAATCGCCCGGGTGCTCAAACCAGGGGGGCGCCTGGTCATTGCCGATTTCAAGCGCAAGCAGGAACGAGCGGGCCAAGCTACGCGCTTTCACGCCGGGGGGAGCGGCCTTCAAGATCTGGCTGCCCTCGTCAAGGAGGCCGGTTTCGAACATCTAGAAACGGAGGAGATGCGGCCCTCACGCTTCTCTGCTTTCCCTGGAGCCGGCTTTGTCCGTGCATACAAAAGCTAAGCCGGACGCGAGCCTGAAGAGATCATGAAAAGAAAGAGAAGGATAGTTCCATGAGAAATGTCTTCTTACGGCGCAGGCATGATGCGGACGCGCCCATGCCCGCGCGCCGACGGACCACCAACACTCCAGGCTGGGTGAAGGTGGCTGTGGTTCTCATCATCATCCTGGTCCTGCTGTTTGTCATCCTACACCTTACCGGCCATGGTTTTGGTGAGCACATGCACCTGTCTATCATCGAACACGGGGGACAACCGCTATGATTATGCCACCCGGCCTGCGCAAGGTCACCCTCACCGCGCATATCACTTCCTCGATTGGCTGGTTCGGCGCGGTGGCTGCCTTCCTGGCTCTCGCCCTCGCCGGGATGACCAGCCAGGATCGCGAGTTGGTGCGAGCAGCCTATCTCGTGATGGGTTTGACCACCTGGTTCGTCATCGTCCCGTTGGCCTTCGCCTCGCTGCTCACCGGAGTTGTCTCGTCACTCTTTACCAGGTGGGGCTTGTTCCGCTACTACTGGGTTCTGCTGAAACTCGTGATCACCATCCTTATCACCCTCATCTTGCTGGTCCACACACAGCCAATTGATCTCCTGGCAGGTGCCGCGGCGAAAACGGCAGCGCTGGGTGCCGATCTCCACGGGGCGCAGCTCCAAATGGTGATTGCCTCCAGTGCTGCCCTGGTGGTGTTGCTCGTACTCACTGTGCTGTCGGTGTACAAGCCACGGGGTATAACCCCATACGGGCAGCGGAAGCAAGACGAGCAGCGGAAAGATGTCACCGCCGGAGATACAGCGACCGACACGGTACAAGGGATCACGCAGGAACGCGAAGACAATGGTGTCCATGCAAAACCCTTCAAATGAAAGGAAGGAAAAACATATGAGTACCCTCAAGGTTCCCGGTGCGCAGTTGTTTTATGAGGTGAGCGGCTCTGGGCCACTCCTGATCCTGATCCCAGGGGCAGTTGGCGTGGGAGAGGTCTTCCATCCGCTCGCACACCACCTTTCGGCACAGTACCAGGTAGTCACCTACGACCGCCGTGGTTTTTCTCGGAGTCAACTCGACGAACCTCAGGACTATGAGCACCGATTAGCTACCGATACCGATGATGTCCGGCGCTTAATCGAGCACTTGACGGACAAACCGGCGATCGTCTTTGGCAACAGTTCGGGCGCAATTGTCGCACTCGAAGTCCTCACCCATTCTCCCGAGTGGGTCCAGACGATGGTTGCCCATGAGCCGCCGGTCGTTTTCCTGCTGCCCGATGCGGCGAAATGGTGGGCCTTTTTCGACGGGGTCTACGACACCTACCGCAAGGATGGGATTCCTAAAGCCATGCACCAGTTTGCGAGCAGGGTTGTTGGAAGCGTAGACCGTCAGGTGATCGAGCGTGCTATGACAAAGCACGCGAACGAGTCCACCATGGCGAACGCTGCGTACTGGATGGAGCATGAGTTGCGCCAGTATCCGCGAGTGGAGCTTGATCTCGATGCGCTCGTTGAGCATGCCAAGCAGCTCGTGCCAGCTTGCGGGCGCGACTCCCAGGACCAGATGACGTCCCAACCGAACAAGGTACTGGCGAGGCAGTTGGGACTCAATCTCGTCGAGTTGCCTGGCGGACACCTTGGCTTCATGGCCTCCCCCACCGAGTTTGCAAAGGAACTCATGAACGCACTTGGCGGCGGAAGCCTTTGAGCGCTCTGGGGTCAATACGCAGGCCCTGGAACTCTCGCGTGATTCCAAAAACGCGGTTTGTTGTTACTCTTCACTTATTCCTCTCGTGAGGAAAGGAGCATTATGATGAATGATCCATTTCACACCTCGCCTCGGGGGGAGTCCAAATCCTGGCACTCCCGATGGCAGAAAAACCACGCCTTCCAAGCGAAGGATTCGGCTCTCGATGGCCATTCGTCTCAGCCTACATCGTTTGATCAATTTCTTGAGGCAGTCAAGCTGCAAATGCAGCCTGAGGGTCGGGCGCAGCACACTGCAGGTATGCATCGGCATCTGCGCACTCTTCTTCCTCATGACGTGACGCTGGCTGATCTTGTTGCTGGCTGGCAGGTACTTGCTCAGCCGCGTAACGATACCAATTCAGCGGTTCTAAGCCGTCGCAAGACCTGTGCCGAGCTGGCTGCGATTGCTGCTCAATTGATGAGTGAGCCAGGACATCTGGCGGGAGCGGTGAAAGCGTGGCAATCGTGGCAGGATGCTTCCCAGAGAAGCGCCGATCCCCGTCTGGCTGCGATGCGCCAGACTTTTGCCCGCGAACTCGTAGAATTGCAATCCGCATCAGAGCGGGCTGCGACGCGCACCGATGTCTGCAACCAGCCGTGATCAGCAACACCTGCAGGATACACCTATGGCGCCTGTGATTGATCCGCGCGAGCGGGCCGAAAAGGGACTTGCATCGTTGAGCACCCCTGGTGATCGCTTCGCCTATGGGCTGAGCCAGATCAGCAGTCCGTTGGTCGTCGGCCTTGGGGTGTTCGGCTACGTCTCTCTTTCGACCGCCTCCACCGTGACAGAGGGTCTCCAGTGGCTCACGGTCATCGGGGTGGGTCTGCTCGTGCTTTTTGGGTTGATCTGGTGGGGAGTCAAAACGGGGAAGTTGACCGATCTCCACGTTAGTCGCCGCTCAGAGCGTCTAGTTCCGCTGCTGGTTGGCCTGATGGCTCTGGGTGGCATGCTGGCCGGGCTGCTCTTGCTTTCCGCTTCGCGTCCGCTTGTGGCGACGCTTGTAGCGGTCATCGTCTCTTTCACGTTGGCCACGCTGATCACGCAGGTGGCCAAATACAAGATCAGCCTGCACATCGACTCGGCAGCAGGCGCGGTGACGGTCTGTTGCCTGCTGGCTGGCCCGGTGTTTCTGGCGCTCTCTCCCCTGGTGGTGCTGATCGCCTGGGCACGCTGGAAGCTGGAGGCGCACACCCCGCTTCAGGCCGTCACGGGGGCAGCCCTTGCCGTGGCGGTGACGGTCACCGCGTTCTGGCTCTTTGGCCTCCGCTGATGCTTCTCTGTAGAAACGCTCAAAGGAACGAGCAGAGGAAGGAGAAAGGGTATGCAACCACCTCGCGGGCCTCCACCAGTTGAACTCTCCAAGCCGCGAAGAGCAGGTCATGAAGCGGATTCGGAAAGCGAAACTGTTTGTGTTTTTACGCCGGAGCAATCGCCAGGTAAGATTTCCCGGAGATCAATCAGATCTCTGGTTCACACGGATGGAGTAACTGAGCGAAGGAATAACCTCACTCGAGGGGTTTCCTCTCCTCGATTTGTTGGCTTGCCTGAATGGGAGTCTTGTGTTGAATTTCTCACCCTGTAAAAGATATGTTGAAATGGTATGTTAAGTAGCGCCCTGGTAGCAACGTTAAGCAGGGCTGTATCCGGCTTCGAATTGGCTGATGGTGTACTCTATCGTGTTCACTGGCTCAATGTAACTCCATTGGAGGAATCTGGCAAGTGTGTAGGCGATATCGAGTTCGCTGCGCCGAGTTAGACGGGCCAGGTCAGCGACAGAGCGTCTCCCATCGATGAGCAGAAGGACCCAACGTTCTCTGCGAGGGAGTTGGCTGGCAAGCGAGGTGGCGAGTTGGCCCGCGACCACGCGGAACACGGCAGATGCGCCAAAGGCTCTTGCCTGTGTTTGAAATTCCAGCATCATTCCTCTCTTCTCTACACAAGATGACTGGCGGAGCATCTCAGACAAACATACAGCTCCCTTGTCGTCCACATGTGTCCGGCTCAATCACATACCTGCCAACCGGAGTCAAGGGCGTGGCGCCCAGGCCCGCAGGAGGAAGGACAGTCCGCAGAACGCATGGCTGGTCAGTTCTGTTGCGAGCTGATCGCACAAGGCGGCCTGTTCCCTCCCCTCGATCACCCCGGTGCGCAGCAGGAATGGCTTTACCTGGTGCGCAAAGTGTCTCGCCTGGCGTACGAACCCCTCGTGGGCTGGCTGCCCCGCTGATACTTCAATCGCGTACGCTGTTTGGTGGATCACGCGCTCGTCTATCCCCCAGATACTGTACAGGGGCCTCTCACGTGGCGCACCACAGCCCACATCGCGTAGCCAACGGCCCAGCATGGGTGTGATGCCCAGTTGACGGCGCTTGTACGAGGAGCGATCAAGCCCTGGCTTTCCTGAGCGCGCAGCAACAAGCTCTGTCCATTCCCACATACGCTCGGGGATGAAGCTTTGCCCGGCCCTTTGCAAGGCTTTGCAGACGAGTTCGGTCAGGCGCTCGAATGCCGCGCTGGTGGTGATCGGCAATTCGGCCTCTGTCCAGCACATGATGCCTCCTGGACGGCACAGGGCTGCGCACGTCCGCGCGAGTGCGGAGTAGTCCACCGTCAGGATGTACCGACTGAGGAAGCTGAGATGGACGAGGTCGAAGCTTCCCTCCGGAAAGAGCGTGGGGGGAAGGTCGTTGATCGCGTGCGCGAGAAACGCGACTTGTGCCAGGCCATCTCGAGAGGCCAGGGCATTGGAGACCTTCACCTGAAGTTCGTCTTCGTCGATACCGATACCCTGGAGACCCGGATACTGCCGTACCACAGCGCGCAGCCATTCCCCGGTCCCGCAGCCGATTTCAAGGACCGACCGAGCGCGAGACAGGTCGCATTCCGCCAGCAGTTTCGCAGGCAGTAGTTCGCCGATCTCCTGGGCGAGAACGCGCTGGAAGCGGATGTCGTCATACGTGTTGCTGGTTAGTTCTTCATGAGCTAGCACCGGCGTTGCTTCCTCTCCTCAATCATTCATTCCTGATGAGCATACCACCCCCAAAGAGGCGGTGCTGTGACAGCAATGGGCGCAAGGCGCAAGACGCTGGACGCCAGAGGGACGGGAGTGGGACGCCGCTGGTCGAGGCCGGGATGGGTTGTGTTATAATGCGGAAAAGGCGAGTGCGACAGAAGATCTTCTTTTTTTGTGCGGAGGAGTATGGCAAACAGGCCGGTCAGCAGACAAACGAACAACAAGGTGGATCTGTCGAGGAGCGTCGATACCCAGGCTCCACTTGTGCGAGTGTACACCTTCGGCGCCTTTCATCTTGATTGGCAGGTTCCCCCGTGTACGACTGAAGACCTGTGGAAGAGCCGTACTTCGGCCCGTACGCTCTTGAAGCTCTTACTGTGCGCGCCTGGACGGCAGGCTTCCAGGAGCCAGCTCGCAGGCATCCTGTGGCCAGAGACCGATGAGGACAAAGCACGTGAATCTCTGCGTTCTGCCAGCAAGGTGCTGCGCAAGGTCCTGCAATCAGCGAGCGGAGAGGACCTGCTCGAACAGCGCAACCAGAACACCATCCTCAAGCTGGCCGAGCAGTCCCACCTGTGGGTCGACGCCGATGCCTTCGAAGACCTGATCTCCCAGGCCGGGCGAGCGACGACCCCTGACGAAGCGCTCGCGCTCTGGCAACAGGCCAAGGTCTTGCTGCGCGGCGAGTTTTTGGTCGACGATCAGGGAAGCGAGTGGATGCGGCATCGCTGGATCAAACAGTGGCAGCAGGCGCTGCGCATGGCCCGTGGTCGCATGGTGCGCCACCTGGCCGATCTGTATCTGCAGCGCGGTCAGGTCAGCCTGGCGGAAGAGGTCTTAGAGCAGCATATCATCCGTTTCCCCACGGACCAGGACGCGCTCTATCGCTTACTCTTGCTCCTGGAGCGGCAGGGATGCGTCGAGGAAGCTTGCGTGCTTTATCAGCGAGCCAACCACCTGCTGGGAGCCGTAGGGAAACAGCCAGCAGCTCATGTGAGAACGTATTATGAGCAGTTGCAGCAAGCAATTCGGACACACCAGCAGATCGTTCCTGTCGTACAGGTGCAGCCTCCCGACCTTTTCCCAGGAGGCTTGCAGAGAGCGACAACGCTTCCCCACACGCAGGCTGTGGATGTTGTCCTTCCCGCTTCCACCGTTTCCGCTTCATTTGCCTCAAATCAGGAGAACACTCTGGACCTGGTGAAAACACATCGGCAGATGCTGCACGACCTGCTCATGCTCGCGAGCACCGTGCTGGTGCTCTCCCCCTATGCCCGCTGGCCTATCGGCGAAGGGGAACGATCGTCTCTTCCCCTCGTCACTACGGCCATTGACGAACTGGAGCGCATAACCGATAGTTTCTGGCGGCTGTGTGCCAACACCTCCCTCGATCTGCTGGGGAACCTGGTAGAGCACTTCCGGACCATCATCCAACTGCTCAAACAGATGCAGGCGCGTGATGCCGTCCAGCGCCTCTGTTCGCTTGCCGGGGAAATCGCGCAAATCCTGGGGAAAACCTTGTTTGACCTGCACGAATATACGCTGGCCTGGTCCTACTACACCTTTTCGCTCAAGGCAGCGCAAGCGGCCTTCAACCACGAGTTATGGGCGGTTGGTCTGGGACGGATGAGCCTGTTGCTGATCTACTGGAATCAATCCCGCGAGGCGCTGCCCCTCTTGCAGGAGGCGCAGCAGTTGACCGTCCAGAGCCCCAGGGTAGCGTGCTGGCTCGCAGCCGTCAAGGCCGAAGTGTACGCACACCTCGGCGATTCCGATGCTTGTGACGCCGCGCTGACTGTCGCCAGAACGCTCGCCTCAGAGGCAACTTTGGGAGAAGACCGCTACGCCACTGGCTTCAACCCCTCTCGTTTGGCCGGGTATGAAGGCGCGTGCTTTGTGCTGCTGCGTCAACCGGACCACGCCCTACCCGCGCTCCAACAAGCGCTGGCCCTCCTCGATGCGCAGGCCATTCGCAGACAGTCCACGCTCTTCACCGATATGGGGATCGCTTACGCGCAACAGGGAAACGTGCAAACTGCGTGCCACTATGCCATCCAGGCGCTGGCCATCACCACGCAAACCAAATCCCTGAGCGTGCTGGAGCGTGTGCGCCAGGTACGGAACGAATTGGAGGCGTGGAAGGACACGCAGGACGTCAAAGACCTGGAGAGGCAACTGGAAACAACATCGAGACGTATCGCTACGTAAAGAAGGACATTGATGAGTGAACTGGCATCTCCCCGATCCCCAATCCTCTATCTGATCGTGTGCGCGGCACCTCCGGCGCAACAAACGCAAGAGGTGGTGCCGCTACTTCAAGCGGCGGGATGGGATGTGTGTGTCATCGCCACGCCTCAAGCCTCGCGCTGGATGAATACCGAGGCCCTCGCCGAACTGTCGGGGCATATCGTCCGGACGGACTACAAGCTTCCAGGGGAGGCAGACCCACTTCCCAAAGCCGATGCGGTGCTGGTCATGCCGGCAACCTTTAACACCATTAACAAATGGGCGCAGGGCATCGGCGATACGCTGGTGACCAGTATCTTGTGTGAAGCGCTTGGACGTGGATCACCGCCGATCGTTACCGTCCCATGCCTCAAGATGGACCTGGTTCGCCACCCGGTCTTCTCCAGGAGTATTGCCTTGTTGCGTGAGTGCGGCGTTCATGTCCTGCACGAGCCAGAACGCTACCCATCACCACTCATGGTTCCCTGGAACGAGATACTTGCCACACTTCTAGAGGCCGCTCAGAGCAATGGGTAGAAAAGAGCGATGTGAGGTGGCAGGAGTAGAGGAGCTAAGGGAGTATCAAGAGCAAGCATGAGCCTGACGATGCTCATCAATTGGCTCCAGCAGGCAGTAGGGCTTCTTCTCTCGCTCTATGAAACGACAATAAACAGGTGCAGGTGAGCAAACACTGAGCAAGTATGCTCTGGCATCTCATCACCCGTTGGCAACCCGAGAAATGCTGGTGGGAAATCGCTCTACGCCAGGTCTGAGTATGCTACGGGATGTCTCACACGACCGATGAAGAGTGGAGAAAAGTTCCTCATGCCTCCTCTTCTCTCAGTGAATGAGGTCTACTCACCAGCTCAAGAAAGGTTTCTTCGTCCTCATCCTCTACTTCTGAGGAGTCCATCTCGTACTGCTCCCCGTATTTCTGGGCGAAGAGGGCATTGGCATACGCATGCTGAGCAACCGGCAGTTCGCGCGCATGAGCTGCGATCTGTGGCCCAAGCACGTTGCCCATCAGATCGCGGGGAGCCAGCAGGACACGGCTAGTGCTGTGAATGCGCTTGAGCTTGCCGGTCGTGCGACCGGTGACCATGTAGAGCTTCCCCTGCTCGTGGGCGAACCACATGGCGGTGGGAACGCCCACGCCACTTTTGCGAAAGGTCGTGAGGAGCACAAACTCGTAGGGAGACAAGGAGGCAAAAGGATCATCCCTCCCTCCCTCTTGCTGCTGACCTTGGGTAGTCATGTGCTCTTACTTTCCTCATATCATCTCTGCTTTGCTAGCTGGTGGAGCAACTTGCGTTCCCGGCTCTTGACCACCGAACGGAGAAGTTTCAGTAAGTACGGCCTGTCTTGCTTCCAGGTATGGCCCCTCTTGTTCCCAGGTGCGATCCACCTTCTCCCGTTATTTCCAGACCCAGATTAGATAGACTTGTGGTGAGGAATGTAGCGAGCTTGCAAACACACGAACGCAAGTGGCACCACTGCTCGCTGGCGCGGCTCATGTGAGCCGCGCTCCTTCACATCAAGCGACCGCAAGAACTTATACGAAGTAAAGGAAGGAGACATTGCAAAATGGACCAGACACAACTCCCACCTGATGGCAGCCAGCCCAGTGGCTCCGAGGACCGGCAGCCCTCTGATGCCGTGCCAGCCGCCTCAACAATGCATACATCGACACCGGATGAACACGATGACTTCCCAGAAGATGTCCTCCTAGAGGATGAAGCAGCGGGATGGAGTGCGCAGTTCGTCGTCCCGTTCCAGCAGTCCGGGCCGATGCCCGCGGTGAATCCACAGCCACCCCGGGCAAGTTCCAACCAGACAGGCGGGCCAGCGCAAGGTCGCACAACGCCACGGCGGTTTCCCATCCTCAAGGTTGCCCTGATCAGCACCCTCATTGTGCTAGCAGTGGGGTTCCTCGCGCTATCGGTCTTCGCACAACCAGCAACTCACCTGACTACTACCGCAAAGAATCCCACACAGGGACCACCGGTGACACGTACAGCGCCAACGGCCAGGCCAACGCGCACTGTACAGAAGACCCCCACTCCGACCATGACCACTGCTACCCCGCAGGCAACACCTCAGATTGACTGGGTTCCCTCGGCGCAAACGTTGCAGCAACTCGGGTGGACGGGAGCCGGTCTTTCGACGGGTGATGCGCTGGAAGCCGAACGCACCGCCTGGACCTTCACCGACCGCGAGATGAGCCTGGATTACAGAAACGCGGGGACGCAGGCGCAGCATGGCGGCACGTTCACGGCTGCGGTGTTTCTCCTGACGCCAAATGCCAGTGCGCGGTTTTTCCAGAACGATGTCCGCGCGATTAACGATGTGCTGTTCGACCGGGTCCAGCGGCAGCAACTGATTCGGGAGGTGGTGAATGCTCAGCCGCGCTTGGTCCAGTTCCAGGTTCAAGGTCAGCAGCAGTTTGCCTGGGTCGATGTTTCCTTCCAACTCTGGCAGTCCCAGCTCAACCAGCAGACAGGTCAGCGAGCCGAGGGACTGGAACTCGACCCGGCTACCAACGGGCCGCGCATCCACCACATGATCGTCTTACTGCTGCGCATAACCCCTGGCACCCAGGGGACCAACGCTCCCATGGGAGGCACGGGCTGGCTGGTCAGCACCTACGCGCTGAATCCAGCGCGAGGGAGCTTACCAACTGTCATTCAACCGGCCTGACGTTCCACAACCGGCTTCTGTGGTCCAAACTGCCTTTCTGTATTCTGCTGACCGTGAAGGCGCGGGAGGTCCTTGCATCGAAACGTTTTGGACCGCAGAACGTTCAGGAGCGACTCACCTGCGATTGACAAACGCCTGGCCCTTGTGCTACAGTAGCCATCGGCCAATCGCTTGTCGCTACATATGAGCTTCATTACCGGCATTGTACATGCCCTGGTAGAGCAAGACGCCGTTTGCACCATCGTTCTGTCTGATTACACATATACTGAGGCGCAGCGGTATACCCACATGCCATGCAAACAAGCTAGATGCATTCAGAACACCACTTCCATGCTTTTTTGCGTGCGTCTGCTCTCCTCTGAGGGGTAATGAGATAGACGCTCATCGCCCTCTCAGCTTCTTCCTACTGTCACTCCTGGAGAGCGGCTCTGTTCGCTGTTGGCACCTTGGAGGTTCAGGACACTGCAGGTGCAAGTGGACCCATTCAGCCGATGAACCTGAACGGGCCTTCACCTCTTCTTCGTCCATGCAACGTGAGCAGCAAACTTCTTCAGAGGTATTCCAACGGTACAAGCAAAAGGAAAGGTACCATGCAGAATAATTTCTCTTTCCCAGATGAGCTAGACGAGCGGTTGGCGGCGAGCGAAGAGAATGGTCGCGAACAGCAAGGAGAGGAGTTGTGGCTCCCTCCCGAGACGCAGCTTCCCGCAGGCGTTTCTCCCCCGCCTTCCTTCAGGCGACAACCACGAAGAAAACAGCTCACGCTCATTGCCGTGGTGGTCTTGCTCCTCGTGGCGGCAAGTGCGCTCCTGCTGCCTATCTTGCTGGCACAGCCTGCCACGCTGACCACCGCATCTCACCCGGTGACGGGGGCCAGCATCGTTGGGCGTGTCCTCTTCACGAGTAGTGGGCAACTGGATCCAACCAGTTCAGAAGGCCTCAATGATGTCGTGCATCTCGATCTGGGCAGCCTCACGCCTCCAGCTCCTGGGAAGAGCGACGACGCCTGGCTGCTGCCAGATACATCGCACAATGAACAGCAGCCGGTCTTCCTGGGCACGCTTCAGATTCTCAGGGGCTCGGCACAACTTACCTATACCTCCCCCAATCACACAAATTTGCTGGCAACGTACAGCCGTTTCCTGGTGACCGAGCAGGCGGCCAACGAGGAGCCCATCATTCCCTCGCTTGACCCTGCCACCTGGCGCTACTCCGGGAGTATTCCGGATACGCCCACGCCGGGCGACGCGAACCATTATAGTCTGCTTTCACACCTGCGGCATCTGCTGGCGAAAGACCCTACGCTTGAACGCATCGGCTTGTCGGGTGGCCTCGCTATCTGGCTCTACCGCAATGCTGGCAAGATCCTGGAGTGGTCCAGCGCAGCGCGCGACGACTGGGCCGGTGGGCAGGCCTCGCTGGCGCTGATGCGCCGCCAGATCGACCGGGTGCTCGATTACCTGGATGGCGCGGCTTTCGTCGAGCGTGATGTTCCCCCCGCTACGCCGTTGCTCGTTGATGCCAAGGCGGGGCGCATCGGCCTGCTGGAATTTGAGCAGGGGCAAAATCCGCCGGGGTACCTGGCGCACATCGATCTCCACCTGCTGGGATATACGCACTCCCCAAGCGTGACGGCGGATCAAAAGCGGCTGGCCACCAGGATAGATGCCTTGCTGATCGCGGTGACAGCGCTCCTGTGGAAGGTACATGGTGACGCGTCCCTGCTCGCAAAGATGAGTGATACGGTGCTCCTTGGGCAAGAGGCCCTCTCGCTGCTGAACGATATGGAGACGAATGCCAACGATGCCTTCGTTGGACAGCCTGACCCGGCAACGGGCAGCGTTCAGGGAGGGTTCACCCAAATTCACAACGAGCTGCAATTGCTTGCCAGTATCGGGGTGAGCACGGTACCGGGGAGTTGAAGACGGCCAGATCAGGAAGGAACCAGAAGAGGGGCGGCTCTTGCGGTCGTCGCCCCTCGTTTTCTGCATGTGATCCTTACCTGTCAGCAGTATGCAGGTTCCACACCATGACCGTCTTCCCCGATGCTGCCGCAAGTTGAAGGCCCCCGGGCGACCAGACAAGACTGTGTACGGCGCTCCCCGGCTGGACAGGCATCGTGAGTAACGGATTCTGGGCCTGGGCAGGATCCCAGATTGAAAAGGAGCCGTCATCGCTGCCACTTGCCAGATATCGGGCATCAGGCGACCAGGCCAGCGAGCGGATAGGGTTGTGCGAGGACTGCAACCGCTTCGGGACATCCAGGCAAATCGTACCGTCGTTGATCACCCCAGCGTTCTGGCATACAAACCCATTCCAGAGACGGATTACACCATCATCGCCGCCAACCGCGAGCCGCGTGCCGGTGGGGGCGAAGGCTGCAGCGCGCATAGGCAAGCGAGCGTCCTGGTAGAGTGGGTGGACTTCTCGCCCGCTTTCGGTGGTCCACACACGCACAACGCCACCGTGCGAAGAGGAGGCGATGGTTTGACCATCGGCCGCCCACGAGACAGATTCAATGGGAGCCGTATGGCGGGTAAAGATGGTCTGGGGCTGATACTGCGTGGTTTGCCAGACGATAGCGCGCTGATCCAGCGCACCAGAGACCACCTGCTGCTGGTTGAGCGTGCTCCAGGCAAGGCTTGTCACGGTCGCGAGATGGTCATGCGGGAAGCTGGCCAGGACTGTTCCTGTCAGCGCTGTAAGGAAGGTCACCTGGTTGGCCACCCCCGTCACCAGTCGTTCACTTTCAGGTGACCAGGCCAGAGCGGTAACGGCTGCTGGGTTGGCCACGCGCTGGCGGACAGATCCATCGGTTCCCCATAGCAGGAGCAGGCCATCGTCTCCTCCGGAGGCGAGGTACTGTCCATCAGGCGACCAGGCGACGACGCGGACGGTCTGCTGGTGGCTGGCAAAGGTCAACGCCGGGGTCACAGAGACGATGCGCGGGGCAGTCGTCGAGGACGCTGTGGGCGAAACGAGAGGAGCAGCGGCAGGTCGCCTCCTGCCCAGGTACCGCTGTGCCAGCGCCACGGTCAGGCCCGTTCCCAGGCCACTCAGCGCAAACGCGCCAAGGGTTCCTGTTGTAAGGAACGCTCGACGACTCCAGCGGCCGCGAGGGCGTGGTTTGGGCTGGGTGGCGGCTGGAAGACCGAGTGCGTGGACAGGCCTTGTCGGAGCACCGGCTGCTGGTGACACGAGCGTGAAGCGTGTCCCCGAGGTAAGCGGGAGGTCGCGAAACCGCCGATCGTTGGGGAGCAAGCTTCCTGAGGCGGTGAGACAAAGCTGATAGATAACAGGCATGCCGGAGCTATCCACTGTCGGATAGCCGAGGTGAGAGGCAAGCTGGGTAGCACAGTTACCAATGAGCATCGCATCATCCACATCGAACGCTGCACCTTCGGGGTCAAGTATGAGTCTGAGCACTGGCATAGTTTTCTCTCGCGCACTCGTCCAGCATTCCAATCGAAGCCTGAGCCGCGTGATCCGAGGAAGCCGAGGATCACGGTCACCAGTAGTATAGCCAAAGCGTTCGGATCGCATCTGGGTAAAAAACGAAAAAAGACGGGAAACATCTGGGAAAAAGGGGATCGTTCGCCCGGTCTGACCGGCAACGCACATATAAAGACCCACTATCACAAGCCGCTATGAAGTGCAAAGTAGCAGGCATTTGCCTGTTGGATCTATTTTGACAGAGAAGAGATTGTTCACCATTCTCAATCACCAGACTACGCCGTGTGCGGCATGCGGAAACAGTCCTGTGTAGTTCGGGAAGGGAAGGGGGAGTTGGAAACATGCCGAATTCGGACGAGTTTACAAGTCGAAGGGGAGTAGCGACCGGTTTAGAAACTCCATTCGGGGCCGATAGCTGAGGTAACCGACTAGCTCCCTACTTCATCTGATCGTCTCCTTCATTTCGGAGCGAGCACAGCTCTGATCAGCTGGCGGATACAGTGTCATTTCGAGATGAGGAGACTGCTCATCTTCCTCGTTCTGGTTGGCCCGCTTGGTGCGATAAATGATTTTGCAGGTGCGGCTGATGCACAGGCTGACAATCTCATCGTTTATGGAATAGGTGTGATGCTTGCTATTGCTGAGACGGCCTGCTCAGGCACACATGCATTCGCGGCCCAGGTGGGATTCCCTTTGCTGCAAGACCTGCGAAGTCTGAACGGTTGAGGTGTTGGCAGCGTTCTCTCCATCTTCTAAAAATTGCATCTCTTAACGTTAATCCTTTAGGAAAAGAAGCAGGGCAAATAGAGTACCTTGTGAATATTGGAACGCGTACACGTATGGTGACTTTCAATCAACGCATCAACTGTGGTTGCGTATGCGTTTGCCTACTGACTTTGTCAGCCCTGTAGCGCCTACATGAAACAAGCAACGAATGGAAGAGGCTGGACTACTGGACAAGGACTAGGGTCTATCAGCGTTGCAGTTGAACAAGAATAGCGAGCATAAAGGAGGAACTTACCATGCCCATTGGAGATGGAATCCGGAGAAACATTGCCACAGTTTCCCAGGCCGAAAGAAACCGGCTGCGCGACGCGATCCTGGCGCTAAACCAGAGGCTTTTTCCCGGCAGCAAAAATGACCCAATCCCCGGTGGCGTCAGCTACTGGTTCAAGCAGGATGAGATCCACGATTCCACGCACGTCCATTTCTGCCCCGCCTTCCTACCATGGCACCGAGAACTCATGAACCGCTTCGAGGCCATGCTGCGAGAGATTGACCCGATGCTGTCCCTGCACTATTGGAACTGGACGCAGGATCCGCAACACCTGCCGGACGGCGAAGGTGGATTCATTAACCTGTTCACCCCCGATTTCATGGGCAATGCCATCGGACCTGGCAGTAGCGAGATCGAGATCGGCGATCCGTGGAGAACTGCAGGCTTCTATGGCGGTCCCGGCCCGTTTCGTGATAACACGGGCAATCCGGCCCACCCGCCGCAGACCGTCACCCGCCAAGTTGGCGTCAATGCCAGCCTCGTCAATCCTACAGATGAGCAAACGCTGCTCAGCTCGCCTGACTTCGTGGCCTTCGACAACCAGATGGAGGGATTCGGCGTCAACCTCCACGGCCAAGGGCACGGTTACATCGGCGGCGATCTGCTCAATCCGCACACGTCGTTCCGCGATCCATTCGTCTTCCAGATGCACTGCAATATCGATCGCCTCTTTGCCATGTGGCAGCGCGACCAGATGCATCCGGAGCGGCTCGATCCGGCGCAACTCTATAAGGCGCAATCGACGAACCAGAACGGCTTCGAGAACACCAAGGGTGGCGACCGCACCACGATTGATCCGCCCGGTGTGCCGCAACCCGGCGACAACGATGTGAACAGCCTGGCGCCTTGGTGGGGGATTCTCAGCTCTCTCGAACCCTGGGCCGGACCGGGCAACACTGCTCAGACCGCCGCGACCGGCATCATCCAGAACGTCAAGTCGGTCCGCCCCTGGGCGCCACCTGAAAACCAGCAGATAGTGAAGGACGCAAAGCATCCTACCGTAGTTGCTCCGGCGGACTATGATACCTTCACGCAGGTACACCTCCCGACAAAAAACAGCAGCTTCATGACCCAGGGCAGGTTTGGCAGTAGAGGAAATTTTGAGATGGTGGTGCCGAGGTCATCGGGCGGCCTTGCCCACTTCTGGCGGGCGAATGATGATCCCAGTCTCCCCTGGAATGGGCCACGGCCCTTCGGCTCAAGCGATACCTACGCGGCCATCGCTCTCATCCAGAGCAACTTTACCAGTTCAGGCCACGGCGCAGGAAACCTGGAGGTGGTTGCGCGAACGGGGAACGGCCTGGACTTCTACTGGCGCGAGGACGCAGCACCGTTTACCTGGCACGACGGGGCAATTGCCTTTGAAAGCGGAGTCAGCGGTAATCCTGCGCTTATCCAGGGCAACTTTGGGGTGATGGGCAATTTCGAGATGGTAGTGCCCCTGGCAACTGGTGGTCTTGCGCATTTCTGGCGGGTGAACGACGATCCCAGTCTCCCCTGGAACGGACCGATCCCCTTCGGCTCAAGCGATGCCTATGATGCCGTCGCTCTCATCCAGAGCAACTTCAGTCGCCCCGGTAATAGCCATGGCAACCTGGAGCTGGTGGCGCGAAGCGGGAACCGCCTGGACTTCTACTGGCGCGAGGACGCAGCGCCGTTTACCTGGCATGGGCCATTCATTATTGAAACGATATGAACGTGTAAGGTGCTCGATCCGAGCGCCTAGATGCTTACCCCGGTCTGCTTGATGTGCCTCGCCGGCCTCGCGTCGGTGAGGTTTACGACGCTTTTTCGTGCTCAGCGATCAGCAACAACAGTAGCTGAACCTACGCAGCCAGTCCTCAACGTTGTTTTCTGTCTGACTGACTGCTACCGGAACCCGAGAAGCAATCAGGTCACCGTGACAAACGCAACGCACCGGAAAGGGAGCTGGGCTTGAACCGGGCTCGCTCCCTTTCTTTTAGGTAGAAAGTTTCCTTGAGGGTCCCGGTCATTGGACGGTCAGCGTTCCGATCATGTAGCCCTGAGTCATCATCGGTCCCATCATACCCATCGGGCCGGTGCCACAGGGGTCGAGGCACCGGAAGACGTAGGTCCCGGCTGCTCCTGTGCGGAAGCTAAAGGTCACCGTATTGTAAGCTTTGCCGTTCGTCCCATCTCCGGGCAGCGGTACGTTCACATTGAGTTGCGGGAGAGTGAAGGTGTGCGCGATCTTCCCGAATGCCAGGGAGGAATACTCCCGTCCATCAGCCGTCGCGATGGTGTTGACTGTCCCCTGCACTGTGGTGAAAGGAGAATTCTGGGGCATGGCGGTATTGCCCAGATCATAATCACGAATGGTGACGGTCACCAGACTGTTGGCAGGCACGACCAGGTTTGACGGCGAAAAGGCCGGCCAATCTTTTTCCATACCGGGCTGATTCGTGACGATATCAATGGTCAGGTGGGTGCTGCTGGTAACCGGAGTTCCCTGCTTGACCGGACTCTGCTGATAGCCGCCCATCATGTTGCCATGGTACGGCTGGCCGCCGTTCATCATCCCGTAGCCATGACCATTGTTTCCCAGAAACCCGCTGTGTGTCAGCGCCATTGCACCCACCGTACCACCGATCGCCAGCAGGGCTAACAGCACAATTACTATAACAAGTAGACCTGTTCGATTACGCATTGCTCTCTCTCCTTCTTGATTGAACCTAAGTCATTTCTTCCGCTAGTAATATGGTTCGCATATGAACCATGTTTTTTCTGTCTCATCGTCGCTCCGGGAAGCCAGTTTGTTGATGACTCTGCTCTTCCTCGGCGTCTGTTAAGAGTATATGATGTCCACTTCAAGAGCAGATGTGCGTTTTCATCAAGATTCGATCAAGAACAGGAGCTTGCTTTCACCGAACTCCGCCGCAGGATGCCCCGTGGCTTTAGCCCTGGGGAGGAATGCGGCGTTCCTTGTTTGGGGCAGGGGTGGAAGGGGATACTTCATCAATCCGCCTCTTGACAATTCCTGCGAAGAATGGTACATTTGTTCTATGAAACAGACCCTTGTGGCCAAACTCAAGTTGCAGACCACGCCTGAGCAGCTCGCCGCCTTGCGCGCCACTCAGTTGGCCTATCGCGATGGGCTGAACTATGTCAGTCGCTATGCCTTCGAGCATGGCAAGATGAGTAACAAGGTCCGCTTACAAGACGGCACCTACCGTGAGATACGTGCCCGCTTCAAGCTACCAGCGCAGATGGCCTGCTCTATTCCCCGTCAGGTGGGAGCCACCTACAAGACGCTCTGGACCAAGGTCAAGAAGAACGCTGCCGACCATCGCCGTGGGGTGACCAAGAAACGCTACAAGGGGCTGGACCGGGCCCCCAAGTACGTCTCCCCGACGCTGACCTATCAATTGGGGCATGACTACTCGTTCAAGACCGACCAGCGGGTGAGCATCCTGACGCTCTCTGGGCGGGTCGTCCTCCCCTACACGGGCTACCACGACCACGTGGCGCGGATACAGCGGGGCGCATCCATCGGGATCGCCCAACTCTGCTACGACAAACCCCACCGGCAGTTCTACCTGCTGGCCTCCCTCTCGATAGAAGTCACCGATCCCAAGCCAGAGACGCATACCAGCGTCGTCGGGGTAGATGTCGGAGTGCGCTACCTGGCCGTGACCAGCGATACCACAGGACACGCGAGTTTTCATACGGGAAAACGCATTGTTCCCAAAGCCAACCACTATGCACGACTGAGAAAGCGTCTGCAGCACAAAGGCACTCGTTCGGCGACCCGCCGTTTGGTGGTCATAGCCGGGCGAGAGAGACGGTTGAAAGCCGACGCCAATCATGTCATCTCCAAACGCATCGTGAACCAGCACCCCCACAGCCTGATCGGGCTGGAAGACCTGACCGACATTCGCGAGCGAACCAGGAGACGCAAGGGCAAGAAAGGAAGTCCCAAGCAGAGAAAAGCCAATGTGGCCTATTCCAAATGGGCCTTTGCTGAACTGCACGGCATGCTTGCCTATAAGGCACTCTTGCATGGGTCGATGGTCATTAAGGTCGACGCCCACTCTACGAGCAAGGCCTGCCCGATGTGTGGACATACCTGTGATGCCAATCGGCCGAAGAAAGGTCTCTTGTTTGTCTGTCAAGTCTGTCATTACACACTCCATGCCGACCTGCTCGGCGCTAGGAATATCACGATGCGAACGCTGCTGGCCCGGCAAGACTGGGCCAGCACGGGCGTCTTGTCAGTACGCCCCGATGCGTCGGACAGCGAAGCCAAAGCGGCCCGCCTGCAAAGGTATGCCGAGTTGCGGTGGAGTCCAGATGCAAGCCCCTGCCTGAAAGGCATGGGGTTCAACTGACCTGAAAGAAGTACACATAGACAGGCATTGGCTGAAGCATCATGCTCCTGCTCGAGCATTGGAAGCGGAGTCAGCAATGTATCGTAAGCTCGCTGTACCTGGGAGGAAACAAGAAAGAGACCGCACGTGTCTTCACATGCGGTCTCTGTGGGATGTCCACCTCAGAAGTTGCGCCGACGGCTCTCCGACACTTCCTGACTGGCGTCAGGAACATGCTCTGTAGCCTGGAGCTGCTCTCGCATCTGCGCAAATGTTGCGGCATCAATCTCGCCACGCGCATAGCGCTGGCGCAGGATTTCTAATGCAGACGGGCTGGCTGGCATCGATGGACCCGATGCAGGAGTTTTCCTCTCCAACCAACGAATCAAGGCCCACACGAGGATCACTAAGATGGCAATCCACAGGACACCGCCAAACGCCATCATGAACCAACCCCAACCGAAACCATATCCCCACATCATTATCGTACCTTCACTTTCTGCTACGTTCTGATAAAGAACGGGCTTTTATACAAAAAACGAGTATGCTCTCTTCCTCCGATACCGGGCTTCCATTTTGGAAACATCTGAGGATGTTTCCAGGCGAGGTTACCCGACCGGGACTTCCTCCAGCCGGGCGAGTGCCTGCTCGTACTCAGCCGCGTTGATCTCGCCTGCGGCATAGCGCTGCCGCAGAGTCTCCAGGGCCTGGTCGTGCCCCGAACGCATCTGGCGCGGGAAGAGACTGCGCACCACCCAGATCACCAGCAGGATGATGGCGATCCAGAAGAGCACCATCATGCCCATTCCCAGGATCCACCAGCCGCCATACATGCCAAAACCGTACATCATATTCGTATCTCCTCTTGCTAGCATGGTCTGTCTCTGAACCATGTTTCTTCTTTCTCAATGTCACGCAGGGGAGCCGGGCGGGATGTTCATCTCCACTTCCCCTGCCTCTGCTATGAGTATAGGATGCCCACTTCAAGAGCAGATGCGCGTTTTCATCAAGATTCGATCAAGAAATGGTCTGAAAGAGGGAGGTCACTCATGCGCGAGAGGAAGCGTGAGGGTAAAGCTGCTGCCCTGACCCAGGCCGGCGCTCTCTGCCCGGATCTCCCCGCCCATGGCGTGAGCCAGCGAGCGGGCGATGGTCAGCCCGATACCGGAGCTGCCGAACGCGCGCGAGCGTGACTTGTCGACGCGGTAGAAGCGCTCGAAGATATGGGCGAGTTGCTCCGAGGTCAAGCCCACGCCGTTGTCGCTGACCCGGAAAGCGACCATGTCTTCCTCACGGCTCACGATCACCTCCACGCGACCCGGGGCTGGCGTATAGCGCAGCGCATTGACCAGCAGGTTGGTGAGGATTTGCACGGCGCGGGTCGGGTCGGCCATAACCTGGGGAAGGTTCTTCTGTACATGAATCACCAGTTCAAGCCCCTTCTCGGCAAACTGCCCTTCAAGAGGTTCAAGCGCAGCCTGGACGAACTGCGGCGGCGCAACGGGCTGCGGGGAGAGGGGGACCTGGCGCGCCTCGGCCCGCGACAGTTCCTGCAAGTCGTCGACCAGGCGACGCAGTCGCCCTGCCTCGGTATGCAGCATGGCCCAGGTTGGCGGAGTTGGCTCGATCACGCCGTCGAGCAGGCCTTCGAGATAGCCTTCGAGCGTGGCGATGGGGGTGCGCAGTTCGTGTGCCACATTGCCAATGACCTCCAGGCGGCGGCGCTCCGTCTGTTCGAGGGCCACCGCCAGCGCGTTGATGCTGGCAGCCAGTTGCCCAAGCTCGTCTGCTCGATGGACGGGCGCAACCTCGACACGCTCGGCATAGTGACCCGCGCTGATCCGCTCGGAGCTCTGCGTCATCTCCCGCAGGGGAACGGTGACCCGCCGGGCGACGAAGAGGCTGACGGCCAGGGAGGTTAGGGTGGCGGCGATGGCGGCCACGGCCAGGGCGATCAACAGGGTAGCGAGGAAGTCCCCCAGGATGCGCTGGCTCGCCTCGGCGGTCGTCATGGCTTCAGGATGGGTCTGGAGGATGGGCACGAGCCGGGCCTGGAACAGCGTCGGGGCCAGCGCAAAGGTGACCGCCAGGAGTGTGGCGACGCCGACCAGGACGATCAGCAGGTAGGACAGCAGAAACTTGCCGCCGAGTGAGGTTTTGAAGGACAGACGCCAGCGCATACAACTACTCCCGCCTGCGCCGGAAGCGATAGCCCACCCCGCGCACCGTTTCGAGGTAGTGGGGATGCGCCGGGTCCGCTTCCAGCTTCTTGCGCAGGTTCCCGACGTGGACATCCACGACGTGCTCGTCATAGTAGGCATCGCCCCACACATGCTCGAGCAACTGGGGGCGCGTAAACACCCGACCGGGATGCCGGGCAAGCGCGAGCAGGAGCGCAAACTCACGTGCGGTCAGCTCGACCGGCTGTCCATGCAGCGTCACCTCGTGCTGCGCTTCATCGATCGTGAGATCGTCCCAGCGCTGCACCGCAGGAGCATCATCGGGGGCGGCTCCGCCTGTGTGGAGCGCGGCTCCCGTCTGGCGGGGACGTCGCAACAGCGCCTTAATGCGTGCCACCAGTTCGCGCGGGCTGAACGGCTTGGTGAGGTAGTCATCCGCGCCAACGGTCAGGCCGAGGAGTTTGTCGATCTCCTCGGCCCGCGCGGTCAACATGATCACATAGGCATCGGAGAACTGCCGCAACTGGCGGCAGACTTCGATGCCGTCGAGCTCGGGCAGCATGACGTCGAGCACGACGAGGTCGGGCCGAGCGCTGCGCGCGAGGTCAAGCGCCGTGCGCCCATCCGCCGACGTCAGCACCTCGTACTGCTCGCGTTCGAGATAGCTGCGCACCAGTTCCACCAGCGCCTTTTCATCGTCGACCACTAAAATACGCGTCACAACCGTCTCGCTCCTCTCATGGACAATCGACCGCTCATTGGAGGTAACTGATGCTCATCTCGCGCACTCGGCCGTAGCTTCGAAGCCCAAAGCCGCGAACTCGTTCACACATTCCCCACTACTTGGCTTGCTGAGTGATGACCTCGCCTTCGATCACTTTGGGCGGACTCGAAACAAACTGGGTCAGATGCTGCTTGATCCAGTCCGCAACCATCCCGTCGGCTGTATCGGCCGCCGCTTTACTCTCGAAGATGCTGATGGCAGCCACAACATTGTTCCCGGCATCAAGGACGTAATACGCCACGAATCCCGGCGCTTTACTGATAATAGGACCAAGACCAGCTTGCACTTCCTGTGCCGCCTCGTCAATCTTCTCATGCCCAGATGTGATCGTGTACTGCCGTACAGATGCGTACATGGTTTGCCCCTTTCAGAAGTATCGCTAGCTCCACCCTGGAGAAAATGCACTCATTATCAATGAGGACAACATGGAGGTACTTCGCTTCCTGGCACTGCATCACAAGCGTAATGTTGCTCATTGTTCTTTCTGGTCTCGTGGCCTGTGCCATGCGGCCGGATCGCCTCCAATATGTCTATTTAGCCACATCTGCGTGAAAATGGGAATGCTCGTTGGCATACGCGAGGCCTCGCTCAGAGCATCATGCCACAGAAGAAGCGGCTTCCGCAATTTGCTTCCGCAGAGAAGTGCAGTGCAGGAGCCGCTTTCGCTCTGTGGACGCCCCGTCACGGGCACCCGATACTTACCGGATCGGGTTGACCGTGATGAGCAACCACGTAATCACCCCGGCCAGGATCAGTATGCCGATGATGATCGAATAGACATCCCGATGGATTCGCTGCAACATCTTCTTCTCACTCACCTTTCTTCAGCTTGCGCGGCTGATGGCTGCGCTGACTCTTCCTGCGTTGTCTGTTGAACTTGCCGTTCGTGACTGTCACGACGAGGCCAGGTGTCATGCACCCGTCCCATTTGGGCGAACAGCACCATCATCGCCACGCCTGTCACCGCCAGCCAGAGGAGATCAATCCCTTGTCCAGGCTCAAACAGTCCTGTCAAGCCCTGACCAAGCCCATAGATGCCGATCACAGAAGCTACCAGGAACAGCAGCATCTCCGCTCCCCGCCGATGGTGCATACTCCTCACCGCACGGCTGTCTCTCTGCTGTTCGTTCATTCCCCACCTCCCACTTCTGCTATGCTGCCGCCGTGCGTCGCCCCGTGGCGTTGGGCAAAGGCCGGCTTCTCCAACTCACCCGGTACCGGGTAGCGGTAGATGAAGCGGTAGAGCCTCAGGTACCTGGGGATGTCACGAATGCCTGGAACCAGGGGTACGACAAACAGCAGGATGGCTGCGAACACCAGATTGCCGAGCACGAAGCCCAAACCACTCGCACCCCAACCGTAGGGTAGCTCGACATGGATCACTCCTGGGATGATCAGGTACCAGGGGCCGACAGGGAAGCCTCGTTCCTTGACCATGCCCCACTGGTCATCCGTCAGGCCCTGATCCACTGCCGTGTTGAGCATGTTCGGATGGTCATAGAGCCAGATGTTGACCAGGTGATAGGAATGCCCCGAATCAACCGCCTGCAGGTATTGTTCGAGGTAGCCGTTTTGCGCCAGGGTGAGATCCGCCTGGACCAGCGTCGGAACCGGGCCAAAATCACCCTTGAGGGTGCCTATCTTGCTATAATCGGGGCTCGGGATCCCCTCACTCATCTCGCCACCACCAGATGGGGTGATCTTGCCCAGGGCAGTCTCGTAGGCCGAGGCCCATTTCTGCTGCTGATCGGTACTTGCACTTTCATAGGTGGAAAGCGCTGACTGCACAGGAGATCCGAGGAACGGCGCGGCCTGGTGGAGCGGACCGAGCACGAAGACCTGCCCAGGATCGCCCATGCCGAACTCGGCGGCGTTGCCCGTCGAGGTGGCGGTCCCATCCAGCTCTTGCGTGAATGCCAGGATGGCCCCACCTGGGTTATCCTTGGTGGCTCCTGCGATGGTGTCTTTGGGCCAGTTGGGAGACCCAACAGCAAATGCCAGCACTGCGACCACGACCAGGAGCACCAGGGAGATGATGGGATATTTCCAGAAAACGTGGCGCACCAGCCGCTCCGGGGGCCGGTCGCTTGTCCGGGCCGGTGTGGTGCGCGCTGCCGGTTGTTGAGTATTCTCTTCCATGATGCTATTGCTCCTTCTGATTGGAAAGGGGCTTGCTGAGCCCCATCAGCCGGATGAGGACGATGTGCGCCAGGATCAGCCCAAAGATAACCACCGGGAGGACCGCGATGTGGATCGTCAGGTCAGCCGTGAAGTTGGCCGGGCTGAACAGGTTGAAAAAGAACGGCTGGATGAACAGCATGTTGTCGGAGTGCATCGACACGAACTGCGACTCCCAGTCGCCGCGGACCAAGAGACCGAAGAGGTTCTCGCCCATGGCCATCATGAAGATCGTCAGGCCGATCCACCAGTTGAGAATGCGCCGCCCGCGGAAGGAGCCGGTGGCCCAGACGCGAAACAGGTGGAGCAGCGCGAAGAAGAAGAAGCCCTGCGCGCTCCAATAGTGAAATGACTTCAGGAACTGTCCAAAGGGATTGGTGAGCCACCAGTAGGGGCCGAGGAGGGCGAGAATGATGCCACTTCCGGTCAAGAAGACGAACATCAGGAACGTCAGCCCGCCCATGGCATACCAGTACGACTCGGCATAGAACGGCACGATCTTGCCGAACATGCCTCCAAAGGGTTTGATATACGCGAACGACTCTAAGATGGATCTTGCGAGGCCATGTTCAGCCACACGGGTTTTGAAGCTGTCGAGTTGGGCCTCGTCAGTTTGCTGGACCATCAGAGATACCTCCTTGCATTGCTATCGCTACATTCAAGTGCATGGATATACTGTACTCGAACTTCCTGAGGTTGGGCTGAGTTGTTGCTGATGCTTGTCTGAGGCCTCTCTCTCAGACACATCACAATGACCGTGAGTCCTATCCATGTGATGGGCTTGTTGACGTACATGCTGTGCAAGAACTCGAATACTTCCTTCAGCATCCCCTCTACCTCACATATGTATCTTACACATGTACATGTGTGAGAAGTATGGCTTGTATACATCACAAACGCATCACAACGCCTGCACCTGGTATCACAAAGGCCTCACAATAGCGTGAGAAGAGAGGGGTGACAGTCGGCATCTGAGTGGCACCCAGTTACCCATTCCAGAACTGAACATTCAAGCCGAAGCAATGTCATATCAAACAAATCCTGTTCATCACCGCATCTTTGTAGGGCGGGCTATCGGCTTCCCAGGCTATTCGTGCAAACCATACGCACAGCGATTGGCAGGATTTGATAGTATTTGCGTCTATCCCGTTCGTATAGGATGCTTATGAGGCTACACCTGCCGTACCAGGCGAACCCGTTGGTTGTAAGATAAGCGCAACTGGCTGTTCGTCTAGGTCATATCGAAGACCAGCCGTGCGGGGACGCGCGCCTGCTCAACTTCTTCAAACGCCTGATTGACGTCCTCCAGATGCCGCTTCTCATACAGCACGTGCGTCTTGCCTGCTGCATGCAAGTCGAAGACTTCCGCCAGATCGAGGCGGGTACCCACAATCGAGCCGACGATCTTGATCCCATTGAGCACGGTCTCAAAGATCGGAAGCTGCATGTAGTTATCGGCCGGCAACGCGACAAAGACCAGCGTGCCCCCACGTCGCAAGGCACGAAACGCTTGCTCGAACGCGCGTGGCGAGACGGCCAGGCTAATGGCTGCATCAGCCCCGCCCAGTTTCTTGATGGCCTCCACCGGGTCTTCTGCCTTGCCATTGATGGTGTAGTCCGCGCCCAGTTGCTTGGCGAGGTCCAACTTCTCGTCAACCAGATCCACGGCTACCACCGTCGCGCCGGCAATCTTGGCATACTGCAACGCCATGTGCCCAAGGCCACCGATGCCGAAGATAGCAACCAGATCCGAGGGACGGGCTCCACTCATCTTGACCGCCTTGTAGGTCGTGACGCCGGCGCAGGTCAGTGGAGCTGCCTCAAAGGGATCGACCTGTGCCGGCACTTTCCCGACATATTTCGCAAACGCCTTGGCATATTGAGCATAGCCTCCGTCGAGGAAGTAGCCGGTGTTGAGCTGTTGCTCGCACAGCGTCTCCTCGCCTGAGACACAGTACTTGCAGGCGCCGCAGGCATAGCCAAGCCAGGGAATGGCGACCCGGTCTCCTTCCTTGACTTCGGTGACCTCTGGCCCAACCATCTCGACAATCCCGACACCTTCATGGCCGGGAATGAGCGGGAGTTTGGGTTTGACTGGCCAATCGCCATGGGCCGCATGGATATCCGTATGGCACAGCCCCAGGCTTCAATCTTGACGACTATCTCTCCTAGACCCGGCTCCGGCTTAGCGACCTCCTCAATACGAAGCGGGGATGTGAACTCATGCACGACTGCTGCTTTCATTGTCAGTTTCCCTCCGTGTTCTCTATGTCAAAACACTCAACAAACGTATGCATCAAAAGGGAAGGCATCCGGGGGATACCTGGTTCCCACTACAGTGTACGGAGACTATTCCAAACCAAACGATCAGTTTGTCCCCGCCTTGGAATGGTCTCCTGCTCCCTCCGTTTGAGATGTACTCGACAGCTTCTCGTCGCCCGGGTTCAGAGGCGGATACATACCGACTTGACTTCGGTATAGTTCTCAAGCACCTCGTGGCCCATTTCGCGGCCCCAGCCGGACTCCTTGTAGCCGCCAAAGGGCAGCGCAGCGTCAAAGACGTCGTAGCAGTTGATCCAGACGGTGCCGGTGCGCAGAGCCGCGGCAAGGCGATGCGCCTTGCTCAAATCATTGGTCCAGATGCCACCGCCCAGACCGTACACGGTCTCGTTGGCCTTTGGCAGCACGTCCTCGATGTCCTTAAAAGGCAAGGCTACCAGCACCGGGCCAAAGATCTCTTCCTGCACCACCCTCATGTCTTGCTTGACATCCACCAGCACGGTGGGCTCGAGAAAGTAGCCCTGCTCACCGTACCTCTTGCCCCCGCACAGGGCCGTGGCCCCTTCAGCCGTGCCGATATCAAGGTAGCCGCTGACGCGGCGGAATTGCTCATCGGAGACCAGCGGGCCCATCTCCGTCGTCGCATCCATGCCAGGTCCCAACTTGATCCGCTTGGCCTCCTCAGCCACGCCCGCAACGATCTTGTCAAAGACCTTGTCCTCGACGTAGAGGCGAGAGCCAGCGCAGCAACACTGACCATGATTGAAGAAAATCGCATGCGCGGCACCCTTGATGGCCAGTTCCGGATCAGCATCCTTGAGCACGATATTGGGGGACTTGCCACCCAGTTCGAGCGAGACCTTCTTGAGGTTGCCAATCGCCGCCTGCACGATCATCTTGCCCACTTCAGTGGAGCCAGTAAAGGCGACCTTATCGACCTCGGGATGAGCCGCGAGCGGACCACCCGCCTCCGGACCATTCCCGGTGAGGATATTCACCACCCCTTCGGGGAAGTCGGCTTCCTGAATCAACTCACCCAGGCGCAGGGCTGAGAGGGACGTTTCTACAGCGGGCTTGAGGATGATGGTGCAGCCAGCAGCCAGTGCCGGTCCTAGCTTCCAGGCAGCCATCAGCAGCAGGAAGTTCCAGGGGATGATTTGCGCAACGACGCCAACCGGCTCGCGCAGGGTGTAGGCAAAATAGCTACCGGGAGCGGAAAGAGGAATCGTATTCCCTTCAATCTTGGTGGTCCAGCCTGCCATATAGCGGAACAGGTCAATCGAGAGGGGAACGTCTGCTGCACGAGCAACGGCAATGGGCTTGCCGTTGTCAAGCGTTTCGAGCTGGGCGAAGTCCTCGGCGTGCTGCTCCATGAGGTCGGCCAGTTTCGTCATGAGGCGACCACGCATCGAGGGGGTCATCGAGCGCCAGGGGCCAGAATCGAAGGCGCGACGTGCGGCCCGAACGGCTCGTTCGACGTCCTCTTTGTTCCCTGCCTGGACGTGAGCGATCACATTGCCGGTCGCTGGATCATAGACGGGCTGAGTCTTTCCCGAGGCGGCCTCAACCCACTGGCCGCCAATGAGCATCTTTCTTGGAGTGGAGAGAAACTGGTTGATTTGCGGTGCAACTTGCACCAGTGAGTCGGAAACTGCCATGTTTCATTCCTTTCTGCTAACTTGTATGTTCGTAGATCAATATGTCCTGGACTCAAGCTATTTCGAAGAGCGATGATTTGAACTCCTGCACGACCGCTGCTTTCATGGTCTGTTGCTCCTTGCTCTCTGTGTAAGAACAGCACGAGGTTCACAATACTACTGTGGTAGCCGATCCGAAAACGAGAAAGCACTCCAAAAACGACATTTCATCTCCTCATAAGTGTAGCGGAAGCAGGTGAAAGGAAGGTGAAAATAGCGAGGATCGATAGTAACAAAATCGTGACAATATTTCATCGTCTGACCTATGCTGCTCAGTCAACACAATGCATAGAGGGCTACTCCAGTTCTTGCGACGAGGCGAAGTGAAGCTGTGATCGTTTTGTGAGATGAAACGATACGGCCGTGATAGTAATGTGAGGTCGGTGTTATAGCATAGCTAACATAGTAGAGTGCTGAACAGCGAACGTGGGTTATCTATGGTCACGATGAAGAGCCCAAGAAATTGGCTCGCTCCAGGCTGTTTGTACCCGTAGAAGAAAGTAGGCGACGGCTACTTCGTTATTGCCGCACCGCATCTGCATCGAGGTGAAGGTATGACCAACCAACAATATTCCGTTCATCTATCCATCGCTTCACCATCAGAGATCGAGCATACAGCTCGACGGTTGAAGACGACTCGTGAGGAGTTTCTGGCAACAGGAATCCTGCCTCAGCATCCCCCACGTCCGATGATCCTGGAATCCTGGCTGCGTTGCCGTGCTATGCAGGTGAACCCCTCGCTGCACTATGCGCCGCTTGCTGTCACCCATGGAGTCCAGCTCACTCACCTGCGTGAAGCCAGCCAGTTGCTCATACGCGCAGCACGCCCTGTGATGAGCCATCTCTCCGACTTTCTCGCCGACTCAGGCTATGTGATCGTGTTGAGCGATATTGACGGCTACCTCCTGGAGGTGATTGGTGATGCAGGAGTACGCCGCCACCTTACCAGTATCGACTTTGTCCCCGGAGGTGACTGGAGTGAAGCTGCAGCCGGCACGAATGCCCTTGGAACTGCTATTGCTGATGGTCACGTCGTACAACTCTTAGGCGCAGAACACTATTGTGCTGGATGGCAAGACCTCACCTGTACTGCGGCGCCTATCCGCCATCCACTGTCGGGCGAAATCATGGGAATCTTGGATGTCACAGGCAACTACCGCCTCGTACGTCCATTTCTCACTAGCTTCATTGCCACTATGGCCCTGCAAGTCCAGCAGGGGATGCGAGAGCTGCTTACGCCTACACGCAAAGGGAAGTTCCAGGCGAACTTCCAAACAGCCCCTTGCAGTTCTTCTAAGGGAACCAGGGCCCGTGCGAACACCACGAACGCAGACCGGAAACTGCACCGCACCGGCGGGAACGTGCAGGGACCTTCTACAGAAGACGACTTACGCTCATTTCTCCGCGTGCAGGAAAAGAGAGCGCACAACGCTGAACTCCTGGCAGCCGCAGCGGGTGCTATTAGCGCTAGTTTGGATAGCGATGTGACCCTTGAAAAGATAACCGAGCAAACAGCTCACCTCCTGCGACTCGAAACTGCCTCCGCCTGCCTGTTTGACGAGAGCGGCGAGATGGTATCACGAAGCACCTGGTCTCAACGAGATGGATGGCGATCGGAGTCCTTTCATGGCCTGGAAGTAGTATTTCGACAGCACAAAGTGGTCTCGATCCTACGGGAACGCGGAGAGCCGGTGATTATAGATGATGTTCTCACCTCTGACATCTTGCCGGCCGCGCAGCTCGAACAGCGAGGTATTCGTTCACTGTTGCTGCTTCCGCTGATAGCGGCTCGCGGAGTGATAGGTTTCATCCTGGCCCCTAAACGCACTCACTATCATTGGACAGCCGATGACGTGTTGCTGGGTCTAACTCTTGTTGCTCACGCAGCAACGGCCATCGAGAATGCCAGGCTCTTTACCACCTTTCAGCAGCATACTCATCACGTTGAAGTGATCAATAACCTGACAGAGCTCCTAAGTACCTTGCCTGATCCCGGCCAGAATCTTGAGGTGGTTCTGAGGCGTATTGTGGAGATCATGGACCTGGACGCGGGGATGATTCTGCTTCGCGATCAGCCTGCGGACGGCTTAACGCTTGCCGCTCATTGTGGACTGCCCGAAGCTGTGCCTCTCGATCTCTGCAAGCCTACCTGGAGAACCTTTCATGATGTTGCTCGACTGGTCATGACGACAGGAAAATCACTCATGACCTGTAACAGAGAGAGAGAGAAGCACATTCCATACGAGACTCTTGATACTGCGGGCCTCTGCGATATGATGGCCGTCCTGCTGGTCAACGACAAGACGACCCTTGGCGTTCTGCTCATCGGGAGTCTCTCACATCGGAAATTGACGACCGAAGACCTAGTCTTGCTGACGAGCATTGGTCAACAGCTTGGCCTGACATTGACCAACGCTCGGTTGCGGTGTACCGCGAGTGAAATGGAAGCCCTGCGTGAAGCTGATCGACTCAAGAGGAGATTTGTCGTTGCCGTTTCGCACGACCTGCAATCACCGCTGACCGCCATCCGCGCTTCCGTTGAGAGCCTGCTCGACCAGGACGGGGTGCAATCAGCCCAGATGCACGAGCAACTGCTATCTAACATCGCGGGACAAGCAAGCAGGCTAGATCGACTAGTCGACGAGTTGCTTGACCTCGCATGCATCGAAGCCGGTTTACTCTTACTCGACCGTGATTGGATCGAACTCCCCGTTTTGATTGCTGATACACTAGCGAAGTTCGAAGAGCTGCATAGTGGATGCCGGGTGGAGCTAGACCTGGCGGCAGATTTGCCTTTACAGTATGCCGATCCCGTCCGCCTTGCCCAGGTGTTGTGGAACCTTCTGGAAAATGCCTTGAAATATGCCTCATCGTGTACGTCGATCAAGGTGGAGGCCAGGTGGACAAGGGACGAGGTACTCATCGGGGTGGCAGATCGCGGTCCAGGCATACCTGCCGACAAGCGCGAGAAGATTTTTCAGTACTTCTATCGCCTGGAGAGAGACCAGAGGACGCACACGCAAGGCAGTGGATTGGGTCTAGCGATCTGCCAGGGTATTGTGCAAGCTCATGGCGGACGGATATGGGTTGAGGATCAACCAGAAGGTGGGAGCTTCATTCGCATCGCGCTGCCCTTGCACACGGCAAGTCTCACCGAGCTTGAGCCCCTTGAGAAGACAGAACTATTTAGTGTATGCACAGAGGAATGGTGACGTTATGAGTTATACCCAACAGCACATACTCCTGGTGGATGATGACCCTGGTATCCTGATGGCGGTGAAACACGCCCTGGTCGCCCACGGGTATGAGGTGACGACCGCCACCAATGGGATTGAAGCCCTGGCTGCATTCAAGCGCAAGCCGCCTGAGCTCATCCTGCTGGACCTGGTACTTCCCAGACACGATGGGCTGCAAGTCTGCCGGGACATTCGTGAACAATCTCCCACTCCGATCATCATGCTGAGCATCAAAGGTAGCGAGTCTGATATCGTGTCTTTACTCGATTTGGGCGCCGACGACTACCTGGTCAAGCCTTTCCGCCTGGAAGAACTGCTCGCACGCGTGCGAGCTGTGCTGCGTCGAGCGGGCAAGCTCCCAGCAGCCAGGGTTGTCTGTGGTGCCCTAGAGATTGATACAGACAAGCATAAAGTCTCCGTAGCAGGCCGTACAGTCCCCCTTTCACCAACCGAGTACGCGCTGCTAGCCGAACTGGCGGGAAATGTTGGCAGAGTGTTGACTACCCGGTTACTCCTGCAGCGGGTATGGGGTCCTCACTATAGCGATGCAACCGACTATGTGAAGGTTGTTGTACGCCGTCTGCGCACCAAACTGGAGCCCGATCCTGCTCATCCGCAGTACATCATCACCGTACCATGTCTCGGGTATCGACTGAACGATTCTCTATGAAGGCGAGGTCCGGCACTGTTTTCACACTGCGCTTGACGCCTTCACGAGAGCCGATATGGCCTAGGGCTTGATCCGGTGCAGTGAAACTGCACCGACAGGTCAGACAATGGAAGCGCCGCTTGAAGAGCACTAACACGATGCGGTGTCCTCGCAGGGGCAAATCGCGCTTGCGTAGGGGACGCCTATCATGCACTTTGCCACTGACGCGCTGACAATGCGGGCAGCTTGTTCGGTCGGTCTTGGCAATGACCTCGACTTCGATACTTCCATCCTCCTGCGGATGTTGCCTGAGAATACGAAATTCGCCTAATTCTAATGAGATGCGATTGCCCTGGTGCCTAAAGGCAGGGGCATCCTGCGGCGGTTTTGGTGAGCGTAAGACGATGAGGGAGAGAAGAAGATCGCCTTGAACCGGCCAGTCCTGTTCAAGAGGTATGCGCTCTCTTGTGTGGGAAATGTGATACTGCATTCCCCTTCTGTGATACAAATGAGAGGATTTTATCCCACACTAGAGTCTAACTACGCTCTTCACAGGAGGAGCAGATTGCTTCGATGTGTGGGAACTGCTGGGTATGGTGAGGCAGAACGGAACGCGCAAGGAGAACCGATGATGCACACGCAGAAAACGACAGTCGTTGTCGCTGACGCTGATCCTCAATTCCTGCGGTTGATGACCTATCACCTCAGACTGGAAGGCTATCAGGTCCTCTCGGCGAGTGACGGCGAGCAGGCTCTCGAACACATTCGCATGAATATGCCTGATCTTGTCGTGCTCGACATGGCGCTGCCGAAGCTGGACGGTTTGCGTGTGTGCCAGTGTATGCGGGAATTTTCCGCCGTCCCGGTTATCTTTGTGACCGCTCTCAGCACGGATCGGGACAAGGTCCGCGGTCTTGATGGCGGCGCGGACGACTATCTCACCAAACCGTTCAGTGTAGACGAACTGCTGGCACGCGTGCGTGCGCTTCTTAGACGCGCGGCACTGACGGCACTTGCGCGGTTGTCAAGGTGCGAACAGGTAGATGACGTGCCGGTCAAGACGGCACTCGGGGAGCTGACGGTGGATTATGCCCAGCACCTGGTGACCTTGGCAGGACGGGAGGTCGTCCTCACAGCAATCGAGTATCACCTTCTCGCCATCCTTGCGCAACATGCCGGGCAGGTTGTGACACAGGAGGTCTTGCTGGAGTCTATCTGGGGCAAGGAGTACGTACGAGAGAGCCACCTTCTCGCGGTCGTCATCAATCGCCTGCGGCGCAAGCTGGAACCTGACCCGAGCCATCCTCGCTATCTTCTCACCAGAGTCGGTGTGGGGTATCTCCTGACAGCCCCTTGAGCGCCCATGCATACGTAGCCCCTTGCTCTTCTTGCATGATTGTGTCTACATCGGTGCAATGTCATAGGTAGCCAGGCGCTGGATATTGTAGTGGATCTGTCCCACACCTCCCTGCACCTGGTTCGTGTTGGGATCGATTTGGCCGATGAACGCGTATCTCACCGCCGTTTCCATATCGTCGAGTATGGACAGAGCCGCGAGAGAAGCCAGTTGCGCAGAAGTCATGGTGAGAAGCTGCTTTGCATCCCCACGCACCTGCTGTAACCACCTCTGCACGTTATTGCTCTCCTGATCGATCTGGGCAGCAAGCACCTGGTTTTCCTTGTCTATACCGGCAGCCTGGGTCTGGGTCCCGATTACATACAGTAAGCCCGGCGGCTGCTGGCTCTGTACATCAAACTCAAGCAGGGCCAGGGGGGCAATACGTGCATTGACCAGATTCGGTGTACCGGCTGGTACATCTTGCTGCACGTATTTGTTTCCATCCAGGTAGTCCAGCATACGTATGGCTTGGCGTTGTATAATCGGCACTTCCTGTCTTTCCCAGGAGTCTCTGGCGCTGCCAGCCCATTCATACACTTTTTCCGCATTCCTGAAGAGCCAGATATCCAGACCGCCACGTAGCCCTCTGTTTGTCAGCTCTGGGGCGTCGGCGAGAAGATGACGAAGATGCTGGAGTGCGCCTTCATGCATCATATCCATCGTATCAGGTGTTTGGGGAAGTTGGGCAGAGTAGGTCCATGTGCTTTTGTCAGGAGAAGGATTGCTCGGCGTTGGATTGGCATCCTCTTGCGTGATGAGAAAGCGACTGGTGATGGCCATCAGGTTGGTATGATGGCTATCGCCTGGATAAAGATAATGCACGTCTCCGTGGGTGACGGGTAATTTCCCGAGCAAGATCGGTGGGGACAGAGGTTGTGCTTCGTCACCCAGGAGCCAGGCATAGTAACTTTTGCCAGGGGAAGGGTCAGCAATGTTGTGGAGATCCATAAGCACTTCGTCGTTGATACCCTGGTTGTTATGCTCATAGATTTGTCCACTACTATTGACATCCTCCCGTCGCCTGAAGGCGGACGGGATTCCCACCTTCGCAAGTGGGATCTTCCTGGTTCCTTGGCACAAGTGTACTCTCTGCGCATGTCATTGTCAAGCGTTTTGGCCTGGGAAGTGGGTTTACCCGACCCCTGCCCCAAACAAGGACTCGCCTCTCATCCCGCCCCCTCAACGGGGCGGGTCTTCCCGGCTCGATGCATAAAGAAAGCATGCCCCACGATCGACTTTGCCGGGGCTACCGGAACGTTATGTGTGTGATCGAGCCAGTAGAGAGCACCTACGCCTGACCCTAGCAGCAGGATGACTAGTACAAGTATCCACTGCGAAATGGCTCAAGCAGCCTGAGAAGCCGATAGAAGCTCAACATTTGAATTTAATTGCTGAGCTTCTCTCTGGTTGAGCTTTATTTGGTAGTGGCCTGGGCAATATGGCGCAGATTACTGGCGATGACCCCCAGGCCCAACCACCGCTCCATCCCATCCTGCCCGTGATAG
>WNGM01000172.1_pt1 | contig 50571 bp, 56 predicted proteins | sample 5400571 | NCBI WGS metagenome assembly WNGM01 (sample SAMN13153378, study PRJNA577476) | soil metagenome | isolation source: 100 cm soil or saprolite under Garry oak tree replicate 2 | place: USA:California | collected 2016-06-15 | reverse complement strand
AGCCGGCCGAGCTGCGGGCCCGGTTCGAGCAGGCGGCGGCGTCGTGAGTGCAGCGAGGCGCAGCGGCGTCTGGACTGATGAACGCCGCCTTGCTGAGCCAGCCCAAGTGCTGGCTCACGAGGGAGCGCAGCGACGAGGGAGCGCACCAGAGCGCCTCGCGGAGCGACAGAGGAGGCTCTGTGACGGATGTCGAGGTCGTCGCCGGTCCCGGGTCGGTCGAGCGGCCGAACTATAGAAAGAGTCCAGCAACCCGACACCCTTCCGGTAAGCTACAGCGGCAGCGTATGAGCCATGACATGCAGTACCGGCGAATCGGCGAACGGCTGTTGCGAGGCTATCTTGCGCCAGCCCACGACGAGTACGCGCCGGTGGCTTGCGCGTTGTCAACCCGCACGTAGAGGCACGCCAACCGCTCGGGTCGGTCGCGCAACAGCTCGTTGTTGATCTGGCGACCGTAACCCTTGCCTTGGTGGTCGGGGTGCACCGCAAACTCACGGAAGATGTAGATCGGCTCGTGCTCGTCGCGCACTGGGAAACCTGGCAACCCCGCCTGTACCTGTTGCCAAGTGGCGGCGGCATTGTCGCGCGGGCCGCCAAAGGCGTAGCCAATCATGTCATCGCCAAGCCAACCGCTCACCATGGCGAAATCGCGGCCAGGGGCGTACAGCTCAACTAGCCGCTGCCAAAACTTGTCCTCGATGAACCACGGGTCGTTACGAATCGGCTCCGCGTGCGACGTACCGTAGACGTGCAGCATGGGCGCTTTCAGCTTGAGCGTTTCGGCAGCATCGTGACGATGGAGCACCAGTTCGGTTGCCACAGTCTGGTATCCTTCCCGTTTACGCTGAGGCGTCGAGCGCGGTCCGCGCGATCACCAGGAAGTCGGTACCGCGCTGGATCTGCTTGGCAAATCGATCTTCCGGGCGAACACGCCGGCGTCCTCGAGCACCTGATCAGCGTGCAGGAAGCTGTTGCGCTTGAGGAACACCTTGTCCTCGATGCAGACCGCCGCCACCCCGGCGGCCTCGTACTGGCGCACCATGTACGCCACGTTCAGCGTGTTCCCGAACCCGGTGTCACAGTCGGCGATCACCGGGCAGCCGCAGGCGTCGTTGATGTAGCCGGCGGCCTGGAGGTAACCGGTCATCGTGAGCAGGCTCATGTCGGGCAGTCCGCGCGACGCCGAGATGGTCAGGCTGGACGCCCACACGGCGTCGTACCCGACGTTCTCGGCCACCAGCGCGGACAGCGCGTCGTGCGCGCCGGCCACCCGGACGACACCCGGCGCTGATCATCGCTCCCGGAGCAGGCGTGCTTTGGTCCCGTTCTGCATGGTGGGTTGGCCCCCTGCCGCCAAGGCCGCCGCGGCGGCGAAGGTGTCCTTTCTGGAGCTGGTCCAGAATGGTGGTCGGAGGAGACGGCGCGTAAGTGACCGGTAACGTGCTGTCGCCATTTGTCGCGTCTCGCGCGATCCGCGGTAGCGCCTTTCCCTCACGTACCGTCCAGCGCCGACGAACGGTCGGTACGGCAGGTCAAGCGGCGCTTTATTCCCTACGTGATCAACTGTCATCATCACGTCCATGAGCGATCCGACCGTCCACATCCGCCCGTACCGGCAACAGGACCGGCCAGCCGCGCTGGCGTTGGCCGCCCGCCTGGAAATCGGCGTCGCGCCGTGGCGGGACCCGACCGCGGTACGCGTCGCGGTCGCCGGATGGGTCCGCGGCTCGCTCGATGCGGCGGACACCGGCGACCGCACGGTACTGGTCGCCTTCACCGACCAGGGTCTGGTGGGTCTGGTGACCGTCGGCCGCCGCGCACACTTCACCGGCGAGGTCGACGCCTACGTCGGCGAGCTGATGGTGGCCGAGGGCGCGCAGCGGCGCGGCATCGGTACCCGGCTCGTGCGGGCCGCCGAGCAGTGGGCGCGCAGCCAGGGGTTGCGCCACCTGACGTTGGAGACGGGCGCCGCGAACGGCACCGCCCGCGCGTTCTACGCCGCGCTCGGGTACGCCGAGGAGGACGTCCGGCTCACCCGGACGATCGGCTGACTACGGCAGGATGGGAGCGTGCCCGAAGGCGACACCGTCTGGAACACCGCCCAGGCGCTGCACCGTGCGCTGGCCGGCGATCGGCTCATCAGCAGCGACTTCCGGGTACCGAAGCTGGCGACCCTCGACCTGGCCGGCGCGACGGTCGTGGAGTCGTTGAGCCGCGGCAAGCACCTGCTGCTCCGCCTGGCCGGGCCGGAAAGGCTGGCCGGGCCGGACGGCGACCGCCGCTTGACGCTGCACTCCCATCTGCGCATGGACGGCTCCTGGCGCACGTACCCGCCGAACGGGCGGTGGACAGGTGGGCCAGCCCACCTGATCCGGGTCGTCCTGCGTACCGGCAACGCCGTCGCCGTCGGGTACCACCTGCACGATCTTGCGGTGGTACCGACCGCCCAGGAGGACAGGCTCGTCGGGCACCTCGGACCCGACCTGCTCGGCCCGGACTGGGATCCCGACGAAGCCGCCCGCCGGCTGGCCGCCGACCCGGACGCCGCCATCGCTGAGGCGCTGCTCGACCAGACGAAGCTGGCAGGCATCGGCAACCTGTACAAGTGCGAACTGCTGTACCTGCGTGGAGTCTGGCCGTGGACGCCGGTCCGCGAGGTGCCGGACCTCGCCGGCCTGGCCGTCCTGGCGCAGAAACTGCTCGCCGCCAATCAGGGTCGGTGGGCCCAGAGCACCACCGGGTCCCTCCATAAAGGACAGACGACCTACGTCTACGGCCGCCGCAGCCAACCCTGCCGCCGCTGTGGCACCCTGATCCGCAAGGCCGAACAGGGCGACCGCGTCACCTACTGGTGCCCCACCTGCCAACCCGGCGGCGGCCCGACCGGCCGGCCGGGCTGACGACCGCTACCGCTCGCGGAAACCGCCGAGGAAGCGGCGGAAGAACCCGCCCTCCGGTGGCAGCGGCGTGGCAACCGGCGGCGCGCTACGGCGTTGCCGAGCGACCGGCTGGTCGTAGTCGGTCCGCGCGATGGCGTCGATGACCTGGTCATCGTCGAAGTCCTCGGAACCGTCGATCTTCGGCACGTACCCGACGAGGACCCCGTCGCGCATCACCTGCGCCTCGAGACCGGCCGTACCGTCGGTGTCCCAGATCGCCTGCCGTCCGTCGGGCAGCATCACCCGGATCCCGAACTGGGCCACGGCGGCCCGCTCCCGGTGCGCGGGTACCCCTCGCGCGCGCAGCGTGTCGACCACCCGTTGGGCCCGGTTCTCGTCCATGATCTCCAAAGATACCGCGAGACCGTCGTTACGCCGCCGCCTCGCCGGTCGTGCGGAGCGTCACCGTGGTCATCTCGGCGAGCCCGTCGGCGGTGGCACGCAGCAGCTCGGTCGCCTCCGTCAGCCGGTGCACGGCGCCCTGATCGGTGACCCGCCCGTCCTGCGCGACGTACCCGGCAGCCGCCGCGACCAGCCCCTCGTAGGCCTCGACGCCGCCGGTGAAGTAGCCGAGCAGCTCGCCGTGCGCGGTGTGCAGGGCATCGTCCGCCCCGGCCATCGACAGCGCGCGCTCGACGGCGGCAGTACGCTCACCGATCTCGCGCAGTGTCCGCTCCGCCGTGGCCGCCTCCAGAACCGTGGACTCCGCCGGTCCGCCCAGCCGGCCGCTGAGACCATTGAGCGTCTGCGCGGCGCGGTCCAGCCGGTTCCACGCGGGCAGCACCGAGGAACCGCGGATCCGCGAGCGGGCCTCCATCCGGCGCAGCTCGGCGAGCGCGGTGCGGCCGGCGGGCAACCGCGCGACCAGCGCCTCGAACCGGGTCCGCACCAGTGGCGGGCCGGCGGGCAGGGCCGCCGGTACCGGCTGCGCGGCCACCTCACGCAGGTCCTGCCATCGCCAGAAGGTCAACGCCGCGGTACCCCCGGTCAGCGCCGCCCAGATCGCATCGGGCCAGCCCAGTCCCCCGTACGGCACCAGAACCGCGGTGGCGCCGGCGAAGGTACCGGCGACCACGCTCCACCGCCGCGCCGAGCGGCGTAGCCGGCGCAGCTTCCGGAAGTACCGTGCCCGCTCGTCCATCGCCGTACCCCGTGCGGTCAGCCGGCCGCCTGGTCACCCGTCTTGTCGCGGCCCAGGCTCGCCCGGATCTCGTCGAGCCGGGACACGCTCGCGTCCGGCTGCTGCTGTGGCGTGTCGACGGGCGCGCCCGCCGGGGCCGCCTCGACCGCCGGCTTCGCGGGTGCCGCGGCGAGCTGCGCGCCGGCCATGCTGGCCCGGATCTGGTCCAGTCGCGACGCGCCGGCCATGTCGAGCGTGGACTTCTGCACCTCGAGCATCCGGCCCTCGACCGAGTTCGAGGCGAGCTCCGCCCGGCCCATCGCGGTCGCGTACCGCCGCTCGATCTTCTCCCGTACCTCGTCCAGCGACGGCGTGTTGCCCGGCGCCGCGAGCGAGGACATCGACTCCAGCGACCTGGCCACCGTCTCCTGCATCTTCGCCTGCTCCAGCTGGCTCAGCAGCCGGGTCCGCTCGGCGATCTTCTGCTGGAGGATGTGCGAGTTGTTCTCGACCGCCTTGCGCGCCTGTACCGCGGCGGACAGCGCCTGGTCGTGCAGGGTCTTGAGATCCTCCATCGACTGCTCGCTGGCGACCAGCTGGGTGGCGAACTGCTGCGCGGTCGTCTCGTACCGGGTCGCCTCCTCCTCGTTGCCGCCGGCGCGCGACTTGTCGGCGATTACCAGCGCCTGCCGCGCCGAGGACTGCAACTTCTGCACCTCGTCCATCGTGCGGGACAGCTTCATCTCCAGCTGGCGCTGGTTGCCGATGACCGCGGCCGCCTGCTGGACGAGCGCCTGGTGCTGCCGCTGGGCGTCCTCGATCGCCTGCTGGATCTGCACCTTCGGGTCGGCGTACTCATCGATCTTGGCGCCGAACAGCGCCATCAGGTAGCGCCAGCCCTTGACGAACGGGTTCGCCATCTGCCTCGGTTCCTCTCTGCGGCCATCCTCGGTGGAGGTCGTCCGTCCATCGTGGCAGGGGGATGCGAGTCCCCGCCACGCCCGGGCGGCCGTCAACCGCCGCCTTGCTGGTCAGGCCCGCGTGCCGGACCACAACTTCCGACGTCCGCTTGCGACGATACGCCCGTCTGGGGCGACATCGGATCCCGCTGTGGATCAGGCTGCGGACAGGACTTCCCGCTCGCGACCGGCCGCCCGGACTGTGCGGGTGGCCCGCAGCGTGGCCTTCAGCGGCGTGTCCTGACGCACCGTCACCGACACATCGCCGTCCACCATGGTCGAAACCGAGGGCTCCGGCTCGGCCGGCACCGCGGGTACCGGCGCCAGGATGCCATCGACCTGCTCGGCGCTGGCCACCGTGGAGCTGACCTCGCGCAACAGTTCGGACAGGCGGGCGCCGAGCGCTTCGCAGATCGCCGCCAGCAGCTCGCTGGAGGCCTCCTTCTGCCCGCGTTCGATCTCGGACAGGTAACCGAGGCTGACGTTCGCCGCGGTGGACACTTCACGCAGGGTACGGTGCTGAGCCTGCCGGCGGGACCGCAGTGCGTCACCGATCACTCGACGGAGCAGGACCATCGCGCACCCCCCTCGCATGCTTCGGTTATCCCGTCACGGTACCCGGTCCGGACCAGCGCGCACACCGAACCCCACGCCGGGTATGCGGACCACAACCTTTGCGGATCGAGACGCATTCCCGACTCAACCGGCCTCGTCGAGCGTGTGGACGAGCAGGTCGAGCGCGGCCGCGACCGCCGCGCGCCGGATGGCGGCCCGGTCGCCGGCCAGCTCCAGGCCGCGGACCAGGCCGAGCCCGTCCGGGCCGGCCAGCCCCAGGTAGACCGTGCCGACGGGGTGACCGCCCTGCTGCTCCGGGCCGGCCACGCCGGTCGTCGCGAGGCCCCAGTCGGCGGCGCAGCGCTGCCGGGCTCCGCCGGCCAGCGCCGCCGCCACGTCCGGATGCACCGGTCCGTGAGCGGTCAGCAGTTCCAGGGGTACCCCGGCCAGCGTCGCCTTCAGATCAGTGGCGTACACCACCAAGCCGCCCCGGAACGCGTTGCTCGCTCCGGGCACGTCCACGATCGTGGCGGCCAGCAGTCCTCCGGTCAGCGACTCCGCCACGGCGAGCGTCTGCCGCCGGCTCCGCAGCAGCGCCACCGCGCGCGCGGTCATCGACTCGCCAGCCGCGTCAACCCGCATCGACCGACCTCCCCGGGCGGCGGCGCCGCAGCGCGCGGATCAGGTAGTCCACGCCGGTGACCAGGGTCACCACCACCGCGAGCAGCATCACGAACGCGCCCACGTAGCTCAGCGTGGCCGGGAACGGCCACAGGTACCACGAGATGGCCAGGATCTGGATCGCCGTCTTGACCTTCCCGCCCCGGCTGGCTGCGATCACCTCGCGGCGGATCACGAAGAACCGCAGCATGGTGATCCCCAGCTCGCGCACCAGGATCACCACGGTGACCCACCACGGCAGGTGCTGGTACCACGACAGCAGGACCAACGCGGTACCGGTGAGCGCCTTGTCGGCGACCGGGTCGGCAACCTTGCCGAACGTGGTGACCAGATCCCAGGTACGGGCGATCCAGCCGTCGACGAAGTCGGTGAGCGACGCGACGACGAACACCACCGTAGCGGCCATCCGCAGCCCCGGGTGGACCAGGCCGGACGCGACGGTGAGCGCGAAGAACACCGGTACCAGCACCAGGCGCAGCCCGGTCAGTCCGTTGGCGACGTTGAGCACGGGTGCCGGGCGCCGGGCCGCGCCCACCGCGGGGTCCGGCTGGGTGGTCATGCGCCGCCGCCCGCAGCCGACCGGGAGCGAAGGAGCGCAGCGACTGAGTCGAACGGTCGGCTACAGGGCGGCCCAGTCCACAGCAGCGCGGGCGCAGCCCGCTCCTCCCGCGAGGATCGGACATGACCCGCGCAAGCGGAGCGAGCGCCAGCCTGCTCGGTCATGTCAACACCGGCTCGGCGATCAGGTCGACGCCTTCGGTGCCGGTGACCACCGCCCGTACCAGGTCACCCGGGCGCAACCCGGCCACGGCACCCACGAGCGTGGTGGAGCCGTCGACCTCGGGCGCCTGGTGCGCGGCCCGCCCCTCGACCCCGTCGGCGCCGACGCTCTCGACGAGCACCTCGACCGCCGAGCCGCGCCGCTCCTCCGCGCGCTGCGCGCACAGTTCCTCGACGAGCCCGCTGACCCGCTCGTACCGGCGCCGTACGGTCGCCGAACTGACCTTGTGCGGCAGCGTGGCCGCTTCGGTACCGTCCTCGTCGCTGTAGTCGAACACCCCGATCGCGTCCAGCCGCGCCTCGGTGAGGAAGCGCTCCAGCTCGGCGACGTCGGCCCGGGTCTCGCCCGGGAACCCGACGATGACGTTGCTGCGCGCACCGGCCTCCGGCGCGAACCCGCGAACCGAGGACAGCAGCGCCAGGAACCGCTCCGTCGAGCCGAACCGGCGCATCCGGCGCAGTACCGGCTCGGACGCGTGCTGGAAGGACAGGTCGAAGTACGGCGCCACCCCCGGCGTGGTCGCGATCACCTCGACGAGCCCCGGGCGTACCTCGGCCGGCTGCAGGTACGAGACCCGGACCCGGACGATGCCGTCGACCGCGGCGAGTTGCGGCAGCAGCTTCTCCAGCAGCCGCGGGTCGCCGAGGTCCTTGCCGTAGGAGGTGGAGTTCTCGCTGACGAGGACGAGCTCGCGTACCCCGTCGCGGGCCAGCCACGCGGCCTCGGCGAGCAGCTCGTCGGGCGGGCGGGAGATAAACGCCCCGCGGAACGACGGGATCGCGCAGAACGTGCACCGCCGGTCGCACCCGCTGGCGAGCTTGAGCGGCGCCACCGGCCCCTTCGTGAGCCGCTGCCGCAGCACGCGGCGCAAGTGCGCGGGCGTGGCCGCATCGACGACCGGGTGGCCCGGCACCACAACCGCGCCCGCATGACGCTCCACCGGCGTCAACGGCAGCAGCGTGCGCCGGTCGCGCGGGACGTGCGGCGCGATCCGCTCACCGGCGACGATCGCCGCCAGCCGGGCGGAGATGTCGGGATAGTGGTCGAAACCCAGCACCGCCGCCGCCTCGGGCAGGCTGTCGGCCAGCTCCTTGCCGTACCGCTCGGCCAGGCACCCGGTCGCCACCACGGTGGCCCCGGTGTCGGCGGCAGCCATCAGCGTCTCGATCGAGTCGGCCTTGGCCTTGTCTACGAACCCGCACGTGTTGACCAGCACCACCTCGGCGTCGGACCCGTCGGTCGTCACCCGCCAGCCGTCGGCGGACAGCCGGGCGGCCAGCTCCTCGGAGTCGACCTCGTTGCGGGCACAGCCCAGCGTGAGCAGGGCCACCCGGCGAGGAGCGGGGTCGGGACGGGACACCCCACGAGGCTACCGGGCCTCGGCCACCCGCAGCCCCACCAGGACCAGGAACAGTGCCGTGAGCTGCACCGCGGTCAGGACCGGACCCAGCGGTACCGTGGCCAGCGCGAGCCCGGCGGCGATCAGCCGGTACCAGGGCCGCCAGCGCCTCCTCGGCGCGGACCTCGTCGCCGCCGAAGTACACCCACCACAGGCAGTACGCGATGCCGAGCCCGACCACCGCGACTCCGATGAGGCTCGGCGTCAACGGCAACCCGGCCGCGCCGGCGCCGACCGCCACCATGCGAACCCCTGGCGGTACGCAGCAGCACCGGACCGTCGAGGACGCAGCGCCGCGGTCAGCTGGGTGACGGTGAACACGAACACCAGGTCGAAGAACAGCTCCAGGGTGTGACCCGGACGCCGGGCTCGATGCCGGGCGCAGCAGTCTCGATCGTCGACACCCGGCGAGCGTAGAGGATTGACGCTCGTCGACCCCGGGTATGCGCTGGGCATGACCGACCACCCCACGCCGGCCCGGCGTACCACGACGGGTGCCCGGGTCTGCACGATCCTCGGCTTCGTCTGCGCGGTCGTGGCGGTCCTCTTCCTGCCGCCGGTCTTCGGCCTCGCCGCCGTGGTCCTCGGTACCCTCGGCGGCGCGCTGGGCGACCGCCCGCTCGGCTGGTACGCCGCCGCGTTGGGCGTCGTCGGCGCGGTCATCGGCCTGGTCATCGCGTACGCGGTGGCCGGCGGCTGAACAGGCTCAGTCGCCGGATCCGCGCAGCCCGGCGAGCACGTCCCCCAGCTCGTCCGGCTTGACCAGTACGTCGCGCGCCTTGGAACCCTCGCTCGGCCCGACCACGCCGCGCGTCTCCATCAGGTCCATCAGCCGCCCGGCCTTGGCGAAGCCCACCCGCAGCTTGCGTTGCAGCATCGAGGTGGACCCGAACTGGCTGGTCACCACCAGCTCCACCGCCTGCAGCAGCAGTTCCAGGTCGTCGCCGATGTCCTCGTCGACCTTCTTCTTACCCTCCTGCGCCGGGGTCAGCACGTCCGGCCGGAACTCCGGTTCCCGCTGGTCCTTGCAGAACTTCACGACGTCGGCGATCTCCGGCTCGCTGACCCAGGCACCCTGGATGCGGACCGGCTTGGACGCGCCCATCGGCAGGAAGAGCCCGTCGCCGCGGCCGACCAGCTTCTCCGCGCCGGGCTGGTCGAGGATGACCCGGGAGTCGGCCAGCGAGCTGGTCGCGAACGCCAGCCGGGACGGTACGTTCGCCTTGATCAGACCGGTCACCACGTCCACCGAGGGCCGCTGCGTCGCCAGTACCAGATGGATGCCGGCGGCGCGGGCCAGCTGGGTGATCCGGACGACCGCGTCCTCGACGTCGCGCGGGGCGACCATCATCAGGTCGGCCAGCTCGTCGACGAGGACCACCAGATAGGGGTACGGGCGGATGACCCGCTCGCTACCCGGCGGTGCCTTGATCTGCCCGGCCCGCACCTTCCGGTTGAAGTCGTCGATGTGCCGCACCCCGTTCGCGGCCAGGTCGTCGTAGCGCATGTCCATCTCGCGCACGACCCAGTCCAGCGCGTCGGCCGCCTTCTTCGGGTTGGTGACGATCGGCGTGACGAGGTGCGGGATGCCCTCGTACCCGGTCATCTCCACCCGCTTCGGGTCGACCAGCAGCAGCCGTACCTCGTCCGGAGTGGCCCGGGTGAGCAGCGAGATCAACAACGAATTGAGGCAGCTCGAGTTGTGCGTGGGAATGCAGGAACGGCTGGCCAGGTACAGATGGCTCGGGCTGTCCACCTCGATGCATCGGACGGGTACCGACGGGACCGGCCGCACGTCGACGACGTATCGCAGCGCCGTGGTCTGGCGGGTGGCCGTCACCTGCCGGCTCAGCTTCCGCGTCGACCGGAACACTTTGTCGGCCGGCGTGAAGTTGATCATGTAGCAGATGGAACTCCGCTCGTCGCGTCCTTTGACCACCCTCGTCCGTAGCGTGGCCTGGTAGCCCAGGCCGAGGATCAGTTCCAGGGCGCCCCGGGCGAGCGCCTCGTTCGTGACCGCGAACTGGACGCCACCCTTCTTGGAGACGGTGCCGTCGGTATCCAGCAGGCCCGCAAGCAGGGCTCGACGCTGCTGTTCAGAAGCCCGCAGGTACGCATCCGGGATGTGCTTGCTACCGATCTCGCGGAACAGTTTCCGCATCGTCTTGTAGCGCTCGCGAGGAGGTGTGGCCGGTACCGTACGGCACTTGCGGCCAACCGGGAACCGGCCGGCTGCGGCGCGATTTACCGCCGACAGCCCGACGCCCACATGACGTGCGGCAGCGGTCAGGCTGACGCCCTGGGCGGCAAACTCGAGCGCCTCGGCGATCCGCCGGTCGCGTTCTGGACTGTTCGAGATCGTGCACCGGATCCGACCCCGAGGATGCTGGGTGACGACGTACCCGTCCAGCCGGATGTGGTCAAGGATCTCCTCGTCCGCGCAGGTCAGAGCCGCGGATCCGGTCGTGCCGTCACCCAACCAGCAGCCTAATGTGTACGGCTCGATCGGCAGGTCCCGCTCGGGGAAGTCGAGCGGCCCGCACACGGGCACCGCATGGTTGGTCCAGGACCCGCTGCTTCCCCCCACGCGCAGCGAGGTTGCGATCTCAGCCGTGGTGACCGGCCGGTCGTCGAATACCACCCGCCCCGTGATGACCTCGCCGGTCGAGACACGGCGGTCGGGTTCGGCCAGAACGGCGGCGGCTCGTTCGGCGACGACCGCGACATCGCTCTCGGACCAGTACGATCCGTTCTTCCAGCGGCGCCTGCGCTGGGTCCGACCAGCTCGGGTCGTGGTCCGCCATTGATGCTGGGCATCGGCGACGATGACGGTGCCATCCGAGAACTCGACCTCGTAACAGGGTCGGTTGTACATGACCGGGGTGGTGGCGATGACGGTGCACACTCGGCCGCGCTCGTCGAACACCTGGTCGCCAACCTCGAGTTCCCCCATCGTGGACCATCCGCGCGGCCCGGGGATCGGGGTATCCAAGGCCAGGGCCTTGCCGGCACCGGTTGCGCCGGCGATGAGGACGTGCGGCATCTTCGCCAGGTTGGCGACGACGTACCCGCCCTCGATGTCCTTGCCCAACGCGACCATCAGCGGGTGGTGGTCACTGGTGGCGGCGCGCGAACGCAGCACGTCGCCGAGTGCGACGTTCTCCCGGTCGGTGTTCGGGATCTCCACGCCGACCGCGCTCTTGCCCGGGATGGGGGAGATGATCCGCACGTCCGGGGACTTCACCGCGTAGGCGATGTTGCGGGAGAGCTGGGTGATCCGCTCGACCTTCACCCCCGGCCCGATCTCGATCTCGTACCGGGTCACCGTCGGTCCGCGCATGAACCCGGCCACCGCCGCGTCCACGTCGAACTGCTCGAACACGCCCCGCAGCGCGGCGATCAGCTCGTCGTTGGCCCGGCTGCGCGACCGCGGCGCGTCGCCGACCGCGAGCAGGTGCGGGGGCGGCAGCTTGTAGTCGGCGTCGGTCAGCGCGAGCTGCTCGGCCCGGGTCGGCAACGGCGAGTGCTCGGGCGGCGCGAGTCCCTTGCGCGCCCGCCTGGGAGCCCGCGGCAGCGGTACCGTGTCGTGCGCGATCTCGGTCTCGGCCGGTTCCTCGGCCGGCTCGGGCTCCGCCATCGCAGCCTGGCGGCGGCGGGCGGGACCGCGCCGGATCCGGACCGGCTCCGCCTCGTCCTCGTCGCCCTCCTCGGCATCGTCCACCGTGGACCGCGCGCCGACCCGGCCGAGGGCCATGTCGCGCACCTGCGCCAGCCGTTGCGGGATCCGGTTGATCGGCGTGGCGGTCACCACCAGTACCCCGAAAAGTGCGACCAGGACCAGCAGCGCCGCGGCCACCCAGCCGGTCACCGCCTGCGCCAGCAGCCCCCCGGCGACCCGGCCGAGCAGCCCGCCCGCGCGCTCCATCTCGGTCGGGCCGAGCGGGTGGCCGATCAGGTGGAGCAGCCCGGCCGCGCCGACGAACAGCGCGCTCCAGCCGACCACGCCGCGGCCCCGGTGCTCGGGCTCGACCGGCGTGCGCATGAGCTTCACCGCGGCGACCACGAGCAGGACGGGCAGGACGGCCGACAGCCGGCCGATGAACAACCGCAGCACCAGCGCGACGTAGCTGCCGAAGGTGCCGCCGGCACCGAACCAGACGCCCGCCGCGAGCAGTACCGCGACCCCGAGGACGAGCAGGCCGGCGCCGTCGCGGCGGTGTTCCGGATCCAGGTCACGGGCGTCGGCGGCGCGCCGGCCGACCGCGCGGACCAGCCAGCCGACCCCGTGCGCGAGGCCCATCCACAGCAGCGTGAGCGCGCGCCCGAGCAGGTCGAGGGGTCCGCCGCCACGCGCAGCCGGCCGGCGCCTGGTGGACGTACCTCGACGCCGGCTCACCGAAGTGCGGCCCGCCATCCCGCCACCGTAACGGCGAAGGGTGTTCATCTGTCGCAGGCTCGCCGCCGGTACCTCCGCACCTGAAGGCCGACTAGGGTCGATTGCGTTGCCCCCGTCCGCACCCACCTCGGAGGTTCCCGGTGATCCACTTACCTCGCCGGCCGGTCGTGATCGGCGCGGTCGTCACGCTCGGTCTCGCGCTCGCGTCGGGGCCGGCCGCCGCCCACAGCGACGGCGACGGCGGCATCACACACATCGTCGTCATCTACGAGGAGAACCACAGCTTCGACAACCTCTTCGGCGGCTGGGAGAGGGTCGACGGGATCCGCGACGCGTTCCGCTCCGGACACGTCACGCAGCGGGCCACGGACGGCACCGCCCTGCCCTGCCTGCCGCAGAACGACGTCAACCTCGCCTCGCCGACGCCGCTGCCGGCCACCTGCCACGGCACCGTCGGTACCGTCACCGTCGACTCGGCCTTCACCAACCGGCCGTTCCTCATCGACAACTACATCCAGCCGACCGACAGGACCTGTCCGGCTCCGGGCGTCTTCGCGGCGCACGGCGTGCTCAAGGACTCCCCCGGCGCGCTGCCCGGCGGCTGCACCGAGGACCTCGTGCACCGGTACTACCAGGAGCAGTACCAGATCCACGGCGGCGCGATGGACCGGTACGTGACGGGGAGCGACGCGATCGGCCTGTCGATGGGCCGGTACGACACCCGGACGCTGCCGATCTACACGTACCTGCACAGCCGCGGCGCCCCCCGGTACGCGATCGCGGACCACTTCTTCCAGGGCGCGTTCGGCGGTTCGTTCTTCAACCACCAGTGGCTGGTCGCCGCGGCCGCGCCGACCTGGCCGGGCGCGGTCTCCGACGGCAGCGCGAACGACCTGCACTCGATCGTCGGCGCCGACGGCAGCCCCGCCAACTACCCGTTGCACCCGAGCACCGGCCTGAAGGACGGTGCGCTGACTCAGGCCGCCAACCCGGGCGGCTCCTGCAAGGTGCCGGCGGGCGCACCGACGCCACCGCCCGGTACCGTCTGCGGCGACTTCGCGGTCAACACCATCCAGCCGGCGTTCCAGCCGTTCGCGCCGGGTACCCCGGCCGCCCGGCAGCTGCCGGCGCAGACCGCCCCGACCATCGGCGACCGGCTGTCCGCCAAGGGCGTGGACTGGGCCTGGTACGCGGGCGGCTGGGACAACGCCGCCGGCAACGTCGGTGCGGCCGGTTGGACGAACGGCACCACCCCGGGTACCTGCACCGATCCGCTGCACATCGCGACCGCCGTGTACCCGAACTGCCCGGACAAGCTGTTCCAGTTCCACCACCAGCCGTTCAACTACTACGCCAACTACGCGCCGGGCACGCCCGGCCGGGCGCACCTGCAGGACGAGGTGAACTTCCTCACCGCGGCGGAGACCGGGCAGCTCAAGCCGGTCAGCTTCGTCAAGCCGATCGGCGAGGAGAACGAGCACCCCGGGTACTCCAGCGAACACAACGGCAGCGACCACCTCGTCGAGCTCATCCAGGCGATCGAGTCCGGACCGCAGGCGAAGAGCACCGCGATCATCGTCACGTACGACGAGTTCGGCGGGCAGTGGGACCACGTCTCGCCGCCGACCCGCAAGGGCATCGCGGACCAGTGGGGCCCCGGTACCCGGATCCCGGCGCTGATCGTCTCGCCGAAGCTGCACGACCGCTTCTCGGTGGACAGCGCCTCGTACGACACCACTTCGATCATCGCCACCATCGAGCACCGGTACGGCCTCCAGCCGCTCGGTACCCGCGACGCCGCCGTCCGGGACCTGAGCCGGGACATCCTCGGCGAGCTGGACGACTGAGTCACACCGCGGCGGCCCGCGTCCCGCCCGGGGCGCGGGCCGCTCGCATACTCGCACCTGTGAGCGCGCTGGACGAGCAGCTTCCGCAGTGGCATCACCGGGAACGGCACGCCCGTTCCGATCACCACCCCCGCCGCGCCGACCCTCGCCGCCCTGGTCATCCGCCCGTTCAGCGGCGTGATCTGGCGCGCCTGGCTGACGGCCGCCGACCGCCGCGCCGCGGTTATCCACGGCGGGTGGCACCAGACGATCGGCCCGGCCGGCACGGAAACGGAGCTACCGGTCGTCGTCGATGCGGAAGGCACGGTCGTCACCGTGAAGTTCGATCCGGCCGTGCTGGCAGACTGATCAGACCTCGACCACGTTCGGGACGATCATCGGGCGGCGGCGGTAGGTGTCGTTGACCCAGCGGCCGACGGTACGGCGGACGATCTGCTGGAGCTGATGCGGGTCGGTGATCCCTTCCAGGGCGGCCCGGTCCAGCGCCTCGGTCACCAGCGGGATGACCGGGTCGAACACCGCCGGGTCCTCGGAGAACCCCTTGGCCGACACCGTCGGGCCGCCGACCACCTTGCCGGTCACCGAGTCGACGACGACGGTCGCGGCGATGAAGCCGCCGTCGCCGAGGATCCGCCGCTCGGTGAGCAGCGACTCGCCCACGTCGCCGACGGCCAGCCCGTCGACGTAGACGTAGCGGCTCTTCACGTGCCCGACCAGCCGCGCCCGGCCGTCGACGAGGTCGACCACGTCGCCGTCCTCGCAGAGCACCACCCGGTCCGCCGCCACGCCCGACTCCACCGCCAGTCGCGCGTGCGCCCGCAGGTGCCGCCACTCCCCGTGTACCGGGATGAAGTTGCTCGGCCGTACCACGTTGAGCAGGTACAGCAGTTCGCCGGCCGGGGAGTGCCCGGAGACGTGCACTTTCGCGACGTCCTTGTGCACCACGAGCGCGCCGGCCCGGGAGAGCTGGTTGATCACCCGGTAGACGGCGGTCTCGTTGCCGGGGACGAGCGAGGACGCCAGTACCACCGTGTCGCCCGGCTCGACCACGACGTGCCGGTGGTCGCCGGTGGCCATCCGGCCCAGCGCGCTCATCGGCTCGCCCTGCGAGCCGGTCGACATCAACACGATCTGGTCCGGCGGCAGCGCCATCGCCTCGTCGAGCCCGACCACCAGCCCGCCGGGGATGCGCAGCAGGCCCAGGTCGCGGGCGATGCCCATGTTGCGCACCATCGAACGGCCGATGAAGGCGATCTTGCGGTCGTGCTCGCGGGCCGCGTCCAGCACCTGCTGTACCCGGTGCACGTGCGACGCGAACGACGCCACGATGATCCGCCCCCGGGCGGCCCGGTAGATGCTGTCCAGGACCGGCCCGATCTCCCGCTCCGGCGAGACGAAGCCGGGGATCTCCGCGTTGGTGGAGTCGGACAGCAGCAGATCCACGCCTTCCGCGCCGAGCCGCGCGAAGCCGGCGAGGTCGGTGAGCCGGCCGTCCAGCGGGAGCTGGTCCATCTTGAAGTCACCGGTGTGCAGGACGATGCCGGCACTGGTCCGGATGGCGACCGCGAGCGCGTCCGGGATCGAGTGGTTGACGGCGAAGAACTCGCACTCGAACGGGCCGAGCCGCTCGGTCTGCCCCTCCCGGACGGTCAGGCTGAACGGCTCGATCCGCCGCTCGGCCAGCTTCGCCTCGACCAGCGCCAGGGTGAACTGGGACCCCACGATGGGGATGTCGTTCTTGTGGGCCAGCAGATACGGGACGGCTCCGATGTGGTCCTCGTGCCCGTGGGTGAGCACGATCGCCTGGACGTCGCCGAGCCGGTCGAGGATCGGGGAGAAGTCGGGCAGGATGAGGTCCACGCCCGGCTGGTCGACGTCGGGGAAGAGCACGCCGCAGTCGACGACGAGCAGCTTTCCCCGATACTCGAACACCGTCATGTTGCGCCCGATCGCACCCAGCCCACCGAGCGGGACGACCCGCAGCGCGCCGTCCGGCAGCGGGCCCGGCTCGTCCAGCTCGGCGTGGGCGAGCGTTCGCGTGTCGACCTCCACGGCGACGGTTGCCGGAGCGCCGCCCGAGGGGCGGCTCACCTGCCCGGCTCCGGCAGGTCGAACCCGGCGGCGGCCGCATCGGTGCGCAGTTGGGCGATCTGGGCCGGGGTGGCGTCGACCATCGGCGACCGTACCGGACCCGACGGCAGCCCGAGCAGGCCCAGCCCGGCCTTGACCAGGATCACGCCCTGGGTGCGGAAGATGCCGGTGAACAGCGGCAGGAGCCGGTGGTGCAACCGCAGGGCGGTACCCACGTCGCCGGCCTCGTACGCCTCGATCATCTGCTTGGTCGGCGCGCCGATCAGGTGGGTGGACGTCCCGACGATGCCGACCGCGCCGATGGCGAGGCTGGGCAGGGTCATGGCGTCGTCGCCGCAGTAGATCGCCAGGTCGGTACGGGCGGTGACGGCCGCCGTCTCGGCGAGCAGGCCCTTGGCGTCCTTCACCCCGACGATCCGGTCGTGCTCGGCGATCCGGTACAGGGTCTCGGTCGCGATCGGGGTACCCGTCCGGTGCGGGATGTCGTATACCAGCATCGGCAGCCCGGTCGCATCGGCAACCGCGGTGAAGTGCGCGTACAACCCTTCCTGGGGCGGCTTGTTGTAGTACGGCGTGACCACGAGGGTGCCGTGGACGCCCGCCTTCTCCGCCGCCCGGGCCAGCTCGATAGTGTGCCGCGTGTTGTTGGTACCGACGCCCGCCACCACGTAGGCCCGGTCGCCGACGGCCTCGACGACCGCGCGTAGCAAGGCCTCCTTCTCCGCATCGGAGGTGGTGGGAGCTTCGCCGGTGGTGCCGTTGATGACGAGGGCGTCGTTGCCCTGCTCGTCGACGAGGTGGGTGGCGAGCCGGGCGGCCCCGTCGAGGTCCAGCGAGCCGTCGGGCCGCATCGGAGTGACCATGGCGGTGAGGAGGCGGCCGAACGGCCGGCGCGGGTCGGGAACCCTGCTAGTCATGTCCATAACCTAGCGGAACGCGCTTACGACTCCCATGCGTACGGGCTGGCCGCGATCTCGCTCCCGTCGGCCAGCGTGGAGATGGTGAAGTCGGCGAAGACGTTGGGCGCCACCTCCTGCAACCGGCGCAGGCACTCCACGGCCAGCTCCCGGATCTCCACGTCGGCGTGCTCGGTCGCGCGCATGGCGACGAAGTGCCGCCAGGCGCGGTAGTTACCGGTGACGACGATCCGGGTCTCGGTCGCGTTGGGCAGTACCGCGCGGGCCGCCTGGCGGGCCTGTTTGCGGCGCAGCGTCGCGCTGGGTTCGCCGGCGAACCGCCGCTCCAGCCCTTCCAGCAGTTCGGTGTAGGCCCGGACGCTCGCCTCGGTCGCCTCGACGAACTTCTTGTGCAGCTCCGGGTCCTCGGCGATGACGTCGGGCTCGACCATGGCGGCGTTGCGCTCGGGGACGTACCGCTGGGAGAGCTGCGAGTACGAGAAGTGCCGGTGCCGGATCAGCTCGTGGGTGAAGGACCGGGACACCCCGGTGAAGTACATGGTCACCGTGCCGTGCTCGAGGACGGACAGGTGACCCACCTCGAGGATGTGCGCGAGGTAGCCGGCGTTGGTGGCGGTGGACGGGTTGGGCTTGTTCCACGACTGGTAGCAGGCCCGGCCGGCGAACTCGGCGAGCGCCTGGCCGCCGTCCGCGTCGGCGGACCACGGTACGTCCTCCGGCGGCTCGAAGTGGGTCCACGCGATGACCCGTACCTGCGGCGCGACGATGTCCGGCACGGCGGCGCTCCTTCCCGGGTAGGTTCCCCGACCTTAAACCGGACGTGCGACAACATCGTGCCGGCCCACCATGCCGCCAAGATGACACTTGTGTGACGTCATAGCTGATGTCATAGTGACGTCATGGAGCTGTTACCGTACCTGGATACCCTCCAGCGCGAGCTGCACGCGGCCGCCGCCCCGGGCGGGTCGGAGGTCACCCACACCGCTGAGCTGCTCAGCGGCGCGCTTGACGCCGCCGCCCGGCTCTGCCTGCTGGAAGCCCTGTCCGATGCGGCGGCAGAGATCACCAGCAAGCTCGGCACGGCGAGCGTGGAGGTCCGTCTGCGCGGCCGCGACGCGGACTTCACGGTCACCGAGCTGGCCGAGCCACAGGACACGCCGAACTGGCCACCGACACCACCGACACCATCCGGCCCGTTCGGCCCGCAGGGTCCGTTCGGACCGCCCGGACCGGCTGCGCCGCCGAACCCGCCGCCAGGGCCACCGCCTCCGCCGGACTCGGGCGATCTCGCCCGGATCACGCTTCGGCTGCCGGAGCCGCTGAAGGCCCAGGTCGAGCAGGCCGCCGCCGCCGAGGGCACCTCCGTCAACGCCTGGCTCGTCCGGGCCATCGCCGGCGCCGTCGCCGGGGGCGGCCAGGCGCCGCCCACCCGCGGCCGGGGCAGCCTCGGCCGCCGGTTCACCGGATACGCGCAGGCATAGTCACCATCCGTCCGCTTCGCCAAGAGGAGCTTTGTCATGCCCGAATTCACCTGCCAGGACCGGATCAGCCTGTTCGCCAAGCTCGTTGCCGGTTCGATGTTCGTGGCCGCCGAGCCGCGGGACACCGCCGTGGTCGACGTCCAGCCGTACGACAACTCGTCCGCGTCCCGGGAGGCGGCCGAGCAGACCCTTGTCGAGATGCGCGGTTCGGCGCTGCACGTCGAGTCCCCCGAGCGCGGCTGGCGGATGCGCCGCTCCGGCCGGATCCGGGTGGACATCCGCCTGCCCGAGGACAGCTGGCTGAACGTCCGGCTGGGCGCCGCGGACGGCCGCTTCGAGGGGCGGTACGGCGACTCCACGATCCAGAGCGGGTCAGGCGACGTCACCCTGGAGCACGTCGCCGGTACCCTGACGATCCGCATCGCCAGCGCCGACATGCGGGTCGGCAAGGTGGACGGAGCCGCCTCCGTGCACAGCGCCTCCGGCGACGTGGTCATCGGGTACGCCTGCGCCGACCTCGCCGTGGACACCGCCAGCGGAGACTTCGCCGTCGAGCAGGCGGATGGCTCGATCCAGGCCCGGACCGCCTCCGGTGACCTGCGGGTGGGCGCGGTACGGCGTGGCGACCTCGAACTGGCCACCGCGTCCGGCGATGTGCGGCTCGGCATTCCCGCGGGTACCAGCGTGTGGCTGGACCTCGCCACCGCGACCGGAAGCACGCGCAGCGACCTCGACCACGGCGGAGCGCAGCCGGCGGCCGGTGCGACCGCGGACCTCAACGGGTCCGGACCGCCACCGGCGACATCGAGCTGCGCCGGGTACCGGCGGCCACCGCGGCCTGACCGCTCAGCTCGGCCGAAGTACCAGGCTCAGACGAAGAACCAGGTGAACGGTGCCCACGGCAGGTTGCGCAGGATCGAGAAGACCCCCCAGCCGATCAGGAAGACCGAAATGGTCAGTGGGGACAGCCGGAGCATCGGGATCCGCCTGGTCCGGAAGACCAGCCCCGCCGTCCAGGCGATGTACATGTACACCAGGAACGGCGTGGCGAACACCGCCATCAGGTGCGCCCGGGCCGCGGCGGGCAGGTTGCCGTGCAGCAGGTACCAGAACGCCCGGGTGCCGCCGCAGCCCGGGCAGTCGAAGCCGGTGGTCAGCTTGACCAGGCAGGTCGGGCTCTCGAAGGCGTCGATGCCGGTCGGCTGCGCGGCGATGGTGTAGGCCACCCCGCCGGTGAAGCAGAGCAGCACCAGCGCCGGTGCCGTCCAGCGCGGGCTGCGCGTCCACAACCGGAACATGAACCGGTTGAACCGGCCGGTCGGCTCGACCACGTGCGGATGCCCCTCGTGCGCAAGGATCATCGGCTCGGCGGTCACGACCATCACGCTACACGGCCGGCGCCCGCAGCTCATCGGCCAGCGGGCCGCCGAGGTCGCCGCGCTCGGGGGTGGCGACCTCGGCCAGGCCGAGCCAGCCGGCGAGCCGGTGCAGCTCGGCAGCCAGGGCGGCCGGTACCTCCGGCGGGGCGTCCCGCTCCGCCCACGCCCCGGGGACCCGGAGCACCCCGGCGGCCCGGTCGGCCTTGAGGTCCACCCGGGCCACCAGCCGGTCGCCGAACAGGAACGGCAGCACGTAGTACCCGTACACCCGCTGCTTCGCCGGGGTGTAGATCTCGATCCGGTAGGTGAAGCCGAACAGCCGCTCCACGCGCTCCCGGCGCCAGATCAGCGGGTCGAACGGGCTGACCAGCGTGGCGGCCCGGATCCAGCGGGGCAGCCGGGCCGCATGGTGCAGGTATCCCGGCTGGCGCCACCCGGTCACCTGGACCGGGACCAGCTCCCCCGCCTCGGCCAGCTCGCGGACGGCGGCCCGCGCGCCGGCCACCGGGAGCCGGAAGTAGTCGCGCAGATCCGCCTCGGTGGCCACCCCGAGCGCGCCGGCCGCGATCCGGGCCAACTCCCGGAAGGCCTCCGCCGGCTGCGGGGTCGGCGCGCCCAGGACACCGGTCGGCAGGATCCGCTCGGGAACGTCGTAAACCCGGGCGAACCCGCTGTTGCGGTAGGCCGCGAGCACCTCGCCGCGCCAGAACAGCCATTCCAGGGCGATCTTCGCGGCCGTCCAGTTCCAGCCCCAGTTGCCGGTGCACCGGGGTGCGTCGGCCTCCAACTCGGCGGCGGTCAGCGGGCCGTTGTCCAGGACCTGCGTCCGGACCGATTCGATCAGCCCCGGCTGGTCCCGGGCCAGCCGGGCCACCCCGCCCCAGGCGTGCCCGTCGGCCATCCGCCAGCGCAGGTAGGGGTGCAGGCGCAGCGGCAGCAGCGACGCCTCGTGCCCCCAGTACTCGAACAGCTCGCGGGGCCGGCGGTAGGCGGCGGCGTCGAGCAGGTCCGTCCGGTATGGCCCGAGCCGGCTGTAGACCGGCAGGTAGTGGGCGCGCTGCAGGACGTTGACCGAGTCCATCTGGAGCAGACCGGTCCGGCCCAGCACCCGGCGCAGGTGCCGGCGGTCGGGCAGGCTGCCGGGCGGCGGATCGGCGAAGCCCTGGGCAGCCAACGCGATCCGGCGTGCCTGCGCCGGGCTGAGGGTATCCATCGCCCGCGAATGTAACGCCCACCTCCGACAGTTACGCTCGCCGCGTGCTGAGGGTACGGGCCGCCACGCCGGACGACGCGGACGACATCGTGCGGATCAACGTCCATGCCTGGCAACGGGCGTACACCGGGATCGTGCCCCGCGACGTCCTGGACGCGATGGAGGTCGAGGGCCGGGTCGAGCGGTACCGGTACCGCATGCGCCACTCCCCCGGCTTCGAGCACCTGATCGCGGCCGACGACGAGAAGGTCGTCGGGTATGTCTGCCTCGGCAACTACCGGATCGGACAGCAGCAGGACGGCGCCCTGCACCGCCTGGTCGGCGAGGTCACCGCGATCTACGTCGACCCGCCCCGGTGGGGTACCGGCGCCGGCAAGGCCCTCATGGACGCCGGCCTGCACCGGCTCGCCGAGCGCGGCTTCACCTCGGTGCGGCTATGGGTACTCGCCGCCAACCACCAGGCGCGCGGGTTCTACGAGCGGGCCGGCTTCGCCGCCGACGGAGCAACCGCGGGTTACCCGGTCGCCCGCCCCGACGGGTCGGTCATCGAGCTGCCCGAGCTCCGCTACACCCGAGCCCTGCCCTGAGGAGGGCGCCTGTCCGGGGCCGACCGGTACCGTCAGCAGCAGCACCGTCACGTAGACGTACATGTTGCTGAACAGCAGCCCGGTGTCAGTGAAGTGGTCGGCGTAGCTCCAGATGATCCGGCTGGACAGCAGCGCGGACAAGCCGGCGAACAGGCCCAGCCGGATCCACCGCAGCCACCCCCGCGCGGCCAGGCCGCGATCGAGGAACAGCAGCAGCGCCGGCAGCGTCCACACCAGGTGGTGTACCCAGGTCACCGGGCTGACCAGGCAGCCGGCCACGCCGGTCAGGGCCACCCCGCCGAGGTCGTCGCCGGCGGCGCCCGCGCGGCGTATCCGTACCACCCACACCGCGAGCGCGGCCACGACCAGGACGGCCCACAGCGCGGTGCTCGGGTCGGTCGGGTCCAGCCGGGCGACCAGCCCCTCCAGGGACTGGTTGGAGATGAACGACAGGGTGCCGACCCGGTCGGTGTCCCACAGCGCGCTGGTCCAGAACTCCCGGGAGGCGTCCGGCGCGACCAGCATCGCCAGGATCGTCGCCGCCGCGGTGGTCGCCATCGCGACCAGGGCCGGCCGGTACCGCCGGGTCACCAGCAGGTACAGGATGAAGATCCCCGGAGTCAGCTTGACTGCGCTCGCGAGCCCGACGAGTACCCCGCCGTACCGGGAACCGCGCCCGATGAACCACCGGAAGTCGGCCAGTACCACGCACAGCAGCAGCATGTTGACCTGGCCGAAGCTGACCGTCTCGCGCAGTGGCTCGAACACCGCCACGACCACCGCCGCGACCGCCACGGTGAACCAGCGGGTCCAGCCGTACCGGGCGGCGACCGGGCGCAGGAACCAGTCCAGGACCACCACGGTGGCCAGGACGGTACCGGCGATGGTCAGCGCGTTCACCGCCCACCACGGCAGGATGGCCATCGGCGACATGACCAGCGCCGCGAACGGCGGGTAGGTGAAGCCGTACCTGCTGTACGGCTTGACGTAGTCGTAGATCTCGCCGTTGCCGTGCGCCCAGTAGTTGACCGTGCCGAAGTAGACCTTGAGGTCGAACGAACCGTGCCGGGGCGTGAACGCGGCCAGGAACCACCACACCGCACCGGCCAGCGCGAGCACGACGAGGAGCTGGGCGACGGTGCGTCGGCTCACCACTCCCCCTGTCCCTGACGCTCGGGCTCTCACGTAGTTTCTAACACCATGGCGCTCGGGTATGTCCGGACGGCAGGTCCCGGCGAGGCCGACGAGATCGCCCGGATCCAGCTCGCCACCTGGCGTACCGCGTACCGCCGGCTCCTGCCCCGCCACGTCCTCGACGGGCTCGACGAGGACTGGCTGGCGCAGCGCTGGCAAAACGCGATCGAGGCGCCCCCGTCGGACCGGCACCGGGTACTCGTCGCCGTCGAACAGGCCGGGTCATCGTACCTGGTGGGGTTCACCGCGACCGGCCCGGCGGACGAGGCGGCGCTGGCCCCGGGTGAGGGCGCCCTCGGCCCGGACGTGGCCGCGGTCACCGAACTGCTCGTAGAGCCGCGCTGGGGCCGCCGCGGGCACGGCAGCCGCCTGCTGGCCGCGTCGGTCGACCTGTGGCGCGGGGACGGCTTCACGACCGCGGTCGCCTGGGCGTACGAGGACGACGCCGCAACGCGGAAGTTCCTGACCGGCGCTGGCTGGGCTCCCGACGGCGCGCGCCGTGCGCTGGACGTCGACGATCTGCTGGTACCCCAGTTGCGGCTGCACGTGTCAGTCGAGGAGAGCACCCAGCCCGACGGTGAGCCCCGGCCGCTGGACGACTGAGCGGACCGCGAGCAGTACCCCCGGCATGAACGCGGCCCGGTCGTACGAGTCGTGCCGGATGGTCAGCGTCTCCCCGGTCGTGCCGAAGAGCACCTCCTGGTGCGCCAGCAGCCCGGCGGCGCGCACCGAGTGCACGCGTACCCCCTCGACGACCGCGCCCCGCGCACCCGGCAGCTCGTCCTTGGTCGCGTCCGGCGGCTCGCCGAGGCCCGCCGCGGCCCGGGCGGCCGCGATGCGCGCCGCGGTCTGCAGGGCGGTACCGCTCGGCGCGTCCACCTTGTTCGGGTGGTGCTGCTCGATGATCTCGACCGAGGGGAAGAACCGGGCCACCCGCTCGGCGAACTCCATCATCAGCACCGCGCCGACCGCGAAGTTCGGCGCGATGATCACACCGACGTCCGGCTTGCGGGACAGCCACGTCCGGACCCGCTCCAGCCGGTGCTCGGTGAAGCCGCTGGTACCGACGACGACGTTGATGCCCTGGTCGATGCACCAGTGCAGGTTGTCCAGTACGACGTCGGGCGTGGTGAAGTCCACGACCACCTCGGCACCCGCGTCGGACGCGCTGAACAACCCGTCGCCCTGGTCGATCATCGCCACCAGCTCGAGGTCTTCCGCGGCGTCGACGACCCGGCAGACCTCGCTGCCCATGCGCCCCTGCGCGCCCAGTACGCCGACCCGGATCGGATCGTGTTCGTCAGTCACCCCGCCAACTTAGCGGATGTGCTGGCGCTCGCTCCGCTCGCTGTAACTCTGGCGGGGCAGGCGGCGGGTCAGACCGCGAAGTCGTGGTCGGCGAACGGGCCGACGACGGCCAGCGACATCGGCTCCACGAACAGGTCCGCGGCCACCGCCCGGACCTGTTCGCTCGTCACCCCCTCCACCCGGGCGAGCAGGTCGTCGACGGTGAGCAGCTCGCCGTAGACCAGTTCGCCCTTGCCGAGCCGGGTCATCCGGGAACCGGTGTCCTCCAGGCCGAGTACCAGCGCGCCCTTGGTCATCCCGCGGCCGCGCGCCACCTCGGCGTCGGTCAGCCCTTCGGCCGCCACCCGGGCCAGTTCGGTCCGGGCCAGGTCGAGGACCTCGTCGACCTTGCCCGGCGCGCATCCGGCGTACACCGCGAAGGTCCCGGTACCGGCGTACTGCGACGTGTACGAGTACACCGAGTAGGCCAGCCCGCGCCGCTCCCGGATCTCCTGGAACAGCCGGCTGGACATGCCGCCGCCCAGGCAGTTGTTCAGTACCCCGAGCGCGAACCGGCGTTCGTCGAGCCGCGCGATCCCGGGCCCGCCGAGGACGAGATGGGCCTGCTCGGTGTCCTTGTCCCGGACGACCACCTGCCCGCGGCGGGTGACGACGCGGGTCGGGCGGCGCATCGGCGCCGGTTCGGCGGCCGGCCCGTCGGCAAGTGGCGTGGCCCGGAACAGCTCGACAAGCTTGTCGTGGTCGAGGTTCCCGGCCGCGGTCACGACCAGGTTCGGCGGCCGGTACCGGCGGCGCCAGAAGCCGTGGATCTGCTGGCGGTCCAGCGCGCTGACCGTCCCCGCGGTACCCGACACCAGCCGGCCCAGCGGGTGGTCGCCGTAGATCGCGTGGGCCAGCAGGTCGTGTACCTCGTCGTCGGGCTCGTCGTCGTGCATGGCGATCTCTTCGAGGATCACCGCCCGCTCGGTCTCCACGTCTGCCGCGGCCAGTACCGAGGAGGTGAGCAGGTCACCCAGCACGTCGACGACGAGCGGCAGGTCCGCGTCGAGTACCCGCGCGTAGTAGCAGGTGTACTCCTTGCTGGTGAACGCGTTGGTCTCCCCGCCGACCGCCTCGATCTCGGCGGAGATGTCCAGCGCGCTGCGCCGCCTGGTGCCCTTGAAGAGCAGGTGCTCCAGGAAGTGCGAGGCACCGGCCAGCGCCGGCGCCTCGTCCCGGGAGCCGACCCCGACCCAGATCCCGACCGACACGCTGCGCATCGCCGGTACCGGCTCGGTCAGGATGCGCAGCCCGTTGGGCAGGACGGTACGCCGTACCGCCCCGCCCAGCGTGTCCCCGTGGCTGCTGGTGTTCAGCGCTGGCGCCGGCGCCGCCGGCGCTGCTCGTCGCCCTCACCGCCGTCGTCCTCGCCGGCCGGCGCGTCACCGGCCGGGCCGCGGTCGGCCCCCCGGGACGGTCCCCGGTCGCCGTGCCCGCGCTCGCCCCGGTCGCGCGGACCCCGGTCGCCCCGGTCCCGGCCGGCCGGCCGGTCGCTGCCGCCCTCCGGGGCCTCCTCGCCCTCCGGCCGTACCTTGTCCAGGTAGATCTTGCCACGCTGGTCGATGTCGGCGATCTGTACCTCGACCTTGTCGCCGACGTTGAGGAAGTCCTCGACCTTGTCGACCCGCTTGCCGTTGCCCACCTTGGAGATGTGCAGCAGGCCGTCGCGGCCGGGCAGCAGCGAGATGAAGGCGCCGAACGCGGCGGTCTTCACGACGGTACCGAGGAACTTGTCGCCGACCTTCGGCATGGTCGGGTTGGCGATCGCGTTGATCCGCTCCACCGCTGCCTCGGCGGACGGCCCGTCGGTCGCGCCGACGTAGATCGTGCCGTCGTCCTCGATGGTGATCTCCGCGCCGGTCTCGTCCTGGATCGCATTGATGGTCTGGCCCTTCGGCCCGATCACCATGCCGATCTTGTCGACCGGGATGCGGATCGTGGTCACCCGCGGCGCGTACTGCGACATGCCGGCCGGCGAGGCGATCGCGTCGGCCATCACGCCGAGGATCGTCTGCCGGGCGTCGTGCGCCTGCTCCAGTGCGCCGGCCAGGACGTCGGACGGGATGCCGTCCAGCTTCGTGTCCAGCTGCAGGGCGGTGACGAAGTCCGTGGTACCGGCGACCTTGAAGTCCATGTCGCCGTACGCGTCCTCGGCACCCAGGATGTCGGTCAGCGTGACGTAGCTGGTCTTGCCGTCGACCTCGTCGGAGATCAGGCCCATCGCGATGCCGGCGACCGGCGCCTTGAGCGGTACCCCGGCGGACAGCAGCGACATCGTGGACGCGCAGACCGAGCCCATGCTGGTCGAGCCGTTGGACCCGAGGGCCTCGGAGACCTGCCGGATCGCGTACGGGAACTCCTCGCGGCTGGGCAGCACCGGGATCAGCGCCCGCTCGGCGAGCGCCCCGTGGCCGATCTCGCGCCGCTTCGGCGCGCCGACCCGGCCGGTCTCCCCGGTCGAGTACGGCGGGAAGTTGTAGTTGTGCATGTACCGCTTGGTCTTCTGCGGCGACAGGGTGTCCAGCGCCTGCTCCATGCGCAGCATGTTAAGCGTGGTGACCCCGAGGATCTGGGTCTCGCCGCGCTCGAACAGGGCCGACCCGTGTACCCGTGGCAGCACCAGTACCTCGGCGGTCAGCGGCCGGATGTCGCGCAGCCCGCGCCCGTCGATGCGGACCTGGTCGCGCAGGACCCGGGCCCGTACCTCCTTCTTGGTCACCGACCGGAAGGCGGCGCTGATCTCCTTCTCGCGCCCCTCGAACTGGGTGGCCAGCCGCTCCTTGGCGGCCTCCTTGATCCGGTCGAGGGCCTCTTCCCGCTCGACCTTGCCGGCGATGCGCAGCGCCTCGGCGACGTCCTCGCGGACGGTGGCCTCGACGGCGGCGTACGTGTCGTCCTCGTGGTCCAGGAAGACCGGGAACTCCTCGACCGGCTTGGCCGCCACCGCGGCCAGCTCCGCCTGGGCCCGGCACAGCTCGCGGATCGCCGGCTTGGCGGCCTCCAGGCCGCTCGCGACGACCTCCTCGGTCGGCGCGGTCGCGCCGCCCGAGATCAGGCTGATGACGTTCTCGGTGGCCTCGGCCTCGACCATCATGATCGCGACCTCGCCGTCGGGCAGCGCGCGCCCGGCGACGACCATGTCGAACGTGGCCCGCTCCAGCTCGGCGTGGGTCGGGAAGGCCACCCACTGGCCGTCGACGTGCGCCACCCGGGTGGCCCCGACCGGACCGCTGAACGGCAGGCCGGACAGCTGGGTGGACAGCGACGCGGCGTTGATCGCCACCACGTCGTACGCGTGCTGCGGGTCCAGCGCCAGCACCGTCTCGACGACCTGGACCTCGTTGCGCAGGCCCTTGACGAAGGTCGGGCGCAGTGGCCGGTCGATCAGGCGGCAGGTGAGGACCGCGTCCTCGGTGGGCCGGCCCTCGCGGCGGAAGAACGACCCGGGGATCCGCCCGATCGAGTACATCCGCTCCTCGACGTCGACGGTCAAGGGAAAGAAGTCGAACTGGTCCTTCGGGGTCTTGCTCGCCGTGGTGGCGGACAGCACGACGGTGTCGCCGAGTTGGGCGATCACCGAGCCGGCGGCCTGCTTGGCGAGCCGGCCGGTGGAGAAGGTCACCGCGCGGGTACCGAAGCGCCCGTTGTCGATGGTCGCGGTGCTGTGCTGGGTGCCGAGAGTCTGCTCGGTCATGGGAAAGGTGTGCTCCTTCGGTCGTGGGTACGACCTCGGGGAGCTTCCAGGCGGCCGGTCTTCGATCGAAGCCTCCGGGACCGGCGAGGTTCCGAAGGCCACTACCGAGGACCGGTGCGCTCGCGGCGGTGCCGTGGCTCCCCTGTCCTGAGGCGGGGTACCCGAATGTGGTTACTCAATCGGGGAGCGGCTCGCCGCTCCCCGATCAGGGTCGTGCTACCGGCGCAGGCCGAGTCGCTCGATGAGCGAACGGTAGCGCTGGATGTCGGACTTCTGCAGGTAGTTGAGCAGGCGACGACGGCGGCCGACGAGCAGCAGCAGGCCACGACGGCTGTGGTGGTCGTGCTTGTGGGTCTTGAGATGCTCGGTCAGGTCGGAGATCCGCCTGGTCAGGACCGCGACCTGGACCTCCGGGGAACCGGTGTCGCCCTCGTGGGTTGCGTAATCCTGCATGATCTTGGTCTTGAGTTCTGCCTCGAGCGCCATGTTCTCCCTATCTCGGGTGGTGTCTGGCCCCGCACCCGCGGCGTCGGGCAGGCACGCGGAGCCCGTACCCGTAACCCGGGTACGACGCAAGGCTACCAGGCCCCACCCGACCACCCGGAAAGGACGGGCCTGCTCAGCTCAGTACGGTACGGGTGTCGGTGACGTCCTGGGAGATCTGGGCGGTCAGCGGCTCGAGGCCGTCGTACGAGCGCATCTCGCGCAGCCACGCGACGAAGTCCACGGCCAGCCGCTCGCCGTACAGGTCGCCGTCGAAGTCCAGCGCGTAGGCCTCGACCCGCCGTTCGCGCCCGGAGAACGTCGGATTGGTACCGATCGACACCGCCGCCATGTGCCGTTGCGAGCGCCGGACCAGCCAGGCGGCGTACACCCCGTCGGCCGGGATCGCGGCGTACCGGCTGCACAGCAGGTTGGCGGTGGGGAAGCCGAGCTCGCGACCACGTTGGTCACCGCGGACCACGACGCCCTCCACCCGGTGCGGCCGGCCCAGCGCCGCGGCGGCGTCCACGACGTCCCCGGCATCGACACAGGCGCGGATGTAGGTGGACGAGAACACCGTGCCGTCACTGGCGATCAGCGGGGTGTCCTCGACGCCGAAGCCGAAGGTACGGCCGAGCCGGGCCAGCAGCGCCTCGTCACCGGCGGCCTTGTGGCCGAACCGGAAGTTCTCCCCGACCACGACCAGGGCGGCGTGCAGGTGCTCGACGAGCACGTCGTGGACGAACTGCTCGGCGGGCAGCCGGGAGAACTCCGGCGTGAACGGGATCACGCACAGCACGTCGGCGCCCAGCGCCTCGATCAGCTCCGCCTTGCGGGCCGGCTCGGTGAGTACCGCCGGGTGCGAGCCGGGCCGGACCACCTCGGCCGGGTGCGGGTCGAAGGTCACCACGACCGACTGGACGCCCAGGTCGCGGGCGCGCTTCACGGTGTGCCCGATGATCTCCTGGTGACCGCGGTGCACCCCGTCGAACACGCCGATCGTGATCGCCGAGCGACCCCAGCCGCTCGGCGCCGCGTCGTAGCCCCGCCAGCGCTGCATCGCGCCTCAGCCTACCGAAGCCAGGAACGCGGCCAGCCCGCCGGCGAGGCCTTCGGCGATCTTCTGCCGGCCGGTGGTACCCGTCATGAACGCGGCGTCGCCGGCGTTGCGCATGTTGCCGCACTCGACGAGGACCTTCGGTACGACCGACAGGTTCAGGCCGGCCATGTCGCTGCGCGGGTTGATCCCGTTGGTACCGATGTAGCTCGAGGTCGGGATGCCGGTACGGGCGCGGTAGCTGTCGCGGATCTTCAGCGCGAGCTGGTGCGAGGGCACGATGATCGCATCCGACGGCGCGCCAACCTTCGCCGGCTCCATGACGTGGAAGCCGTGCCCGCTGGCCGGCGCGCCGTCGCCGTGGATCGAGATGGCCACGTTGGCGTGGGCGTCGTTGCCGATCGCGGCACGCTTGTCGACGCACGGCCCGACGCCGGTGTTGTCGGACCGGGTCATGACGACCTTCGCGCCGGCTGCCTTGAGCAGGGCGGCGAGCCGGGTCGCGACGTCGAAGGTGAACGCCGCCTCCTGGTACCCGCTGTTGGTCTCGGTACCGGTGGTGTCACATGCCTTCGTGCCGGTACCCATCGGGACGGGCTGGTTGATGATCTCCGGATGCGCCCCGTTTCCGCCGTTGTGCCCGGGATCGATCACGATCGTCTTGCCGGACACCGCGCGCAGGTCCAGTGCACCGGCCGCGGCCGGCGGGGCGGAACTCGACGGGGTGCCCGGAGCCGGCGACGACGGGCCGGGCGAGCCGCTGCCCGGGCCGGCGGCGGACGGCGTACCTGGCTGCGCCCAGTGCGCCGCGGCCGGGGTACCGGCACCACATCCTGCGAGCAGGGCCAGGCCGGCGACGGCGAGGCTCAGGCGGGCAAACACGCGGCTCATGCTACTGGCCGGCCGGAGCGAGCACGACCTGTGCACGCGCGCGGCCGTCCCGTTCCTCGACGATCGCGAGCACCTCGCCGGACGGGTCGAACACCGCGTACGGAGCGGCGATCCCGACCGGCAGCAGCGGCCCGCCGTGGGCGAGTACGCGGGCCTCATCGGCGGTGGCGTCGCGCCGCGCGAAGAACCGGGCCGCCGCCTCGGTCAACGGCAGCGTGATCGGGTCCTCGCGCCCGGCCAACTCGTCGAGCGTCACGGCCTCGTCGAGGCCGCAGCCGCCAACCCGGGTCCGGCGCAGCGCGGTAAGGTGCCCACCGACGTCCAGGGCGGCGCCGAGATCCCGGGCCAGCGCCCGGACATAGGTACCGGACGAGCACTCCACCACGACGTCGAGATCCACGAGATCCCCGCCGAGGCGGACCGCCAGCAGATCGAAGCGGGAAACCGTCACCCGACGCGGCGCGAGCGCGACCTCCTCCCCGGCCCGGACTTTCGCGTACGCCCGCTGCCCGCCGATCTTGATCGCGCTGACCGCGGCCGGTACCTGCGTGATCTCCCCGGTCAGCGCGGCGAGCCCAGCCCGTACTGCCGCTTCGGTGACCTGCGAAGCGGAGGCAGAGGAGATCACGTCTCCCTCGGCGTCGTCGGTCACCGTCGACTGCCCCAACCGGATCGTCGCCGCATACCCCTTGTCCGCACCGATCACGTAGGTGAGCAGCCGGGTAGCGCGGCCGACCCCGATCACGAGTACCCCGGTCGCCATCGGGTCCAGGGTGCCGCCGTGCCCGACCCGTCGCGTCTTCGCCAGTCGCCGGACGCGCGCCACGACGTCGTGCGAGGTGATCCCGGCGGGCTTGTCGACGACGATCAGTCCGGTCGGCTCCACGGAAGCTCAGCCTAGGGCGCGGCCGAGGTGCCCGACGGCGGCGGTGTCCACCGGGACGTACAGCGGCCCGCCGGCGAGGACGACCAGGGCCGGCAGCGCCAGTCGGGCAACTTGGCGCAGCGTTACTGCATCGGTGGTACCTACTGGCGGGTGTCCATGGAGGTCTGCAGCGCCCTGCGGGCCTGCTCGCGCTCGTCTTCCACCGGTTCCGGCTTTGGCTTTGCGGTGGCCATTTCCGGGTCCTTCCAGGATCGATGACTACTCGGGAACGGTGTCGCTGGCCGTCCGGGGTGGCCGGAAGGGGTGGCTGGCGACAGCGTCGGTCCGGGTCGGTAGACCCTGGCGCTGGCGGTGCTCGGTGTCGTGGTGACCTGCATGATCACGCACTCCCTGCTCGGTCCTCGGCGACCGCCCGATCGGGCGACAAGCCTGGCCAGCACGGCTCCCCGCGACGGGGAGCTGGCCTAGGAGCAGATCCCGCCGCGGCGGCGAAGGATGAGTACGGCGCGCATGACCCGCCTAATCTATCGTTCAGGTCTCACATCATGCGGGGACTTCCCGCATCCTGGAACGCTCGTTAAGGCAGCTCCAGCGCGCTCCGGATCACCTCGATGACCTCGTCGAGCGAGCCGTCCACGGTGAACCCGGCGGCGAGCCGGTGCCCGCCACCGCCCAGCCCGACGGCCACCTCCGCAACGTCCACCCCGCCCTTCGACCGCAGCGAGACCGTCCATTCCGACCGGTCCGGGTCGTGCGCGGTGCCAGACGCCGCCGAGCTGGACTGGTCGCTTGAGGGTGGCCCTGCCTGCTTGAGGATGCAGGCGACGTCGGCCTCCTCGGCCACCCGTACCGCGTCGATGAGGCCCTCCAGCACGTGCCGGGGCTGGCCGTGCCGCTCCAGGTCGGCCAGGGTCGCATACGACCAGACCAGACCCCGGCCGGCCGCGGCCGCCGGCTCGAAGGTGGCCCGGGCGAGCACGTCGCCGTAGAGCTTCATGGCGCCGAACGGGCGGCTGTCGAACAGGCGCCGGGAGATCTCGGCCGGGCGCAGGCCGGTCGCCAGCAGCCGCGCCGCCAGCTCGTGCACGGCCGGCGTGGTCAGGTCGAACTTGAACGACCCGGTATCGGTGGACAGCGCCACGTACAGGCACTCGGCGATCGCTTCGTCGAGCGGTACCCCGAGCCGGCGCAGCAGTTCCTCGACGACGACCGAGGTGGCCGCCGCGCCGGGGTCGACCAGGTGGATGCGACCGAAGCGGGTGTTGGAGGCGTGGTGGTCGACGACGATGCTGGTGCCGGCCGTGTCCAGCCGGTCGGCCAGCTCGCCGAGCCGGGTCGCGCTCGCGGCGTCGAAGCAGACGAACAGGTCGGGCGCGGCGGGCGCGGCGGACGGGTCGATCAGCAGCTCCCGCCCGGGGAGCTGGTCGAACGGCGGGGTCAGCTCGAACGGCCCGGGAAACGTCGCCTGTACCGGCAGCCCGGCACGGATCAGCCCGAGCCCGCAGCCGAGCATGCTGCCCAGCGCGTCGCCGTCCGGGTTGACGTGGCAGACCAGCAGGATCTCGGGGTCGGCGGGCAGGTCGCGGATGGCCGCGAGAGCGGCGGTCCAGTCCGCCCCGGCGATCGGTTCGGCCGGGGCGGTCGGCTCGGCCGGTAGGGCCGCGACCGGCGCCGCCCGGGTCACCGCTCCTCGCCGGCGGGTACCTCGTGCTGGTCCTCCAGCTTGTACGGCTGGGGATCGCCGGCGTAGTGCGCGCCGGCGGCCCGCCGCTGGATCTCGGCGTCGGACTCCCGCGCGGCGGCCAGCAGCTCGTCGATGTGCTTCGCGTGGTCCTGCACGTCGTCGAGGACGAAGCTGAGCGTCGGGGCGTACCGCAGCCCAAGCGCCTTGCCGACGGTACTGCGCAGCAGGCCATTGGCGCTCTCCAGCGCGGCTGCGGTGCCGGTCTTGGCGGCGGCGTCACCGAGGACGGTGTAGAAGACCGTGGCGTCGCGCAGGTCGGCGGTGATCCGCGAGTCGGTGATCGTGATCATGCCCAGTCGGGGGTCCTTGATCTGGGTACGCACGACGGAAGCGACCAGCTCCCGTATGCGCTCGGCATGCCGACGTACCCGGGCCGGATCCGTCATCTCGCACCTCCGACGACACGTGACCAACTGTGCTGACATTACCCGGGTACCCACTAATCGTCGTCGCTGTGCACCTTCCGGTGGACCCCTAGGAGTTCCACCTCCGGCCGGCCGGCGACCAGCCGCTCGCAGGCGTCCAGTACCCGGCTGACCTGGGCAGGTTCGGCGGCGACCGCGGCCACCCCGATCTCCGTCCGGCCGTGCAGGTCGAGCGCGCCGACCTCGGCGGCGGCGACCTCGAACCGGCGTAGCGCGGCCACGATCGGCCGCACGTACGAGCGCTTGGCCTTCAGCGACCGGGAGTCGCCGGGCAGCAGGAGGTCGAACACGACGGTCCCGGTGTACACGAGGGCACAGGGTAACCGGGGATCAGCCGAGCCGGGCCACGATTACCGGGGTCGGCTCCTGCGGGATCGGCGCGGCGCCGGCTCCGGCTCGGGGGAAGGGGCGGCGGGGATCACCGGACGCCGAGCTGCCGCCGCGGCCCGGGTAGATCATCAGGCCGTTGACCGGATCCGGTACCGCGTCCAGCGCGGCGGTCACGGCCGGCAGGCGGCGGAAGTTGTACCACGCGTCCGAGTCGCGGAACGCGATCTCGAAGATCACGCCCCAGGAGTGGCGCTGCCAGTCCCAGTCGCAGGCGCCGTGGGTGATCGACGCCTCGATGAGGGCGGCCCCGTGCGCGGCGCGCCAACTCTCCGCCGAGAACCCACCGTCGAGTACCTCGATCGACCACCAGTGCTTTTCCACGATCCTCAGACCGTAACGCGGCTCACTTCCGGGCGACCAGCACGTCGCGCAGGATTGCCTGATCCACCCGATGGGACAAGTCCGGGTACTCCACAACAGACAGCCCGTTATCCGCCAGTACCGCGGCGGCGTCCGCCCGGCTCACCACGTGCGTGTTCCAGGAGATGCCCAGTGCGCCGCCGTTGGCGAGCAGCTCGACCCAGACCGGTACCGCCGCCCGGAGCAGGTCGAGCGGGGTACGGCTGCGGCCGCCGCCGGCGTGGCTGCCGTGCGCGACGCCGTACGGGGCGTCGGCGACGATCACGTCGGCGCACCGGGCGCGCAGGAACTGGCGGGCGTCGACGGTGTCGGCGTGGAACATGGTGACCGTCTGCCGGCCGGCGACGGTGGCTTCGAACCGGCGCGCGACGAGCCGGCGCTCCCGCCGTACCGGATGCAGCTCCGCGTGGTGCTTGAGCCGCTTGCGGCGAAGGTACGTGCGCAGGAACGCGGCGTACGCGTCGACCTCCTTGCCGTCGCGCTCGATGCCCACCGCGTGGTACCCGTACCGCAGCGCCTGGTTCAGCGTGGTACCCCGGCCGCACAGCGGATCCAGTACCGTCAGCCGCCGCTCCAGCATCGCCGGCGCCGACGCGCTGGCCAGCAGGGTCACGTTGAGCAGCAGGCGGGTGAACTGCTCGTTGGTCTTGCCGGCGTACTTCGGGATCGTGATCAGGTCCTCGTCGAACCACGCCAGCGGCGCCAGCTCCACCGGCCGCAAGAGGTCCTGGGTGGGGTGGCGGGGTGCTGGATCAGCACCGACGACCTCGAAGAGCGCGTAGATCGACGAGAGGTTGGCCAGGTACGCCCGGTCCGCCGGGGCCAGTTCCGCGTCGAAGACGACGTACGGAACGCCGCCCAGCCGCTTCTCGGCTATCCCGGCCGGCGGCGCGGAGAGCACGGTCGTCCCGAAGATCGACAGCTCCGCAGCCGTCAGCCGGATCGCGGCGTCCGCGTACACCCGGTTCGTCGACGGGGCGATGAGCAGCGCGTACCGGGACATCCGGGAAATGATAGAGGGGCGCCTGCCGGCGCCCCTCACATCACGCGCGTGGCTTCTCCCGCATCTCGTAGGTCTCGATGACGTCGCCGACCCTGATGTCGTTGTAGTTGCTGAGGGTCAGACCGCACTCGAAGCCCTCGCGGACCTCGGTCGCGTCGTCCTTGAACCGCTTGAGCGAGGAGATGGTGACGTTCTCCGCCACCACCGCGCCGTCGCGGAGCAGCCGGGCCCGGGCGTTGCGCCGGATGAGCCCGGACCGGACGATGCAGCCGGCGATGTTGCCGATCTTGGACGAACGGAAGACCTCGCGGATCTCCGCGCTGCCCAGCTCGGCCTCCTCGTACTCCGGCTTGAGCAGGCCCTTGAGCGCCGCCTCGACCTCTTCGATGGCCTGGTAGATGACCGTGTAGTACCGGATCTCCACGCCCTCGCGGTCGGCGTACTCGCGAACCTTGCCCTCGGCCCGCACGTTGAACCCGATGATGATCGCGTCCGACGCGCTGGCCAGGTTGACATCGTCCTGGGTGACCCCGCCGACGCCCCGGTGAATGATCCTGAGTTGGACCTCTTCAGCGACCACGATCTTGACGAGAGCGTCCTCGAGGGCCTCGACCGAACCGGAGACGTCGCCCTTGAGGATCAGGTTGAGCGTGGTCTTCTCGCCCTCCTTGATCCGGTCGAGCAGGTTCTCCAGGGTGACCCGGCCGCCGCGGTTGGCGATCTGCGCCGCCCTGTCGCGGGCCTGCCGCTGCTCGGCGATCTGCCGGGCGGTGCGGTCCTCGCGCACGGCGAGGAACGTGTCGCCGGCACCGGGTACCGCGGTCAGACCGAGCACCATGACGGGACGGGCCGGACCCGCCTCGGGCAACGGCTGACCGTTCTCGTCGAGCATGGCCCGGACCCGGCCGTGGGCGTCGCCGGCCACGATCGCGTCCCCGACCCGCAGGGTGCCCTGGTTGACGAGCACCGTGGCCACCGGGCCACGACCGCGGTCGAGGTGCGCCTCGATCGCGATCCCCTGCGCGTTGCCGTCGATCGGTGCCCGCAGGTCCAGTGAGGCGTCGGCGGTCAGCAGGACCGCCTCCAGCAGCCCGTCGATGTTCAGCCGGCTCTTCGCGGAGATGTCGACGAACATCGTGTCGCCGCCGTACTCCTCCGCGACCAGCCCGTACTCGGTGAGCTGCTGGCGTACCTTCGCCGGGTTGGCCTCCGGCTTGTCGATCTTGTTCACCGCGACCACGATCGGTACCTCGGCCGCCTTGGCGTGGTTGAGCGCCTCGATGGTCTGCGGCATCACGCCGTCGTCGGCCGCCACGACCAGTACCACGATGTCGGTGGCCTGGGCACCGCGGGCCCGCATGGCGGTGAACGCCTCGTGGCCCGGGGTGTCGATGAAGGTGATCGCCCGTTCCTCGCCCTCGTGCTCGACGCGGACCTGGTAGGCACCGATGTGCTGGGTGATCCCACCGGCCTCGCCGGCCACCACGTTGCTCGACCGGATCGCGTCGAGCAGCTTGGTCTTGCCGTGGTCGACGTGACCCATGACAGTCACCACCGGCGGCCGGGTGACCAGGCGGTCCTCGGCGATGTCGGCGTCGAGGTCGATGTCGAACCGGGCGAGCAGCTCCCGGTCCTCCTCCTCCCGCGTGACGATCTGCACGTCGAAGCCCAGGTGCTCGCCGAGGAGCAGCAGGGTGTCGTCGGTGCAGGACTGGGTCGCGGTCACCATCTCGCCCAGGTTGAACATCTCCTGGACCAGCGAGCCCGGGTTGGCGTTGATCCGCTCGGCGAAGTCGGACAGCGACGCGCCACGCGGCAGGCGTACCACCTGGCCCTGACCCCGCGGGGCCCCCGAGCTCATGGTCGGGGCGGACAGGTTGTCGAACTCCTGACGGCGCTGCTTCTTCGACTTGCGACCCCGGGTCGGCTTGCCACCGGGACGGCCGAACGCGCCGGCCGCGCCGCCACCGCGGCCGCGACCGCCGGCACCCGGACGGCCCGCGCCCGCGGTGCCCGTGCCGGGACCGCCCCCGCCACCGCCGGGGCCGCCACGGTATCCACCACCGCCCCCGCCACCGCCGGGGCCGCCGCGGTATCCACCGCCGCCTCCGCCGCCTCCGCCGCCTCCGCCGGCACCACCGGCGCCGCCGCGGTATCCGCCACCGCCGCCACCACCGGGGCCGGCACCACCCGCGCCGCCACGGAAGCCACCACCGCCGGGACCGCCGGCGGGACGGCCGGCGCCGGGCGGGCCACCGGGACGCGCCGCCCGGTCCGGGCGGTCACCCGGACGACCGGGACGCTGGGTCGGCATCTGCGACGGGGTCGGCCGGGGGCCGCCCATCGACGCCGGGTTGGGCCGCGGCGGCATCGACGCGGGGTTGGGCCGGGGCATGCCGGTCGGCGTCGGGCGGCCACCGCCACCGACGCCGAAGGGGTTGTTGCCGGTCCGGGGCGGCCGGGTGGCACCGGGGCGGGGCGCCACGGGGGTACCGGGACCGGGCCGGCCCGGGGCCGGCGTCGCGCTCGGACGCGGTGGTACCGCGCCGGGACCGGGCCGGGGCGCCACCGGGGCGCCGGGGCCGGACGGCTCCGCAGGCGGACGCTGCCGGGCCTGCTGGGCCGCCTTGACAGTCGCCTCCTGCTCAGCCTTGAGGGCCGCCGCGCGCACTTCGGCGGCGGCGACCTCGATGTCATGGGCGCTCGCCGGCTTGACCACCGGCGGAGCCATCGGAACGGGGGCCTTCTTCGCCGCCGCCTTCTTCGGCGGGGCCGGTCGGGCCGAAACCCGGGGTTCGCCTGCGGGTGCCGCCGGTGCCGAAACTACGGGCGTAGGCGCCGGAGCCGGTGCCGAACCGGCCTCCAGCGCAACCCGGAGCCGACGCGCGACGGGAGCCTCGACGGTACTCGACGCGGACTTGACGAACTCACCCATCTCCTTGAGCTTGGCGAGCACGGTCTTGCTCTCGACGCCGAGCTCCTTCGCCAGCTCGTGTACGCGGGCCTTGCCTGCCACTGCACTCCTCACTCCGAGGCCGCGCGGGCAGGTACCCGCGGCGACCTCATTCCTGCACTTGAAGCCTGATCATTGCGGCGACTTCATCGTGTGCTCATGTCGGTCGTCCTACCTTGCGGTCGGGCGGGGTTCGCGGCCCCGCCGGGTGTCCCGGGCGTCGCGAGCAACGCGGCCAGCGGTCCGGTGTCGACGACACCGGAGACGCGCAGTGCGCGCCCGAAGGCGCGCCGGCGCTCCGCCAGTGCGAGGCAGACCGGGTCCGGGTGCAGATGCGCTCCCCTACCCGGTCGGATGCGCGCCGGGTCGGGCTCGACGACGATCGACTCGTCCTCTCGCACAACCGCGACGGCTCGCAGCAACTCGGAGGCTTGGGCACGCTTCCGGCAACCCACGCAGGTGCGTACCGGAGACGCGCCGCGTACCACTCCGAAAGTCTACCCCGCCGCCTCGGCGTGAGCCGAGCCCTGGTGCCCTGCTCCGCCGGCCGCCGAGCTGCCGTCCACCGGGGCGGCATCGGAACGGATGTCGATCCGCCATCCGGTCAGGCGCGCGGCCAACCGGGCATTCTGCCCCTCCCGCCCGATAGCGAGCGAAAGCTGGTAGTCCGGAACCGTCACCCGGGCCGTCCGGGTTGTCGCATCCACCACCTCGACGCGCAGCGCCTTGGCGGGAGATAGCGCATTTCCGACAAACGTCGCAGGGTCCTCAGACCAGTCGATGATGTCGATCTTCTCCCCGTGCAGCTCGCTCATCACCGCGCGGACCCGCTGCCCCATCGGCCCGATGCAGGCACCCTTGGCGTTCACCCCGGGTTGGGTGGACCGTACCGCGATCTTCGTCCGGTGGCCGGCCTCCCGCGCGATCGCGGCGATCTCGACGGTACCGTCGGCGATCTCCGGTACCTCCAGCGCGAACAGCTTCTTGACCAGACCGGGATGCGACCGGGACAGGGTGATCTGCGGCCCGCGGAAGCCCTTGGCGACGTGTACCACCACGCATTTGAGCCGCATGCCGTGCGCGTAGACCTCACCGGGTACCTGTTCGGCCGCCGGCAGTACCGCCTCCAGCTTTCCCAGGTCGACGGTGACGATGCCCTTCTCCGTGCGCGCCTCGTGCGCCTGGACCACCCCGGTGACCAGGTCGCCGTCGCGCCCCGCGTACTCGCCGAAGTGCACCTCGTCGGTCGCCTCCCGCAGCCGTTGCAGGATGACCTGCTTGGCGGTCATGGCGGCGATCCGGCCGAAGTCGTGTGGGGTGTCGTCGTACTCCCGGACGACGTCCCCGTCGGCATCCAGTTCCTGGGCGTAGACGGTGGCGCCGCCGGTCTTGCGGTCGATCTCGACCCGGGCGTGTGGGTTCGCGCCTTCGGTGTGCCGGTACGCGGTGAGCAGCGCCGTTTCGATAGCGGAGAGGATCGTCTCGTACGGGATCTCCCGTTCGCGCTCCAGCGCGCGGAGGGCCGCGAGGTCGATGTTCACTCCTCGTCCTCCTCATCGTCGTCGAGCCCATCGAGCTCGGTGTCCTCGTCGAGGCGCCCGAACTCGATCTGCACCCGGCCCGGCCCCAGGTCCGGATAGCACCAGCCGTGCCGCTCGCCGGCGATCTCCAGTACGATCCCCGTCTCGTCCGCGCCGACCAGCCGGCCGGTGAGCTGCCGCTCTCCCGCGGTCACGGCAATCAGGCGCCCGATGTTACGGCGCCAGTGGCGTGGCTGGGTCAGTGGCCGGTCCACGCCCGGTGAGCTGACCTCCAGCACGTACTCCCGTTCGCTGAACTCGCCGCCGGTCTCCTCGGCCGCGTCGAGCGCGGCGGAGATGTCCCGGGACAGGTCCGCCACCGCGTCGAGGCTGACCCCGTGGTCGCCGTCGACCGTGATCCGCAGGACGTGCCGGCGCCCGGCACGGGACACCGACAGCTCTTCGAGCTCGTACCCGGCAGCCTCGACGACCGGTGCGATGACCTCGCGCAACCGGGTCCGCTGGGCGGCGAGGTCGCCGGAGGCACCGAACCCGGACGTCCGGGCCGGACGCGTCGATACCCGACGACCCGTGCCCGGCGCCCGTCCGGCGGCGCGATCTCGACGGACCATCGCGCACCTCCGATCTTCACGTGTTCGATCCGGGCGGGTCCGCCGAAGCGGACAGACCGAGATGCCGCCCCGGGCTGCCGCGGGCGGCGGCTGGGCAGAGCGTAACTCGCCGTAACCCGTCATGGGGCCTACGGCACTCCGAGAGCCCGGTTCGGTGCACTCCGTCACTGCGCTACCACACAATCGCGCCCATGGTGTTCACTGTGCCGGTGTGGATGGGGCGGGCCCGACTGAGCCGGCGTGCCGCGCTCGCGGGAGTGGCGGGCGCGGGTGCCGCCGTCGCGCTGGGCGGCTGCTGGCCGGCCAAGGACAATCCGGCCGCCCGTCCCACGCCGCACCCGTTGACGCCGGTGGTCGCGGGTACGCTCGCGCTGATCGGCCGGTACCAGGGCACGATCGCCGCCTACGACGACCTCGGTACCCGGCTGCAACCGCTGCTCAAGGAGCATCAGACGCACCTTGACGCGCTGCGCCGCGCGATGGGTACCCCCATCTCGTCGGCCTCGGCGACCGCCAGCGCGAGCGCCCCGCCGAGCGTCGCCCCCGACCAGGCCGGCGCGCTGGCCGCGCTGCACGCCGCCGAGCAGGCCGGCCAGGCCGAAGCGGCGGCCGCCTGTCTCGCCGCGGCGCCCGACTACGCCGCGCTGCTCGGTTCGATCGCCGCCTGCCGAGCCACCCACGTCGAGGTGCTTACATGAGCGCCGCGACGGATGCGCTCAGCGCAGCGCTGGCGGCGGAGCATGCGGCGATCTTCGGGTGCGGGGTGATCGGCCCGCGGCTGAGCGGTGCGGCGCTCACCCAGGGGCAGCAGGCGGAAGCCGCGCACCGGGACCGCCGGGACCGCCTGATCGTGCGGCTGACCAAGGTCGGCATCGCAGCGCCGGCCGCGCTCCCGGCCTACGCGCTGCCGTTCCCGGTCACCGACCCGGCCAGCGCGCAGCGCCTCGCCGTCCAGTTGGAGGAGCGGACCGCGGCCATCTGGCGGGTCGCGCTGGGGCCGACCACCGGCGACGACCGGAAGGTGGCCCTCGACGCGCTGACCGACTGTGCACTGCGGGCGGCCCGCTGGCGGCGCGCGACCGGCGAACAGCCGGGCACGGTACCCCTTCCATAGCCCCCTCTCCCGTAAGCGTGCCATCGCGTACGCGGCACGCATTTTTCCGGCTCTCCCGCCCTCACTCTGTATGTCGTCAAGGTGACGTGGGGGAGGTGGGGAGCGGTGGAGAACTCGATCATCCGCTGGCTGGGCCCGGGTTGTGCCGGGGCCTGACGTTATCGAAGGGGCGCGGCGGTCCTTGGGGGAGGACGCCGCGCCCCGGTGCGTCCTTGGTCAGGTCGCCGTCGGCCGGAAGATCCACCACATACCGCTGGCCGCAGCCGGTGCCCGGCACCGCCCCGGCCGGCCGGAGCGGGTCGCCGCTGTGCCGCCCGCATTCGAGAAGGAGCCGGCCACCGGTGCGGGCGCGGGCGTACTCGACGACCCAGGCGGGCAGCACCGCCCGCGCCCCGCAGCACGGGGAGGCGAAGACGTAGGCGGGCGGCTGACCGTCGCCCTGTGGCCGGCGACCTGGCTCCATGGTGGCAACATACTATCACCTCATATCGTAGGCTCAAAGATTCCGAGCATGCCAAGCACTTGAAGCTCCGCGGCTCCCCGTGGTCGAATCGGTGGGCCGACAAGGGAGCAGACTGATGCCGCGGATGCCGGATTACCAAAGGATCGCCAACGACATTCGCGGGAAGATCACCTCGGGCGAGCTGAAGCCGGGTGACCGGCTCCCGTCGATCAGCCAGTTGCAGAAGCAGTACGGCGTCTCGGCCCAGCCGGTCAAGAGCGCACTGCTCGTGTTGCAGACCGAGGGGATGGTCGAAGGGCACCAGGGCCGGGGCGTCTTCGTCATCGACCGTACCCAGGAGTGACCAGCCACCCCGCTCCGGACAACCCCCGCTGGCAGCTCGCGGAGCGGGTGACCGATGCGGTGCGGCGCCGGTTCTCGGCACAAGTACTGGCGATCGGCGTGCACGGCAGCCTGGCCCATGGCGACGACGGCGAGGACAGCCAGGTCGATCTCGTGGTGGTGACCTACGAGCCGGGCGAAGGTCCCCGGCCGGCGACCCGGCGGGTCGAGGGCGTGATCGTCGACCTCGGGGTCATCGGTGCCGACGAGTACCTGGGCCACGCCCGTACCCTGTCGACCGGGTGGCCGCTGGCCGCGGACCAGTACCTGACGACCGCCGCCACGTTCGACCCGGACGGCTGGTACGAGCTGCTGCGCGACACCCACCTCGCCCGGTTGGCCGAGGCCGGCGCCGGAAAGTTCACGGCGCTGGCCCGCGAGGCCTGGTACGGCGCGTTCTCCGCGGCCGCCCGGGCCCGCCAGCTCGCGGTCTGGCATGACACCGACACCGCACTCGTCGCGCTCTCCGACGCCCGGGTCGCCGCCGCGGTGGTCGACGGGCTGCTGAGCCGGACGTACTTCCGGGACGGGCCGGACGCGGTACGGCGCACGGGGCTCGCCGGTGCACCGATGGGCGAGCTCGACGAGCGGCTCGCCGGGCAGGCGGCCGAGCTGGCCCGGCGCGGCCGGCCGGTGGACGGCGAGATCGCCGACCTGTTCACCTGAGGACGATGTCGAAATCGACCGGACAGCTTCTACTCTTCGTCATGGAACAGATCCTGATGACCGGCCTCGGGTACGGCGAATCACCCCGCTGGCACGAGGGCCGACTGTGGCTCGCGAACTGGGGTACCCAGGAGATCGTCGCGGTCGATCTCACCGGCGCCAGCGAGGTCGTCGCGAGGGTACCGACCACCATCCCGTACTCGATCGACTGGCTGCCCGAGGGCCGCCTGCTGGTCGTGTCCGGCCAGGAGGCGCTCCTGCTACGCCAGGAGCCCGGCGGGTCGCTGGTGACCCACGCCGACCTGAGCGGGCTCGGCAAGGTCTTCAACGAGATCGTGGTGGACGGCCGGGGCAACGCCTACGTCAACGGCGAGAACGTCGTCCTGGTCACCCCGGATGGTTCGGCCCGACCGGTGGCCGACGGCCTCGCCTTCGGCAACGGCATGGCTGTGACGCCGGACAACTCGACGCTGATCGTCGCCGAGTCGCACGGGAAGCGGATCACCGCCTTCGACATCGGTACCGACGGCGGCCTGTCGAACCGGCGGGTATGGGCCGACCTGGGCGACGGCGTACCCGATGGCATCTGCATCGACGCCGAGGGCGCGGTCTGGTACGCCGACGTGCCGAACAAGCGCTGCGTACGGGTCCGCGAGGGTGGCGAGGTGCTGCAGATGGTCCAGCTCGACCGGGGCGGCTTCGCCTGCATGCTCGGCGGGCCGGACGGGCGGACGCTGTTCATCCTTGCGGCGCAGTGGCGCGGCATGGAGAACATCGGCGACCCGGGACGCACCGGCCAGGTACTCCTCACCCAGGCGCCGGCACCCGGGGCCGGCTGGCCGTAGCTGACGGACGGGGCACACTAGCCGAGGCCGCTGACCCCGATCCCCTTGCCGATCAGGAACGTCGCGCCGGCCGCCGCCAGGCCCAGCGAGAGCTGGCGCAGCCCGCTGAGGTACCACTTCTTGTTGGTGAAGCGGGCGGTCAGCGCGCCGGCGCCGAACAGCCCCACCCCGCCGACCGCCAGCGAGAGCCAGAGCGCGGTCGCGCCCAACAGGTACGGCAGCAGCGGTACCAGAGCGCCCGCGGAGAAGCACAGGAACGAGGAGAGCGCCGCGGTCCACGGGCTGGGCTGCTCGTGCGGGTTGACGCCCAACTCCTCCTGTGCGTGTACCCGCAGCGCCTCGTCCACGTTCTTGGACAGCTCGGCGGCGACCTCCCGGGCCAGGTGCTCGGGCAGGCCGCGGGCGATCCACATGTCGGCCAGTTCGTCGGCCTCCACGTCCGGGTAGCGCTCCAGTTCGCGGCGCTCCTTGGCCACCTCGTGCGCCACCTGGTCGTTCTGCGTCCGTACGCTGGTGTACTCGCCGAGCCCCATCGACACCGCCCCGGCGACCAGGCCGGCGAACCCAGTCAGGATCACGTTGTGGGTCGAGACGCCACCGCCGCCCACCCCGGCGATCAGCGCGATGTTGGTCACCAGGCCGTCCATCGCGCCGAACACGGCCGGCCGGAGCCAGCCGCCGGACACGTCGGCGTGGTGCCCGGATTCGTAGGCCGCCGGCGTCTGCTCCTCCTCCGCCAGCTCGCTCATGGAAGCGTCAGGATGTCGGCGCCGTCGTCGGTCACCACGAGGGTGTGCTCGAACTGCGCGGTCCACCGGCGGTCCTTGGTGACCACGGTCCAGCCGTCGGCCCAGGTGTCGTACTGGTAGGTGCCGAGCGTGATCATCGGCTCGACCGTGAAGGTCATCCCGACCTCCATGATTGTGCTCAGCTGCGGGTTGTCGTAGTGCGGCACGTAGAGCCCGCTGTGGAAGGCCTCGCCGATGCCGTGGCCGGTGAAGTCGCGCACCACGCCGTACCCGAAACGCTTCGCGTACGCCTCGATCACCCGCCCGATCACGTTGATCGGCCGGCCCGGCGCCACTGCCCGGATGCCCCGCATCATCGCCTCGTGGGTCCGCTCGACGAGCAGGCGGGCCTCCTCGCTCACGTCGCCGACGCAGAACGTCGCGTCGGTGTCGCCGTGCACCCCGTCGAGGTAGGCGGTCACGTCGACGTTGACGATGTCGCCGTCCTCGAGCATCGTGGAGTCCGGGATGCCGTGGCAGATCACCTCGTTGACCGAGGTGCAGCAGGACTTCGGGAAGCCCTTGTAGCCCAGGGTTGACGGGTATGCCCCGCGGTCGACGAGGAACTCGTGCACCACCCGGTCGATCTCGTCGGTGGTCACGCCGGGCTTGCAGTGCTCGCCGGCCAGCACGGTGGCCTGAGCGGCCAGCCGGCCGGCGACCCGCATCTTCTCGATCGTCCCGGGCGTCTGGACGTGTGGCCCGGTGTACGGCCGCGGCCGCTTCTTGCCCACGTACTCGGGCCGGCGGATGTGCGGCGGGACAGCCCGCCAGGGTCCGATCGTCCCGGGGGTAAGTGCCGCGCGGGTCCTCATGCCCTCCACCCTATCCAGTCGGTACCGCGGGCAGCCCGTCGATGCTGGTGGCGTTCTTCTTCGCCTGGTACTCGACGACCTCCGCCGGGCTCTTGCGCTCCCAGAATCTCGGCAGCAGGTCGCGGTCGCCCTCGTAGGACATCAACGGGACTGAGTACCCGCACGAGTCGGCGACCCGGCTGACCGCAACCTCGATGACCGTGCGCGGCCCCGGCAGCGGGTCGGCGAACAGCGGGTACAGCTCGGCGTAGCCGGGGTCGGTCGGGAAGTGCACCCGGCCCCGGCCGTGCAGCCGGACGATGTTGGGCGGCCCGGCGAAGGCGCAGAACATCAGGATGATCCGGCCGTCGTCGCGCAGGTGCGCGATGGTCTCCGCGCCGCTGCCGCCGTAGTCGAGGTAGGCGACCCGCAGCGGGTCGAGGACCACGAAGCTGCCGGCCAGGCCCTTGGGCGAAATGTTCAGGTGGCCGTCGGGCGCGCTCGGCGCGGTACCGATGAAGAACAGCGGCTGCGCCAGGATGAACTCGCGCAGCCGCCCGTCGATCCGTTCGTACTGCTTCCCCATGCCCCGATCGTGCGCGCCGGGTCCGGATGGCGGGAGCCCATTCCTACAGAGCGAGCGCCTTCTGCTTCGCCGCCGCCTCGACGAACGCCGCGATCACCCGGAAGTCGTCGGTGTCCTCCGGGTGCCACTGCACGCCCAGCGCGAACGGCAGGTCCGGGTCCTCCACCACCTCGATGAGCCGGTCCTCCGGGCACCAGCCGGTGGGGTGCAGCCGGCCCGGGTCCGCGACGCCCTGGTGGTGGAAGGAGTTCGCGGTGATCCGGTCGCCGAGGATGTCGTGGATGCGGGTACCGGGGATCAATTCGACCGTGTGGTGGCCGAACTTCGGCCCGCTGGCCGGCCGGTGGCCGTGGTGCCCGAGCACGTCGGGCAGGTGTTGGTGCAGCCGGCCGCAGTACGCGACAGCCATCAGCTGCATGCCCCGGCAGATGCCCAGCAACGGCAGGCCGACATCGGCCGCGGCACGCATGAGCAGCAGTTCGGCGCGGTCCCGTTGCGGCTTGACCCGGGTCGCCCCGTGCGGCGTGTCGCCGTACAGCGCCGGATCGACGTCGGATCCCCCGGTGAACATGATCCCGTCGATACCGGCCAGGACCTCCGGGTCGGGGTCGTCGGGTGTGATCAGCACCGCCCGGCCGCCGGTCTCGTGCACGGCGTGCACGTAGGACAGCGGTAACACGGCGGAGAAGGTGTCCTGCAGGCCGAAGCGGGCATCCTCGGCATAGGTGGTCAGGCCGATGATGGGCCTCGGCATCGCGCTCACTCTCCCGGATCTGGGCGTACCTTCCGACCCTAGTCCCTCCGGCAAGCCGTCCGAACCAGGTGGAAAACCGTTACGCGCCCTGAACCGGTGGAGTACGGGGCGGACAGTTCGGGCGGCGTGGCCGGTGCTCCTCCGCTGCTGCACCCGGCGAGCGCGAACGCCAGACCCAGAGGCAGCGGCAGGACGGGTCGCATCGAAGACTCCTTCCGGCGGTTACCGGAAAGAGACTTTACTGTTCACTGCTCGCAGTCAACAGCCGCGAACCGGGTACCCGCGGGAGATTGTCGGGCATCCCGGCCCGGGCCAGCCGCTCGTACACCATGCCGCCCTGGTGGGCCAGCGCGCCGACGGTCGCCGGCACGATCGGCAGGATCCAGTTGGCGACGAACCCGCCCGGCGGCAGGTTCGTGATCAGGACGGCGGCGGCCGCTCCCCCGCACCCCTCCACCATGGCCCGCCAGGCCGCCCGCCCCCCGTGGACGACCGCGGCGCGGCGGGCCGCCCGGCCGGACAGTTCCGGGAACCCGTTGGCCGCCCGGTAGTCCCGCCGGCCGAAGTTGGCCCCGGCGATGGCCGCGGTGACCGACAGACCGAGGGTGACCGAGATCAACGCGTCGCGGCTGATCCATATGAGCAGCCCACCGGCGGCGAACCCGATACCGGCGGCCAGCCCGGCCCGGATCCACTCCCGCCGGTCGCCCGGATACCAGTAGTACCGCGTGGTGCCCTCGCCGACCTGCTTGACGATCTGCCCCATGGGGTCAAGGTACCGAGGGCCGGCGGACCGTGAGCGGGATTCAGAAAAGGACCGTGGCGAAGGTACCCACCCGCCGGAACCCGCAGCGCGCGTACACCGCACGGGCGGCGTGGTTGTAGTCGTTGACGTACAGGCTCACGGTCGGCGCGACCCGGGTGAGTGCGTCGCGCAGCACGGCCGCCATGGCGCGGGTACCGACGCCCCGACCCCGCCACTCCGGGGCCACCCACACGCCCTGGATCTGCGCGGTGTGCCGGGTTACCGCCGCCAGCTCCGCCTTGAACACCACTTTCCCGTCGGCGAACCGGGCGTACATCCGCCGCCCGCGGATCAGGTCGGCGACCCGTTCCCGGTAGGCGAAGTCGCCGCCGTCGAGGGTCGGCGAGATCCCGACCTCTTCGGTGTACATCGCCACCGCTGCCGGGTACAGCGCGGTCAATTCGCGGTCGCGGACCAGCCGGACCTGCGGATCGGGCGGTACCGCCGGTGCGGCGCCGGTGGCCAGCAGCGGTTGGCAGGGCCGGACGTCGCGGGCGCGCCCCCACGCCGGGGCGAGCCGGGTCCACAGGTCGAGTACCGCGTCGGCGGTGCCGACCAGCGAGGAACAGCTGCGTCCGTTGAGCCCGGCCAGCTCCGCGAAGGCCGCTACGGCCGCGGGGGTGGCGTGTACCGGGATCAGGTTGTTGCCCAGCCAGCACACCGACTCCAGCGCCTGCGGCGGCCCGTAGCCGAAGACCCGCGCCTCGGTGCGCCACCAGGCCAGCCCGTACGTGTCGATCTGCTCGGCCACCTGCGCTGCGGCGTACGGGTCGCGGTCGAGGAGCCGCTGTACGGCGCTGCGGTCGGAGTCGCCCAGCAGGCGGGCCGGCAGCGTGAGCACGCCCCTAGCCTGCCAGAAATCCGGGCGGTCGGGGATAGGTGGCAATTGAGACGCTGGCCGGGTGCGGATCGGGAGGCTCGGGCCGTTGGTGGTACACAGAACGGACGGCCATCCGGCCGACATCGGTGGCGCCCGGTGCTCTCAGGTCTTGCGCCGGTAGGTTCGCACCGCGAGCGGGACGAACACGACCAGGATCGCGCCGATCCAGACCAGCGCGTGCCAGGCCGGCCCGGCCACCGGGCCGCCGAGCATCAGGCCGCGGACGGCGTTGGACAGGTACGAGACCGGGTTGACCTTCACCCAGGCCTGCAGCCAGCCGGGCATGGTCTGGGTCGGTACGAACAGGTTGCTGCCGAAGGTGAGACTTCAATCGCGTGGTTCATGCTCCGAATCCTCCCCGTCGGCCCCGACGACCTCTTGCCAGCGATACGTTACCGATATATCGTCAACCTATCAACGACAGAACGGGGCGAATCATGAGGGACTTCCGGAACATGCACGAAGAGCGGATGCGCGGGTTCGGGTTCGGTTGGCGCGGGCCGTTCCCGCCGCACGGGCACGGCCCGCACGGTCGGGGCCGCGGTCGCGGTCGGGAGCGGGGCGGCCGCCGGGGCAACGTGCGGGCGGCGATCCTGGCGCTGCTGACCGAGCGCCCGATGCACGGGTACGAGATGATCAAGGAACTCGACACCCGTACCGGCGGGGTATGGAGCCCGAGCCCCGGCTCGGTGTACCCGACCCTGCAACTCCTGGAGGACGAGGGCCTGATCACCAGCGAGGAGAGCGGCGGTCGCAAGCGCTTCACGCTCACCGAGGCCGGTCAGCCCGAGGCCACCGCCGCCGCGGCCGACGCGCCGTGGAACGAGTTCAGCGAGGAGACCGTCTCCAGCGGCCAGGACACCAAGGAGGCGATCTTCGGCATCATGAACGCTCTGCGCCAGATCGGCTTCGAGGGCTCACCCGAGCAATGGCAGCGCGCGGTCACGGTACTCCAGGAAACCAAGCGCAAGCTCTACGGCATCCTCGCCGACCACGACACCGACTCCGACACCATCTAACCCAGCGGAGCCGGCGCCGGCCCGCCAAGAGCAAGCACCGACAAAGCCCGGGGCGCCGTTCCACGCGTAGGGATCAAGCCTGACCGCCCGGAGCGGGGAACGGCGCCCCGGCCCCAAGCGCAACCACTAGTGCACGGTGACCGTCGGCGTGCCGGTCTCGGCAACCTCCACGCCCATCTCGTCGGCGATCCGCAGCGCCTGCTCGACCAGCGTCTCGACGATCTGCGACTCCGGTACCGTCGCGATGACCTCGCCCTTGACGAAGATCTGGCCCTTGCCGTTGCCCGAGGCCACGCCCAGGTCGGCCTCGCGAGCCTCGCCTGGCCCGTTGACCACGCAGCCCATCACGGCGACCCGCAGCGGCGCGGGGAAGCCCTCCAGCGCGGCGGTGACCTGGTCGGCCAGGGTGTACACGTCGACCTGGGCGCGCCCGCAGGACGGGCAGGAGACGATCTCCAGGCCGCGTTCGCGCAGGCCGAGTGACTCCAGGATCGCGGTACCGACCTTGACCTCTTCGACCGGCGGCGCGGACAGCGACACCCGGATCGTGTC